>Ga0265313_10004285_pt1 | contig 11046 bp, 10 predicted proteins | sample 4123metaG_FD_203122 | JGI IMG/M metagenome (GOLD analysis project Ga0265313, IMG submission 203122) | Rhizosphere microbial communities from Carex aquatilis grown in University of Washington, Seatle, WA, United States - 4-1-23 metaG | ecosystem: Host-associated > Plants > Roots > Rhizosphere >...
GAAGACGTAGTCGCCGGCGCTCTGGATCTTCCAGAACACGGTGAAGTTGATGTCGACGATGTTCTCGTCGCCCGTGAGCATCAGGCTCTCTTCGGGGATATCGCGGCCGTCGCCGCTGCGGTCGTCGGTACCGACCGTCACGCGATTGATGGTCGTGACTTCGGGCGTGTAGACCGTCTCGATCGGGTACGGCAGGCGGAAATTGAGGCCGGGCTGCGCGTCGCGGTTATAGGCACCGAAACGCAGCACGACGCCTTCCTCGTTCTGCTGGACGCGGAACGTGAAGAAGAAATAGGCGGCGAAGGCGACGACGAGCGCAATGATGGCGATGAGGGTCGCTGGCGCCGGTCGGCGCCCGCCGCCACCGCCCGGCAGCACGCGGCGCAGGCGATCCTGACTGCGGCGCAGCAGTTCTTCCAGATCGGGCGGCGACGAGCCGCCACCACTGCCCCCGGTATTGCGCGGCCCCTGCCCCCAGGGTCCGCCATTCCCACCCTTCCAGCCACCGCTAGCGTGAATGATACCGGGCATTGCGCTCCCTGGCGGCTCGACGCCGCCTCAATGGCGGCGCGGCGGTTTCTCTTTTCCGCACCGGGGTTTACAGCAACCCCGCCGGCGCGGCAACGAGACGGAAACACCGCCGCCCCGGAACCCACAGGTGGGATCGAAAGGCGCGTCGGTCAAGCGACCTTCGCCGGCGCTCGCCGTTCATACACGGTAAACGTCGTGGCGGCGCTGTCGGCGGGCCCCTCCGCGATGCGCTCTGACGAAGCCGGCTGCCAGACCAGCGGATCGATTGGCGGGAAGAAGGTGTCGCCCGCCGGGTGGGCTTCCACATGGGTGACATAGAGCCGGTCGGCCCTGCCGATCGTTTCGGCGTAGATCTCGCCGCCGCCGGCCACCATGATCTCGGTGGCTCCGAGCCGGGCGGCCAACATCGCCGCCACGTCCAGAGCCCGATCGAGGCTGGGCTGAACGATGATCTCGGGCACGGGCCCGAGGCCGTGCCGCGTGACGACGATGTTTGTGCGCCCCGCGAGCGGCTTGCCGATGGAGGCGAAGGTCTTGCGCCCCATGACCACGGGCTTGCCCATGGTCAGCCGCCGGAAACGCTGCATGTCGGTGGTCAGGCGCCAGGGCATCCCGCCGCCGGCGCCGATCACGCCGTTGCTGGCGACCGCGGCAATGAGCGCAATGCGAGCAGCCACGGCCCTGCCTTCTTAGACCGCTACCTCGGCCTTGATGTGCGGATGCGGGTCGTAGCCCTCGAGCGCGAAGTCGTCATAGACGAAATCGAAGATCGAGTGGACGTCCGGGTTGATCCGCATCGTCGGCAGTTGGCGCGGCGTCCGCGCCAACTGGATGCGCGCCTGCTCGAGGTGGTTGGCATAGAGATGCGCGTCGCCCAGCGTGTGCACGAACACGCCGGGCGCCAACCCCGTGACCTGCGCCATCATCATCGTGAGCAGCGCATACGAGGCGATGTTGAACGGCACGCCCAGAAAGATGTCGCCGGAACGCTGGTAGAGCTGGCACGAGAGTTTGCCTTCGGCGACGTAGAACTGGAACAGGCAATGACACGGCGGCAGCGCCTGCTTGTCGACGTCGGCCGGATTCCACGCCGTCACGATCAGTCGGCGCGAATCCGGATTGCGCTTGATCTGCTCCACGACGTTGCGGATCTGGTCGATGGAGCCACCGTCCGCCGTGCGCCACGAGCGCCATTCGGCGCCATAGACCGGGCCGAGATCGCCGTTCTCATCGGCCCATTCGTCCCAGATGCGCACGCCGTTGTCCCGCAGGTAGCGGATGTTGGTATCGCCCGAGAGGAACCACAGCAGTTCGTGGACGATCGACTTGAGATGCACCTTCTTGGTGGTCACCAGCGGGAAGCCATCCGCAAGGTCGAAGCGCATCTGGTGCCCGAAAACGGACAGCGTGCCGGTCCCGGTGCGGTCGTTCTTGCGAACGCCCTCATCCAACGCACGGCGCATCAGGTCCAGGTACTGGCGCATACCCCAATCTTAACGCGATTCCCGACTGGGGCGAGGCCCTATTCCGCCGGCGCGGAAGCTTCGGCGAGCTTCACCGCGCCCGCGCCGCGGCGTCCGCCGAGCGTGAGGCGCCCGAGGACAAATGCCACGACCGCGCAGCAGACCATCGCAATGACCATGGGCTCCGCGCCGGAGAAGCCGCTGACAATGCCGATGACCACGGCGGCGACGACGAGCTGCAGCGTGCCCATCAGAGCCGAGGCCGTACCGGCGGTCTCGCCGTATTCCTGCAGGGCGAGCGGCGCCGTCGACGGAATGACCAGGCCCATGGAGCCGAACGCGACGAAGAGGAAGCCGATGAAGACGAACACGTTGTCGACACCCGCCACGATCAGGCCAAGCAGGATCACCGTGACCAGCAGATAGAAAGCGAGCGCGACATTGATCACGGCGGCCAGCCCGAAACGCTTGCCGAAGTAACCGGCAAACTGCGCCATGCCGATGAAGGCGATCGCGTTCACCGAGAAGGCGAAGCTGAACTGGGTCGGCGTCAGGCCGAAATGATCGATGTAGATGAACGACGATCCGGCGAGATAGGCGAAGAAGCTGGAAATGCCGAACGCGCCGATGAAGACCACGCCGAGATAGCGGCGGTCGCGAAACAGGGCGAGATAGTTGCGCGCGACCTCACGCGCATCAAACGGAATGCGCTGGCCCGGGGGCCGCGTCTCCTTCAGCCAGAATACGCCGACCGCCAGCGAAGCCAGGCCGAGCACCGCAATGACCCAGAAAATCTCGCGCCATGTGCCGAACTGGACGATGAAGCTGCCGGTGAGCGGCGCCAGCATCGGCGAGACGCTGAAGACGAGCATGATGAGCGACATCAGCCGCGCCGCCTCGTGGCCGGTGTGCAGGTCGCGGACAATCGCGCTCGGGATCGTCCCGCCAGCGCACGCGCCAATGCCCTGGACGAAGCGGGCGACGATCAGCCACTCGATCGTCGGCGCAAGGCTGCACGCGATCGTGCCGACGACGTAGAGCGACAGTCCGAAATAGAGCGGCCTGCGGCGGCCGAATGAGTCCGAAATCGGCCCGTAGACCACTTGCCCCAGCGCGATCGCCAGGAAGAACGACAGAATACTCGCCTGAGCCGCGGCCGGCGACACATGGAAATCGTTGGCGATCGACGGCAGCGCCGGCAGATACATGTCGATCGCGAACGGACCGACCGCGGTCAACAGGCCCAGAACGATCGCGTTTCGAGCGAAACTCGATTTCATATGCGTCTCTTTCGATAGGTCGCTCGGGGCGGAATCAACCGCTGCCGCCGCAAAGCCGAGGTCGTATATAGCGCCGATTGCTGCACTGCAATATTTCGGCGGAGATTGATCGCCTCGTGTGTCACTAAAGCAACGCCGCGGCGCCAGTTTGCGGCAGCAGCATCACGACACGACCGCCGGATCGGCCTTCTGCGCCGCAGGCGCCAGCGCCTTGCGCACGGCTGGCGCCACTTTCGTTCCGAACAGCTCGATCGAGTGCAGCAGCGCCTTGTGCGGCAGCGCCCCGACGCTGAACTGCACGAGGAAGCGGTCGTGCCGGAAGATTTCGTGCTGGAATAGAATCTTCTCGATGACCTCGTTCGGGCTGCCGATGTGGCTGGCGCCGCGGAGCGTAGTCGAGGCGTCGAATTGCGCCCGGCTCGTCGGCGGCCAGCCGCGCTCCCGGCCAATCCGGGTCATCGCCTCGGCAAACGGCGGGAAGGCCTCGTCCGCTGCCTGCTCTTTCGTATCGGCGACAAAGCCGTGCGAATTGATGCCGACCTTGAGCGTTGCCGGATCATGCCCTGCGCGCTTCGCCGCTTGACGATAGAGATCGACGAGCGGAGCGAACCGCTCCGGCTCGCCGCCGATGATCGCGAGCGCCAGCGGCAGGCCGAGCATCCCGGCGCGCACCACCGATTCCGGCGTTCCGCCTACCGCGATCCACACCGGAATCGGATTCTGCACCGGCCGTGGCCACACGCCCTGGTCTTTGAGCGGCGGGCGATGCGGGCCGGTCCATGTCACCCGCTCCGACGCGCGGATTTTGAGCAGCAGGTCGAGCTTTGCGGCGAACAGTTCGTCATAGTCTTGGAGATCGTAGCCAAACAGCGGGAACGACTCGATGAAGGAGCCGCGGCCCGCCATGATCTCAGCGCGCCCACCGGAGATATTGTCCAGCGCCGCGAACTCCTCGAACACACGGACGGGGTCGTCGGACGACAGCACCGTCACGGCGCTGGTCAGGCGGATGCGTTTCGTGCGCGCGGCGGCCGCGGCCAGCGCCACGGCTGGCGCCGAAACCGCAAAGTCGGCCCGGTGGTGCTCGCCGATGCCGAACACGTCGAGCCCGACGTGATCGGCGAGTTCGACCTCTTCCAGAAGATTGCGAAACCGCGTCGCCGGGTCGATTCGCCGCCCCGTCCTGGGGTCCGGGCTCATTTCCGCGAAGGTGTAGACGCCAAGTTCCATGAGGGTCGCCCTTGCCGTTGTGAGGCCTTAGGTGGCGTCGCCCCACCGCCCGGCAAGGCCAGCTCGGAATCCGATACGCGCCGTCTCTTTCCTAAAGCGCTGCGAATCCCTATATTTCAGGCGCTGGCGCAATCCAGCTATGGCGATAAACGGCCATCGTAATAAACCCCACGGACCCGGGGGCAGTACCCGGCGCCTCCACCATTCTCATGGGGGCGAAATAGGATCGACGGGGGCGTAAAGGGTGAGCTTTTGCTCGGCATGGTACCGCCGTTATCGGGCCAAACGATAGTTGCTAACGACAACTACGCTCCGGTAGCCCTCGCCGCGTAATGCGGTTCGGGTAACCGAAATCAAGCCCTGGGGGTTAGCACCTTCAGGCGGGGTTCGGAGGCACCTGGCAACAGAAGCCTCCACTTCTTTTTGCGGGGCATCTCGTACCCCGCGGGGCCGGAAGAACGACAAGGCGGCGGGAAAAATGGCCGAGGATCTGATCCGCTACGACATCCTTGCCCAGGATGCGTTGCGGGGCGTTGTGCGCAAGGTGCTCTCCGAGGTCGCGCGCACCGGCCTGCCCGGCGACCATCATTTTTTTGTCTCCTTTGCGACGACGGCGCCCGGCGTACGGATCTCGACGAGGCTGCTGTCGCAGTATCCCGAGGAAATGACCATCGTCCTCCAGCATCAGTACTGGGATTTGATTGTCACGGAGCACGCGCTTGAAGTTGGCCTCTCGTTCAACGGCGTGCCGGAGAGGCTGCTGATCCCGTTCAGCGCAATAAAGGGCTTCGCCGACCCCTCGGTCGGCTTCCAGCTTCAGTTCGCCGTGGTCGCAGCGCCGGTTGCGGTTGCCGAGGAAAAGCCTGCCGAGGCAAAACCGATCGCCGCTCCGGCGCCGGTCGTGGCGCTGGAGAAGAAGCCGGAGTCCGCTGCCAAGGCGGCGGAGAAGGCAGAGAAGAACGACAAGGAAGAGGCGGAAGCACATCCTGCCGCGCAGGTCGTGAGCCTCGACGCATTCCGGAAGAAGTAGCGCTAGCCATGGGCTTGCGCGCCCGTATGCTCTGGTCTTCGCGAAGCCACCATGCCGCCCCGAACGCGCCACGCTCTTGTCAGCGGGCCGTCAGCCGTGCGCGCGTAACGTCCAACTCGAAGCCGCCAGACCAAGCAGGGCCGGGCCGCTTCGAGTGCAACGTTCCTGCCCCGGAGACTAGAAGATGAAGAGTGCATTCCTGCTTTCCGCCCTTGTATTGGCCGGCATGGCCGCTTCCCCGGCCTTCGCCGCCAGTGGCTGCAGCACCGCTCCACAATCGCAGTGGCAGCCACAGACCAAACTGGAAGACATGCTTAAGAGCGACGGCCTCAGCGTCCGCCAGATCAAGGTGGAGAAGGGCTGCTACGAGGTCTATGCCTCCGACAAGAGCGGCGCCCGGGTCAACCGCGCCTACAATGCCGAGACCCTGGCACTGCTCCCCAACGCCGAAGCCGGCGAAAACTAAACCCCGAACACATGACGAAAGCAGGCGCAGGCGGCACCCACTGGGTCCGCGTTTGGGACCCGTTTGTCCGCCTGTTCCACTGGAGTCTGGTGGTGAGCTTCGCCGTGGCGTGGCTCACCGCCCACTCCTGGGATGATCTCCACATGCTCGCCGGCTTCGCCGCCGGCGGTCTTGTCCTGCTGCGCGTGGCGTGGGGCTTCGTCGGGACCCCGCACGCCCGCTTTTCCTCATTCGTGCGCCGGCCGCAAACGGTCATTGCCTACATCAAGGCAATCCTGACTGGCACGGAGGCCCGGCACCTCGGCCATAACCCTGCCGGCGGAGCGATGATCATCGCGCTCATGGCCACCATGGTTGCCACTGCCTTCACCGGCTGGCTGCTGACCACCGACACGTTCTGGGGCGTGACGTGGATGCAGCACCTTCATCACTGGTCGGCCGATGCCGTCCTGCTGCTCGTGGTCGGACATCTCGCCGGCGTTGCGCTGGCGAGCGTCAGGCACAGAGAAAACCTGGTGACGGCCATGATCGTGGGTCGCAAACGCGCGGTCGACGGCGAACCGCTCGAATAACCCGCAAGCCGCTTGCGTCGTCGCCGCGCCGGTGGGAAAAACCGGCGCCCTGGACGGATCTGCGGAAGCCACCATGTCGAAGAGCACAGGTACCCGTATCGAGACTGACACGTTCGGTCCCATCGCCGTTCCGGCCGACCGTTACTGGGGCGCGCAATCCGAGCGCTCGCTGGAGAACTTCCCGATCGGCTGGGAGAAGCAGCCGGCGCCGATCATCCGCGCGCTCGGCGTCATCAAGCGCGCGGCGGCCGAGGTGAACATGGACCTCGGCAAGCTGCCGCCACGCATCGGCGACGCCATCGTCGCTGCTTCGATCGACGTGGCGGAAGGCAAGCTCGACCCGCATTTCCCGCTCGCCGTCTGGCAAACCGGCTCGGGCACGCAGTCCAACATGAACGCCAACGAAGTGATCGCCAACCGTGCGATCGAGATCCTCGGCGGCACCCTCGGCTCCAAGACGCCGGTCCATCCCAACGACCACGTCAACATGAGCCAGTCTTCCAACGACACCTACCCGACGGCCATGCACATCGCCGCCGCCGAGGAGATCCACCATCGCCTGCTGCCCGCGCTGCGCAAGCTGCGCAACGCGTTGAACGACAAGGCCATGGAATGGGCCGGCATCATCAAGATCGGCCGCACCCACACGCAGGATGCTACGCCGCTGACCCTTGGGCAGGAGTTTTCCGGCTATACGGCGCAGGTCGAAAACGGCATTTCCCGCGTCGAGCAGACGCTGCCGCGGCTCATGCAGCTCGCCCAGGGCGGTACCGCGGTCGGAACCGGCCTGAACGCGCCGGTCGGCTTTGCTGACCGCATTGCCGACCGCATTGCCGCGATCACTCGGTTGCCCTTCACATCCGCTCCGAACAAGTTCGAGGCGCTGGCCGCGCACGACGCCATGGTGTTCTCCCACGGCGCGGTCAACACCGTCGCCGTCAGCCTGTTCAAGATCGCCAACGACATCCGCCTGCTCGCATCGGGGCCCCGCTCGGGTCTCGGCGAGCTTTCGCTGCCCGAGAACGAGCCGGGCTCCTCGATCATGCCGGGCAAGGTCAACCCGACCCAGTGCGAGGCCCTGACGCAGGTCTGCGTCCAAGTCTTCGGCAACAATGCCGCGATCACCTTCGCCGGAAGCCAGGGCCACTTCGAGCTGAACGTCTACAACCCCGTGATGGCGTACAATTTCCTGCAGTCGGTGCGCCTGCTTGCCGACGCCGCGGAAAGCTTCACCGACCGCTGCGTCGTCGGGATCAAGGCCAACGTCCAGCACATCCGCGAGCTAATGGAGCGCTCGCTGATGCTGGTCACCGCGTTGGCGCCGACCATCGGCTACGACAAGGCCGCCGAGATAGCCAAGACAGCGCACAAGAACGGCACGACGCTGAAGCAGGAGGCGGTGCGCCTCGGCTACGTCACCGCGGACGAGTTCGACCGCCTCGTCCGTCCCGAGGATATGCTCGGACCGAAATAGGCGATGGCCGAGATCATCAATCTCCGTCGCGCCCGCAAGGCGCAGCAGCGCGCCGACGCTACCGGCAAGGCCGAGGCCAACCGCGCAAAGTTCGGCCGCACCCGGGCGGAGAAAGAAGCCGAGGCGAAGCGGGCCGCGATCATGCGCCAGGCGCTCGACGCCCACCGCCGGGAAGACAGCGACAAGCGATGACCAAGCGATCGCTGACGATCGCCGGGCACCGCACCAGCATCTCGCTTGAGGATACCTTCTGGGACGCGCTCGCCGAGATTGCGACCGCACGCCGTGTCAGCATCGCCGCACTCGTCGCCGAAATCGACCGCGGACGCCCCCAGGCGGCCAACCTTTCCGCCGCGGTCCGTATTGCCGTCCTCGACTGGTATCGCGCGGGCTCGCGCTAACTCTACTGCGCCGGCACCAGGCTCAGCGGCGCATTGGCAGCCGGCTTCGGACGTGGCCGCGGTGGCGGTGGCGCCGGCTGTGGTGACGGCGCAGGCGCGACCGCATTGTCCGGAACGCGCGCTGCAGTCGCAGCCGCATCGGCGGCAAGCTGTTTCGCAATGGCGGCAGCGGCGTCGGCCTTGGCCTTCGCGTCAGCGGCCGCCGCTGCCGCAGCCTTCGCCGCACTGTCGGCGGCAGCGCGGGCCGCTTGCGTCACTTGGGTAGCCGCGACCGCTGTATCATGGGCGCTGGCGACACCGGCGACCGCATCGGCTGCCGCAAGCGCTGCGGCGGCAGCGGAGTCTGCTATCTGCCCGGCCGAGGCCGCAGCGGCCGCAGCGGTGTTGGCATCGTCGGTCGCCTTCTGCAGTGCCCCGGTGAGCGCGGCGATGTCGGCCAAGGCGGCCGGTGGCGGCACCGCGGACTGGTCGCGCAGCGCCTTGTCCATTACCGCCTGCGCCGCTCGGGCATTGGCATTGGCCTGGTCCAAATCGGATTGCGCCTTGGCGAGCGCCTGCTGCCCACGCGCCATGTCGCCATTGGCCGTCGTAAGCGACTGCTGCGCCGAATCGAGTGCGGATTGTTTATCGGCCAGGGCAGCGGCCGCGACGCTCTTGGCAATCGCGGCCTGTGTAGCCGCGGCGGCGGCGATCTGGCTCTGGGCATTGGCAGCGTCGGCGGCGGCCTTCGCCATGCTGGCATGATCGGCAGCGTTTGAGGCCGCCGCTTCGGCGCTGGCGCGATCGCGTGCCGCTGTGTCGAGCTGCGACTGCGCCAGCTCCACGCTTGCCTTCTTGCCCTGCACGTCGGGCCCCGCGCCCGACGGATCTGAAGCTTGAGCAGACGCCAGCGCCGCCGTCGCGGAAAGAAGCGCGCTGTTCGCCTCGTTGTAGTCGGTCTCGGCTCGGGCGCGCGTACCTTCCGCATTCGCCGCATCAGTGCCTGCCTGTGAGGCGACCATCGTCCTCTGGGCTCGCTCGGCGTCGGCCTGCATCGCCCCGTTGGACGCGCGGTCCGCCGCGCTCGCTGCGTGATCGGCGGCTGCGCGCAGTGATGCGATTCCGGTCTCGGCGACGTCGTAGTTGCCCTGCGCCGTCGTTCGCGCCGCAGTCGCCCGCGCCAGCTCCGCCGCCGCCGCAGTGGCGCCCGATTGCGCGGCCGCCACATCGCGGTTTGCAGCGTCGAGCGCGGTCTGAGCGTCGGCCACTGTCCTGTCCGCGGCCGATGCCTTCGCCGTGGCGGTCGCCTGGGCCTTGTTCGCCGCATCGAACGCCGCCTGCGCATCGGCGCGCTTCTTCGCCGCGGCGTCAGCCTGCTGACGCGCTGCATCCGCGGTCGCCCGCGACTGCTGCGCCGCGGCCGTCGTCGTTGCCGCAGTCGCCTGTGCCTGCGCGAGCTGCTGCGCGGTCTTTTGCACCTGGATCGCAGCCTGATCGTCGGCAGCAGCCGCTTGGGCCAGCGTCGTCGCCGCGCTATCAGCGGCCGCCCCTTTGGCCGTCGCATCGGCGGCCAGGGCATCCGCGTCCTTCTGCGCCGCCTTGGCAGCGTCCATGGCGAGCGCGGCACCCCGCCTCAACGAAGCCAGGCGCGTGGTGTCGGTGGCGATTTCGCGTGCGACGTGCGCAGCGGCAACATTGGCAATGGCGTCGGCCTCAGCCTGCTCGCGCCGGCGCGCGGCCTCCTCGGCAGCCTGGCGCGCCCGCTCCGCCGCCGCCTCATCGTCCTTTATCTTGGCGATGAACTGCACGAAGCGCTGATGCTCGGCCCGATCGGCTTCCTCCGTTGCGATCACGTCCAGCATCCGCGCCGCCTGCCGCGCATTGAGATAGGCGTTGAGCGGGACGACATCGATCGTGCGCGAAGGCGCCACGAGTGGCCCGCGAAACACCAGCCCGACATCGGCATCGCCGGCGTCCGCCGTCGCATCGGCAACCGGAAAGGCCAGCGTCCAGTCGCTGTCGATAGTCATCGCGTTGAGATCGACGGTCGCGCTCCCGGTAGCCGCCATGGCTGGGCCGCGGGCGCTGAGCCCTGTCATGCGCAGCGTGCCGCCGGCAATCGCGAAGGCACCCCCTGCCTCGCCAAAGGCGAACTGGTCGCCGTCGATCTGGGCCTCGACATCGGCGCGCAACTGATCCTGGCTGATCGGATCGCCAAGATCGGAAACGCGGATGATAGCGCCCACGGTGTTCGGGTTGAGGTAGCGCGCGACGCCGTTGTGGACCGCGATCACGCCGCCACCGGTCATGCTCGATACCAGCGCCGAGGCAGAACGGCCGGTCGTCTCGAAGTTGCCGGACAGGTCCACTGTCCCGGTGGCGACCACGCGTCCGTCGCGCTGCCATGCAAGGGAATCGAGCGTCGCGCCGGCAAGGCTGAACTGGCCCGAAAGATGGGCGTTGCCATCAACGTTCTGGATCGAGACGCCGCCGCTCGCCATGCCCCCGGCGAGCCGCCCGCCCTTCACATCGACGTCCATGCGCTGGGGCGTCAGCGCGATCGACAGCGTGCTGCCGGTCACGTCGAGCCCGCCCACGGCGAGGTGATCCGGCGCAATCT
>Ga0265313_10004288_pt1 | contig 11039 bp, 8 predicted proteins | sample 4123metaG_FD_203122 | JGI IMG/M metagenome (GOLD analysis project Ga0265313, IMG submission 203122) | Rhizosphere microbial communities from Carex aquatilis grown in University of Washington, Seatle, WA, United States - 4-1-23 metaG | ecosystem: Host-associated > Plants > Roots > Rhizosphere >...
CCCGGAGCCCCTCCAGGATCTCCTCCGAGAAGAAGGTCACCTGGCCCTTGTAATCGGGGCCGTGACTGAAGAATCGGTCGCCCTTGAGGCCCGATCCTGCGATGCATTCCACCTCGTCGACGGCCAGGCTCGGATGGGCGCCGGCCGGCTTGCCGTGGCGGCCAAAGAAATTGTGGCCGGGCGAAATATAGATTTGTCGGACCTGCAGCATCGAGCGCTCGGCGGGGGAAAGGGGCGGGAGGGTGTCCTGGGTTGGAGCCAAGAAGGGCGCCCCTCCGGAGGCGAGGCGAAAGCAAGCCGATGCGCAGGCTGCGCGCGTCGGCCGCCGCCGAACGGGCGGGGCCCCGGCATGCTTTCGAGAGAGGCCCGAGGGGCGGCCTGCCTTTCGCGAGGGAATGGGTGGTGCCAGGAAAGGGGGAGGCAGCGGCAAGCTGCGCGACAGCAAGAAATGCGCAGCCTTCGTCAAGCTGCGCGCAGCGGATTCGCCGCTAATCGGTTAACGTTTGCCCCGATGATACGCAGCGAGCCAATTCCACATGGCGAGACTTCATATCGCACGCCGACGGCAGTCGATCGCCGCCGGGTGGTCCTATGATGGCCTATCTCATTCCAGCTAAGGTACTCGCGATCATTGGCAGGCTGGAGCCGCGCCTGCAGCGGGGTCAAGCCGCGGAGGCTTCAGCATGAACCCGCCGGTCCTCTTCGTCGTCGGCGCGACCCACCGCACCGCCCCCTTCGAGTTTCGGGAGCGTATTGCGCTGGGAACGGATTCGGAGGCTCAGTTCTCGGGTGAACTTTCTGGAATGCAGGGGCTTATGGAGTTTGCCGTCCTGAGCACGTGCAACCGGGTCGAGATCTACGGCGTGGGTGCGGGAACGGACGTTGCCTGCCGGGTGGCGACGGCGTTTTGCGCCCGTCAGCGGGTGGATCCCACCGAGTTCAGCCGCTTCGGCTTCATGGCGGAGGGCATGGACGCCATCCTTCACCTGATGGAGACCGCGTCGGGACTCGATTCCCAGATCCTCGGCGAAACCGAGATCCTCGGCCAGATGAAGAAGGCCTACCAGAACGCCCAGGAGCGCGGCTCCGCGGGACCCATCATCAACCGGTTGTTCCAGAAGGGCTTCCAGGCGGCGAAGCACGCGCGCACGCACACGGCCATTTCAGTCGGCCAGGTCAGCGTCGCCAACCTCGCTGTAGATCTCGCTGCCGGGGTCTTCGGGAATCTCGAGAACATCCGCGTGCTCCTGATTGGGGCTGGCGCGATTGGTGAGAAGAGCGGAAAGGCCTTCGCCAGCAGGGGAGCCCGGAATTTTGCGGTGTGCAGCCGCACGCTCGAAACGGCCGGCGAGCTGGCGGCGAAGCTCGGCGCCAAGGTGCTGGCGTTCGAGGAGCGCGAATCGATCCTCGCCGAGTGGGACGTCATCGTGTGCTCGGCGGCCGCATCGGGCACGGTCATCTCGGCGGGCGCGGTTCAAGCCGCCGTGGAGCGCCGCGGGGCCCGTCCGCTCCTCTTCGTCGACCTTGCCATGCCCCGGGACGTCGACGCCGCGGCGGTCGGCGCGGGCAACGTGTTCCTCTACAATCTCGACGACCTGGCCGAGCTGGCGGCAAAGAACCGCCAGGCGCGCGCATCGGAGGCCGAGCGCGCCCGCCAGATCCTGGCCCCGCGCGCCGGTTCGCTCTGGGAACAGGTCCAGCGCCAGCTCGGCTCCCGGGGCGCCGCGGCGCCGGGAACGCAGCCAGGGCCCCTAACGGCGCACCGCCCGCCGGCCGTGGCGTTTGCGCTTGCCGCAAACTGAAGCACGGCGATGCGGCTCGGAACCATGGTCCTTCCAAACGAATCAGCATCCGGCTCCGCGGCCCAGCTCGACCTTGAGCTCATCCGGAAGTACTCGGTCGCGGGACCGCGCTACACCTCCTATCCGCCCGCCACGCGCTTCACGCCGGACGTCACCGCGGAGCAGTACGACGCGCAGATCGCGGCGGACAACCTCCCCGGCGCCGGCCCGCTGTCGCTTTATTTTCACCTGCCGTTCTGCGAGTCGCTCTGCTGGTACTGCGGCTGCAACACGGTGGTCACGCGCCGGCGGGGCGCCGTGCGCGAGTACCTGGACGACCTGATGCGCGAGGTGTCGATGACGGTCTCCCGGATCGACGCAACGCGGCCCGTCTCACAGATCCACCTGGGCGGGGGGACGCCGACCTTCTTCAGGCCCGAGGAGCTGGCCGAGCTCGGCCTGCTCATCCACGAGAACTTCAACGTCGCCGAGGACTGCGAGTTCGGCGTGGAGATCGACCCGAGGCGCCTCACCCAGGAGCACGTCGACGCGCTCGGCGTGATCGGCGCCAACCGCGCGTCGCTCGGCGTCCAGGACACCGATCCGCGCGTGCAGCTCGCCATCCACCGCTGGCAGCCCGCGCGCCTCAACGTGCAGGCCATGGAATGGCTCCGCGCCGCGGGCTTCTCGTCGGTCAACGTGGACCTGATCTACGGCCTGCCGCTCCAGACCGAGGCGTCCTTCGGGCGCACGATCGACGACGTGCTCCGCCTCGGCCCCGACCGGCTGTCGGTCTTCAGCTATGCGCACGTGCCCTGGCTCAAGCCGGCGCAGCGCATCTTCGACGACCGCGGCGAACTGCCCCCGCCCGAGGAGAAGCTGGCGATGTTCGCCCTCGCGCACGAGAAGCTGAGCGGGGCCGGGTACGTTGACATCGGCCTCGACCACTTCGCCCGGCCCGACGACGAGCTCGCGCTCGCCCAGCACAGCGGGAAGCTCCAGCGCAATTTCCAGGGGTACAGCACCGCCGCGGGGGCCTCCCTCTACGGCTTCGGCATCTCCTCGATCTCGTCGACGGCGGGCAGCTACCGCCAGAACCACAAGGGGCTTGAGGAGTGGCGGGCGGCGCTGGCCGCCGGCCGGCTGCCGATCGAGCGCGGGCTGATCCTGAGCGACGAGGACAAGCGCCGCCGCGCCCTCGTCATGGGGCTCATGTGCGAGCGCCGGATCAGCTACGCCGAACTCTCGGGCGCGCTGGGGGTCGACATTGCGAGCCGCTACGCCGCGGAGATCGCGGGCCTGGCCGACCTGGAGGCCGACGGCCTCCTTCGCCGGACGGGGGAGGGGATCGAGGTCCTGCCCCGCGGGGCCCCGCTCCTGAGGGTCATCGCGATGCGCTTCGACGCGACCTTGGCGACGGGCTCCGGCCACCACTCGAAGACGATTTGACGGGCGGTGCGCGGTTCTTGCCAAGTTCCCTCTGGGGCCGGCCCGATCGCAAGATATGCGCAGACCCTAGCAATCGGCGCGGAGCGGGCGCTTCGGCCGATGCGATAGAATTAATCCATGGCCGTAATTCCACTCACCCTGGCCATCAGCCTTGTGCTGGTGCTTACCTTCGTTGCGTTCTTCCTTCGGGAGCAAATGCGCGGGAGCCGCGGTGGCGCCGAGCGCGACTCGCTCCTGCCCCTCGCGGAGGAGGAGAGGACCCCGGTTCCCGTGCGCGCCTCCTCGGACCCGGCGGCGCGGCGGCGCGGCTAAGGGCCCCTTTCCTCCCGGCCATGTCCAACCAAAAGATTACCGTCGAATTCAACGACAAGATCGTCCGCCAGTTCCTCCTGGCGACCGTTGTCTGGGCCGCCGTGGCCATGCTTGTCGGCGTCCTCATCGCCGCCCAGCTCAACTTCTGGCAGCTCAACTTCAACACGTCCTGGCTGACCTGGAGCCGGCTTCGCCCCCTTCACACCAACGCCGCGATCTTCGCCTTTGTCGGCAACATGATGTTCGCCGGCATCTACTACTCGACCCAGCGCCTCGTGAAGGCCCGCCTGGCGAGCGATGTCCTGTCGCAGCTTCATTTCTGGGGGTGGCAGGCGATCATCGTGGCCGCGGCGGTGACGCTCCCCTTTGGGCTGACGCGCAGCAAGGAGTACGCGGAGCTGATCTGGCCCATCAACCTGATGGTCGTGATCGTGTGGGTCGTCTTCGCCGTCAACTTCTTCTGGACCCTGGGCCGACGCAACGAGCCGAGCCTGTACGTCGCCATCTGGTTCTACATCGCCACGATCGTGACGGTGGCGATGCTCTACATCGTCAACCACCTGTCGATCCCGACCAGCTTCACGCACAGCTACCCGGTGTTCGGCGGGGTGCAGGACGCCCTCGTCCAATGGTGGTACGGGCACAACGCCGTGGCGTTCTTCCTGACGACGCCGATCCTCGGCATCATGTACTACTTCCTGCCGAAGGCGGCCGAGCGGCCGGTCTACTCGTACCGGCTCTCCGTCATTCATTTCTGGTCGCTCGTGTTCGTCTACATCTGGGCGGGGCCGCACCACCTCCTCAACACCGCGCTTCCGAACTGGCTGCAGACCCTCGGGATGACGTTCTCCCTGATGCTCTGGGCGCCGTCCTGGGGCGGTATGCTCAACGGCCTGCTGACGCTTCGCGGCGCGTGGGACAAGGTCCGCACCGACCCGGTGCTCAAGTTCTTCGCGGCCGCCGTGACCTTCTACGGCATGGCGACCTTTGAGGGGCCGCTGCTGGCGATCCGCTCGGTGAACGCGCTCGCGCACTACACGGACTGGATCATCGCCCACGTCCACATCGGGACCCTCGGCTGGAACGGCTTCATGGCCGCGGGCATGATCTACTGGCTGCTGCCGCGCCTCTGGAGCAAGCCCCTGTACTCGACCGCGCTCGCGAACCTCCACTTCTGGATCGGGCTGGTCGGCATCCTGCTCTACGCGTCGGCCATGTGGACGAGCGGCATCACGCAGGGCGTGATGCTCAACGCCACGACCGACAACGGGACGGTCCTCGCATACCCCAACTTCCTCGACACGCTCAACGCGATCCGCCCGATGATGCTGATGCGGGTGATCGGCGGGGCGCTCTACCTGTCGGGCTGGCTCCTCCTGGCGTACAACATGGTTCGCACGCTGCGCGGGGCGCGGCCGGTGAACGGGAGCATCGAGGTGTTCGTCGAGCCGGCGGAGGCGACGCCCGGGCTCAGCCTCCTCGGGTCGATCTTCAATCCCCCCGTTCTCTTCTCCGTCCTGGCCTTCGCGTTCGCCTGCGCCTGGATGTTCGGCGGCGACGTGACGAAGATCGCGGGGATCGTCGGGGCGCTCTTCTGCATCGTCGCCGCCTACCTGCACTACGAGTCGCGCGGGAGGCAGTGGGCGGCCTGGTACGACCGCCTCCTCGTGACGGCCATGCCCTTCACGGTGCTGACGCTGATCGCGGTGGTCGCAGGCGGCCTGATCCAGATCATCCCGACCATCGTCGCGCAGCAGGCCTCGAACGTGGAGGACCGCCGCCAGGTCCCGTACACGCCCCTCGAGCTCGCCGGGCGCGACCTCTTCGTGAGCGACGGCTGCTACCTCTGCCACTCCCAGATGATCCGCACGCTGGTGCCCGACGTGCTCAGGTACGGCGACTACTCGCGCCTCGGCGAGTCGATCTACGACCACCCGTTCCAGTGGGGCTCGAAGCGCAACGGCCCGGACCTGGCACGCATCGGGGGCAAGTACCCGAACATCTGGCACCTGCGGCACCTCCAGGACCCGAGGTCCGTGTCGGCGGGCTCGAACATGCCGAACTTCCAGTGGCTGCTGACCGACCCGACCGACCTGGCGATCCTGCCCAAGAAGATCGCGGTGATGCGCACGCTCGGGGTCCCGTATCCCCCGATGGGCGACGCGATGGTGCTCGCCAACGCGAGGGCGCAGGCCGCCGGCATCGCGGACGACCTGAAGGCCGCCGGCGCCACGGTAGCCCCGGACAAGCAGGTCATCGCCCTCATCGCCTATCTGCAGGAGCTCGGAAAGTACGAGCCCGTGCAGCGCAGGGGGCCCGACCAGGGCTCCCGGCTCAACGACTGACCCCCGCCATGTTCCAACGCCTCGTTCTCGAAGACTCGGCCGCGGTCTACACGGTCGCCGCCTTCTGCGTCGCCACCTCGATCTTCCTGACCGTCGCCTGGCGCGCGCTCAGGATGCGCCGGGCCCAGGTGGACCGCTTCGCCCAGCTTCCCTTCGAAACCGAAACCCCTGCAAGCCAGCATGAGCGCAGATCCGAATCCTCATCCCACTGAACCGGACGTCCGTCCGCACGTCTACGACGGCATCAGGGAGTTCAACAACCGCCTGCCGAACTGGTGGCTGTTCACGCTCTACGCGACGATCGTCTTCTGGGTCGGCTACTGGGCCTACTACGAGTGGTTCCGGGTGGCCCCGGAGGGCCCGCGGAGCGTGGAGCTCGCCATGACGCGCATCGAGGCCGCGAAGCTCGCGTCCGCCGCCGCGACGACCATCGACGACAAGAGCCTGTGGGCGATGAGCCGCAATCCGGTCTTCGTGGACGCCGGCCGCCAGACCTTCAACGCGAACTGCGTCGCCTGCCACCTCCAGAGCCTCAGGGGCAAGAGCGAGAGCGCCGCGGCGATCGGCCCGGACCTCACCGACCAGGTCTGGATCCACGGCGGCAACCCGACCGACATGTACCGGACGGTCACCGAGGGCGTCCCCGCAAAGGGGATGCCGACCTGGGGCCCCGTGCTGGGGGCGAAGCGCATCACCGAGGCGGTGGCCTACGTGCTGAGCCACCACAAGGAGGGCGAGCCGATTCTCGCCGACGCCGCGGCCTCCGCCCCGGCCAAGTAGCGGATGCAGAACACCTCGCCCCTCAAGCCGGTCCGCGACCAGGTCACCACGATCCGCGAGGATGGTTCGCGCAGGTTCCTTTACCCCGCCGACGCCCCAGGCCGCTTCGACCGCGCGAGGCGCGTGGCGGCGCTCGCCCTGATCGCGGTCTACCTGCTGCTGCCCTGGGTGAAGGTCGGCGGCTACCCGGCGGTGTTCCTGGACGTCGCCCAGCGGCGCTTCCACCTGTTCGGGCTCACCCTCGCGGCGCAGGACCTCTGGCTGCTCTTCTTCCTGATCAGCGGCCTCGGATTCGGGCTGTTCTTCGTCACGGCGCTCCTGGGGCGGATCTGGTGCGGCTGGGCCTGTCCGCATACGGTCTTCCTTGACCACGTGTTCCGGAGGGTCGAGCGCTGGATCGACGGCGACGCGGTGAAGCGCCGGCTCCTCGCCGAGGCCCCGTGGAGCGCGTCCAAATTCCTGCGGCGGGCCGCCAAGCAGGCGATCTACCTCCTGCTCGCGGCCGCGATCACCCACCTGTTCCTCGCGTATTTCGTCTCGATCCCCTCGGTCTGGGCGATGATGCGCGACGCGCCGACGAAGAACTGGGGCGCGTTCGTGTTCATCGCCGCCGCCACCGGCGCGATCTACTTCAACTTCGCGTGGTTCCGCGAGCAGCTCTGCATCGTGATCTGCCCGTACGGGCGCATCCAGTCGGCGCTCACCGACGACCACACGCTCGTCATCGGCTACGATTGGGCGCGCGGGGAGCCGCGCGGCAAGCCCGGCGCCCCCGGCGCGGGCGACTGTGTCGCCTGCGACCGCTGCGTCAGCGTCTGCCCGACCGGGATCGACATCCGCCACGGGCTGCAGCTCGAGTGCATCGGCTGCGCCGCCTGCATCGACGCCTGCGACGAGGTGATGGCCCGGCTGGGGCGCAGGCCGGGCCTCGTGAGGTACGACTCCCTTGCGGGGCTTTCGGGGCGCCCGAGGCGCTGGATCCGGCCCCGCATGGTGGTCTACGGCGTCCTGCTCCTGATCGGGGCCTCCGTTGCCGGCTGGAGCGCGTCGGGGATCCGGCCCGCGTCGCTCACCGCGACGCGCATGATCGGGGCCCCCTACTACATGGACGGCGGGGCCGTCCGAAACCAGTTCCTCGTGCGCCTCGTGAACAAGCGCTCGGATCGGGTCACGCTCATCCTGTCGGTCCGCGGCCTGCCGGCCGGGGCGACCGTGCGCGGCCTCGAGGCCCCGGTCGAGATCGCCCCAATGGGCGAGGAGGTCCGGCCCCTCATCGTTCAGGTGCCGCGCGCGCAGTGCGCGCCGGCCACCGTGTTCGAGGTTGTGGCGGGCGATGCGGCCGGGTCGTTCCGGCTGAGCCGGTCCATGGAGTTCCTGGGCCCCGAGGCGGCAACCGGCACGCCGGCGCCCCTGGCGCCGGACCCCCCTAACTCCCGTGAGCCCCACCCGCGCACTCCCTAGGGCGCTTCGGCCCCGGACCTGGTGGTGGGTGGCCGCCGCCCTCATCCTCCATGTCGCCGCATGGACGGCCTGGTTCCGGATCGCCTCCCGGCACCCGGTCGCCGACGTGCCCCTCGCCGCCTCCGCGCGGCGCTGACCCATGGAATACGCGAGCATCAGCTCCCCGTCCGCCGCCTTCATCGCGGGACTCGTGACGAGCCTCCACTGCGCCGGGATGTGCGGGCCGCTCGCCTGCGCCGTCCTTCCGGCCCGCCGCGAGCAGGGTGACGCGACGACGGCGGCCACGACCTACCAGCTGGCGCGCATGGTCAGCTACACGGCCCTGGGCGCGCTGGCGGGCGGCCTCGGCCGGATGCCGCTGGCCATGTTCTCGGCCACCGTGCTGAAGTGGCTGCCGTGGCTCGGGGTGGTGTTCTTCGTCGGCCTGGCCCTCAAGTGGGACCGCTTCTGGCCCAAGCTGCCGATCCTCGGGCGCCTCTACATGGGGATCTCGGGGCGCCTGCGGGGCTACCCCCCGGCCGCGACCGCGGCCGCGCTCGGGCTCGCCACGCCGCTGCTGCCCTGCGGGCCCCTGTACTTCCTGCTCGCCCTCGCGCTGCTCGCCGGCTCGGTGGCGCGCGGCGCCGAGTTCATGCTCGCCTTCGGGCTGGGAACGGTGCCGCTGCTCTGGGTCGCCCAGACGCAGTTTGGGCGCCTGCAGAGCCGGTTGTCACCGCGCTGGAGCAGCCGCCTCCGCGTCGGGCTCTCGCTGGCGGCCGCGCTCATCGCGGCGTGGCGCCTGCGGGGCACGCTCGGCGGCGGCGGCCCCGACCCGACATCAATGGTATGCTTCTAGAGGAGGCCAAGAAACCCGCCCGGCGCCCCCCCGCCTGCTGCAGGCACTGCGGTGCTCCGACCGTCGACGAGCGCACGGCCGAGTCCGGCTTCTGCTGCAGTGGATGCGCCTACGTCTTCCGGCTGGTGCACGAGCACGGCCTCGGCGCCTACTACCGCATCAAGGATCCGGTCACCGTCCCGGCGGATGCCGGGGTCTTCCAGCCCCGCGACTATTCGTGGCTTCGGACGGCGCAGAAGGACGCCGAGAACGCGTGCGGCGACCGGCCGCCCGAGCTCATGCTCGACATCCAGGGCGTCTCGTGCGCGGGCTGCGTCTGGCTGATTGAGCGCCTGTTCCAGCAGGAGGCCGGCGCGCGAGACATCGTGGTGAACGCCCAGCTCGGGTCCGTCCAAGTCCGCTGGATCATCGGCGTCTTCGACGCAGCCGCGTGGGCGCGCCGGCTGCAGGCGTTCGGCTACGTGATCGGGCCCGCCGGCGAGAAGCCCGACGTGCTCGAGAGCACGGACATGGTGAGGCGCATCGGGCTGTGCACGGCCTTCGCGCTCAACGTGATGCTCTTCGCGCTGCCGGCATATTTCGGGATGCGGCCGGACTTCGAGTACGCGGGGCTCTTCCGCCTGCTCTCCCTGGTCTTCGCCACCCTGAGCGTCCTGGTCGGGGGCACCTACTTCATCGCGCGCGCCGCGCGCGCAATGAAGACGGGCGTGATGCACATCGACCTGCCGATAGCGATGGGGATCGTGGGCGCCTACGCAGCCTCGCTATGCGGGTGGCTGCTCGGCATAGGCCGCCTCTTCTACCCGGATTTCGTCGCGACCTTCATCGTGCTGATGCTCGTCGGGCGATGGGCGCAGGTCTCGGCGGTCGAGCGAAACCGCCAGCGCCTCCTCAAGCAGCAGCCCGTGCCGTCGCGGATACGGCTCGCCTCGGGAGGGGCCGTGCCGCGCGAGCGCCTCGAGAGCGGCCAGGTGATCCTCATCGCCTCGGGCGAGACCGTCCCCGTCGAGGCCAGGCTCGAGGACTCGGCCGCCGCCTTCTCGCTGGCCTCGATCAACGGCGAGGCCGATTCGCGTGTGTTCGGGGCGGGCCAGCACGTGCCGGCGGGAGCCGTCAACCTCGACCTGGCCGACGCCCGCCTGCGTGCCCTGCAGCCTTGGAGCCGCTCCCTCCTCGCGCAGCTCTTGGCCCCCACGAAGCGGGCCGGCTTCAGGCATCTTTTCCTCGAGCGGGTGATCCGCGGGTACGTGGTCGGAATCGTCGCGGCGGCGGCCCTCGCGGGCGTCGGCTGGTGGGCCGCGACGCACGACCCGGAGCGCGCCGGCGCGGCGGCGATCGCCGTCCTGGTCGTCAGCTGCCCCTGCGCGATCGGCCTCGCCCTTCCGCTTTCCGACGAGATCGCCACGGGGCTCATGCGCCGTCGGGGGGTCTTCGTGCGGGAGAACGACCTTTGGTCGAAGCTGGGCCGCGTGCGGACGATCCTCTTTGACAAGACGGGCACGCTGACCCTCGAGAACCCGGTGCTGGTCAACCCGGAGGCCGTGCGGGCGCTCGGCCTCCGCGAGCGCCGCGCCCTCTTCACCCTCGTCCAGGCCAACCCCCACCCGGTCGGCCGGTGCCTGCACGAATGCCTCCTTGCCGGCGGGGCGCTCGAGCCCCTCGACGGCGCCCTGGAGGAGGAGGTGGGATCCGGCGTCTTCCTCGGGGACTGGAGCCTCGGCCGCGCCGGCTGGCGCGACGGCGGGCCGCAGGGCCCGGAGACCGTGCTCGCGAGCGCCGGAAGAGCGGTCGCGAGGTTCGCGTTCGCCGACTCGGCGCGCCCGGGCGTTCGCGAGGAGCTCGGGGAGCTGGCGAGGCAGGGCTACGGGGTCTACATCCTGAGCGGCGACCGGAGGGAGAAGGTGGAGGCCCTCGCCCTCGAGCTCGGCCTGCCGCCGGCCCAGGCCGTCGGGGAGCTCTCGCCCGAGCAGAAGGCCATCTGGATCGAGCACCACGCGCCGCATAGCGCGCTCATGCTGGGCGACGGCGCCAACGACAGCCTGGCGTTCGACCGCGCGCTCTGCCGGGGCACGCCGG
>Ga0265313_10004289_pt1 | contig 11039 bp, 9 predicted proteins | sample 4123metaG_FD_203122 | JGI IMG/M metagenome (GOLD analysis project Ga0265313, IMG submission 203122) | Rhizosphere microbial communities from Carex aquatilis grown in University of Washington, Seatle, WA, United States - 4-1-23 metaG | ecosystem: Host-associated > Plants > Roots > Rhizosphere >...
CGCCCTTGCCGGCGTTTCAATCTATTAGAGTTTAATCGCATACAGGCCATCCTCATCTGTCGTCATGCCAACATCAGTACCTTCGTCTTCTTCGTAGAGCGCCAGCAACTCCGATGATGCCGGACGTTCTTTCATTATGCTTGTTTTCGAGATGCCATCGCTGGCAGCAATGGTTGTTTTGGAAGGCTGAGCCTGGGCAATATCCACGGATTTTTGCGCAGCCGTAGTCTTCGTCATGCCGATTTCAGACGTGCCTAAGGCACTGTCATGGTGCGCGGTCGAGGCAATTTTTTCGATCGCATGAGAATCAGAGCTGTGAGTAGTTTTGATCTCAGTCAGGGCGGGATTATTACCGGACCTCTGGCGGCCTTCTGCTGCCTCTGGCCGAACTTCGCTTGCGCTGCTGTTTTGGGCGATTTCAGTGGCACCCTTCGTGGCCGCTGAATCAGGCGACTGTGATTGTTTTTCCGGCGGCAGGTTGGCCACTTCCTGGTGAGCGTTTTTGAAAACCATCGAGCCGGCCAGAGCAATGACCACTACCGCTGCCGCTGAGGCCAGCGCCATTATCCAACCACGCCTGGCTTTGATAGAGACAACATTGTCTTTGGGTGCAGTGACGGCTGCCTCCTTATTGCCGAGAATGGCATCCAGATTGTCGGCCAGATCGCGGCTCATTTTTCGACGCGGCAAACTGGACAGTGAAGACTTGAGCGCTTCAATTTCTTTTGCCTGGCGCTGGCAATCATCACAAGACTGAACGTGGCTTGCCACCTCATTCGTCTCAGAGCCGTCCAGCTCGTTGTCTACAAATGCATCAAGCATCGGTACGTATGTTTCACATTGGGAATTCTTACTAGACATAGAAATCACCTTGAAGCGGCTTGGACACCTTGATTGTCGAAATAGGGAGCCAGTATCTCTCTCAGTTTGATGCGTCCGTAGTGCAATCGTGATCGCACTGTACCGACGCTGGTGCCGACGATGTCGGCTATTTCTTGATACTGGAAGCCCTCAATGTCATGCAAAACAACGACTGTTCTCTGACTTTCAGGTAACTCCATCAAAGATTTTTCGATGAAGACCTGCTGCTCTTCAAGATCAACTTTCTGAGCCGGCGAAGGCAAAGGATCGGCAATCTGGGAAAGAGCACTATTCTGGTCCTGCGGATCATCTTCATTTTGTGTAGATTGAGGATCAAAGGACACAACTTTTACTCCGGTACGTCGCTGTTTTGTTCTGACAATATCGACACACAAGTTATGAGCGATACGAAAGATCCACGAGGCAAAGGAGGCTTCCTTTCTAAATCCAGACAATCCTTGATGCACTTTCAAAAAAGTGTCCTGGGTCACTTCCTCTGCTTCGTCCGGACTTCCCAAGATACGAAAGGCCGCGTTGTAAATGCGGTTTTGGTATCGGCGAACCAGAGACTTGAACTTTGCCGAGTCTCCTGTCTGTCTAAATTCTTCAACGATGGCCTCGTCCGAAAGGTCCACTGTTTATCTCCGAGAAGCCAGACGATAGGGTCCGCTATTATTGAATACGTAATTTCGAGCGCAGGAGTTCAATTTGTGAGCCCTTTATTAACAACAGTTAACCTTAATCGGGCCCGGACCCTGTTTCTCTGGGCAACCTGTCTCTTAAGTATAGGAGCAGCCACCGCCCAATCACCGCTTCCTTTGAGCGCCAAGCCCGGACAGTCGGCGGCCTCGACCACCAAAGCCGTAAAGGCAAAAGAAGACCTGCCCAACTTTCATGAGGTTCATCCTTTCCTTTATAGAGGGGGTGAACCATCCCGGGAAGGCATGAAGAAGATCAAAGAGATGGGCATTACTACCATCTTCGATTTGAGAAACCCTGGCGAGAAGTCTTACGACGAAAAGGAAGAGGCCAGGCAATTAGGCATTCGCTATATCAGCATGCCGATGAATTCCAAGGCACCTACACAAAAACAAATAAAGCGACTGCTCGAGGAAATTGATCGAGCGAAAGAGAAAACTCCCTCAACCGATTCTGAAAAATCAGCCAAAAATGCGGTCCTGGTACACTGCGCCCACGGCTCCGACCGCACCGGTTGCATGATCGGCATCTGGCGCGTGATGCGAGACGGCTACAACTATGACAGCGCCTATCAAGAGATGCGGAAATACTGGTTCACACCCAAATTCACCAATCTCTCTGGCGCAGTCAAATCCGCCGCCGGCAACATAAAAGCCCAGTAATTCAGCTTTATCGCACTTTCTCTTTGGAGTTGGTCGGCACAATCATCGGCACCTGCTTGCCACCACCGGCCGGACCGGGTCCAACCGAACGGTTCATCGGTGTAATCATCGGCACCGAAGGCTGAGAGCGACTGCCCTGTCCCCATGGACTAATAGTCGGTACGTCCTTGCCTGCCGGAGTAGGAGTGACAGATGGAACGCGCGGCATCCATGGATTGCCTGGCTGAGCAGTGCCTGGCTGAGCCGGCTGCACGGTTTGCGGAGCATCGCTTTGCGCCGGCGTCACAGTCGGCAGGTTCATACTGGCTTTGACTGAGGCCATCTTTTCTTGAGCGACTTTCGACCATGGGTAGAAGCGCAAAATCTCTTTCAATGTTGCCACCACGCGCGGTAGGTCCTGGAAATTCTCGCTCAATTTCACCTGGTACCACAATGCAGACCAGTTGGAAGGCTCCAGGAAAAGCGCCTTTTCTACATAACGCTGCATTTCAGGAAAGAGCTTGGACCGGTATAAATGTACGGCGCAGTCGACATTGACATTGGCGTCTTGAGGAGCCAAGACAAGGGCCCGATCGATCGCTTGTTTGGCGATCGCCTTTTGTCCGTTGTCACTGTAAAGAAGACTCCAATCAGCCAGAATACGCCCTTCCACATCGCGGGCGCCGACTTTCTTGGCCAATTCCTGGGCGCGCACGAAATATTGATAGGCAGCCTTTGCGTGCTCCGGACGATTCAAGTCTTTGGCCATAATGCGCCGCAAATTGCCCAGGCGACCCAATAAGCGCGCCTGCATTTTGATATCGCGAGCTCCATCGGCAAGCATCAAAGCTTTTTGATAACAGACTTCGGACTGACGATAATCTCGATGGGCCACCAATTTGGTATCACCGAGGCTGAGCGCATCGTCCATATCGCTTCTGAGCTTGTAGACGGGGTTTACCTGCAAAAGCAAGCGCTGGAATCGATAGTCGACAGTGACTATGAAATTCTCCCAGAATGGATTTCCTAAAATGCCGAAATTGGAATCCTGGAAAAACCCTGCTCTTTCCTTGCTTTCCGGCGTCGGCTTTTTCGGCTGCGCCGCTCTTTTGTCTTGCTGAATCGGATAGGTGAAAGGCACTGCTCTGCGCGTCAATCCGCCCAGACTGACGGCATCCAGGACCAGACGCCCCAATTGCACCGGTCTGCCGTCCAATCCTGTTGCCTCAGTGACATGGCGCACATTGGCCGGGTCGCCCTGCACATGCCGCTGCGCAATTGTAGTCGGCAAATGATTGAATGCGGCCCCGGTATCGACAAGCAAAAGCTGCTCATCGCGTCCGTTCAACGATACTTTGATATAAGGCAATTGCCGAAAGGAAAAAGGCACATTGGCAGCCTTAACTGGTCTTACCGCCGATTCTATGTCGTCAAAGGCAAGATTCGGTTTGCTGTAGTCGATGGTGACCAGGAACTGGCTGATGATGTTGGTGCCGATGATACCGGCAATCTGGCGGCCCATTTGCCTAGACTGGGCGCTCATATCCAACACGCGCACCGGCACATCGTTTAAAACCAGTGAGCCGATTTCAAATCGTTTCAAATCAGAGCGATTGGCTTGCACCATTCCGCTATATCCGGCAATATCAAATTTGTCTTGCTTGGCCAGGAAATTTTGGGCGGCTATGCGCCTGTCGATAATCGTGTCGGAAGCACCGGTGTCGAAAAGAAAGTCGACATCCTCACTGTTATTGACGCGGCACTTTACGACAATTTCGTTGTCTGCATACTCAAAAGGCACAGTGAGAGGACGAGCCAGACGAAAACGTCCGGTTTGCTTGGGGCGGTCGAACAGCGAATCTTCAATGGGTTGGCCGACCGACGCGCTGGTGACGACCAATTCCGAGTCTTTAGCAGAATCTTTGAATTGCGTCTGCTTAAACGGGAAAAGGGTACCTCCGGTCGGCCTGTACTGTGAATATTCGACTGCATAATGAACGCTTTTTGCGCCCTCAGCCGGCATGTCGTAAGCAAGTGCGACAACAAGAAAGTTTTTTTCGTCTACATAAAAGGTGGTGGGCGAGCGCCCTTTTGCCGTCAAAAGCAGCGTGTAAACAGGCAATTGCTTATATAAGGTACGACCGACGAGCTTCAAGTCGGTGTCCGGCTCCTGCCAGTAAGTGAGCAGCCCGGGATGACGGCAGACCTTCTCTGTAAGTGCGTCCAGCTCATCTCCCGACAAAGAAGATGCTTCCCTGCCGTAGAGCCGCCAGCCGTTTTGCCCATCAAATCCCAACACTTCCGACTGCGGTGACGGTTTGACATCAGTCTGGCTCTCTAACGGTTTGGCCGCAGCGGACTTTTGGTCTGCGGTCGGCGCTCCTGCAGTTTGGCTTGGCTGAGACTTCTCAGACTCGTCGCCGGCAGCGCTTTGGCTCGATTGAGCGGGCGGCTTTTCTGTATTTTCGGTTTTCTCTGCTTTTTCTGCTTTCTCTGTATTTTCTGAATTTTGTGCCTTTTCCGGCAAACGCTCCAAATCTATTCGCCACTTGCCGTTTTTCCTGGCTAAGCGGTAGCCAAGTTCCGTGCGTCCGGCCGCTGTGGAAATTTGCCTGCCGTTTACCACCGACAAATAGTCAATTTGCTCAAGCGCTTCCTTGCCACCATATGCGGTGAAGGCTTTGTCGACTATATCAGACACCGACAATTCAGCCGTTTCCTCATCCTGAGCCAATGCGCAATGAAAAGGAAGGACCAGCGAAAGGGCCAGCGCCACCACAATACTTAACTTCGTAGCGACAAACAGTCTGAGCCTGCGCCCGAAAAAAAATATTTGAATGTCTGAATTTTCTGGCAACGTGATTTTAACGAGCGGCTGCACCGCAAGCTCCCGGAGCGGCATCCAGGCTTTCTGAAGACTTGAAATCGAAAGCAGTGCATTGACCTGCCTGAGGAAGTTCTAAATCAGGCAAGCTTTTGGCCAGTTTATGAACGGCCAGGAGTTGCTCGATAAGCAAGCGCACATGTGTGAGCGGCACTTGATTCGGTCCATCGCTTTTCGCTTCATCCGGATTGGGATGGCATTCCATGAAGACACCGTCGCAACCGGCAGCTACAGCCGCTCTGGCTAGAGTGGGGACATATTGACGCTGCCCGCTGGACACGGTTCCGCCGCCGCCGGGAAGTTGCACGCTGTGCGTGGCGTCAAAGACGACTGGAACACCAAAAGACTGCATGATCGGGATAGAACGCAGGTCGACGACCAGATTGTTGTAACCAAATGTGGTACCACGCTCGGTGAGCACAGCGTTTTTATTTCCGCATTCAATAATTTTGCTGACCACATTTTGCATGTCGGTGGGTGCTACGAATTGACCTTTTTTGACATTGACGACCTTGCCGGTTTCTGCAGCGGCGATCAGCAAATCGGTCTGGCGGCAAAGGAATGCCGGAATTTGCAAAACATCCAAAACCTGTCCGGCTTCCTTGCATTGCGAGCTTTCATGAATATCGCTGAGCACCGGCAAATTCAATTTCGCCTTGATGTCGGCAAGCATGGCCAGACCTTGGGTCAATCCAGGTCCCCGGAATGAATGAATGGAAGTGCGATTGGCTTTGTCGAATGAGGCTTTGAAAATGAGAGAAAAGCCCAGCTTCGCCGACAGCTCCTTTAGATAGGTAGCAGTGTTGAAAATGGTCTCCCATGACTCGATGACGCAAGGACCGGCAATTACGACCAGCTCTTTGCCGCCGCCCAGCTCGATTTCTCCAATTTTTACCGACACGCTCTATCCTCCAGTCAATTGGCTAATTCTACCAAGATGAGCCAGAAAGGCAGTCTATCTGAAGGGGTTTGAATGGGAGTTTGATTTAAGATAGTCGTAATTGAAAGGACGAAAACTGTGCAATCAAAGGACAGGACAGTTTGCAGACATGCTCAAATTGGCAACCAGAGAAGGTAAGAAGGGTATAACACTGGATTTGAAAGTGACGCCCGCTGCAAAGGTCGACTCTTTTGCAGGAATCCAGGGCGACCGCTTCAGAGTAAAGGTAGCGGACAAAGCAGTGGAAGGCGCTGCCAATGCGGCACTGCTCAAATTGGTTGCCTTGACCTTCCAGGTGCCCAACTCTTCGGTGACCTTGCTTTCAGGCAAAACAGGGCGATTGAAAACTGTCTTTATCGCCGCCCCGGCAGGCCCGCAAAATGATGAGCAGACAGCCCAGAGGCAGCTTTTCTCTATTGCTGAAAAACTTGCTAACGGGGACCCAGGTTCTTGACCAATCGATAAACGGTATGACCGGCCCGCTGGCTTATCGGCATTACCAGTCCGGTTCTGATCGCTTCAGCCAGCATGGGGCGCAGAGTCCGGATCTTCTTCAGTTGCCGAGTGCCGCCCGCCATCTCAGGAAGCGTCATGCCGAGCGGGTTTCTCTCCAGTAACTTGACGACCTTATTGTCTTCTTTCTTTTCTTTGTCGACAACCGGCTTGGGCTTCGGTGCCACAACTCGGCGGGGGGTGACCGGGGTGGCCGGATTCTCGACAGGCGGCGTCGGATTTTCTTCTTCTGACATCAAGAATCAAAGCTCCCACTATGTTTCTTCTGGCGCTCCAGCACTCGATTGAGGCTGGGCGAAAAGATTCCGAAAGATGCCAGCCCATCCGCTTGAGCACTTAAATACAAGGATACCTCGTCCTTTTCAAGAATAGTTACGGATTGGCAGTTTTTTGATGACACATCAACGCACTTATTGATATATTTCGGCCTGTTCCTATATTGCAACAACCAGCCTGTCCCTGTGTTGCAACTCGTTTGCTATTGGATGTCTGAGGCGGGCTACCGCCATGGCCAGTCGCCAGACTAAAGGAGTATTTGAGTGAGTGTTGGTTCATTTGTCTTCATGCTGCACAGCCATCTTCCGTATTACAGGAAAGCAGGAATGTGGCCGTTTGGTGAAGAAAGTGTCTACGAGTGCATCGCGGAGAGCTATATTCCGCTTTTAAATGCAATTGGCGACCTTTATGACGAAGGCATTTTGGCCAAGCTGACCATTGGCATCACTCCGGTTCTGGCAGAACAACTGGCCGACGATCATCTGAAAGCCGGTTTTGACAAATTCATCAAAGACAAAATAGAAGCAGCGCAAAAAGACGAAAAACTTTACAGCGTTCGCGGTGAGAATTCGAATCCCAACAAGCTTCTTCTGGCCCGTTTTTACGTCAATCTCTTTCAACACATCCAAAAAGACTGGCACGAGCGCTGGCAAAGAGACTTGATCGGAGCATTCAAGCGTTTTCAAGACGCCGGTGCCATCGAAGTGGCTACATCGGCCGCCACCCACTGTTTTTCACCTCTTATGGAAACCGATTCAGCTGTCTTTGCGCAGTACAAAGTCGGGGTAGAAACTTATAAGCGACATTTCGGACGCGACCCCAAAGGCTTCTGGCTACCGGAATGCGCATACAGACCGCAACAAGGAAAACGTCCGCCCCTGGAAAAATGGCTGCACGAGCTGGGTTTGCAATACTTTTTTACGGAATCTTTTGTAATCAAGGGCGGTCAAAGCGCCGAGATGCGCAGAATAATCGGTCCCTACGGTTCGATTGAATACATTCCGGCTGCGCCCAGACCGGAAACCGGGCTCGACACTTTCGAAGCTTTCTGGCTCAAGGAATATCCGGTCGCCGTCATGGGACGCCACGAAGAAGCCGGTTATCTGGTCTGGTCCGCCGACCAGGGTTATCCCGGCGACGGCAATTACCGCGAATTCCACAAGAAAGACGACAAATCCGGACTGCACTACTGGAAGCTCACCTCCAAGACCACCGACCTCGGGGCCAAGCAGCTCTACAACCCGGAAGCAGCCATGACCAGGCTGAATGAAAATTCCGACCACTATGTAGGTTTTCTGCAACAGTGCTTGACCGAACATTTGAAGAGAACCGGCGAACCGGGTCTGGTGATGGTCAGTTTCGACACCGAACTTTTCGGTCACTGGTGGTTTGAAGGCGTCACCTGGATCAAAGAAGTAATCAAGAAACTTCGCCAGTACACTGCCGTAACAATGCGCACTGCCTCCGAATATTTGGAAGCGACGCCGCCATCCAAGGCCATCGAATTGCCCGAGTCTTCCTGGGGTTCCGGCGGGCACTGGCAGGTCTGGCTCAACAACGAAACCGAGTGGATGTGGCCGATCATTTCAGAATGCGAGCACACTACAGAAACGCTGTGCGCGATGTTTGAAAACACGACAAACGACATGGCCAAACGAGCCATCAGGCAGCTTTGCCGCGAAAATCTCTTGATTCAGTCGAGCGACTGGCCGTTCCTGGTCACCACCGGACAGGCGAAAGTCTACGCCAAAGAACGCTTCGAAGGGCACTACGAGCGCTTCAAAGAGCTGGCAAAAATGCTGCGCGAAAACAATTTTGACGGCAATCGGCTGGCGGAAATAGAGTCTATAGACAATCTCTTCCCCGATGTATCACCCAGCTATTTCCTGTCGCAACAAGTCTCGACACCGGCATAGCATGCGCATCCTATGCGATTGAGCCAGGTTTTTTGACTGGCAAGATTTGAGCAACTTATAGAAGAGAGTAACCAATTCGATGACCCGAACAAAAATTATTGCCACCATCGGTCCGGCTTGCCGCTCCAAAGAAATGCTCGAAGAGCTGATTCGCTCCGGCATGGATGTGGCGCGCATCAATTGCTCTCATGCTTCTCATGAAGATATCGCAGGTATAGTTACCGATCTCAGAGAAATTGCCAAACAGCTGGATACATCAGTAGGCATCCTGCTTGATTTATCCGGTCCGAAAATCCGAACCGGCAGAATCGCTGGCGGCAAGGGCGTGCAACTCAAGGTCGGTCAAAAATTTGTTCTGACCAGCCGCAAAGTGGACGGCTCTGAGGAAATCGTCACTGCCAATTATCCGCGCCTTTCCAAAGAAGTGAAAGCGGGCGACACCATCCTTCTGGATGACGGCATTATCGAGCTGAGAGTGAGAAAGTCCAACGAAACAGACGCCGAATGCGAAGTTCTCACGGCGGCCCATTTGAAAGACCACCAGGGCATAAACATTCCCGGCGTGCGCCTTTCTATTCCCGCTCTTACCGAGAAAGACAGAACCGATCTGGTGGTCGGATTGAAGTACGAAGTAGACTTCGTGGCCATGTCATTTGTACGGGACGCCAAAGATATTACCGATCTAAGAGAAGCAATCGGCGATCACTGGCCGCCGCCCATGATCATCGCCAAGCTCGAAAAACCGGAAGCGATCGATCAGCTGGAAGCGATTATGGACGCCGCCGATGGTGTCATGGTGGCACGCGGCGATCTGGGTGTGGAATTGCCTCCGGAGAAAGTTCCTCCCATCCAGAAGATGATCATCAAAATGGCCAACAAGAAGGCCAAACCGGTAATCACAGCCACTCAGATGCTGGACTCGATGGCCAATAACCCCAGACCGACAAGAGCGGAAGCATCGGATGTCGCCAATGCCATTTTCGACGGCACTGATGCCGTCATGCTCTCCGAAGAAACAGCGATGGGCAGCTATCCGCTGGAAGCCGTGCGCATGATGGATAGAATCGCTTATCAGGCGGAAGCGACCATGAGCTCCAGAATCGTCGAGCACCCATTGCACACCGCATCACAGGCGGTGGCACACGCGGCTGTGGCCATGGCTCTGGACATGGATGCCCGAGTAGTGGCCACCTTCACAAAAACAGGCTCCACAGCGCGCCTTGTCTCACAATTCAGACCACCGGTATCAATCGTCGCCCTCACCCAGCATGAATATGTCTACCGTCAGCTTTCCATTCTCTGGGGCACCACACCGCTGATGCTTACTGAAGTAAGCGACTCGGAGTCGACGCTTGCTCTTGTGGAAGAGATTCTTCTCAAACGCGGTCTGGTTTCACCCAAAGACAATATCGTCATTACAGGCGGTCTGCCGATTGCTGCTCGTGGTGCGGCAAACTTCGTCAAGCTCTCTACCATCAACCCGAAGAAGCAAACTCGCAACTTCGAATTCAAAGGCATCTAGAGCCTATTGTCCGGGCTTTTTGATTTGACCTTGCTTGCCAAGCTTTTCATTTATTGCCGCAATGGCAGCCTGAAACTGCTTATCGCTGGCGCCTTCCGGTTCAAAATACTTGCCGTTTTCCACAACCTGATTTGGTTTTATGCCAATACGATGACCGGCAGCATCGCCTATCCACTCGCCATTCGGTGTAAAAAAGCGGAAATTCGTCACTTGCAGGCGGCTTCCGGCCGGCTGATCGAAATAGACCGTCTGGCCAATGCCTTTGCCGAAAGTCTGGGTGCCGACCAGCTCGGCTTCACCATTTTGTTGCAGGGCTCCGGCAAAAATCTCCGCCGCTGATGCGGTATCGCCATTGACCAGAACAACAGTCGGCTTGTCCACCAGATCCGCCAGCCTGAGGTCGCGCTTTTCTTTGACTTTGCCATCGGGGCCGACATCTCTTTGCACAAGTTCGTAATCGGTAAGAGTGTAATCGGTCATGTCATAAGCCGGCTTGCCGGTTGGGCTGTCATCTTCATGACGCATCTTGGTGGTCAGAAGCGTGCCCTTGCCGACGATAATCGATGCCGACTGCAGAGCTTGATCGACCGATCCGCCCAGATTGCCGCGCACATCAAATACAAATCCATCGACATATGGATAACGCTTAACTGCCTTCTGCAGCTCGTAAGACTCGTTGTCCTTCATGAAATCGCGCACGCGAATGTAAGCAATATTGGTGCCCGGAATCATCCTGTCCACCACAGCCGGCACATCCAAAGTCGTCTGGGCAAGAGTCAGATCAATA
>Ga0265313_10004290_pt1 | contig 11038 bp, 13 predicted proteins | sample 4123metaG_FD_203122 | JGI IMG/M metagenome (GOLD analysis project Ga0265313, IMG submission 203122) | Rhizosphere microbial communities from Carex aquatilis grown in University of Washington, Seatle, WA, United States - 4-1-23 metaG | ecosystem: Host-associated > Plants > Roots > Rhizosphere >...
GTTCCTGGGCGCGCTCCTGGTGCTGCTGCGCCTGCGCTACAAGTCCCTGTGGCCAGGCATGCTGGCGCACTTCCTCTATAACGCGTCGTTCTTCTTCCTTCCTTAAAGGAAGAGGCGCGCGGCGGAAGAGATGGCCGCCAGCAGGAAGCCGGCCAGGAAACACAGGTAGGACCAGCGCAGGTAGCGGTACTTGTAGGCGTCGAGATAGTGGCCGATGCCGTAGATGTCCTCGCACATGGCCTCGTAGATGGCGCGGTCATCCTTCAACAGCTTCGCCATCTCGCGCACGTAGCGCTCCTTGGGGAGCTGGGCGAAATGACCGAAGAACATCAGGTTGAAGCGGGAAGGCCGCGGCGTGCCCTCGGTCCAGGTGATGGCGCGATGCTTGGGCAGCACCGCGATGATGGCGAAGAGCAGCGCCAAGGTCACGAAGGGCAGCAGCAGCATGATCGTGGTGCGGTAACCCTTGTCCTCGAAATGGCTGAGGGCGAGGGTGAGCACGATGGAGGAAGCCGTGATGATGATATTGGCCTTCACGTCCGCCATGGCGGAGAGCTGCACGTGGTGGTTGCCCACCACGCCCAGGAAATCATCGGCGGAACTGCGGCCTTCGACGCCGGTGAAATCGGCGAGCTCGGGTGGGTCGAGCGGATTGAGGGGCTTCTTCTTCATGGCGCAGGTCTCAAGGCCTTGGGGGTCACGGGGCGCATGGTAGGGTGGAGCATGCGTGCGGAGCAACAGCATGGCAGGTGACTGGCAGCGCCGCTTGGCGCCGGGCCTGAAGACCTTAGGCGTCGCGCTGCCCGCGGGAGCCGAAGCGGCGTTGCTGGCCTACGTGGAACTGCTGGTGCGCTGGAACCAGGCCTATAACCTCACGGCGGTGCGCGACCCGGCCGAGATGCTGAGCAAGCATCTCCTGGACAGCCTCGCCATCCTGCCCTTCGTGGCGGGCCCCAGCGTGGCGGACGTGGGCACCGGCGCCGGCTTGCCCGGCATCCCCCTGGCTCTGGCACGGCCGGACCTCAAGTTCACGCTCATCGACAGCAACGGCAAGAAGACCCGCTTCGTCACCCAGGCCATGGCGGAGCTCAAGCTCGCCAACGTGACGGTGGTACAGGCCCGCACCGAGGCCTGGCAACCAGCGGCGCCCTTCGCCCAGGTGGTGAGCCGGGCCTTCGCCTCCTTGGGCGATTTCGCCAAGCTGGCGGGCGGCCTCGCAGAGCCGGGTGGCCGGCTCCTGGCCATGAAGGGCGCGGATCCCGAGGATGAGAAGGCCGCCCTGCCCGCGGGATTCCGGGTGCTGGCGGTGCATCCCCTCAGGGTGCCGGGGCTCGACGCCGAGCGCTGCCTGGTGGAGCTGGAAAAGCAGGCCTAGACGGCCCGCAAACGTACGCGCGCGCGCTATAGTCCCCCTCCCGGTCCTCTCTACTTATCCGTCCATGAGCAAGATCCTCGCAGTCACGAACCAGAAGGGTGGAGTGGGCAAGACCACGACGGCCATCAACCTGGCCGCGTCCCTGTCCGCCACCAAGCGTCGCGTGCTGCTCATGGACCTCGACCCCCAGGGCAACGCCACCATGGGCAGCGGGGTCAACAAGCACGAGATCGAGAACGGCGCCTACGAAGTGCTGATGGGCGAAGTGACCGCGGCCCAGGCGGTGCTGAAGGTGGTGGAGGCGGGCTACGACCTCTTGCCAGGCAACGGCGATCTCACCGCAGCGGAAGTGAACCTGCTCACCACTGACAAGCGCGAGACGCGCCTGCGCGACGCGCTCATGCCGCTGCGTCCCGACTACGACTACATCCTCATCGACTGTCCGCCTTCCTTGAACATGCTCACGCTCAACGCGCTCACTGCGGCGGACGGCGTGCTCATCCCCATGCAGTGCGAGTACTACGCACTCGAAGGCCTGTCGGCGCTGGTGGCCACGGTGGAACGGCTCAAGCAGACCGTGAACCCGCGCCTGGAGATCGAGGGCCTGCTGCGCACCATGTTCGACCCGCGCAACAACCTGGCCAACGAGGTCTCCGCCCAGCTCATCATGCATTTCGGCGACAAGGTCTATCGCACCATGATCCCCCGCAACGTGCGCCTGGCGGAGGCGCCGAGCTTCGGCCTGCCGGCCCTGAAGCACGACTCCACCTCCCGTGGCGCGTTGGCCTACCTGGCCTTGGCGGGAGAGATGCTGCGCCGCGGCGAGAAGCAGGCGCCCGCCGCGCAGTGAGGCGGTCACATCGCCAAGCTTGCTGCTAAAATGCCCACCCTTTTCCGGAGTCTCTCTTAAGTGTCCACCAAGCGCAAAGGTCTCGGTCGCGGACTCGACGCCCTCCTGGGCGGCGAAGCGGCGCTCGCCGTGCCCGGCATCGAGCCCGGCGCCCCCGGCACCGACGGAGAGCTGCGCCAGATATCGCTGGACCTGATCCAGCGCGGCAAGTACCAGCCGCGCCGCGACATGAAAGAGGAGGCGCTCAAGGAGCTGGCGGACTCCATCCGCTCCCAGGGCGTGGTGCAGCCCATCGTGGTGCGCCCGATCGACGGCAAGCGCTTCGAGATCATCGCCGGCGAGCGCCGTTGGCGTGCCGCCCAGATGGCAGGTCTGGAGAAGGTGCCGGCGGTGGTGCGCGACGTGCCGGACCGCACCGCCATCGCCATGGCGCTCATCGAGAACATCCAGCGCGCCGACCTGAACCCGCTGGAAGAGGCCGAGGCCCTGCAGCGGCTGATCGCGGAGTTCAGCGTCACCCACCAGGAAGCCGCCGAGGCCGTGGGCCGCTCCCGCGCCGCCGTCACCAACCTGCTGCGCCTCTTGGAACTCAGCCGCGAGGTCCAGGACCTGGTGCGCCAGGGGGCCCTGGAGATGGGCCATGCCCGGGCGCTACTGGCCCTCAAGGGGCCGGCCCAGACCGAGGCCGCCCGCCGGGTGGTGGATAAGGGCCTCACGGTGAGGGATACCGAGAGACTGGTCCGCAACAAGATCCAGGAGGCCGGGGCCACCCGTGCCCCCCAAGGCAAGAAGACCGACCCCGACGTCAGCCGCCTGGAACGCAGCCTGGGCGAGAAGCTGGGGGCCAAGGTGGTAGTGGAGGGCAAGGGCAAGGGTGGCCGGCTGGTCATCCATTACTCGAGCCTGGACGAGCTGGACGGCATCCTGGCCCACATCAAGTAAAAGCGAAGCTTGTCGCAGGCCCTTGTTCTAAGGGCTTAATTTCCGATTATTTTCATTGAAGGTACCTCTCCAGGTCGCTAGAATAGGCGGCTCACTGGAGCTTGGGGATTTAAGGACGCCACCCGACCGCCCACGAGGCCGCCGACGTGGCTTTTTTGTTGCCCCGGGGGATTGTCGATGGCCGGCTATCTAGAAGACGCCCGCAAGGGCGCGTTTCAGGTCGTGGGCTGGCAATTCCTGGCCTCGCTGCTGGCGGGGATCATCGGGATGCTGGTCGGCGGTGCGAAGACCGGTGAGTCGGCCTTCCTCGGCGGTTTGACCGCCGCCCTGCCGAGCCTCCTGATGGCGATGCGGGTGTTCGGCGGCAGGCCGGAGCGGGACCCCAAGCGCATGTTGAGCCGCTTGGTGCTGGGTGAGGCCTTCAAGTTCGCGGCCACGGTGCTCATGTTCGCCGTCGCCATCAAGGTTTTACACGCGGCATTCCTGCCGCTGATGTTGGGTTTCATGGCCGCCTTGGCGGCTTACTGGGTCGGTTACATCAAAAGCGGGATCGGACAGGAAAGATGAGCGAGAGCAGCGGCATCACCCCCAGCCAATACATCCACCACCACCTCAGCTATTGGACGGTGGGGCACGGCTTCTGGGCGCTCAACGTGGACACGTTGTTGTTCTCGGTGGGCCTGGGCCTGATCCTGTTCTTCGGCATGTTCTTCACTGCGCGCCGCGCTACGTCGGGTGTGCCCGGCCGCTGGCAGAACTTCGTCGAGCTGATTCTCAACTGGATACACGACAACGTGCAGCAGGTATTCCAGTTCGATAATCCGGTCATCCCGCCGCTGGGCATCACGATCTTCATCTGGATCTGGGCCATGAACTTCATGGACATGCTCCCGGTGGATCTCTTGCCGCGTCTCGCGCAGACCATCGGCGCGCATGCCTTCGGCGCGGACCCCGAGACCGTGTACCTGAAGGTGGTCCCCACCAACGACATGAACATGACCTTCGGCCTGTCCCTGGGCGTGTTCCTGCTGACCCTGTACTACAGCGTCAGCAAGAAGGGCCTGTTGGGTTATGGCAAGGAATTCATCGGCCATCCCTTCGAGGCCAGCCATCCGATGGCCAAGATTGCGTTGGTGGCGCCGAACATCCTGATGAACGTCGTCGAGACCATCTCCAAGCCGCTCTCCCTGTCGCTGCGGTTGTTCGGCAACATGTTCGCCGGTGAGATCCTGTTCATCCTGATCGCCATGCTGCCCGCCTGGGGCCAGTGGCCGCTGTCCTTCGTCTGGACCGGCTTCCACCTGCTGGTGATCACCATCCAGGCCTTCGTGTTCATGATGCTGAGCGTCGTGTACCTGAGCATGGCGCACACGACCCACGATTCACACGCACATTGACCCATTCACTCAACCGCGATTTCTTGTAAGGAGATTTTCATGGATATCGTCACTTCCATCGCCAACGTCCAGGGCCTCACCGCACTCGGCGTGTGCCTGATCTTCGGCATGGGCGCCTTCGGCACCGCCATCGGCTTCGGCATCCTGGGCGGCAAGTTCCTGGAAGGCTGCGCGCGCCAGCCCGAGCTCGGCGGCATGCTGCTGGGCCGCATGTTCCTGGTGGCGGGCCTGCTCGACGCCGTGGCCATGATCGGCATCGGCTTCGCGCTGTTCTTCGTGTTCGCCAACCCGTTCGTGGGCGCCGTGACCTCGGCCGCCGCGACCGCCGTGGGCGCGAAGTAATCCGGAACGGTATCAACCGAGGATCACGCACGTGAACCTGAACGCTACACTCATCGCCGAGATGTTCGCCTTCGCGCTGTTCGTGTGGGCCACCATGAAATATGTGTGGCCCGTGCTGCTCGGCGCGATGAAAGAGCGCGAGCAGAAGATCGCCGACGGCCTCGCCGCCGGCGACCGCGGCCGCCAGGAACTGGCCCAGGCCCATACCCAGGCCGGCGACATCCTGAAGGAAGCCCGTGGTAAGGCCGCTGATGCGGTCAACGTGGCGAACCAGCAGGCCTCGCAGATCCTGGAGGAAGCCCGCAAGGAATCCCAGGCCGAGCGGCAGCGCCAGGTGGAAGCCGCCAAGGCCGAGATCCAGCAGGAGCTGAACCGGGCCAAGACCGCGCTGCGTGCTGAGGTGGCCGGCATCGCCCTCACCGCCGCCGAGCGCATCATCGAGCGCGAGATCGACGCCAAGGCCCACAAGGCCCTGCTCGACGAACTCGCCGGCCAGATCCACTGAGGTAGCCCATGGCCGAGAACCTGACACTGGCACGTCCTTACGCCCGCGCGGTCTTCGAGCTGGCGAACGGGAAGAGTGCGTTCGACGGCTGGAGCAAGACACTCTCCGTGCTCGCAGCCTTGAGCGTCGATGCCGGTGTGCAGGCCATGTTCACTTCGCCCAAGGCCGCTCCCGCGGTGCGCGCCGAGGTGCTGGTGGAACTCGCCGCCAAGGCCGGGCAGAAACTGGATCAACAGGCCCGCAACTTCGTGCAGCTGCTGGCCGATAACCGTCGTCTCATCCTCTTGCCGGAGATCGCCGCCGACTACGAGCGCCTGCGCGCCGAGGCGGAGAACACCCTGGAAGTGGAACTGATGGCGGCCATGCCGGTGCCGGCGGAAGAGCAGAAGCGCCTCAGCGAGGCCCTGCATAAGAAGCTCGGCCGCAAGATCACGCTCAAGTACGTGGAAGACAAGTCGCTCATCGGCGGCGCGGTGCTCCGCGCCGGTGACCTGGTCATAGACGGGTCGGTGCGCGAGAAGCTGGAGCGCCTCACGGCGGCTCTCATCCATTGATCGATTGGAATCATCATTTAAAGAATCCTGAGGTCTGACCATGCAACTCAATCCTTCCGAGATCAGCCAGCTCATCAAGCAGCGCATCGAGAAGTTCGATGGCGAGGCCGAGGCCCGCAACGTGGGCACCGTGGTGAGCGTGACCGACGGCATCGTGCGCGTGCACGGCCTGCAGGGCGCCCAGTACGGCGAGATGCTGGAGTTCCCCAAGAATACCTTCGGCCTGGCCTTGAACCTGGAGCGCGACTCCGTGGGCGCCGTGGTGCTGGGCGACTACAAGCACATCGTCGAGGGCGATCCGGTCAAGACCACCGGCCGCATCCTGGAAGTGCCGGTGGGCAGGGAATTGCTCGGCCGCGTGGTGAACTCGCTGGGTGAGCCCATCGACGGCAAGGGCGCCATCAACGCGAAGCTGAGTTCGCCTATCGAGAAGGTGGCGCCGGGCGTGATCGAGCGCAAGTCCGTGTCGCAGCCGGTGCAGACCGGCCTCAAGGCCATCGACGCCATGGTGCCTGTGGGCCGCGGCCAGCGCGAACTGATCATCGGCGACCGCCAGACCGGCAAGACCGCCGTGGCGGTGGACGCGATCATCAACCAGAAGGGCAAGGACCTGTTCTGCATCTACGTGGCCATCGGCCAGAAGAACTCGTCCATCGCCAACGTGGTGCGCAAGCTCGAGGAAGCGGGCGCCATGGAGTACACCATCGTGGTGGCGGCCTCGGCCTCCGAGTCCGCGGCCATGCAGTACATCGCTCCCTACGCGGGCTGCGCCATGGGCGAGTACTTCCGCGACCGCGGCATGGACGCCCTGATCATCTATGACGACCTCACCAAGCAGGCCTGGGCCTACCGCCAGGTGTCCTTGCTGCTGCGCCGCCCGCCGGGCCGCGAAGCCTACCCCGGCGACGTGTTCTATCTGCACTCGCGTCTCCTGGAGCGCGCCGCGCGCGTGAACGCCGAGTACGTGGAGAAGTTCACCAAGGGCGAAGTGAAGGGCAAGACCGGTTCCCTGACCGCGCTGCCGATCATCGAGACCCAGGCCGGCGACGTGTCCGCCTTCGTGCCGACCAACGTGATCTCCATCACCGACGGCCAGATCTTCCTGGAGACCGACCTGTTCAACTCCGGCATCCGCCCGGCCATCAACGCCGGCATCTCGGTGTCGCGAGTCGGCGGCGCGGCCCAGACCAAGATCATCAAGAAGCTCGGCGGCGGCGTGCGCCTGGCGCTGGCCCAGTTCCGCGAGCTGGCAGCCTTCGCCCAGTTCGCCTCGGACCTGGACGAGGCCACCCGCAAGCAGCTCGACCGCGGCCGCCGCGTGGTGGAACTGATGAAGCAGAAGCAGTACTCGCCGCTCAGCACCGCCGACATGGCGCTGTCCCTGTACGCCGCCAACGAGGGCTACCTGGACGACGTGGAGGCGAACAAGGTGGTGGCCTTCGAAGCGGCCATGCACAGCTACTTCGCTTCCAAGTTCGCCCCGCTGCGCGACAAGATCAACAGCACCGGCGACTACGACAAGGACATCGAGGCCGGCCTGAAGAAGGCCATCGAAGACTTCAAGAAGACCCAGGCTTAACCGGGATCTAAAGAGATGGCTAGCCCAAAAGAGATCCGGACGCAGATCAAGAGCATCCGGAGCACGCAGAAGATCACCAAGGCCATGGAGATGGTCGCGGCGAGCAAGATGCGCAAGGTGCAGCAGCGCATGGCGGCTTCGCGCCCCTATGCCACGCGCATGCGCCAGGTGATCGGCCATCTCGCCAAGGCCAACCCCGAGTACCGCCATCCCTTCATGGTGGAGCGCGAGATCAAGCGCGTCGGCATGATCGTGATCTCCACCGACCGCGGCATGTGCGGCGGCCTGAACGTCAACCTCTTCAAGGCTGCGGTGGCCGCGGTGAAGGGCTGGCGTGAGCAGGGCGTGGAAGTGGAGTTCTGCGTGGTCGGCGCCAAGGCCGTGAGCTTCTTCCGCCGCGTCGGCGGCAAGGTGCTGGGTCAGGCCACCCACTTGGGCGATACCCCGCACCTGGACGACCTCATCGGCACCGTGAAGGTGATGCTGGACGCCTACAAGGACGGCAACATCGACCGGCTGTTCGTGGTGAACAACGTGTTCGTGAACACCATGAGCCAGAAGCCCACGGTGACCCAGCTGCTCCCGACCCAGGCGGTCGAGGACGACCAGCTGGCGGACCACTGGGATTACCTGTACGAGCCCGAGGCCCGCGAACTGCTGGACGGCGTGCTCAGCCGCTATGTGGAATCCCAGGTGTACCAGGGCGCGGTCGAGAACGCGGCCTGCGAACAGGCGGCGCGCATGGTGGCCATGAAGTCCGCCACCGACAACGCCGGCGAGATCATCAACGACCTGCAGCTCGTCTACAACAAGGCGCGCCAGGCCGGCATCACCAAGGAACTGTCCGAGATCGTGGGCGGCGCGGCCGCTATCGGCTGACATCAAAGAATCAGTACTCAAAGAATCGGCATCGAGGATCACATCATGAGCTCTGGAAAGATCGTTCAAGTCATCGGCGCGGTGGTCGACGTGGAATTCCCCCGCGACGCCATCCCGAAGATCTATGACGCACTCACGCTCACCGACGGCGGTCTCACCCTCGAGGTGCAGCAGCAGCTCGGCGACGGCGTGGTGCGCTGCATCGCCATGGGCGCCTCGGAAGGCCTGAAGCGCGGCCTCGACGTGAAGAACACCGGTGCGCCGATCTCGGTGCCGGTGGGCCAGGCCACCCTCGGCCGCATCATGGACGTGCTGGGCAAGCCCGTCGACGAGCGCGGCCCGGTGAACGGCGAGGCCTCCTGGGCCATCCACCGCAAGGCCCCTTCCTATGAAGAGCAGTCCGGCTCGACCGACCTGCTGGAGACCGGCATCAAGGTGATCGACCTGCTGTGCCCCTTCGCCAAGGGCGGCAAGGTGGGCCTGTTCGGCGGCGCCGGCGTGGGCAAGACCGTGAACATGATGGAGCTCATCAACAACATCGCCACAGAGCACTCGGGCCTCTCGGTGTTCGCCGGCGTCGGCGAGCGCACCCGCGAAGGCAACGACTTCTACCACGAGATGGCCGAATCCGGCGTCGTGGACTTGAAGGACCTCTCCAAGTCCAAGGTGGCGATGGTGTACGGCCAGATGAACGAACCGCCGGGCAACCGTCTGCGCGTGGCGCTCACCGGGCTCACCATGGCCGAGTACTTCCGCGACGAAGGTCGCGACGTGCTGCTGTTCATCGACAACATCTACCGCTACACCCTGGCCGGCACCGAAGTGTCCGCGCTCCTGGGTCGCATGCCCTCCGCGGTGGGTTACCAGCCGACGCTCGCCGAAGAGATGGGTGTGCTGCAGGAACGCATCACCTCCACCAAGAAGGGTTCCATCACCTCCATCCAGGCGGTGTACGTGCCCGCGGACGACCTCACCGACCCGTCGCCCGCCACCACTTTCGCCCACTTGGATGCCACCGTGGTGCTCAGCCGCGACATCGCGGCGCTGGGCATCTACCCGGCCGTGGACCCGCTCGACTCCACCTCCCGTCAGGTGGATCCGAACGTGATCGGCCAGGAGCACTACGACGTGGCCCGCAGCGTGCAGGCCGTGCTGCAGCGCTACAAGGAACTCAAGGACATCATCGCGATCCTCGGCATGGACGAGCTGTCCGAAGAGGACAAGCAGGCCGTGCAGCGCGCGCGCAAGATCCAGCGCTTCCTGTCACAGCCCTTCACGGTGGCGGAAGTGTTCACCGGCAGCCCCGGCAAGTACGTGTCCTTGAAGGACACCATCCGCGCCTTCAAGGGCATCGTGGCCGGCGAGTATGACCACCTGCCGGAGCAGGCCTTCTACATGGTCGGTACCATCGAAGAAGCCGTCGAGAAGGCGAAGACGCTGTAAGGCGAAAAGTACATGGCAAGCACCAGCATCCACGTAGACATCGTCAGCGCCGAGCGCGAGATCTTCTCGGGCGAGGCCGACATGGTGTTCGCGCCGGGCGAGCAGGGCGAGCTCGGCATCGCGCCGCGCCACGCGCCGCTCTTGACGCGCATGAAGCCCGGTACCGTGCGCGTGCAGCACGGCGGCGAAGAGCAGGTGTTCTACGTCTCCGGCGGCATCCTCGAGATCCAGCCGCACATGGTGACGGTGCTCTCCGACACGGCGCAGCGCGCCGCCGACCTCGACGAGGCCGCCGCCCAGGAAGCCAAGCGCAAGGCCGAGGAAGCGCTCGCCAACCAGTCCGGCGAGATGGATGTGGCGCGCGCCCAGGCGGAACTGCTGGAAGCGCTGGCACGGCTCAAGGCCATACAACATCTGCGCGACAAGAAACGTTGATGACGTGAGCGCATGGAGGCGCAAGCTGCCGCAACCCAGGGGTGCTTCGGAAGGAGCAGTGGGCCGGCAGGATGAGACAGAAGGCCGGCGCAAGCCGGCCTTTTCTTTTGGGTCAGGTCGCTTCCTGCAGGATCAGGAACCAGGCGTTGCGCATGGCGGCGATGAGCGGCACCAGACTGCCGGAGAAGAACCACAGCATGTCCTGCTCTATCTGTGTGCCATCGGCACGGTGCAAGTAGAGCGTGGCGCTGCCGATGAGCAGCAGTACACGCCCCAGCAGCGAGGGACCGACGCGGCGCAGGAAATGCATGCGGTGGGCAGCATGGGTGCGGTCGCGCCAGGCTTCCAGGATGCGCTGCGCCGGTTCGCGGGTGCCCGCCGCCACGATCAGCACGGTGGAGAGGGCGTAGAACTGGGGCGGCTGTCCGGGCACGGAGAAGAACAGGCCGATGAACAGCACCAGCAGGAAATCCGCGAAGGTGTGTTCCGCCAGGCGCCGCAGGTTGGTCTTGCCGGCCTCGTCCCTGTTGGCTGGATGTAACGAGATTGCCACGAACAGCAGCCCCGCCAGGGTGGCGCAGACCGTCGCCAGGGTGATGAAGACGGGCTGCCAGGCGGCCATATGTTGGGCGAATGCGTCCAAGGTCTCTCCCTCGGTGGGCGGATGGGGTCCGTACGGGCCCTTTCGATTATCATATATCGGGACTTCCCCACCCATCCGTAAAAGGCTCACAGCA
>Ga0265313_10004291_pt1 | contig 11037 bp, 10 predicted proteins | sample 4123metaG_FD_203122 | JGI IMG/M metagenome (GOLD analysis project Ga0265313, IMG submission 203122) | Rhizosphere microbial communities from Carex aquatilis grown in University of Washington, Seatle, WA, United States - 4-1-23 metaG | ecosystem: Host-associated > Plants > Roots > Rhizosphere >...
AGTCAGTTGGTTGATCCATGCCGGTATCCAGGAAACACCTGCCCAGTAGCCAACAATGGCTGAAGTGGCAAGCAGCGTCACAATGATGACGGAGCGGCGGTTTCTCTTATCGAAGGCCAGTGCAAAAGGATTGGCCAGCATGTCCCTTTCGTGTTTCTTCAACAAGATCTTCGGCATTTGTTGCAGGTCGTACCGTTTCTTCTGCAATTCCTCGAAGCACTCCGGCTCGGAAATTTTCATGCGAATGTAAAACGTGATCAGGGCAGGGATTATGCCAACGGCAAACAGATAGCGCCATCCGAGGTCGCCGGTTCCAAAATTGAAGAGTCCGCAAAGCATGCAACCGACGCCAAAAGACGTTCCCAGTGCTGCCATCGACCAGGCTCTCTGTTTTCCCGGGCGTGATGTTTCGCCCAGCATGACGGCACCGAGCGCAATCTCACCACCGATTCCCAGACCGACCGCGAATCTGCAGAGCGCCAATTCCCATGTCGTTTGCACCAGTGCGCAGAGCCCGCAGGCGACCGCATATAGAAGGATTGTCAGACAAAGCGTGTTTTTGCGCCCGAGTTTGTCTGCGACACAACCAAAGACAACGCTGCCTATTGCCCAACCGAGCATGAAGCAGAAAAGGATGGAAGAGCCGTGCCAGCCTATCTGTACAGCATCTTTCGTGGCCAGAAGTTGGCTGACTGCCGGATACATGGCAATGAAATAGATTGTCGCGTCCATGGCGTCAAAGCATTCGCCCAGCCAGGTCGCGATAAGGGTAGGTAAGTACGTGCCGCGTGTTTTTGCCAATAGGACGCCGTGGTCTCGCAGGGTGCTTGACGCCATATGCTTACTCCAACTTTTCCTCGCTCCCAACAGGGTAGCCAAGTGCAGGGCTCGAGTCCACCCGGTTATCCCCATTTGTGATTAATTGTCAAGGGAGTGGACGTAAATACTGGGTTTTCGGGCAGAACGGGGCTGAGGTGGGGCTTCGGGTCGACGGCTTCACTTAGATTATTGAGCGCTTATGCAAACAGAAGTAGTCAGGGATGCGGTTTTCGGCTGTTCGCCATATAATCAACATGTTTGCTGGCGCAGCAGTTTTTAGGAGTTTCTTTGATGAGTGCACCCGGACATCGCGACCCCGCCCACGGCTGGTTGATTTTCTTCTTTGTTTGCTTCGCGATGGTAGTCTTCGGAATTGGCGTGTTCACCTCAATGACTTACGACGTCAACGCGCCTGAACCTACCGCAGGTGCCGGCGGCGGTCACTAGATATCTCTCTTTTCAAATGGTTTGAGCTGAAGTCTTCGGCACTGCAGCTCATGGTTTTTCTTGCGCCTGTGTTTTAAGGGTTAAAGACCACATCGCATTTCGGCAACAGAGCCTTGATTTGGGCTTGTTGCTCGGGAGTGTATCTTTTGGCTGTTAGGTAAAGCACTTTCAGCTGTTGCATGGCTGCCAATGCCGGAAAACTTTCGGGTGGAATCAGCGCGTGTTGCATGTCCACCCAGCGAAGTGTTTTTGATTTGGAGAGTTCCAGGAGCACCTCAGATTTTACCGGATTGAATAAGTCCAGATGCAGTCGATTCAACTTTGGAAGTTTGGCAAGCAGCTCATAGTCTTGCTTGTCCAAAGAGCAGTAGCGCAGATGCAAAACATCAAGATCGCTGTCTCCCTGCAGCGCTTTAAGAAGGATGCTCATCTTAGGCAATTCCGAAACGCACAGCTTGCCCAATTTCCTCAAGCGCGAATATTTGGACAACCCTTGCGAAGTTATGTTGGTCGTGAAGAAATTCAGCGACCTTATGTGCGGAAGCTCCTTCAAATATTTGAATCCGGAGTCATCGAAGTCAGTGTCCTCGAATGAGAGTTCTTCAAGAAGCACATAGTGAGTTAGATTACTCAAGCAGTTGTAGTAGAAATCCTTGCCCTTTTCAAACACGATGCAACGAATTTCGTCGGGCTGAAATTTGTCGAAGAGACCTGGAAAATTGATCAAGACGTCTGCATCAGGATAATAAAGTAAAGGACCGTGCCAGGGTATTTCGACTCGTCCTGCCGCAAAGTATTTCCTGCCAGCTCCCTCATCGAGGAGCTTACCCACACACTGTCTGGGAAAATCGAAGCATCTGATTTTCTGTCCTCTCACGGTTATGGTTTGTTGGTAATAGAAACCAGCAGTACCACTGCCGTTTGGGTGATTTTTCTCTTCCAACAGCTTTCCATAACCAACTTCATTTGTCGACGTTTGTGGAAACTCTTTTTTCCAGTTTTGAGCGGCATTGCTACCAGCGCTTGCAAAGGTTTGCACCATTTCCCTTTCTCTTTCTCTTTCGCTTGTTCTTTCCTTTTCCCTTTCCATTTCTTCATGCTTCAATTGATTTGTTTGAGCCCAGAAATAGACAGCAAGGCCAATCGCTGCAATGGCAATCAGTCCGAGCGTAATACTCGAATTTGATAGTTTTGAAACTTTCTCTGCTTTAATTTGCGGTGAAAGTCTCAACTCATCACCGGCTTTTAATCGCACCAAATTTTCAGCCACTTGTTTTGCAGAGGAAAAACGTTGATCAGGGTTCTTTGCCAGCATAGTGTGGACGATGCGTTCTAAATCTGGAGGGAAATCCCTTCCCAGTGACGCTTCCTTGAGACTGGGAGGTTTTTCGTTTAAGTGTTTTGAAATTGTCTCGATTGGCGTCGAGCCTGCAAATGGCGGGCAGGCGGTGATGGCTTCAAACAATGTGCAGCCGAGCGAATAAATGTCGCTGCGAGCGTCCACAATCCCCGCGCCGCATTGCTCTGGGCTCATGTACAGCGGGCTGCCGATTAATTCTCCAGTTTGCGTAAGTGCATTGGCGTCGCCTTCGCTCACCTTCGCGATTCCAAAATCGAGCAATTTGCATTCCCAATTGCCCAGCTTGCCAATCAGCATTATGTTGGAAGGTTTTACATCACGATGAATGATTCCCATTTCGTGAGCTTCTTGGAGAGCCAAACAAAGCGGTATGAAAATCGCAAATATATCGTCATACGGCAAGCGAGCGCATCTCTTCAAATAGTCTGCAAGACTTTCTCCTTCAACTAATTCCATCACGCAGTAGGGCTGCTTGTTGTCTATCAAGCCAAAATCAGAAACTCTGACAATGCATGGGTGTTCGAGCCTTGAGGCGGCTTTAGCCTCGATTTGGAAGCGCCTCCAACTGTTGTCGTTGAATTCGCCGCTTATGGTTTTTAACGCAGCTTGTTTGCCGAGAAAAATTTGTTCGACACGGTAGACTGTGCCCATTCCACCCTGCCCAATTACGGATAAGACTTTGTATTTGCCGTCTAGTATGGTGTCTGGCGCAAAAATCGATGCAGATGCGCGTGAATTGTCCATGCTTATGGTCACAGCGTTGCCTGAATCGCTACTTGCCGGTGCCTCTGTCTCGAGACCCGGCTCAAGGTTTTCCGGATGCGTTTCAGTTGCGTCCGAGGAATCGCTTTTCTTTTGTGGGCTCTTATCGGGCACTGCGATCTCCACAACCCCTTTGACTATTCTAGGCGCTTTGCTTCGCTCCGCCAAGACGAGCTGGTCTTATGCTTGCAGTGGATGGCGCGGTGGTAGCGCTGTCACTTAGAGCAGACATTTAAGAACGGGGGATTTTCCCGAGAATCGTTATGAATGGCGATACTATCTGCGGTGCAGTTAGCGTGCCAACGCCGGCTGCGGAGGGTCTGACTGAACCAGCTTTCCGCCAACGTCCTCAACGCTCTTTTTCAAGACCGCCACTCTTTCCTTGCCGGATGGGCTGTGATCGTCGATCCAATCACCCACAGCGTCAATTGTGGTGGCCCGAATGAATGAAGTCTCCAGCTGCAGGTGACCCTGTTTTCCTCTCCAACAGAGCGTCTGATCGTCCGATGGAACGTTTTTCATGAAGTCGGTCACATGGGCAGGTGCCACGCATCCGTCAACACTTCCTTGAATGATCAGAAGCGGTAAATGTGGATCAAGCAATTTGCCAAGTTTGGCTGTGTGTTCGACAAAATCATCGGTAGAAATGAGCTCAGCCAGTCTAAGCTGCGTCACCATCAGAGGATCATTGAGCATCTCGTCGACGACTTCCTTGCGTGGGCAGACAAGCGTCGTCAAGAATGTGTGCAGGTTGACCTTGTGATTCTTATTGATTAAAGATGCGATGCCCGCTTTGATGTCCGAAGGTGAGATATACATCTTCGGATTTACTTTGATTGCCGGTGCGGAAAGCACTACACCATCAGCCAATTCATTGTGTTCTCCGGCGATTTTCACACAGAAGGTGCAACCAAGACTTTCGCCCAAAAGAATCAAGGGCTTGCCCGGGTATTTCGCACGCACGGCCTGTGCCAATTTGACTAGCTCGTCATAACTTTTGTGGTGATTAACTTTGTGGCGATCGTCTGCTGCCGTACTGAACACATTTTTGTCGTCATAATGGCAGCGACCAAATCCACGCATGTCACAAGCGACGAAACCGATTCCCGACAGATTCATCGTTCTGGCCAGCACTCTGTATCGGCGACCGTGCAATGTCAGTCCATGAATGCCGATGATCACAGCCTCTGGGTCTTTGCTGGCCGGCATCCATTCATATGTCGGCAATCCGCAGGCTTTGGTGAGATCGCCATCTTCCGTATAAGTAAACTTTGCCAGGACTTCGGGGCTTGCGGCGTCGGGCAATTGGGACGGGACTGTAATTTCCACCGCATTGCTCGAATACTGCAATGTCGGGATGGCAAAAAGGCTCAAGAGAGCCGCTGTGAGCACCTTTTTATTGAGACTTGCGCCTTTTCTGTTCATTTCAAACCCGCCCATTAAATCGTCGCGAGCGCCTTACGCCCGGATTCCGTAGCTATCCCGCATTAGCGTAGCGCGTTTTATCAAGATGATAATTAAACAGAGTTCGGCTATCCCTGGCCGGTGGACCCTAAAGCCTAATTCATTCTGTGCTTGACAACACTCAGGCAGCAAGGAGGGGTATATTTGAGCAAATGGTGGAAACTCTGAAATAACCCGTCTTTCAAACCCAGGAGCTGAAATGAAATTCGAACTTACTGACGTCAAAGAGCATTCTTTCTACGCTCTAGAGACGCTGAAAGATTCCTGGGTGCTTACCGCCAAGCAATTTTTTCCACTGTTCATCGGCTGGTTTTTGACCCTGGGCGGACCGCTGCTCGCTGCCTGCATTTTGTCCGCCCTCGGTTTCGGTATCGACAAAGTTGTATTTCACCTCCCGAAGGGCGGACTATTCACCGTTTTTGGGCTGATGGTTGGCGTCTTTGCTATTGGAGGCTTCTGGGCCGGCTGGGCGAAGATTGCCCTTAAAGTCGTCCGTGGCATTCCGACCAAAATGGGTGATGTCCTTTGTTCTCCCGGACAGATGCTTTCTGGATTGATAGCACTCTCTCTGAGCACAATTGCAATCGGTCTGACTTCATGGCTTGTGATACCGGGTGCCTTGCTCTTTCTGAAGTGGCAGTTGACGCCGTATTATATTGTCGATCAGAACTGCGGACCAATTGAAGCACTGAAGCGCAGCTGGCACGCGACCGACAATGCGATCTTTATTCCGCTTGCAGTACTCGACTTGATCTTCTTCGGCTTGAGCACCGCCAGTGGTTGCTTGATCGTCGGACCGATCATTTGCCACATGGCTCTGGCTGTAGCCTCTGCGCTTGTGTACACGCGCTGGCTAACCGACGAACACGCGCCTTTCAATAAGACGGATCTGATTGACGAACACGACGCGGCGAAGCATTCTATAACTGGTAAATGATGTGACCTGGCTCAAATGGAAAAAAGACCAGGGGCCTGAATCAGAAGCGTAAGGACGAACCTACAGGATCAAGCATGGACCCCGAGAGTGAGCTGCAGAAAGCGCTTAAGCAGGCGGAAACCTGGCGTAATCGTGCCGCCATGGCGTGGCAGCAAAATAACCGCGACCTTACGCAGCAGGCACTTACTCGTATGTGGCAGTATCAAGTCGCTGCCGCCAGGCTCGAAGGAAATGATCCACCTGATGGACCGCCAGAGCCGGAGGACATTTTCCGCGGATGGGATCCTCCTCCCGGCGGCGATCGCCCCTGGCGTCCGTATGATCCCTCTCGTGTGCCACGAAATCCGCTTCCGTCGTCTGGGGCGGGCGAGATTGCTTTGCCTCGGCCGAAATCAAATGAAGAAGATTGATGCGCAATAGTAAAAAGAGCCCCCTTTCGAGGACTCTTTTTGTGGACACCAGGCTTCCGGTAAATGCTTTTCGTTATCTGTGGATCTTGAAGAAGTCAGAGGTTTTAGGACGCGTTATGGCCAGCGTGTCGCCGTCTACGCTCATAGGATCGCCATTCACATCTATCAAGCTTATTTTGCTCGGATAGTGGTGTGCAGCACGTGAGTCTTCAAGTCTGTATAGAAGTGAGCGCAGTTGCGGCTCATTCAATTCGTTGTCTCTGACGGCATCTGAAACTGCTTTGGCCAATTTCTCGGAACCGGCTTGCGAATCGTTCGCCATAAAAGGCGTAATCATTTTGACCAATTCCTTTTCAGTATGCTTTCCGCCTTGCTGCTGGTGCGGACGTTCAAACAACACTCTGCCGTTGACCTTTATGCCGTCGAATTGATCAGGAACGCCATTTCCGTCGGTATCTCTAGCATTGATAAGCTCGAAGTTTGGCAGATGTTTTTGAGCGGCTACGTTTTTTATTTCTGCCATCTCTTCTTCTCTTTCTTTGGCAGTCCGGTCGGGAGCGCTGATTCCTTTTGTAAGCTGTTCGGCAGCAACCTTGTCGGAACCCGTCAAATAATTACCCCAGTCTGCGATAGCGGTGACTTTTGTTTGAATGAAATGCTCGGTTGCTGCATCTATCTGGCTCATGGTGAATAACCTCATTTTTTCTGGCGTCTGGGAGGTGCGTCGCCCTCGATGCACTCAGAATACGAATGGGTTCGGGATGATTCAGGTCGTTGTTGGGGCAGTTTTGGGTCACGCAGTTAAACGCTACCAGGATGGGCTCTGCCGTTTTGAAGACTGCAATGGTGAACACTAGAAGGAGTCATATCCGTCAAGATGTTTTGATTTTCCATTTACAAAGTCATGTAATTTCTTTTGACTTCCAATTTTTTCGTCATGCTTTATCTTTTCTGGCACCTTCTTACCATCTACGAAGGGCAGCTTTCGATTGATTGTTGAGTCAAAATCACCAAACCTAGTTTTAAATATTCCGAAACTATAATCAGATCTCTTCTCTACAAAGTAGCGATTTTCAAACCCTTTTGGAAACACGAGAAGTGGACTGCCTGCTAAGGATTTCATTTCTTGAGCAATTATCTCTCGAAAAGATTGATTCTCTGTTCCTTCTAATTGCAATATTTCAATTTCGCCGTTTCGCCATACGCGCCAAGTTATGATGCAGTGCAATTTCGCATGGTGTTTGACTGCGGGTTCAACTCGCTTGTTTATCCGTATAAACAGTTCTTCGGCCAGTTTTTTGTGCCATTTGTCCCAGACTTTGCTGTCGTCAGCAGAAGGTACTGAAACCTCTGTAACATGATTGTTGTCCGTTGATACGGCACTTTTTGCCCCACCCCCTATGGGCGCTTCTGGGCTATGAAGTCCGCTTGTCTTTTGTGATTCAATGACAAGGGTTTTGGGATGATAAACGCCGTCTGGAGTGAAGGTAAAGTGCAGTTGAACAGCAGGCCTATGAGACTCTTCGAACGTCGGCGCGGAGCTATTGCAGGTTAACGATATTGCGCGATAGACACAGGCGTTGAAAAATCCACTTTCAGAAGATCTTCGTTCAAGGAAGAACAAAAATTGATTGTTTCTTGTAACTGCGTACCCTAATTCGAACTTCAGTTGTTTTGGATCTCTAAAGGGAAATCCATCCAGCTGCTCTTTAAATGAATCATTCAATGCTTTTTCAGTACGGGCAAGGAAGGCTTCTTCTGGTTGATCTAGGTTCCGTTGCCCCTGCGGCATTGGTGTATCGCAAATACAAGGGTATCGATCCTTTGGAATTTTCTTCGTCCATTCAGGATCTCCATCCGATTCGATTTCTGCCAAAACCTTCAGGCAGGAGAAGGAAAACAGGATGGCTACAACTAGTAATTTGCGTTTCATCTGCGAAAACACCTCCTACTCATTATATGGTTCGTGTGAGTTCATGAGAAGATGTCGATCAGACTCGCGCCCGGTCCTTCTGCGTTCAATCTCTAGTCGTTCTAAGTAGCAAACCGAGCAGCTACCTAGCGTCCCATGTTGAGTGCAAAGCTGAATTCGGATCTCTTTGTCACTGAAGTGCTATTTCCGGCGCATTCTGGAAATATGATAATTGGATTGTTCTGCAATGACTGCACTGCTCTAGTTACAACTCCGCGAAAAACCAGATTCTCACTTCCTTCTATCTTCAGTAGCTCAATTTCGCCGAGTCGGCGAATCCGGTAAGTGATGATGCAGTGCAGTCGCGAATTGTCTCGCAACAGCGGTTCCATTTCTCTATAGATCCGCGTGTACAGTTCTTCGGCTATCTTTTTGTGCCATTCTTCCCAGCTTGCTGCAACGGTAGCAGTCGAGTTTGGATCCTTTGGTATTTTCGTCTCATTGCCAATCGGCAATTTGTCATCTGACGTCAATCCAAACTCTATCTTCATAGCATCACCCTGAAGTTGCGCTGGAAACTGCAGTAAGCTACTTCCCGCCAATGACTCAACCTGAGTCTTTACCTGGGACGCGAAATAGCCATCGGTGCGGTCATCGGTAATGAGATCTGTAATGCTGCCGTCTCTTTTGACTTTGAAAGAGACTCGGCAAAAAGAAAAACCATCCTTTGATTCTCTGAAATCCATGCTGTGGACCTTTGCGAAAATCGTATCGATGATCGATGCCTTCCAATTTTTCAACGCCTCATCTTTTGCAGGATCTGTTGTTTTTGCGAAAACACAGACACAGGAAAATATGAGTGTGGCGGCTAAAGATGCGACTAGTATGTCGCGTTTCACTTGCGGAAGCATCTCATTTCCCTATACATGTGCGGCATCGAATACGAGGCTCAGATATGGTCACAGTTTTGTGCCCGACAAACCTGCCACGACGTAGTTGATTGCAATTGCCTGCCTCAGGCTGATGCCGATTGCGGGCGAAGCATCGGGCAGCTCAAAACCCTTCACAGACTGTCCGCGATCGAAGTGCGCCATCATGTGCATGACGTATCCTCTGCCGTATTGAAAGACCACCGCCAATGCGCCCAGTCCATCAGGGTCTTCCTGCGCCAGAGCTTCGCTGGTAGCCAGCACCTGGACTTTTTCTTTGTTGAGAATTCGGATGAGATGGCAGTGGATATCCATCTTCCAGGCACCGTTGGTGACTGCGTGCCGAAAGAGCGTTGGATTTTTTCCTACAATTGAGGCTTCGTACATCTTTTGCTGATTGGTGGCACCGTTCCAGCAGATATAGCCGGGAAAGACATTTTGATCGAGTCTATCGATCATCCAGTCGGTGGTAAGTAGATAGCCGCCTTTAATGACAAAATCTCGAATCTTTACTCCTGCATTCCAGGAGAGATTATTTGGCCCGCAATCGATGATCAGCACTTGAGCCGCACTCAGGTCGTAGTTGTCGAAGTCCTTTTTGTTCATAATCTTGTACTGCACGCCGAGGCTCTGCAGAGTTCGCTCGGCTTGGTCGTACTTGTCGGATATGACCACAAGATGCTCGGGTTCCATCGTGCTTGTTTGCAAGCTGAACTGCGGATGAGTTTGCTCCAGCCAACCGCGATAGGTCTTGGGCGGCGCCATGCTGGCGTGCCCGGGCAGAGCCATGCGCGGTGTTTCGACAGGACCGTCGAACTGCGCTCGTCCCTGCAGCGGAATGCGTATGCTTGTTGTTGGTTGCTCCGGCGACTGTGATGGATCTGCGGTTGCTTCGGTCGGATTCGGCAACGCCTGAAGAGGTGGCGGGTCAGTTGATTGTGCCAGAGCATTTTCCACACAATTTAGCGTGCAATACATTGCCGTTATGACAAAAACCTTCCGCCAGTTATTGGTGGAAGTTACCTTTATTGTTTTTGGTTTCAATTGTTTGTGTCGCAAGAGTTATTTCGGCTGCAAGTATTAGCGAAAGGTGAAGCTTCAGAAAAGATGTACTTCACCATTATAGGTTTCGCGAGCTAGTGCCACCTGAAGTGAGCAGATTTTTCTTTTGATCTTATTTCTGATCATGTAATTGAAAGTACCAATGCGCACCACATTCGATTCACATTTGCAAACTTGCACTTGCGCATTTGCGAACTACCCGTATAATGGTGATCTACCGGTGCCACATTTGGGCGCCGTTTTCTTAACCAAGTAATTAGGTGGATAAATGATGCGATTCCTCATCCAACTCAAGAAAACTCGTAAGGCACTGCCTGCGCAAGTTTTGCGTTTTGGACATGAGGTCATTTCAGGTAATTATGCTGATGAAAAATCCTATCGTTTATCTCTTAGTGACCGGCTGGGCTTACGCCGGTAAACATCGTTCTGTAATTGTTCTCTACACTGTGATGTTCGCCTTTGCTCAGGCGATGATGCTTGCCGAGCCTTATATCATCGGCAAACTCATCAACTGCCTGCAGACCGGCGTGACAGGTGTTGCAACAGGAACAGTTCACCATGATCACCTTATGGATCAGGTGAAGATGTATCTATTGCTCTACTTCGTGACGCAGGTCGGGTTCTGGGTTTTCCATGGACCGGGCAGATTGCTCGAGCGGTATGTAGCGTTCAACATCAAAGCGTCTTTCAAGGGAAAGCTGTTCTCAGTTTTGACCAGGCTGCCTTTGAAATGGCACAGAGAGCACCACTCCGGAGACAGTATCGACAAGGTGAATAGAGCGTCAAACTCGCTCTTCGAATTTTTCGACACCTCGTTTGAGATTGCCTACATGTTCTTCAGGCTAATAGGCAGCATGATCGTGCTTGTCGTGTTTATGCCGGGAGCCGGTGTGATAGCCAGTGTCGTGACGCTATTGGCGATTGTCGTGATCTTT
>Ga0265313_10004297_pt1 | contig 11032 bp, 10 predicted proteins | sample 4123metaG_FD_203122 | JGI IMG/M metagenome (GOLD analysis project Ga0265313, IMG submission 203122) | Rhizosphere microbial communities from Carex aquatilis grown in University of Washington, Seatle, WA, United States - 4-1-23 metaG | ecosystem: Host-associated > Plants > Roots > Rhizosphere >...
CAGCGGCAATCTGGTGTTCGTCTCCGGGCAGTTGCCGTTCGATCCCGAAGGCAAGATCGACTACAGCAAGCAGGACGTCTCGGCCCAGGCCCGCCGCTGCCTCGACAATGCCGCCGTCATCCTGAAGGCGGCGAACCTCACCCTGGCCGATGCGGTGGCGGTCACCGTCTATGTCACCGACATTGACGATTTCCAGGCGGTGAACGCGGTCTATGCCAGTTATTTCAAGGCGCCCTATCCGGCCCGCGCCTTCGTCCAGGTGGCCAAGCTGCTGCGCGGCGCGAAGGTCGAAATCTCCGTCACCGCGGCGGCGCCATAAGACGCGCCTGATAAGACGCGCCTGCGTCATGGCCGGGCCATGACGCAGGAACTGTTCTCTAAAGACCCCGCAACTCGCGCAGCGCGATCTGCAGCATCGCCTTGCAATGGCCTACGTTATAGGCCCAGGCCACCGTGGGATTGGTGCCTTTGGGCAGCAGCTTGTCCACCGCCAGGCCGCGCGGATGCTCCGGGAAGATCAGGCGCTTGTAGTTGTTGCGCACCAGGAGCTTCATCACCTCGAACATGTCGTTGTCGCCGTCATCCGGGAAGACCTCGGTATAGTCCTCGCGCGGCTTGCGCATCACGACATTGCGGAAATGCACCTGGCCGATGCGGTTGCGGCTGGCGAGCCAGTTGCCCACCACGATCGGGTCTTCGCCGATCTCGCGGGTGACGCCGCAATCCCAGGTCATGCAGTTGGACGGGGAGTTCACCGTCTCCACCAGCCGCTTCCAGTCGGAGAAGCTGTTGAGCACCTGGGCCGAACCGCGGGAGATCGGCACCGGCGGATCGTTGGGGTGCACGGACAGCACCACATTGTTCTTTTCCGCCACCGGCACCACTTCCTTCAGGAAATAGCCGATGTTCTTCCAGGTATCTTCGTAGTTCTGGGGCGCGCCGTCCCCCGGCAGCGGCGGCAGGCCTTTCATCCGCTCGGCCTTGAACTCGGTCATGCCGGAGCCGCCGCGGCCCGGCGCCTCGGCATAGCCGTCCTCCGCGCGGTGATTGTAGAAATTCCATTCCAGCACCGGAATGCCCAGCTTGCCCATATTGACGATGGTCTGCTTGATCTTGGCGATCTCCTCGTCCCGGCCGGGCAGGCCGCGGACGATCTTGTTCATGTTGGGGTCCACGGCGCCCTTGTAGGCCCAGCGGATCATCATGATGCCGATATGCATGTCGTGCTTCTTCAGGGCATCGACCCGGGGCTGCAGATAGTCCATCCCCCAGGGCTGTTCGGGCACTGCCTGGGTGTCGATCCAGTTGATGCCGATCTGCTTGAGGTCGATCGCCTCCTGGTCGCTGAGCAGGTCCTCCATGTACAGAGTGAGCTTGGGCGTGTCGGGACCTTCCTGGGGCTGGCCGATGCGCTTGTTGGGGTGCGGGTTGTAGGGCGCGTCCGGTCCCTGCTGGGCCCCCGCCGGCGTAATGCCGGCCATACTAAAGCCCGCCGCCGTGCCGGCCAGAAACGCCGCGCTTGATGTCTGCATCAACCCTCTGCGGGTCAGTCCGTTCTTGTAACTGGTCATGTCTCTCCCCTGGTTGCGGCGCCCGTCCGGTCGTGCCGGCGAGCGGGGCATGGTGTCAGATTGGCGGGAAAAAAGCGCGGGTTTTTCGCCGCGGCGGGAGCGCGTAAAATGGTTTATGGCGGTTTTTTTCAGGCCGCCGCCGCCCATTCGGTGGCCCGGCTAAAGCGCCTTGCCGAACCAGAAGTGGCAGTAGGGGTCGGTGTTGAACGGGGCGATGTCGCGATAGCCCAGCTTGCGGTACAGCGCATGCGCCTCGGGCAGGGCGCGATTGGAATCCAGCCGCACCGTCCGGTAGCCCATGCCGCGCCCCACCTCTTCCAGCGCATCCATGATGGCGCGCGCCACGCCCTTGCCGCGCGCGGCGGGCGCGGTCCAGATGCGCTTGATCTCGCCGGTCTCGTCATCCACCCGTTTCATTGCGCCGCAGCCGGCAATCGCCCCGTCGATCCGGGCCAGCAGGAAAATGCCGCCCGGCGGCAGGAACTGCGTGTCGGGCGCGGGCGGGTCCTTGGCGCGGGTGAATCCATTCTCGAAACGCCGCTCCAGTTCCCCAAAATACTGGTCCAGGCACCAGCGTGCAGCGGGATGGTCCGGAGCTTCGGCACGAATGTCGATCATCGCCGCTTACAGGAGCCCCAGCGACTTGAAGCTGGCATGGCCGCCGCGCCCGATCACCAGATGGTCGTGCACCGCGATGTTGAGGGCCTTGGCGGCGGCGGCGATTTCGCGGGTCATCTCGATGTCGGCCCGGCTTGGGGTGGGATCGCCGCTGGGATGGTTGTGCACCAGGATGATCGCCGAAGCGCCATGCTCCAGGGCGCGCTTGACGATCTCGCGCGGATAGACGGGGGTATGGTCGATGGTGCCGCGGGCCTGCACCTCGTCGGCGATCAGGATGTTCTTGCGGTCCAGGAATAGCACCCGGAATTCCTCATTCTGGATGCGCGCCATCGCCGCCGTGCAATAGTCGAGCAGCGCCGCCCAGGACGACAGGGCCGGCCGCCCGATCACCTGGCCCCGCGCCAGGCGCTGGGCCGCGGCCTCCACGATCTTGAGTTGGCCCACCACCGCCTCGCCGATGCCGGGGATTTCCATCAGCCTCTCGCGCGGCGCGGCGATCACTTCGGCGAAACTGCCGAAACGGGCGATCAGGGCCTTGGCCAGCGGCTTGGTGTCCCGCCGCGGCACGGCGGCGAACAGGGTCAGCTCCAGCAATTCATAGTCGGGCATGGCGCCGGCGCCGCCGGCGAAGAAACGGGCGCGCAGCCTTCCGCGATGGCCGGCATTGGGATTGACGGGTTGATCGGCGGGCGCAACGACGGGCGGGATGAACATCGCCCCCGCATCCGCCACTTCCACGCAGTCAGATATAGGGCGGCTTGTGCCAGCCTTTTGGCGAGAGGGTGAAGATCTCGACCCCATCTTCCGTTACCCCAACCGAATGTTCGAATTGCGCCGACAAGGAGCGGTCGCGGGTCACCGCGGTCCAGCCGTCATTCAACACCTTCACGCCATAGCCGCCAAGATTGATCATCGGCTCGATGGTGAAGAACATGCCGGGCTTGAGGCCGATGCCCTGACCCTGCTTGCCGTAATGCACGATGTTTGGCAGGGCATGAAACACCTTGCCCAGGCCATGGCCGCAGAAATCGCGCACCACGGCGCAGCCTTCCTGGCCTTCGGCGAAGCTCTGGATGGCGTAACCGATATCGCCGGTGGTGTTGCCGGGCTTCACCATGGCGATGCCCCGCAGCATGGAGTCATAGGTGATATCGACCAGCCGTTCCGCCTTGCGCTTGACCTCGCCCACCGGATACATCCGGCTGGTGTCGCCATGCCAGCCGTCCAGGATCACGGTGACGTCGATATTGACGATGTCGCCGTCCCGCAGCGGTTTGTCGCCGGGAATGCCGTGGCACACGACATGATTGATCGAGGTGCACAGGGTGTTGCGGTAGCCGCGATAGCCCAGGCAGGCCGGCACGCCGCCATGGGCAAGGATGTAGTCATAGGCCGCCTTGTCCAGCGCCGCGGTGGTGACACCCGGCTTGACCAGGGGCACCATCAGGTCCAGCACCTCGGCGGCCAGCCGCCCGGCCCGCCGCATGCCCTCGAAATCGGCCGGATTGTGCAGCGTGACTGCAAAATGCGCCTTGCGGGCCGCCTCGAAGATTTCGCTGTCGGGCATGATGGTCATGGCAAAACCGATGTAAGACGTGAAACCCGAATGTCCAGACCATTGTAGCCGGGAACCCCCTAATGGAACAGACAAAAGACAGCGGGCCAAGAACAGCCGCAGTATTGGTCATCGGGGACGAAATCCTCTCCGGCCGCACCCAGGACACCAATACCAATTACATCGCCCGGTTCCTGGGAACCCTGGGCATCGACCTCAGGGAAGCCCGCGTGGTGGGCGATGATGAGGCCGAGATCGTCGCCGCCCTCAATGCCCTGCGGGCCCGCTTCGATTTCGTGTTCACCACCGGCGGCATTGGCCCGACCCATGACGACATCACCGCCGACGCCATCGCCCGGGCGTTCGGGGTGGGGATCGATTATCATCCCGAGGCGCTGAAGCTGCTGGAGGCGCGCTATCCGCCCGGCGAGTTCAACGACATGCGCAAGCGGATGGCGCGGATTCCCGCCGGCGCCAGCCTGGTGAAGAACAGCGTGTCCGCCGCGCCGGGTTTTCACATCGGCAATGTGTTCGTGCTGGCCGGCGTGCCGATGATCATGCGGGCGATGCTGGAAGCATTGGCGCCGCTGCTGCCGCGCGGCATCCCGGTGGAAAGCATCACCGTGACGGCGCCGATCGCCGAAGGCCGCATCGCGCCGGGCCTTGCCGCGATCCAGCGACAACACGGCGATGTGATGATCGGCTCCTATCCCTATTACACAGAGACTGGCTATGTCGTGCAGTTGGTGGCGCGGGGCCGCGACTCTGCGGCGGTGGAAGCGGCAACCTGCGCCATCGAAAATATGCTTAAGGAATTGGGAACCATTCCGGCACGATTATAGAGCCACAGTTGCGACAAAATTCCCCTGTTTAAACACGGGAATGTCGATCGGTTCTGCAAGGGTCGTTTCATGAAATCGCATCGCGTGCTGGCCGGGATCGCCGGTGTTGTGTTGATGGCGGCGGCGGGCGTGGCGGTGGCGGCCAACCTCACCTCCAGCCAGACTTCGGACTTCTATGCGCCGGGCAAGCACCAATTCTATGTCTGGTGCGCGGGTGGAACGGATCATGTCGCCTACCAGACGGGCGCCTCTGCCGATGATGCCCAGAGCCGCCTGTACAAGGCCGAGAAGGCCGCCGGCGCGACCAAGTGCTGGCCTATCTGGCAGGGCCGCATCTCGTCCTGATCGCGCGGGTCTTTTGTGCCCTGAGCGCGTCGCTCGTCGCTCATGGGCTAATCGCCCACATCGCTCCTCGCTCCTGCTCAGGTCACAAAATCCCTCGCGCTAGTCACCGAGTTTGAGTTCCTTCGCCTCCGCGTCGAACGCAGTCATCGCGGCGCGGTTCGCGGCGAATGTCTTGCGCGCGGTGGCCAGCGCCTCCTTCGCCTTGTCGTCCTGGCCCAGCACATGATAGGCGCGGATCAGGCGCTGCCAGCCCATCGCGTCATTGGGATCGGCCTTCAGCCGCGCCGCCAGCCCCGCCACCATCGCCAGCGGATCGGGGGCGCCCAGGCCGCCGGATGCCGTCAGCATCGCCATGCGGTCGACCAACATCTGATGCAGCGCCGAGTTGGCCGGCACCTCGGCGGCCAGGCTTTGCCACAACGCCAGCGCGCCGGCCTTGTCGCCATGTCCGGCCCGGGCGAGGCCGAGATAGAAGCGCGCCGCCATGTCCTTGGGATCGCCCGCCAGCGCCGCGGTGAAGGCGGCCTCGGCCTCGGCGCCGACCGCGCCGCCATCCTGCTGCACCTGGGCTTCGCCATAGGCGGAAAAGAGTTCCGGATCGCTCAGATGCCGCTCCCGGGTCAAGGCGATGGCGCGGGCAAAAGCGCGGGCCGCGTCGCCGGGATCGTGCAAGGTCATGTAGGCGCGGCCGAGATAATTCCAGCCCGTCACGTCGCTGGGCGTCTGGCGCACCCGCGCCACCAGCAGCGGCACCAGGCCCTTGATGTCGCGCCGCTGCGGCGGCAGGGAATCGCGCATCGCCAGCCCGGGCTGGCCCAGCATCCAGTAGCCGCCGCCGCCGATGCCCAGCAGGAACAGGGCGATCGCCCCGGCCAGTAGCCAGCGCCCTTTGATATCCTTCTGCCGCGCCAGCGGCCCGACCGCGAACGCGATGGCGGCCAGCGCGATCAGGGCGAACACCGCGATGGGGATGGCGATCAAGACTGGCCTCGATACTTGTTGCGCACCAGCGCCACGATCATGCCGCGGATGGTGCGCGCCTCCTGGTCGCTGAGGCCGGAGCGCAATATCATGGCCCGCATGTTGCGCACCATGCTGTCCTTCTTGGCCGGAGGAAAGAAGAAGCTGGCGGCATCCAGTTCCCGCTCCAGATGCTCGAACAGCCCGATCAGGTCGCCGCGCGGCGCGGGGATGGCGGTGGTGCGGCGGGTGCGGCTGGCGGGGGTGCTGTCCTCCGATTTGAGCCATTCATAGCCCAGCAGCAGCACCGCCTGGCCCAGGTTGAGCGAGGACGCCTTCAGTTCGCTGGCCTTGACCTGGGGCAGGGGGGCGGTGGGAATGGTGATCAGGGCGTCGCACAGGCTGATCTCGTCATTGTCCAGCCCGGCCCGCTCGCCGCCGAACAGGATGGCACCGCGGATGCCTTTGGCCGAGGCCTGGCGCAGCCGGGCGGCGGCCTCTTCGGGGGTCAGGATGTCGCGCACCACATCGCGCCCCCGCGCCGTGGTCGCCAGCACCAGGCCGAAATCGGCCAGCGCGGCGGGGGCGTCGGGATGGAGGGTGGCGGCGGCCAGAATGTCGCCGGCGCCCGAGGCCAGCATCTGCGCCCGGTCGTTGGGCCAGTCGCATTTGGGGGCGATCAGCCGCAGTTCCGACAGCCCGAAATTCTTCATCGCCCGCGCCGCGGCGCCGATGTTTTCCCCCATCTGGGGATGGCTGAGGATGACGGCGGGTGCGGACATATGCGCCTTTGACGGGTTCTCGCCGCCCCGCTATAGCCGGGGTCCGCCCCTTTTTCGAGGATTCTCCGATGGACAAGATCAAGGTCGCCAACCCGGTCGTCGAGCTCGATGGCGACGAGATGACCCGCATCATCTGGGACCTCATCAAGAAAAAGCTGGTGCTGCCCTATCTCGACATCGACCTGCATTATTACGACCTGTCGATCGAGAACCGCGATGCGACCGAGGACAAGGTGACGGTCGAGGCGGCCGAGGCGATCAAGAAATACGGCGTCGGCGTCAAATGCGCCACCATCACCCCGGACGAGGCGCGGGTGGAGGAGTTCAAGCTCAAGAAGATGTGGAAGTCGCCCAACGGCACTATCCGCAACATCCTGGGCGGGGTGATCTTCCGCGAGCCGATCATCTGCCAGAATGTGCCGCGGCTGGTGCCGGGCTGGACCCAGCCCATCGTGGTCGGCCGCCATGCCTTTGGCGACCAGTACCGCGCCACCGATTTCCGTTTCCCCGGCAAGGGCACCCTGACCATCAAATTCGTTGGCGAGGACGGCAAGGTGATCGAACATGAAGTGTTCAAGTCGCCGGGCTCGGGCGTCGCGATGGCGATGTACAACCTGGACGATTCGATCCGCGATTTCGCCCGGGCCTCGCTGAATTACGGGCTGGGCCGCAAATATCCCGTCTATCTGTCCACCAAGAACACCATCCTCAAGGCCTATGACGGGCGCTTCAAGGATCTTTTCCAGGAAGTGTTCGATGCCGAGTTCAAGGACAAGTTCAAGGCGGCGGGCATCATCTATGAGCACCGCCTGATCGACGACATGGTGGCGTCCTCGCTCAAATGGTCGGGCGGCTATGTCTGGGCCTGCAAGAATTACGACGGCGATGTGCAGTCCGACACGGTGGCGCAGGGCTTCGGCTCGCTCGGGCTGATGACCAGCGTGCTGTTCACCCCCGACGGCAAGACGGTGGAGGCCGAAGCGGCGCACGGCACGGTGACGCGCCATTACCGCGAACATCAGAAGGGCAAGTCCACCTCGACCAATTCCATCGCCTCGATCTTCGCCTGGACGCGGGGCCTCGCCCACCGCGCCAAGCTGGATGGCAATGACAAGCTGGCGAAATTCGCGCACAAGCTGGAAGAAGTCACCGTCGCCACGGTGGAACAGGGCTCCATGACCAAGGACCTGGCTTTGTTAGTAGGGCCCGACCAGAAATGGCTCACCACCGAGGGGTTCCTCGACAAGGTCGATGAGAATCTCAAAAAGGCGATGGCTTGATTGGCGCCTTGAACGGCCGGCTCCCGCCGATCTCGTGCCCTAGGGCACCCCGACCGTCACGGGATAATACCGGGCTGCTATCAATCCCATGGGCAGCGCAGGGGGCGGCGTCTCGACAATAGTCCGGCAGCCGCCGGGCCGCTCGAATTCGCACAGCACGCCGAAGCAACGCAGCTTGCGGTAGCCGGGAAAGGACGACATGTCCCGGGGATGACTCGTGTCGCTCACCAGAAAATTGTAACCGGGTCGATCCTTCTCGAAATCCCCGCCATGTGCGCCCTCGCTGTCATAGAGCCGCACCCTGCGATGCAGAAAGGTATAGCCGGGGATTTTCGAGTAATCGTGTTTGAAATAGCCGACGCCGCACAATTCAGGTCTCAAACGCAGATCGTAGGCAACCCGGACCGCATCATAGCCTTCGTTCCACATGTCCTTGTAGTCGCGTCCGATCAGGTCGATCAGCAGCAATCCGCCCCAACAGACGGCAAGAATGGCGCTGACGCTGCGGCCGGCTTCAAGGCGCCCTCCGGCTTTCCAGCCGTGGCGGACCGCCCGGGCCAGTTCTACCATCCCGAAGCCCGCCAGGATCGAGAGCATCATCACGCAAGGCGTTATGAAACGATATTCCTTGTGGACGATCAGCGAATGGCTCGCCAGGATCACAAGCGCCATCACCAGCAGCAGCTTTGCGCGGCGCGCCCCCAGCAGGGCCAGCGCAAAAAATAACGGCATGGCGGCGCCCCAGTTGGCGGCCATTTGCATGAAATAGAACCACCAGGGTGCCACGCCGAACGCGGCCGCGTGATTGTCCAGCACGTTGAATTGCACATTGTGCCACAAGGGCTCGAACGGATAGTGCCAGGTCATGGCATCGAAAATGCCGTCCAGCGCGATGGCGGCAAGAACGCCCGCGCCGATCGCGATGGTGCGCCGCCGCGACCAATTCCAGACCAGCAATACAAGAAGCGCGGGCAGCAACTGGACGCGCAGCATCACCGCAGCGCCGGCCAAAACGCCCGACCAGAAAAGGCGCTGGCGATTTTCCACCGGATGGCCGGGTTCGGCCAGGTAGCAGGCGACGATAAGCAGATGTCCGCCCAATACTTCTCCGGTCGCCCGCCCGCCGAAATAGACATTGTCGAGCCAGCCTGCCGAAACCAGCGCGACCGCGATGCCGCCAGCCGTTCCGTAAACGCGCCGGCCCCAGAAAAACGCGCACAGCGCGACGCAGGCAGCCGGCAGCGCGAACATGGCCCACACCAGCGCGAGATAGACCTGCGGCCCCGCGCCGAACAGCCCTGCAAGTTTCATCGGGCCCGCCACCATATAGCCGAGCAGCCAGGAGCGGGCGGAATAGGCGAATTCCCAGGGCACCAGGCCGTAGCCGAACGCCAAGCGATGGCCTTGCTCCATCGACTGGTACACCTCGTCGGGTCCGGACATGTTGGGATGGATGACCAGCGGCATGAACGCCGCGAAAAAGCCGACGGCGAATACAAGACCAGCCGCTGCTGATCCGTGCTCATAGCGTTTGAAAAAATCCCGTGCCAAAGCCGCCCCTGTGCCGTGATCGACCTTACATGAATTATTCAACGCCCGCGATACGCGGATAGCCGCTCAGATGCGCCACTTCCGGGCTGAGGGGCAGTAGCGGAACGGGCGACTGGAGAAGGAGAGCGCAGGCGCCGGGGCGGACGGTGCCGAAGCATTTCAGGCGGCGGAACGCCTCCGGCATCTGCGCGAAGGGACGGGTGGTGTCCTCGATCAGCACATTGACGGCGGCATATTTGCGGGCGCCGCCGGGATCGCCGTCATTGATCGCAAAGATCGGCACCCGGCGATGCAGGAAGCTGTAGCCGCCGGCGATATAGGCGTCCTTCCGATTGTGTCCCAACCCGCACAGCGCCGGCAGCTTGCCGGCATAAAGCTCCGCCTCGATGACGGCGTTCGAGGTCCGCCAGAAATCGTGATAGTCGCGGCCGATGGCGCCGAGTCCGGCAATCGCCGTCCAGCACAGGCCGACGCAGGCGGCAAGCCAGAGCGGCGCGGGGTCTTGCGTCTTCGCTCCCAGGCCGCTGGCCATCAGGCGGGTCAATTCGACCAGGCCGAAGCCGGCCAGGATGCTGAGCAGGGTGATCGCCGGCAGGATGAAGCGGTATTCCTTGTGCCCGACCGCCATGTGCACCAGCAGGATGATCGCCGCCATCGCCAGCAGGATGGGCTGGCGCCGCGCTCCCAGCAGCGCCAGCGGCACGAACAGCGCCGCGCTCGCGCCCCAGTTGCTCACCATCAGGATGATGTAGTCGTACCAGGGTGTAGCGCCGAAGGCGGCGGCGCTGCCGCCGAGCAGCATATTGAAGCGGAAATTCTGCCATAGCGGCTCGAACGGAAAGCTGCCGGTCGCAAGGTCGAGCACGCCGTCGGCGGCAAAGCCCAGCAGCGCGCCCAGACTGAGATACAGCAACCGCGGCCTTGACGCGCCCGGCCAGATCCACAGCAGCGCCACCGCCGGAGCGAGCTGCATGCGCAATGCGATCGCCGCACCGGCCAGCGCCCCGCCCAGCAGCCAGCGGCCGCGCGACGAAGGCTCGTGCAGGCCGAAATAAACCCCAAGGATCAGCAGATGCACCGCCACCATTTCGGTGAGGCTGCGGCCGCCGAAATAGACATTGTCGATCCAGGACGCCGACACCAGCGCGGCGGCGGCGGCCCCCGCCGGGTCGTAAATGCGCCGTCCCCACAGGAACACGCAAAGCGTCGTGGCGGCGCCCAGGGCGGCGAAGGTGGCATGGACCAGCGGCAGGTAAAGCGAGGGGCCCCCGCCCAGCCATTTGGCGATTTCCATCCCGCCCGCGGCCATCACCCCCAGCGCCCAGGAGCGGGCGTGATAATCGAACTCCCAGGGCACGAAACCATAGCCGAAGACCAGGCGATGGCCCGGCTCCAGCCCCTGGTACACCTCGTCGGCATGGGCGATGGCAAAGGTGAGGGACAGCGGCAGGAAGCGCAGCAGGAAACCCGCCGCGAAGACGGCGAGCGCGATCAGCAGGCGGTTGCGGCGTTCTGCGGACGCCGC
>Ga0265313_10004299_pt1 | contig 11028 bp, 8 predicted proteins | sample 4123metaG_FD_203122 | JGI IMG/M metagenome (GOLD analysis project Ga0265313, IMG submission 203122) | Rhizosphere microbial communities from Carex aquatilis grown in University of Washington, Seatle, WA, United States - 4-1-23 metaG | ecosystem: Host-associated > Plants > Roots > Rhizosphere >...
CGCGGGCCTCGCCACGCTCAAGATCCGCTAGACGATGGCCATGGTCATACCAGACTTCCTCAGTTCCAGGCTCAACCGCCCCGTTGCGGTCTTCGGCGGGGCCGTGAGCGGCGCGGGGGCGATCGCGCTCCTGTCGAAGCTCGGCGCCGCGAGCGTCACCTACGACCGCAGCGGCACCGAGTTCACGCCGGAAGCGGCCGCCGCGCACCGTCTGGTCATCTTCTCGCCCGGCTTCATACTCCATCACCCGTGGCTTGAGCTCGCGCGCAAGTCCGGCTGCATCTGCCTGGCCGAAATCGACTTCGCGTCCCTTTTCTGGCGCGGCCGGATCATCGCCGTGACCGGGACGAACGGGAAGACGACCCTGACGGAGTTCCTCGCCCGCGCGCTCTGCGGTGCGGGAGCGAGAGCGGTTGCAACCGGAAACATCGGGACTCCGTTCAGCCGCGTCGTCGCCGACGAGGACGGGGGTTCCGCGGAGCTCACCGCGGTCTGCGAGGTGAGCTCGTTCCAGGCGGAGCAGCTCGGGCACTTCAGCGCCGACGCGCTGCTGTGGACGAACTTCGCCGAGGACCACCTCGAGCGCCACAGGAGCATGGAACAGTATTTTGCGGCCAAGTGGGAGCTGGTGCTCCGGACCAAGGAAGGACGCTTCTTCGCGGGAAGCTCCGTCCTCCGGCACGCGGCGCAGTTCGGGCGCATGGTCCCGTCCGGCGCACGCGTCCCCACCGAGGGCCTGCCGGCCGATCCGCGGCTGGAAGGCACACCGTTCGCGTACTATCCGCAGCGGGAGAACTTCATCCTTGCGTCGGCCTGGTGGCGGTCTGAGGGCCTGGAGGAGTCGGCGCTCCTCGAGGCGGCGAGGAATTTCCGCATTGGCCGCCACAGGCTCACGAACGTGGCGGCGCTCGACGGGGTGACCTATTGGAACGACTCCAAGGCCACGAACTTCCACGCCGTCGAGGCGGCGCTCGCCGGCTTCCAAAGGCCCGTCGTGCTGATCGCCGGCGGCCGGTCGAAGGGCGGCGACGTGCAGGGATTCGCGCGCCGGATCGCGCCCAAGGTGGCGCACGCCGTGCTCATCGGCGAGACGGGGGCCGCCCTGGGGGGCGCGTTCGAGGCGCTGGGCGTCGCCTACTCGGTCTGCACGACTCTCGAGGAGGCCGTCCGCTGCGGCGCGGCGGCCGCCGCCGCCTGCGGCTCGGGGGACGTGATCCTGAGCCCCGGGTTCGCCAGCTTCGACATGTTCCGCAGCTACGAGGACCGGGGCGACCGCTTTGAATGGGCCGTAGCCGACCTGCACGCCGCCCGAGTTTGATATAGCTTTGGCAACGACAACTCACAACCTGACTTCTGCTTCGGCAAACAAACTTTTCCCATGAAAATACTAAAGATCCTTGGCATCGCGGCGGGCCTCCATGCGCTCGCGCTGATCTTCATTTTCTCCAGCCCCGGCTGCAGCGACACGAAGGCAGCCCCGGGCAACCCGCCCATTTCGGCCGCACCCGGAGGGGACTCCTCGGCGCAGGCGCCGAGCGTGGCCATCACGCCGCCCGATGCGGTGGGCATTCGCTACAGCCCGACCCGACCGGGAACCACCGTGGCCTCCGCGCTCGAGGCGCCGCCGGTGTCCGACGTGACCCCGGCCACGACCTATACGGTCCGCGGCGGCGACACCCTCTCGGGCATCGCGAAGAAGAACCAGCTTTCGAAGGCCGACCTTGCCGCGGCGAACAGCCTAAGGTCGAACTCGGTCCTGCACGCCGGCCAGAAGCTCATCATCCCGTCTAGGCCCACGGCGGGTGCGGGCGCCGCCCAGGCAAGCGCCCCGGCAAGGGCGCCCGAGGCGTCGCCGGCCGAGAAGGCCCCTGCGGACGCGACGCGCCATGTCGTCAGGTCGGGCGAGACCCTCGGGGCGATCGCCCGCAAGTACGGTGTGAAGCAGGGCGACATCGCGGTTGCCAACAACATCACCGACCCGCGGAAGATCCAGCCGGGCCAGGAGCTCGTGATCCCCGCCAAGTCCGCGTCGAGCGGGACAAAGCCGGCCAGGTCCTCCAAGGGCGCCGTGCCCGAGGGTGCGGCCAAGGCCCCGGCCGCAACGCCGGCCGAGCAGGACCTCGACGCCGGGCTGAAGCCGGCCAACGCGACGGACGTTCCGGTGGTCAAGATAGAGGACACCGCCGCGGGCGCTCAGCCGAAGAACCCCTGAGCGACGCCCCATGGCAAGCGAGAGGCCCGCCGAAACCTTCACGCTCCGGTCGATAGCGAGCCCGGTGGCCGTCATTGTGGTCTGCGCGGTCGGCCTGACCTTCCTCGGGCTCACCATCCTCTTTAGCGCAAGCGTGTCGCTCAAGCAGGACCCCTATTTCTACCTGGACAAGCAGCTCGTGGGCGTCGTGGTCGCCGGCCTGCTCTGCTTTGTCGCGAGCCGGATCAACCTCGATTACGCCCGGCGCGCGTCGGCCTGGATCGCGGTCATCGCGCTCGTCCTGCTCGTCCTGGTCCTGATTCCCCACCTGGGCGTCTCGGTGAAGGGAAGCCGCAGGTGGCTCGGGTACGGGTCCGCGCGCCTGCAGGTCTCCGAGTTCGCGAAGCTGGCGATGGTGTTTTGCCTGGCTCACTACCTCGCGCTCAACCAGACGAGGATCGGTGACCTGAGGCGCGGATTCCTCTATCCCCTGGGCATCATCGGCGCCTTCGCGGGCCTCATCATCCTCGAACCCGATTTCGGCACGGCGGCGCTCGCCCTCTCCGTGGGGCTGCTGCTCCTGTTCCTGTCGGGCGCCAAGTGGCGCTACATCCTGCCGACCATTGCGCTCTCGGCCGCGGCCTTTGCGCTCATGGTTGCGCACAACCCGAACCGCCTCAGGCGGTTCACGGCCTTCATGGACGTCGAGGGCAACAAGCAGGGCGGGACGTACCAGCTCTACCAGTCCCTGGAGGCGTTCGCCGCGGGCGGGACCTCCGGTGCGGGCCTGGGCCAGGGGCGCCAGCAGATCAACTTCCTTCCCGAGGCGCACACGGACTTCATCTTTGCGGTGGTGGGCGAGGAACTCGGCATGTGGTTCACGCTCGGCGTCGTGGCCGTGTTCGCGGTCATGTTCGTGGCGGGGCTCGCCCACCTGCGGCGGGCGCCGAACCTGTTTCACTTTCTCCTGGCGACCGGCTGCCTGCTGCTCATGTGCCTGCAGTCGATCATCAACCTGGGCGTGGTGACGGGGATGCTTCCGACGAAGGGCATGTCGCTTCCCTTCATCAGTGCGGGGCTATCCAACCTGCTCCTCATGGGCCTGCTCGTGGGAATCCTCATCAACACGCAGCGGACCTGGGGCAGGGCGTCGCTGGCCCGGGGGGCGGGCGCGATGCGCGAGGTCCTCGCATGAGCAGGTTCCTCATCTCGTGCGGAGGCACCGGCGGGCACCTTTCGCCCGGCATCTCCCTCGCCGAGGGCCTGATCGCGCGCGGCCACGAGGCCAGGCTACTCATCAGCAAGAAGAGGGTCGATTCGCGCCTCGTGGAGAAGTACCCGGACCTGGTGGTCGAGCGGATGCCCGGGACGGGGTTCTCCTGGAACCCGGTCAGGATGGCGCGGTGTGCGGCATCGCAGGTCTCGGCGCTGCGGTTCTGCGCCCGGCTCATCCGCGACACCCGTCCGGACCTGATCATCGGCTTTGGCGGCTTCACGTCGGCGCCCGCCGCCGTCGCGGGCCGCGTGCACGGCATCCCGGTCGCGCTCCACGAATCCAACCGCGTGCCGGGCCTCGCGATCCGCATGCTCGGGCGCATGGCGGACCGGGTTTACCTGCCGTTCGGGGTCCGTGTCGGCGGGATCCGCGCATCCGCCGTCAGGTACGTGGGGCTCCCCGTGAGGAGGGAGATCGTGCGCATGCCCGCGGCGCAGGCGCGGCAGGCGCTCGGGCTCGACCCGATGCAGAAGGTGGTCGTGATCCTCGGCGGCAGCCAGGGCGCGTCGGCGCTCAACGCGTGGGCCGCCTCGAAGGTCGAGGCGCTGGCCCTCGAGGGGATCCAGGTCTTCTGCGTGGCCGGCCTCGGCAAGGCCGCGCCCGAGACGCTCTTCCACCGCTCGCGCACGGGCGAGCCGGTGAAGTCGGTCTTCGTCCCCTTCTGCGACAGGATCGCCGAGCTGCTCTCCGCCGCCGACCTTGTCATCTCGCGGGCGGGGGCGGGGACCCTGGCGGAGCTCATCCGGTGCGAGGCCCCGGCGATCCTCGTCCCGTACCCCCACGCCGCCTCCGACCACCAGCGCGCGAACGCCGCCTTTTTCGAGCGCCAGGGCGGCGGCCTGCTCATCGACGAGTCGGCCCTCGGGACCCTTCAAGCGGAGGTGATGGACCTTGTGTTCAACGACTGGCTGCTCAGGCAGTTCCGCGGCAACCTGAGGCGGATGGACCGGGCGAACGCGCTCGACCTGATGGTCGCGGACCTGGAGGCCCTGGCCCGTGCGGGTTTCGCCGGGCGCTTCGGCGGGTCCGTGAAGCTGGCCGCATGAGAGCCTCGCCGCTACCCCAGCTTTTCGGGCGGCCCGTGCGCCGGATCCACTGCCTCGGCGCGGGGGGCATGGGCTTGGCCCCCCTTGCCATCTACCTCGCTCGCTCGGGCTGGAGCGTTTCCGGCGAGGATGACAGCCTTACCCCCGAGGTCGCCGCGCAGCTGGCGGCGGCGGGGGTCAAGGTCGGCCCGCTTCCGAGCGATGCCGACCTTGTGGTCCGGTCTTCGGCCATCCCGGATTCGCACCCGTCGTTCCGGGCCGCGGTTGCGCGCGGGCTGACGGCGGTAAGGCGCGGCGAGATGCTCTGCGAGGTGACGCGGGGCAGGAAGCTGGTCGCCGTGTGCGGCTCGCACGGCAAGACGACGACCACCGCCATGCTGATCACCGCCCTGCACCACGCGGGGTTTCCCGCCGGGTACGTCGGGGGCGGGCTGTTCAACGACTCCACGCCGCCCGCCGGCATCGGCTCGAATGAATGGGTCGTCGCCGAGGTCGACGAGAGCGACGGCACGATCGACGGCTTCTCGCCGGAGATCACGGTGATCGTGAACCTCGACTGGGACCACCCCGACCGCTACCGCAGCCCGTCCGAGCTTGAGGTGGCCTTCGCTGCGCTCTGCGCGCGCACCCGGGGCTCGATTCTCGTGAGCGACGCGTGCCCGGTCTCGTTGCGGCTGGCGCCATCGGCCGCCACCTTCGGCAGGAGCGGGGACTTCTCGGGCGCACTGGAGAGCGAGGGGAACGGGAGGATGCGCCTGCGCCTCGGCGGCCGGTTCAAGCCGATCGAGGTGGACGTTGGCGCCACCGGGGATTTCAACGGGGCGAATGCGACGGCGGCGCTGGCCGCCGCGCAGATGATGGGGGTCGAGCCCGCAAGGGGGTCGCTCGCCGGCTACCCGGGCGTCCGCAGGCGCCAGACCGTGCTCCTTGGGGAAGGCGGCCTCACCGTGATCGAGGACTACGCCCACCACCCAGCGGAGATCCGCGCGCTCCTTCCCAGCCTCAGGAAGCGGGTGGCGCCCGGCGGCCGCCTGATCGTCGTGTTTCAACCCCACCGGTACAGCCGCACGGCCCGCTTCAAGGCTGAGTTTGCGGCGTCTCTGGCGCTTGCAGACGCGGTGCACCTCCTCGACGTGTATCCAGCCGGCGAGGCGCCGGTCTCCGGCGGCACGACGGCCGACGTCTACGCCGAGCTCAAGAGGGGCTCGCCCGCGCTGCCCGTCAGCTACCTGCCGGGCCACGGACCGGGCTGCATTCCCGCGCTGCAAAGGGAGGCGCGGCCGGGGGACCTGGTCGCCTTTGTTGGGGCGGGGGACATCGACCAGACGGCACGGGCCTGGGTGGATGCGGTGAAGCAGGGCGCGGCGCGCGCGCTTCGCTGGGACCGCTTGGCCGAACGGATCCGCCCGGCGCTGTCCCGAGGCACGGCCCTGGCCCGGGAGGAGCCGCTCGCCAACAGGACCACCCTTCGGGTCGGGGGCGCCGCGCGGCTGTTCGCCGAGCCGGCGACCGAGGAGGACCTGCGCACGCTCCTCGCCGAGGCGAGGAAGGACGGGGCCGCCGTCTATGTGCTCGGCCGCGGCTCCAACATCCTCGTGCCCGACGAGGGCGTCGAGGGGCTCGTCATCACCCTTTCCCACAAGTCATGGTCCGGCTTCGAGACGCTCCCCGACGGCAGGGTGCGGGTGGGCGCCGGGCTGCGCCTCAAGAACCTGTGCGGACTCGCTGCCGCGGCGGGCCTCGGTGGTTTCGAGTTCCTCGAGGGGATCCCCGGGAGCGTCGGGGGAGCCCTCAGGATGAACGCCGGCGCCATGGGCGGCTGGATCTTCGACATCGTCGACGAGGTGAGGCTCATGTCGGCCGACGGCGCCGTCAGCAACGTTCCCCGCGGCGCGATGAAGGTCGACTACCGCCAGTGCGAGGAGCTGCGGGGGAGCATCGCGCTCGGGGCCGTCCTCCGCCCGGCTTCACGGACCGACGCCGAGGCCGCGGCGCGCAAGATAGAGGAGTTCCGGCGCAGGCGCCACGAGACCCAGCCCAGGGAGCCAAGCGCGGGGTGCATGTTCAAGAACCCCCCGGGGGACTCGGCGGGCCGCCTGATCGACGCGTGCGGGCTGAAGGGAACCCGCGTGGGAGGCGCCGAAGTCTCCCGGGTCCACGCGAACTTCGTCATCAACTGCGGAAATGCGACGAGCGCCGACGTGCTTGAGCTTGTGAGGCGCGTGCGCGCCGGGGTCCGCAAGGCAAAGGGCGTGGACCTGGAGCCGGAGGTGCTGCTCTACGGGAACGACTGGAGGGACGTGCTGTGACAACGCCGGTGGTCGCCGTTTTTGCGGGGGGGACCTCCTCCGAGAAGGAAGTGTCGACGGGATCCGGGACGGCCTGCGCGCTCGCGCTCGCGCGGTCGTTCACGACGCGGCTGTTTCCCGTGGTGGCGGACGCGCTTCCCGACGGCTACGACCCCGCACGGCACGTCGTCTTCTCGACGCTCCACGGGACCTTCGGCGAGGACGGGGGCATGCAGCGCCTCCTCGATGCGGCCGGTGGCGCGTACTCGGGCTGCGACGCCGCGTCCAGCGCACTCACGATGGACAAGGCACTGACGAAGCGCACGGTGTCCGCGCGCGGGGTACCCGTCGTCGACGGGATCGCGTTCGACGCGGCGTCGAAGCCGTCCGCCGCGGACGTGGCGGGACGCCTGGGCACGCGCGTCGTCGTGAAGCCCAACAGCGAGGGCAGCAGCGTCGGCCTGCACCTGGTCGAAGACCGCGCGGGGCTCGAGGCCGCGCTCGGTTCGATCACGTCCGGGCGCTGGATCGCCGAGCGCAGGATCGAGGGCCGGGAGCTCTCCGTGGGCATCCTGAGGGGTCGCGCCCTGGGCATCGTCGAGATCCGCCCAAAGTCCGGCGTCTACGACTACGCGAGCAAGTACACGAAGGGCTCCACGGAGTATCTCGCCCCCGCGCCCCTCGACGAGGCGCTTGCCGCCGCGGTCCGGAGCGCGGCGGAGACGGCCTTCGCCGCGTGCGGATGCCGCGACTATGCGCGCGTGGACTTCATGGTATCTAGGGAGGGGGAGCCGTTTTTGCTCGAAATCAACACGCTTCCTGGCATGAAGGAGACGAGTCTGCTGCCGATGTGCGCTCGCTGCGCGGGACTGGATTTCGCGGCTTTGGTCAGGGAGATGGTGCTGCCCGCGGTGGAGCGTTTTCGTCTCGGCAACGCCTCGCGCCGCCCATGAGCAAAGACACCCATGCCATGCCCGAGACCCGATCCTGGAGGGAGATCCCCCAGGAGGTGAGGCCTCGCGCGATGTCGCACGAGGGGCGCCGCCGCCTCGCGATGAGGGTGGCGCGCGCGACCTTGGGCGTCGTGGCCGTCGGCGCTGCGGCCTGGGGAGCGTGGGAGATTGCGGCCGCGCTCCGAGAGAGCCCTGATTCGATGCCCTCCGCGGCGAAGTCCGACCGCGTCCGCAGCCTCGTCCTCGTGACGGACGGGGTGCTCGACCAGAACTGGCTCGCGCGAACCCTCTCCATCCCCCAGGACGCGACGCTCATGGGCCTCGACCTTGGCCGGCTGCGCCTGAGGGTGCTGGCGGACGCACAGGTGTGCGCCGCGACGATTGCTCGGAATTTCCCCGACCGGCTCACCGTGCGCATCTCCGAGAGGTCGCCCGTTGCGAGGCTGATGGCCCAGGCGGGCGGCGGCACGCCCGAGATGCTCCTCGTCTCCCGGGACGGGGTCGCCTTCTCGGGCACGGGCTTCGATCCGGCGATGGTGGCGACGCTGCCGTGGCTGGATGGTGTCCGGCTCGCGCGCTCCGGGGGGTCGTTTGTCCCGATAAGCGGCATGAGGGCGGTCTCGGACCTGCTCGCCGCCTCCAAGCTCGAGGCTGAGAACCTCTACCGCGGCTGGCAGGTCATCTCGATGGCGCGCCTGGCGTCGGACGGCGAGATCGAGGTCCGCACCAAGGACGGCATGAGGGTCGTCTTCGGGACCCGGGAGGACTACCTCAGGCAGATCGCCCGGCTGGACCTCCTCGTCGACGATTCCAAGGATCCGACGCGGCCCCTCCGGGAGGTGAATCTCGCCCTTGGCTCGCAGGTGCCGGTCGCCTACGGCAAGGCAGCCCCCGCGCTCTCCGAGCCGCCGGTCAACCCCGCGGCGGCCCCGGGCGCTTCGAGCCCGGTCATCGCCTTCCCGGCGTTCTCCAGCCTCCGCGCGGACACCCATCGTGAGCTCTAAGACCACCTTCATAGGCGCCGTCGAAATCGGAACCTCCAAGATCACCGCGCTCGTCGGCGAGTACACCGGCCGCGAGATCGCCATCATCGGCTGCGGTGAGTGCGCCTCCCGGGGAGTCATCAAGGGCTCGGTCGTGGACTACCGGGCCGCCACCGAGAGCACCCACAACGCGCTTGAGATCGCCGAGCGCGACGCCAACGAGCGCATCGACCATGTCTTCCTGGCGCAGACCGGGGGCCACCTCGAGGGGTTCTACAACGAGGCCTCCGTCAACGTTAAGGCGGCCGACAACATGATCGAGATGGACGACATCAGGACCGTCTGCGATCTCGCAAAGGCCAAGGACCTTCCGCTCGGCCGCATGGTGGTCCACAACATCCGCAGACCATTCCGGGTCGACGGGCGGCTGATCCCGACGTCCCCCGAGAACCTCGTGGGCCAGAAGCTCGAGGTCGGCTACTGGACGGTGCACGGGCAGGAGCAGCGCCTTGCCGACAACATCCACGTCATCCGTGGGTTCAACCTGGAGGTGAGAGAACTCGTCCTGTCGAGCCTGGCGTCCGGCCACATGGTCACCAGCATGGAGGAGCGCCAGAACGGCGTGCTGGCGATCGACATTGGCGCGGGGACCACCGATTACGTGCTCTACCGCAACGGCGCGCCCCACACGACGGGCGTGCTCGCGGTGGGCGGGGGCCATTTCACCAACGACATCAGCATCGGGCTCAGGCTCACCGAGGGCCAGGCCGAGAAGCTGAAGCTTCGCTTCGGGCGCGCCGTGGTGCAGGCGCGCGACAAGGGCGAGAAGGTCTGGCTGGACGGGAACTTCGCCATCGGCGACCGGCAGTTCTCCCGGCATGCCATCGAGAGCATCACCGCGGCGCGCGCGTGGGAGCTCCTCGACGTCGTGAAGAAGCGGCTCGGCCACGCGTTCTCTCCGGAGGCGTGCGCCGGGGGTGTGGTGCTGACCGGAGGCTGCGCCAAGATGCCCGCACTCGTGGAGTGCGCGGCCAAGGTGTTCGGCACGTCGGCGCGCCTCGGCGAGGCGCCCACCTGGGTGAGCGAGAACCTACGGGACCCGGGCTACCACACGGCGCTCGGCATCCTCTACTACGGCGTCAGCTCGCTCAGCGACAATGCCGCGGCCACGCGGCGCAAGGGGGGGTTCCTGCGCAACATGTCGCGCCTCTTCGCATCCACGTGAACCCGAACGAACTTCCACTCGAGCCCCAGGCCCTCTGCGACCGCAACGTCGCCATCAAGCTGGTGGGCGTCGGCGGGGCCGGCTCCAACGCCGTCGACCGCCTGAAGATGGAGAGCCTCGAGCGCCTGCAGCTTGCCGTGGTCAACACGGACAGCCAGGCGCTGGCAAGCTCGCCCGTGCAGGACAAGATCCTGATCGGGATGGGCACGACGCGCGGCCTCGGGGCGGGTGGCGACCCCGACCTGGGGAGGCAGGCCGCCGAGGACGACCGCGAGAAGATCGCAAAGGTCGTGAAGGACTGCGACCTGGTGTTCATCATCGCCGGAATGGGCGGCGGTACCGGCGGCGGGGCCTCGCCTGTCGTGGCCGAGATCGCCTCCGCGGAGGGGGCCCTCGTCATCGCCTTCGTGACCCTGCCGTTCAGCTTTGAGGGGGGCCGCCGGCTCAAGCAGGCCGAGGAGGGGCTCGCCGCGCTCAGGAGGGCGTGCGACGCGGTCATCCCGCTGCCGAACGACATCCTCCTGCAGGAGGCGGCCGACAACGAGACGGTGCTCGACTCGTTCGCCCGCGCCGACGAGTGGATTGGCCGGGGCGTGAAGTCCATCTGGTCCATGCTCTCGAAGACGGGGCTCATCAACGTGGACTTCGCGACGCTCCGTCAGGCCTTCCAGAACCGCGGCGCAAAGACGCTCTTCGGCCTCGCCGAGGGCTCGGGCGAGAACGCGGCCGCGGAGGCGATCGCCGACCTCAAGCTCTGCCCGCTGCTGCACACGCCCGAGTTCTCCAGGAAGGCGGACCGGCTCCTGGTCAACATCACGGGGGGGACGGACCTGACGCTCCCCAAGGTGAACGAGATCATGACGGCGATCGCCGAGCAGTTCGGGCGCGATTCGCACATCATCATGGGGGCGGTGATCGACGAGGCCATGCAGGGCAGGGTCGAGATCTCGGTGCTGGGGGCGAGCGACATGGGCACCCGTGGCGCCGTCGCGAGGCGGCCGGCGCCCGCGCGGATGCGCCCTGGTGTGGCGCGCGCCGAGGAGCTGGCCCAGGTGCAGGAGGGCGC
>Ga0265313_10004302_pt1 | contig 11022 bp, 7 predicted proteins | sample 4123metaG_FD_203122 | JGI IMG/M metagenome (GOLD analysis project Ga0265313, IMG submission 203122) | Rhizosphere microbial communities from Carex aquatilis grown in University of Washington, Seatle, WA, United States - 4-1-23 metaG | ecosystem: Host-associated > Plants > Roots > Rhizosphere >...
CCATGGATACGGAACGCGTCAACCTGCCCCTCGACGAAATCCCCTCGGCCTGGTACAATGTCCTGGCCGACCTGCCGCAGCCCCTGCCGCCGCCGCTTCATCCGGGAACCGGCCAGCCGCTCGGACCTTCCGACCTCGCGCCCATCTTCCCGATGGCGCTGATCGAGCAGGAGATGAGCGGCGAGCGCTGGATCGAAATTCCGGGCGCCGTGCGCGAGCTTTACAAAATCTGGCGGCCGACGCCGCTCGTCCGGGCGGTGCGCCTGGAGAAGGCGCTGAAGACGACCTGCCGCATCTACTTCAAGAACGAGAGCGTCAGCCCGGCGGGCAGCCACAAGCTGAACACGGCCCTGGCCCAAGCGTATTACAACAAGCAGGAAGGCGTAAAACGCCTCAGCACCGAGACGGGCGCAGGCCAATGGGGTTCATCGATGGCGTTTGCCTGCCAGCTGTTTGGCCTCGAGTGCACGATCTATATGGTCAAGGGCAGCTACCACCAGAAGCCCTATCGCCGTTCGCTGATGCACATCTGGGGCGCCGAGGTGCTGGCATCCCCTTCGGACCGGACGCAGGCAGGACGGAGCATCCGGGCCGCCTTCCCGGACACGCCCGGCAGCCTCGGAATCGCGATTTCCGAGGCCGTGGAGGACGCCGCCACGCACGACGACACCAAGTATACCCTGGGCAGCGTGCTGAACCACGTCCTGCTGCACCAAAGCGTGATCGGCCTTGAGACCCGGCGGCAGCTCGAGATCGCCGGCGAGAAGCCCGACATCATGATCGGCTGCGTCGGCGGCGGGAGCAATTTCGGCGGATTCACCCTGCCTTTCCTGCCCGACAAGCTCCGCCACCCGGAAATGCGCATCATCGCGGTCGAGCCTTCCGCCTGTCCGTCGCTGACCAAGGGCGTCTACGCATACGATTTCGGCGACACGGCCAAGCTGACGCCGCTCGTGAAGATGTTCACGCTCGGCCATGGCTTCGTCCCCGAAAGCATCCACGCCGGGGGGTTGCGCTACCACGGGACCGCTCCGATCATCGCGCAACTGGTCAACATGAAGGTGTTTGAGGCGCAGGCCTATCCCCAGAGCCAGGTGTTCGACGCGGCGCTCCAGTTTGCCCGTACGGAGGGATTCGTCCCGGCGCCCGAGACCGCCCACGCCATCGTCGCGGCGATCGTCGAGGCGAAGCGCAACACCAACAAGTGCATCGTCTTCAATTTCAGCGGGCACGGCCATTTCGACATGTCGGCCTACGACGCGCACCTGGCGGGCGATCTAGAGGACTACGAGCATCCCGCGGAGAAAATCGCAGCCGCCCTGCTGGACCTCCCCAAGGTCGGAGTCTGACCGCCGGAAGAGACCCAAATCGCCGGTTTGGACCGCAGCGGGGCTGTTTCTGCCCCGCCGGTTGCTCCGTCTCGGATTGCCTGATAGAGTTATCCAGGAAGCCTCCCGGCGCCCGCCCCGGCAGGAACAACTTATCCATCGCGCCTGCGTCTGGCGGGATGGTGATCGTCGACTCCGCACCCCACCCCATGATTCCCTCGAAACTGTCATCGGTCCAGCGCGCCCTGGGCATTTCCGCCGCGCTTTCATTCGCGGCGGCCCTTCCCTCCCCGGCGTTTGCCGCCGGCGCGGGCGCTCCGGCCCCAGGGCAGGAACCGCCGTCATCCTGGATCGACAAGGACACCGGCCACCGGGTCGTCCGCCTGACGCGCGAACCCAACTCCGCCAGCTTCTATTTCAACGACAACGGCTACACTCCCGACGGGAAGGAGATGGTCTTCACGACTCCCGGGGGGATTTCGGTCCTGAACCTCGCGACGCTCGAGGTCCGCCAGGTCGTCCAGGGACCCGCCCGGGCCATCGTCGTCGGCCGGAAGACGCCCACCGTCTTCTACACCAAGGCGACCGCCAAACCCCTCTATTCCGAACTCTGGTGCGCCAATGTGGATACCGGAGAGGCCCGGAAACTCGCCGACCTGCCGCGCCGCGGCGGAATTTCCACAATCAACGCGGACGAGACCCTGGGCGGAGGCACCTATATCGAGGGCGACGCCTCCGCCGGGGGAAACTACGATGGACTGGCAAAGGCCGGGCAGGCCCGCGAAATGAACATGCCGGCCAACAAGGTGCAGATGATGGGCGTCCGCCTGGCCGCCCGGCTTCCCATAACGATGTACACCGTGAATTTCCTCACGGGCGAGGTGAAGGTCCTCCAGCACAGCACGGACTGGCTCAACCACCTTGAGTTTTCGCCCACCGACCCCACCCTGCTCATGTACTGTCACGAGGGAGTGAAGGTGGAGGTCGACCGCATCTGGACGATCCGCACCGACGGCTCGCAAAATACCCTCATCCACAAGCGGACCATGGAAATGGAGGGGCCCGGCCACGAATGGTGGAGCCGCGATGGAAAGACGATCTGGTACGACCTGAATTTCGGCCGGCACACGTACACCGACGGATTGCAGCGCGGATTGGACCACCCCAACTACACCTCGCCGGTCGTCGGCTACGTCGCCGGCTACAACGTGGAGACCCGGCAGAGGACCTGGTATCACTACAGGGACGAGGAGTGGTCCATCCATTTCAACTCGTCCCCCGACGACACGATCTTCTGCGGGGACGGCGAACGATCGCCCGGCGCCCAATGGATCTACCTCTTCCGCCCCGAGCGGCTCGCCGCCAAGGGAATGATCAGCAGCCCCGACCTGATCCGCATGGGGCTTTTTCACTCCGAGAAGCTCGTCAACATGGCCAAACACGACTTCCGCCTCGAGCCCAACGTGACCTTCACGCCCGACGCCAGGCTCGTCGTCTTCCGGTCGAACATGTTCGGCCCGACCTACGTCTTCGCGGTCGAGGTGGCCAGGGCCGCAGCGCCGTGACCGCCCCTCCCATCTCCACGCCCTTATGACCATGAACAAATCGTTGCACCCCCTGCGCGCCCTGGGCCTCTCCGCGGCGCTTTCGCTCGCTGCGGCTGCGCCAGGGTTCGCCCAGGCGGCCGCCAACCCCGCCGACACCCCTCCTCCCCCAAGGAGCTGGATCGATCCGGACACCGGACACCGGGTAATCCGGCTCTCCGACGAGCCCGGTTCCGACAGCTTCTATTTCAACTTCAACGCCTACACGCCCGACGGGAAGGAGATGATCTACACGACCACCAACGGAGCGATCCGTGTGATCAATCTCGATACCCTGCAGACCCGTGCGCTGGCGAGCGACGTCGTCCGGGCGATCGTCGTCGGCCACAAGACGCCGACCATCTACTTCACCAAGGCGACCGATGATCCCGCCTTCGTAACGCTTTGGGCCGCCAACATCGACACCGGAGAAAGCCACAAGATTGCCGACCTTCCGCGCCGCGGCAGCGTAGTCACGATCAATGCAGACGAGACCCTGGGCGCCGGCAGCTATATCGAGGGCGATGCCGTCGGCCCCGGCGTCTATGGCGGAAAAATCGTCAGTCAGAACCGGATGGGAGAGAAGAATCTCGGCGAACCCGTGAACAAGACCGAGATGATGGCGCAGCGCCTGGCGGCGAAGCTTCCCGTCACCCTGTTCACCGTGGGCCTGCAGGACGGAAAGATCACCAAGCTCATCGAGCACAGCACGGATTGGCTCAACCATTTCCAGTTCTCTCCAACCGACCCGACCCTTCTCATGTACTGCCATGAGGGGGCCTGGCACCAGGTCGACCGCATCTGGACCATCCGCACCGACGGCACCCAGAACCAGCTGATCCACAAGCGGACCATGAAGATGGAAATCGCCGGCCACGAGTGGTGGGGGCTGGACGGAAAGAACCTCTATTACCAGCTGATGTTCCCCCGCGGCATCCAGAATTCCAGCTTCCTCGCCAGCTACAACGTCGAGACGGGGGAGCGGATCTGGCTGCACCAGGTGCCGGAGGCAGGCTCGATCCACCACAACACATCGCCCGATGGAAAACTCTTCTGCGGGGACGGCAACGCCCGCAACCCCTGGATCGTCCTCTGCCGTCCGGTCCCCAGCGTCGACGACCATACCCTCGGCACCGGCCTGATCCAGGGCGGCACGATCGAGGTGGAGAAGCTCGTCAACATGTCCAAGACGGCGATCCACGGGGCGCAGAACTACCGGCTCGAGCCCAACCCGAGCTTCACGCCGGACCAGAAGTACATCATTTTCCGCGCGAATATCTTCGGCCCTGACTACGCTTTCGCAGTCGAGGTCGCCAAGGCTTCAAAGCCCTAGCCCGCCCGCCAATTTCTGTCGCGCAAATCCCGGTTCGGCATAGAAGTCATGGAAAGGACCATGACTTCCATGCCCACTGCGTCCAAGACGCTGGCCCTGCTTCTTCTCGCTTCGGCGGCCATGACCGGCTGTTCGACTCCCGGACGGAGCGGCGGGAATGCGGTCGCATTCCAGATTCCGCCCCTGAAACCCGGGGTCTATGAGGCCAAGGCCGTCGACGTCCGGCCCGTGACGACTAAGGAGACCGCAGCCGACTTTCCCCCGGAACTGATCCGGTCCGTCGTCCTTGGCAAGGCCGTCGTCGTCGTCACGGTTCGCGCCAACGGCAGCCCGGTCGATGCCTCGATCGTTACGGCAGACGACATCCTGCTTGGCGAATCGGCCGTGGCCGCCATCGAAAAATGGCAATTCAGCGCGGCCAGGCTCAACAGCGCCCCGGTCGACTGCCGGATCACGGTCCCGTTCTTTTTTTCAAACCCGTGGGGCTCGAGCCAGCTGGATCAATCGACGGCGCCTCTGCCGCCCGAATTCCCGGAGGGAGTCCTCCATCCCAAGGACAGCCTCGGTTCCCCCTCCTCCCAGCCCATGCCGATAGAGCGGCATTGATCCTAGGCCAGATACGGAATCGTGAGCGGCCCCTCGGGCAGGACCGCGACGGGCGCGTCCGGCCCGATGCGCGCGAGCTCCCGGCGCAGTTCCGCATTGAGGTCGGGCACCGCCTGGAGATGCGCGCGAGCCAGCGCTTCGGCAGGCACCTCGCAGTGGATGCCGACGCGGGCCCTGCACAGGATGATCGCCAGCAGCTGCGCCTGCCACTGGTCGTATGTCGCAAAGCCCGGCCGTTCGATCGTCGCCAGAAGCGCCTGCGGAGTCGCGTGCGAGAAAAGCATCTCCCTGAAATTGCCGTGCTCGGGAAAGCCGTCGTTGCAGCGCGCGGCGCACAGGATGAGCCCGCCCGAGGCCACAATGCGCGAGGCGGCTGAAATGCCCTTGACCGACTGGTAGACATTCTGGTCGAGCGGAAAACCGCTGTTTGTCGTGACCACGATCGGAAACGGCCGCGGGCAGGCCGTCATCGCCGTCGCCTTGGCAAAAGCGCAGCCGGCCTCGTGCGCCGCAAGCGTCCCGCCGCAGAAGAACCGGGTGATGCGCCGCTCCGTGTTGAGGGTGACGTTGACGCAAAAGTCCACCCCCAGAAGCGACCCTCCCTCCCTCACCCTCTCCTGGGTCGGATTGTTCTCCATCTGGCCCCAGGTGCTGAGCGGATCCCCGATGACCGCCGCGCCGTGGTAATGCATGATGGCGTCGATTCCGAGGACGCCTGGGAAGACCGCCTTGTAGCCGCCCGAAAACCCCGCCATGAGATGCGGCTCGATGAACCCGAGGACGATGCGCCGGTCGGCCGCGACCGCCTCGCGGTTGAACGCCACGTCATAGCCGAATCGGGACCGCCCGACGCGCGTGAGTGTCGCGGGGTCGTGGGCATTGTGGTTCACCACCCGGTGGCGCCGCGCCAAGCCGGGCCCGAGCATGCGGTCCAGCTCCTCCGGGGTGTTGGCCCGGTGCGACCCGGTTCCGACGACGATCGTGAAGTTTTCCGCAGGCACATGGGCCAGCTCGGCGAAGAGCCAGGGCAGCAGCCGGTCGCTCGGCAGCGGCCGGGTGCCGTCGGGAATCACCACGGCCACCGTCTCCCGCGCCGACACAAGCTCGCGCAGCGGCCTCGAGCCCAGGGGAAAGCGCACCGCCTCGGTGAATGCCGCGGCCTCGTCCGGCAGCCCGGGCACGTGCCGCGGGCGGAGCACGGTTGCGTTTACGCCGGCGAGATCGAGTTCCAGCCCGGTTGTGCCGTAGTCGAGGCGGACGGGCATAAAAGCCTCAGCGCGTTTCCAATTCGGCGCGGGCCATCCGCTGGTCGGCCACGCCGGGCGTGTTGGCCACCGAGAAATCGCTGACCTTGCGAAGGACGAAGAAGGGCGCGCCGCCGGCGCGTTGCGCCTTCACGTGCTCGAATTCCACACCGGCGACGTCGTCGAGGACGACGACCGGACGCGTGTCGGCCTGGGCGAAGCCCAGCTCGACATCGCGGAAGGCGAGCCCCTTCGCGTGGCGGACATAGATTCCGTAGGCGGGCAGCACGCCGAACATGGACGGCTCGGGATAGGCCTTCTCCTGTTCGGGCGGAAGGTAGGGATCGCGCGGATCGGCAAGCCCCGGGGCCCGGAGGAAAAACCGGTTGACGAGATCGGCCGGCTGCTTCGCCGCCTCAACGAGCGAGAGCCCGCCGCGCGAGAGGACCCGGATGTCGCTCAGGCGCACGTCCTCGATCGGATGGCCCGGCAGCCCGGCTATCAGGATGGGGTAGCGGGAGTCGACGTCCGAGGCGACGACATGGCTGATCGACACGCGCCGGATCACCCCGACCGGCGTCCCCGCCGGTCCCCGGGCGCGATTGCCGATGCGCATGAAGATCGCCGCGTTGCAGATGTTGCGCATGGCGATGTTGCTGATCGTGACGTCCTCGATCGTGCCGCCGTCGACCGACTCGAGCGCGAGGCCGCGGCTTCGGTCGAACACGCAATTGGAGATCGTGATGTTCTTGAAACCCCCGTTGGACTCGGTGCCGAACTTGATCCGGCCGGTCGGGCCGTCGCGGTCCACGGCCCGGGCCTGGGTCGTCTTGAACGTGCCGTCAAAAAACGAGCCCGGATCATAGCCGCTCACCTGGCAGCCGGTTATCGTGAAATTCTCGCAGGCCCGGAGGGTGCCGAGGGCGTAGGTGCTCTTGAGGACAATCGCATCGTCGTTGATCGCGTTGACGGTGCAGTTGCTGATCCGCACATTCCGGCAGGCGTCGATGTCAAAGCCGTCGCGATTGGTGTCCACCTTGACGTTGTCGATCGTGAGATTGTCCACGCCCGTCGTGATCAGGGCGAACCAGCCTCCCTGGAGGATCGAGAAGTCGCGCAGGAGCACATTGCGGCAGTTGACGAGGGCGATCGACTTGTTGCCCCCGCGGCCCCTGGCGGAGACACCCGCCGTTGCGGGAAGCGCCGGCATCGGGGGCAGCGCCGGCATCCCGGCGAAATCGCCCTTCGGGGTGCCGTTGTTGCTGGGACCGCGCCCAAATCCGCCGTTGGCGCGGGGAAGGCCCTTGCCGTAGATCATGCCGGGGCCTGTAATCGATACGTCCTCGAGTCCGTCGCCCCAGATGAGGCTGTTGTGGAAATGGCTGTGGCCAAAGTCCTGGTATTGGAACTTGTCGCCCCATTCGTTCGGCTCGGCCGGATCGTAGGCGCCGAAGCCCGCCGCCTCGGCCGCAGCGACGATCACGCTGCCCTGGTCGAGATGAAGGGTGACGTGGCTCTTCAGCCGGATCGAAAAGCTCAGGTAGGTGCCGGCGGGGACCTGAACGGTGCCGCCGCCCGCCGCGGCCGCCGCCTCGATCGCCTTGTTGAAGGCGTCCGTATCCAACGTCTTGCCGTCGCCCGTCGCCCCGAAGGCTCGGACGCTGTAGCTCTGCCCGGGGGTCGCGGGCGGAGCCACCTGGCCGCGGGCAAGGCCGGCGGACAGGGCCGCGATGAAGGAAAAAAGAAGTCGGTGCCGGACAATGAATGACATCATGGGTGAAACGGGGGTTGTGGGAGGTGATCGGGACGACCGCCTGCCATCAATCCAAATCCACTCGGCGGCCTTCTTCGGCTGAGAGGTACGCCGCATAGATGACCTTGACGCATTCGACGGCCAGGTCGATTCCCGCCAGGGGCTCCCTCCCCTCCCGGATCGCGCCGGAAAAATCCGCAATCTCCTGGGCGAAGCCGCGAAACCAATCCTCGTCGCAGCTCGGTCGGTTCCATCCGGCCTTGGTCTCGAGTTTCTCGGTGAAGTATTCCTTCTGAAACACCGACGCCTCAGGGGCATAGGTTTCGATGGCATCGTTGCCGGTCATGTTCGCCTTGATCACCCCGTCGGTCATGAAGGCGGTCACCCTGGTATTCAGCCCGCCGAGTCCGGTGTCGCTCACGACGACACACGCGCGCGAGCCGTCCTCAAATTGGATGACAACATTGGCCCAGTTCTCGACGTCGACGGGGTTCGCGCTGATCCACTGGTTCGCCCCCGCCCGCACCGCGAGTTCGGCCGCCTCGGAATGAACCAGGTCAGCCGTGTCCGCCACGACCGACACGGGGCGGATTCCCCTCCCCCGGCGAACCATCCCTTCCCATTGCTTGAGATGGAGGCAGGCGCCGACGGAGTGCACGCCCATGCGAAGCAGGGCTCCGCCGCCCGTCACCTTCCATTCCCGCGAATAGGCCGAGTTGGAGCCGGAATGGTTCTCCTCCGCTCGCAACTCGAGGATTGAACCCTTTGAAGCCGCTATCAGCTTGCGCATCTTGGCGATCGGCGGGGCATAGACCCAGTTCTCCGCGTAGCAAAAGCGCACGCCCGCCCTTTGGACCGCATCCCGGACGGCTTCGGCATTGCGGATGGCCCCCTCCCTCATTCGGACGCGCGGCACGCGCCGGCCGATCGGCTCCGGGTCGCCGGGGGCGCCGAAATAGCCGGTCAGCGGCTTTTCCATGATGATGTGCTTGCCCGCCTCCGCCGCGCGGATGGCAAAGTCATGATGCAGGGCGGGCGGAACGCATATATCGATCACATCGATGTCTGCGCGGGCCAGCAGCTCGCCGAAATCCTCCGTGGCGAACGGTACCTTCGCCTCCTGGGCGAGCCCTTCAGCGCTCTCCCGGGTGCGCGCGCAAATTCCCCGGACGGCGACCGATCCGGCGGGCAGGCCGGCATAATTGGCCAGATGCATCCGGGCTCCGAAGCGGGCCCCCGCGATTCCAATGCCGATCGTCTTCATTTTCGATGCGTTAGCTGCCCGCAGTCGGTGCGTTCAGGGGCGTCAGGGCACATTTGACAGAAGAAAGCCCCGGCGCAGCGCAACGTCAACCCGTCCGGTTCGTCTTGAGTGGGGCGGAGGCCGGAGCCAGGCTCCGGTTCGCCCCCACCCCGCCAGAGAACCCCGTGAATTTGCGACCTTCGGGCCGCACACCCCAATAGACCATGGCCACCCCTTTTTCACGCCTCATCCCCATTTGGTGCCTGTCCCTCGCATCGATCCTGTCGGCCCGGCTCTGCCCAGCCGCGACGGAGGCCGAGCGGAACATCCGCGTGCCCGGAAAACCCGGCGAGCCGTACGTCGAGGCTGTCCCTGATGCCGACTACAGTCACGCCTCGGAGGCGGCGTATGAGGCATTCCGGGACATGAAGTACGCGGTGCGCATCCACTGGGGAATCTATTCGGTCGATTCCATGCTCCACGAGTCCTGGCCCTTCATGGGCCTTTCGAACGAGGAGCGGCAGCGATACATCCAGCTCTACAAGACATGGAACCCGCAGGGGTTCGATGCAGAGCAGTGGATGCAGTTCTTTGACCAGGCCGGATTCCGCGGGCTGGCGTTCACCGCGAAGCACCACGAGGGCTTTTCGATGTTCGACACCAAGACCCGGGTCCACTCCCGGGTCAACTGGACGGCCCCCGGCGGCCCCGCCCTGGAGGACTGCGACCTGGCCTACAGCATCATGGAGACGCCCTTCCACCGGGACATCGTGAAGGAGGTGTGCGACGCGGCCCACCGGCACGGGCTAATGATAGACCTCTATTTCTCGCACCCGGACTGGTACGATACCGACTTCCGGCCCTACGGCTATGATCCGGCGCAGGTGGAGGGCAGCGACACCCTGGCGGGGGTCGTGCAGCGGCAACACCGCCCTGCGGCAATGTTCCCCCCGGTCACAGCCGCGGAGCAGGACCGGATGATGGCCCGCCACAGGGAGCAGCTGCGGGAGCTTTTGAGCAACTACGGCAAGATCGACATGGTCTGCCTGGACATCCGGTTCGGCCCGAAGGTCTGGCCCCAGTTGAAGGAGACGATCAAGCAACTGCGGGCGATCCAGCCCGAGGTGATGTTTCGAAACCGGGGAATCGGCAACTATGGCGACTACTACACGCCGGAACAGGTCGTTCCGAGCGACAAGCAGCCGACGGGGATGCCCTGGATGGTCATCTATCCGCTCGGCATCGGGTTCTCCTACGACCCCGAGGGCGGGCGCTACAAGGGAGCGAAATGGATCGTGGACAATCTTGTCGACTCGGTGGCGAAGGGCGGAAACTTCATGGTCGGCATCGGCCCGGACAAGGATGGGCGCTTTCATCCGACCGCGGTCGCGCAGATCACGGAGGCCGGAGCCTGGATCCGGGCAAACGCGGAGGCCATCTACAGCACCCGGGAGCGGCCGGGACAGCTCTGGAAGGAAGGCGCCAAAATTCGCTTCACCCGCACCAAGGACAACCGCTTCGTTTATGCGATCTGCCTTTCCAAGCCTTCGGGAACACTCGTCCTGAAGACGGTCGCCGCCCAGCCGAATTCGGAAGTGGTGCTGCTCGGCGGCGCCGGCCCGCTCCCCTGGCGCCAGACGCCGGAAGGGCTCGAGATCACGGTCCCGGCAAATGCGCCCGCGGCCCTGGCGTACGCATTCAAGATCCGGACCGGCGCATGACCCGGCGGAATATTGTCGCCGACGGCGAAAATCTGGTGCAACAGACTTCGGCACGATGACGGCCTGGGCGCAAAACTACAATCCGACCGGAATCGCCGCGCTCTCCACGGCCCTGGCAGCCCTCCCGGTTGTCACCCTCCTGGCGATGATTGTCTTCCTGCGAATGCGCATCCACCGGGCCGCGCTGGTTGCGCTCGCCTTGGCCGCGGTG
>Ga0265313_10004303_pt1 | contig 11022 bp, 13 predicted proteins | sample 4123metaG_FD_203122 | JGI IMG/M metagenome (GOLD analysis project Ga0265313, IMG submission 203122) | Rhizosphere microbial communities from Carex aquatilis grown in University of Washington, Seatle, WA, United States - 4-1-23 metaG | ecosystem: Host-associated > Plants > Roots > Rhizosphere >...
AGAAAAATGCCTCGGATCGCGTGGCTCATCGGCTTTCCAGTTCTGGGGCCGGAAGCGTCATCGAAGGACCGCTCTCCAGGAGACTGCATCCCTGCGGCGAGAGCCCGACCAGCAGGGTCCGGTCCGCCAAGCGGACCAAATGCAGAGAATGCTGGGGCCCCAGCGTGAGACGGTCGATGACTTCGAGGCGCGGCTGCCCGGGTCGTGCGGGCCGGCGGAAACCGGTCCGGGCCCATCCCTTGCGTTTCAAAAGCCACAAGGAAGCGCATAGCAGCCCCAGGACTGCGATCACTGCTAATAACTGTTCGGTCCATTCCATTCGTATTTACTCGACGTGCTAGTCAGCACTCACCGTGTGAAATCCCGCAATGCGCACCGACAATACGCCGCCCATTCGGATTAGTTCACCCGATCCGAATCGTGCTCCAGCCACGTTGATGTCGATCTTTTCGCCCAGCGGCCGGGACAGCTTGATCAAGCTGCCCGGCGCCAGCGCCAGAATTTCACCGACGGTAAGACTGCACTGGCCCAGCTCGGGCTGAAGCGGCAGAGGCAGCTTACCGTAGTGCGCGATTTGTTCATTCAATGTCACCGGTCATTCCCCAATGTTTCGCCGTCTCCGTGCTACTGCTTGATAGCGAGCAGGACCTGATCGATCTGGTCCTGAGTTGTGATAACTTTGGCGTTGGCCTGATAACCGCGCTGGTAAATAATCAGATTGGTGAATTCCTTGGCCAGATCCACGTTGGAGGATTCCAGCGAACCGCCCAGGATGTTCCCGCGGTTGCCGGTATTCGGTACCCCGATAGTGGGGGTGAGCGTGTTCGTGCCCACTTGGAAATTGTTGTCACCGACGGAGACCAGCGAGTCCGGGTTCCCGATGGCAGCCAATGCAACTTGCGCGATCGGAATCTGCTTGCCGCTGGAGAACGTCGCCATTAAGGTTCCGCCGTCGCCGAGCGTGATGCCGGTGAGCTGCGCGGCCTGGACACCATCCTGGGATGTGGCTGACGCCGCGGAGGTTTGGGCGAACTGGGTCACCAGTGACGTGCCGTCGGGGCCGTACAGCGACCAAGTCATATTTAGATCGTTCGCTCCGCTCACCAGTCCGGTTGTGGTTTTGACATTAACAGGAGCAGTCGGCAAGGGAGTGAGCAGGTTGCCAGTGCTATCGAACGTCAGCGTACCGTTCGCCAAAGACTTGGGGGTACCGGCTGTGCCGCCCGTAAGATCTTCTCCGGGGATCGAAATATCATATTTCCAGGCGTTCGAGCCTGTCTTCGTGTAGGTGTACGTCAGAACGTGGCTGACACCCAGCGAATCTATCACCTGAAGGGGTGACGAAAAAACGGTGCCAACCGCCGCGGAAGCATCCAGATTGGCGGTCATATTCATACCTGTGGTGGCGACAGGAGGCTGTGAGGCGATCGCTGCGCTGGAAATGTTGCCGATGTTTCCGTTGGTGTTGAGTACTCCGTTGACTGCGGTCCACCCTTGAACTTGCTCGCCCGTCGAGGTGACCAGGGTGCCGGTTCCATCGAATTTAAAGCTCCCTGCCCGCGTGTAGAGCGTGCTTCCCGATGCATTTTTCACAACGAACAATCCGTTCCCTTCGATGGCGGCGTCCAAGGCGCCCGCGGTGGGCTCGATGGACCCTTGCGTAAAGTCCTTACTGGTGCCGGAGGTGGCCACGCCGGCTCCGATTTCCGTAGAGCCGGAAGTGCCCCCCAGGACGTCCTTAAACTGGATGGCTTCGGCTTTGAAGCCGGTGGTATTCAAGTTGGCCAGATTGTTGCCAACTACATCCAAGGCCGTGTTATTAGCGGCGAGTCCGGAAAGCGGTGTTGCAAAAGACATGTTTCAATCTCCTTTTTTCTATAATTAATTCGCCAAATGATTCGTCTATGAATTCGTTGTTGCGTTGGTGCCAGTGGTCGGAGCTGTGGTCCCCGTCGACGACCCAGCGGGTTGCAGCTCCTGCCGGATTCCGATCAACTGCTCGAGCTGGCTGAATTGCGCCAGTTGGCTGAGGAACTGAACCGAATCGGTGGGGTTGGTTGGATCCTGATTCTTGATCTGGGCCACCAGCAGTTGCAGAAAGGTATTTTCATTGGCCAGAGCGGCGGTTGGATCGGTAGCCGGCGGCGTCGCGGTGGACGTGCTACTAGACGCGGCCTGGTTCGTCATTGTCGTCGGGGCGGTGACTGGATTTTGACCTTGAATCGTCATGAAAAGTTCCTCCGTCGTTTCCTAATGTGGTGCTCTAATTCTGTTCGCCGTGCAGCGAAGCTTCCATTTCATCGAGCCAGGCAGGCCGTTTCTGCTGGCTATCCTGCCGTTCGTCTTGGCCGCCGGACCCCTGTCCGCCCGAACCGCGACCATCCTGTTGGAATTGCTGCGAGTCATTTTGCGACGACGCGGCGTTAGAGGCCGGCTTCCAGACTTCGGCCGGCATGCCTCCGTCGGACAGTCGCTGTGTCAAATCGTTCAGATGAGTACGCAGATTCTGCGCCAGGCCCTCGTCAGCGGTGCGCACCGAAACGCGGACTTCGCCGCCAGATTCCACGAAACGAACCTGTGCGGATCCGCCGTTGTTGTCCGGCACCTGCACGCGGATATCGTGCGACGAGGTGGGCGGCGCCGCGGGAGGTTCAATGATGGATTCCGCGCGGGCCGGCGGCGCGGTCTGCTGTGGCGCTGTGGATCCGGAACTGACAGCCGGTTGACTCACGGTTTCAAACTGCGGCAGGACCAGATCGGTTCTCGCGCCCGGGCGAGCGGATCCGTCGCTAGAGAACGTGTTCTTCTTGGGTCCATCCTCTTGAGTTCCCGGCTCGTTTCCTAGCGTCGCGCTTTGGATAATCTGAGCCGTGGCCGCATACCGCATGGGGATTTCGACCGATGCCTGCGAGCCAGAGACGGCGGCGGATGACGACGGATTGACGCCGCCAGCCTGGTCTGAGTTCTGTTGAGCCGTCGACATGCGCGCGGCGAAAGCCAGCGCCGACGGGCCGGATGACGCGCGATCTAACGTTTCTTGACCGGTTGAGGCAACCGGCTCCGCCGGAGCGGCGGGCAGCTTCAGATCCGCAGGCGAAACCGGCTGAGCGTTCGTGGACGCGCCAGGCTTAGCAGGCGTGATGTCTTGATCCTGGGACGCTGGGTCTTCCGATTTCTTTCCTTCTTGCCGCACCGGAATGTCTTGGATCGCGGACGCAACCGGCGCCAGTGGCGCGACCGGAATTTTGCCGGGATCGGCTGCGGTAGCAGAAGTAGCGTTCGAAGCCGCGATCTGGTTCTGCAATGCCTGAAGTGACTGCACAGACTGCCGGAGTTTCACGGACTGCTTGAGTGCCGCTGGTTGCTGAATTCCCGGGGGCTGCACGGGCTCTCGGGGAGTCTGGTCCGGCGCAGCCTTCTGGTCGGCCTTGGCGTTGTCGTCCAGCTTGGCATTGTCCTGATGCTGCGCCAGCTCCTGTGACCGCGCAAGCGCCAACGCGAGCGGCAGAATCTGCTTTTGCGGCTCGGTTATCTGCACGGGCGTCACAGCAGCGAGATTCACGCCGTCCTGTTTCTTCCCGGGTTTGCTGGAATCCGTCTTTGCCGGGCTCGTCTTTGGCGGCCCAGCAGGCTGAGTCTCTTGCGCACCGGTCTGTTGCAGCGCAAGCTCGCTCTGAAAATCCGACGGCGCGCCCAGGGCATTCGCGGCTGGGGCATCCGTGACTGGTTTACCCGCCGCGCTGGTTCCTTTGCCGTCCGGCGTCGAAGTGGACGGCGGCGGAGGCAAATGGGCCGCGGAGTCGATATTCTGCGCAACTGCTTGCATGAGTCGTTGCCTATGATGCAAGTTCGCGGCCACATCCACTGTGAGGACGGCATCGTTTCGCAATGAATCAGTTAGCGCAATTCGCGAGAACCGAAAGCAACGTGCGAAGGCAGGGAAATCGTCAGGGGTTCAACGCATACCGTCGGGAACCTGACGGAGTGGCCATACCGGGCCGGTTAGTCATATCGCACGCGACACGCTTAATTCTAGGAAAATTCTAGGGAAATTGTGTTCGGCGGGCTTTGGCCGGACGCGTGCATTCTTTCTGGCACAGCCAATGGACCAGATTGCCGCAACCGCCGCTAGTGGACTCCGCTCACGCATGGAGGCGCTGGATATTCTGTCCAACAATCTTGCCAACGCGAATACCGGGGGCTATAAAGTCGACCGCGAGTTCTACAGCTTATACCAAGGCGAGCAAACGACCGCAGCCGACGGCCAGCAAGCGACCACCTTGCCGGTGATTCAAAAGGGGTGGACCGATTTCCAGCAGGGGCTCCTAACGCCCACCGGCAATCCTCTGGACCTGGCGCTCGAAGGTAAAGGGTTTTTCACAGTGGAGGGCCCATCCGGACCGCTGTACACGCGCAACGGTGCGTTCAGACTTTCGGCCAAGGGAGTACTGACCACCATGGATGGATACCCGGTCCGCGGGGTTACTCCGCTGAATCAACCGCCCAAGAAAATCCAGACGGTTTCGCAGGGCCCGATTCAAATCGCGGCCGACGGCACGGTCCAACAGGATGGCGAAGATCTCGGCCAGATCGAACTGGTGGATTTTGCCAATACGAGCGCTTTGGACAAAGTAGGCAACAGTTATTACCGCGTCACCGATCCGAAGCTGAAAGCTACGCCGGCCAAGGATGCGATCGTCGACCAGGGAAAAGTCGAGAACTCCAATGTCGCACCGGCGGAATCGGCCGTGCGGCTGGTGGATTTAATGCGGCAATACGAAATGCTGCAAAAAGCCGTCACCGTGGCGGCGGATATGAATAAACAGGCCATCGACCAGGTGGCCCGAGTAGGCGGCTAGGCTTCCCCAAAAAGAGCCTGCCAAGGAGAAATGAATGATTAGAGCCCTTTATAGCGCTGCCAGTGGCATGTCGGCCCAGCAGACCAATGTCGACACCATCGCGAACAATCTGGCGAACGCCAACACCGCGGGATTCAAATCGCGCCGCGCGCAGTTCCAGGACCTTATGTATCAGAATATCGTCCAGCCAGGCGCCGCCGCAGGTGCGCAATCCGTTGTGCCCAGCGGCTTACAATTGGGCCTGGGCACGCGCACCGCGTCGAATGAGATCGTGTTCACGCAAGGCGACTTCTCCCAGACCAGCAATCCGCTGGACCTGGTAATCCAAGGCCCAGGCTTCTTCCAGATCCAGCGCGCCTCGGGAGAGCTGGCCTACACTCGCGCGGGCAACTTTCAATTCAACAAGGACGGCAACGTCGTGACGTCGAACGGCGACCTGCTGAACCCGCAGATCACCGTGCCGGCGGACGCACAATCGCTCACCATCGCCACGGACGGGACCGTAACTTTCACATCTCCCGGACAGACTGCGGCTCAAACCGCGGGACAGATCCAACTGGCGAACTTCCCCAACCCTGCCGGCTTGAACAGCCTGGGCCAGAGTTTGTATACGCCCACGGACGCTTCGGGCGACGCCATTATCGGCAATCCAGGCGGCCCGGAAGGCCTGGGAACACTGCTGCAAGGCTATACCGAGCAATCCAACGTCAGTGTGGTAGATGAGTTCGTAAATCTGATCGTGAGCCAGCGCGCCTATGAAGCCAATTCCAAGGTAGTGAAGGCCGCCGACGAAATGTATCAGCAGATGAATAACGTCACGTCATGATGTTTATACAAACGATCATGGCACTCCCCTTTCTATTGGCTGTCGTTCCTAACGTGGTTCCCCAGGTGGTCCCTCAACCGGACGGCTGCTGGCCGATCCAGGACGACCGGATTTACGCCCGGGACGTGGCTGCCGCGGTTCCCGAATTTGCGGGCGTCGCCGCCGATTTCGTTCTGGGCTACACCCCCATTCCCGGAACCCGGCGGGTCTTCAAGGGCGACGCACTGGAGAAGCTGGCTGGCAATCAAGGCGTTACGGCCGAGGCGCTTCCCGACGTTTGCTTCGAACGCGCCATGGCTACGCTCAAGTCCGAGGAGGTTCTGAAGGCCATGCATGACTCCTGGAATGGGCCCGATGTTCGTATGGAACTTCGATCGTTTATTCCGCAGGTTGCCCCGCAAGGAAAAGTCGTGTTCCCGCGCACGGGGCTGCAACTGCCCGCCACGTCGGATCCGCAGGCAGAAGTGGCCTGGCGCGGATATGTGATTTACGGAAACAATCGGCGCTTCAGCATCTCGGCGCGCGCTCGGATCAGCACCACCACCACACGCGTGATCGCCCTGGCCGACCTTTCGGTGGGTGATGCGGTTCGCGAAGACCAGGTTCGCCTGGAGAGTTTCGACACGTTCGCTCTGGACGATCGTCCGGCGCGGAATCTGGATGAAGTGGTGGGTTTCGTTCCTAGAACGCCGATTCGCAGCGGCGCCACGGTTCTTCGAAGCCAGCTCGGCCGCGCTCCCGAGGTCGCCCGAGGCGATGTGGTCAAGGTCGAAGTTACCGCCGGCGGCGCGCACCTGCTGTTCGAAGGACGAGCGGAATCCGACGGCGTGGTGGGCAAAACGATCCTGATAAGAAATCTGACCAGCGGGAAGGATTTCCGGGCCCAAGTGACCGGCAAAGGCAAGGTAAGCGTGCAATGAAAATTACGGCTGTCACATGCATTACGATTTGCATCGCGTTTAACGCGATGGGGGCTCAGAAAACCAAGAAGGAGCCGCCGGAATCGGCGCTGGACCAAACACTGAAGGAACTTGCCGCGGCACAAGGGACCGAGCGCCAGGCCCTCCAGCCGGGCTCGGTGTGGACGCCTACGTCCCTGTTTTCGGATCTGACCTCCGATCTTCGCGCGCGGCGCGTAGGAGACATCATTACGATCCTGGTGCACGAGAATTTGTCGGCGGTCAGCTCGGGAACTGCTAAAACGCAGCGCAATTCGACTCTGAAGGCCAATATTGCGGCGGCCGGTGGAATCACTCGTGCGACCGGGCCGCTGGCGAATCTAGCCAACGCCGGCACCGCTAGGTCTCTGGACGGGCAAGGCGCCACCACCCGTGCCACCACCTTGACCGCGACGATTTCCGCCGTGGTGACCCAGGTGCTCCCCAACGGAAGTCTGGTCATCCAGGGCACCAAGAACGTCAAAATCAATTCTGAGAACCAGGTGCTCGGGGTGCGCGGCCTGGTGCGTCCCGTGGACCTGGATACTACCAACACGGTCTCTTCGGATCGCATTGCGCAGATGGATCTGCAAGTCAACGGTAAGGGCATAGTAGGGGATCAGGTAAAGCAGCCGTTCATTTTGTATAGGCTGCTGATGGACATACTGCCATGAGATATCCAGCGCTTTTCGGACTACTCGCACTTCTGGTTGCGCCTGTAGACGCCGCCACGCGGCTCAAGGAATTGGTATCGCTCGAAGGCGTGCGCGATAACCAGCTCATCGGCTACGGCCTGGTGGTCGGCCTCAACCGCACCGGCGACCGGCAGCAGACGTTTTTCTCCGCACAAAGTCTGACCAATCTTCTTCAGCAGATGGGCGTTGCGGTGAACCCCTTGCTGATTACGGTTCGCAACACGGCGGCCGTTATGGTGACTGCCACGCTACCCGGCTACGCGCAGGAAGGCGTCAAGATCGATGCCACCGCCGCGGCTATCGGGGACGCCTCGAATTTACAAGGCGGGCTGCTGTTGTTGACCAGTTTGAAGGGCATCGACGGCCAGACCTACGCGGTCGCGCAAGGCTCAGTGGTCACCAGCGGGTTTGTGGCCGGCCGCGCCACCAACAGCCAAACGGTGAATCATCCCACGGTTGGACGGGTGCCCAGTGGGGCGATTGTCGAGCGGACACCTCCTTCCATCGCGCTCGCCGGAACCCTGAAGATGCAGCTACGCCAGCCGGATTTTACCACCGCCGTGCGGGTTAGCGAGATTGTCAACAAGAAGTTCCCCGCCGCCAAGGCGCTGGCCAAACCCGAGAATTCCGCGCTGGTATCGATTGTCATTCCGCCGGAATTCTCATCGCGCGTAACCGAGTTCGTAGCAGAATTGGAAGCGCTGGAAGTGGACCCGGACCGCCCGGCGAAGGTCGTCATCAACGAACGCACCGGCACCATTGTGATGGGCAAACAAGTGCGCGTATCGCCGGTGGCCATTATGCACGGCAATCTTACGGTGGAGATACAGACGATCCTTCAAGTCTCTCAGCCCGAGGGATTTTCGCAGGGCCAGACCGCGGTGGTTCCGCAACAGACCACCACTGCCGGAGAAGAGAAGGCACGCAACCTGGTCCTCAAGGAAGGCGCGACGGTGGAGCAGTTAGTGCAGGCTCTGAGCTCGATCGGATCGACGCCGCGGGATATCGTCGCGATTCTGCAAAGTCTGCGCGCAGCGGGCGCGCTCGAAGCAGATCTGGAAGTGATCTAATGGCGATTCCACCGGTAGCCCTGAACGCACTCAATTTCACGGGCATCGCCAGTACGCACAAGGTAGACAGTCCTGAGAGGATCAAGGAAGCCGCGTCGCAATTTGAAGGTCTGATGATCGGGCAGATCCTCAAAGCAGCGCACGGAGACTCCGACGAAGGAGCGTTCGGTGGCGAAGCGGACCCGGCGTCGGCGTCCGCCATGGATTTTGCCAATGAATACTTTGCCCGCGCCATGGCCGCAAAAGGCGGATTGGGGCTCAGTAACATGATCGTGGCCGGACTGCAGAAACAGGCAACGCCGGCGCCGGCTCCTGCTGCAACAGCACCGGAAGAATAGCGAGCGGCCGTTTACGCGCTCCAACCGCGCGAGGTGACCGGAACGGCTTCCTGATAATACTCCCCTGAACGATCTCCGGCGCCCACAGGTTGTTCCTCTGGTTGCTCAAGTTCGACGTAGGGAGTAGGGGGCGTGGCTGGTTGATTCGCCTTGGCCAGCTCAGCACAAACGCCGCTCCAGCCTTCCTGCAGAGTGCCCAGAATTCCGATCGCTCGCTGCAGCGCGTCCTCGGATGGTCCCGCGTGACCTTTCAGGATTTGTTGCTGAACGTAGGCATACAGCGACGCCAGCGTTTGCGTGAACGAAGCGCCCACCGAGTGATCCAGGGCGGCCATCAGTTCGTTTACCGCCTCTTGCGCCCGGGTGATCTCGCCGGCGCGCGCCAAGGCGTCACCGCTTTTCAGATAACCGATCGCCTTCTTCAGGCTTTGAATCGCGATCTGATACAGCATCTCGACCAGCTCCGCCGGCTGGGCGGAGAGGACACGGCTCTCCAGATAGTCGCGTTGCGCCTGCTGCACTGGGTCGGAGCTTTGCACGAACTTCATATCGCAAATGCCGGGACAGTTTAGAACCTTTTCCCGTGTTGATTTCATGGGTCAAACTGTTTTGCCTGAGCCGCAATCACCCACCAATGGGGGTATCGACCCCCCGCATAATACGGTACTAAGCATTTGCGTTGATACTGGCGATCTTATTCACAGGTAAGGACCTGGGTGGGGACCTCACTGGCGAGACCGTGACGTACATTCGCCGGGATTATGACCAAAGCCCTTCAGGTTCTAAGTATTAATCTCCTCGAAGAAAGTTGGACACAGGCGATATGCTCTGGATTAGTCTCGGCAGGGACACCGCGCTGGCAGAAGAAGTGGCGCGGCTCAGCGGGCTGAAGGCCGTAATCGCGGCTGCGGATACACCGGAATGGAAGAAGCGAGACACGCGGCGCTGCCGGGTGATCGTGCTCGATCTTCCGGCTTCCTCCGCGTTCGTACAAGAGGTCTTGACCGCGGCGCAGGACGCTGTGCGCGCCCTTCCCGTCGTGATCCTGGATCGCGAAGGAAGCCTCGATGAATCTCTTATCGGACCGTCCCTCAGTTTATTTCAACATTTAATTGGAAGCCCCTCAGCGGAGGAGATCTCCGCGAGTGTGCTGGCTGCGCTGCACGCTGCCTCCCAAAGGTGTCCATTTGAGACGCAAGAATCGTGGAGCCGGCTGTTGGTCGGCGAGAGCCAGCCAATGCGGGAACTGCGGGCGATTATTCGCCTGGCGGGTCCGCGCCAGTCGACCGTGCTGATCACCGGAGAGACCGGCACCGGTAAAGAAAGGGTCGCTCAGGCGATCCACATGGCCAGCCGCCGGTCGGGAGCGCCGATGGTGGCGGTCAACTGCGGGGCGCTGCCGGAACATTTGATTGAAGCCGAGCTATTCGGCCACACCAAAGGCGCATTTACCGGCGCCGTGGGGGCACGGACAGGCCGATTCGAACAGGCCCACCGCGGAACGCTGTTCTTGGACGAGGTCGGCGAAACGCCCCTGATGCTGCAACCCAAACTGCTGCGCGTGCTGCAGGAGCGGGAATTACAGCGCGTGGGTAGCTCCGAAACCGTTAAAGTGGACGCGCGTATCATCGCGGCGTCCAACACGAATCTGGACCGGGCGGTAGCGCAGAGGCTCTTCCGCGAAGACTTATATTACCGGCTGAACGTGATCCCGATCCGTGTGCCGACGCTACGGGAACGCCGGAGCGATATTCCCCTGTTGGCCGCACATTTCATCGAAAGAGTATGCCAACGCGAGGATCTGCCGCAGAAAAAACTGACCGCCGAAGCGCTCCGCAAGCTGACTGAATTCGAATGGCCGGGCAACGTGCGCCAGTTGGAGCATGCCATGGAAATGGCCGCTGCGTTAACCGGCGACCGCGAAACCATCTACCTGGGCGATATCGAGACGCATCTGCAGCCGTCTTTGCGTGAATTAGGTGCGCGCGAATTAAACGCGACATCCAGCGAATACGAATTCCCGTTGGATGTGCCCACCGACGACCTTCCGTTCGAGGACCTCATGGGCAAAGTGGAAAAGCTTCTGTTGGAGCAAGCTCTGCGCCGCCACGGCGGGAACAAGGCTAAAGCCGCCAAGGCATTGGGCCTCAAGCGCACCACGCTGCTCTACAAACTGAAAGGTCAGGAGTACGTGGCGGGCGCGGCATAGAAAGTAGATGGCGCAAGCAACTTCAGCAGCGGTAGCAGCGAAACCCAAACTTCTGGCGGCACCCGGTTCGCCGATCGGGTGGAGCGA
>Ga0265313_10004304_pt1 | contig 11020 bp, 8 predicted proteins | sample 4123metaG_FD_203122 | JGI IMG/M metagenome (GOLD analysis project Ga0265313, IMG submission 203122) | Rhizosphere microbial communities from Carex aquatilis grown in University of Washington, Seatle, WA, United States - 4-1-23 metaG | ecosystem: Host-associated > Plants > Roots > Rhizosphere >...
TGGTTGGGCCAGGGCGAGGCAAAATGAAGTTTGGCCTCAACCTGCCCCGGCAGTTCCGGGTGTTTGCGGCGTTCGCCGTCTATGCGTTCTGCATGGGCAATGTGTTTCCTCGCCTGCCCGACATCCAGCACCAGATGGGGGTGGAGGAGGGCGCGCTTGGCCTTGGCCTGATCGGCACGCCCGTGGGCACGCTGATCTCGCTGACGTTTGCTGCGCCGCTGATCGAGCGGATCGGGTTCCGGCGCGTGCTGCTGGCGGGCATCCCGCTGCTCGCGATCCTTTATGCGATCGCGGTGCAGGCGACGAACCCGGTGGTGTTCTTCGTGCTGCTGGTGCCGGTGGGCCTCACCATCGGTTGCATCGAGATGGTAATCAACACCGAGGCGGATCGGGTCGAGCACCAGGTCGGGTTCCGGATCATGAACCGGTCGCACGCGTTCTGGAGCATCGGGTTCTTTACGGCCGGGCTGTTCGGCGCGGGGCTGGCGCAGCTCGGTGTGTCGCCGCAGGTGCATTTGATGATCGTGATCCCGATCGGGATGGCGCTGGTGGCGCTGCTGCTCGGAAAATTCGAGGCGGCGCCGCACCGGACGGGCGGCAGCACCGAGCCGGCGCCGCGCTTTGCGGTGCCGAGCGCGGCGATCATGGTGCTGGTGGGGGTGACGGTGAGCGCCATGCTGCTCGAGGGCGGCAGCATGGACTGGTCGGCGATCTACATGCGCAACATCTTCAACCCGGGCCCGTTCCTCGCGGGCGTGGCAGTTGCGTGCTTCGCGTTCAGCCAGGCGGCGATGCGGTTCTTTGCCGACGGTTTCGTGGAACGGTATTCGCCGGCGGGCGTGGCGCGGGTGCTGCTCAGCATCCTGATGATCGGCGCGCTCATCGTGTTCTTCTCGCCCTATCCGGTGCTGTCGCTCGTTGGCTTTGCGCTGACGGGCGTGGGCACGAGCGCGATCTTTCCGCTGGCGATGTCGGCGGCGGCGCAGCGGACCGACCGGCCGGCGGTGATCAACGTCGCGGCGCTGGCGCAGAACTCGTTCGTGATCTTCCTGCTGGGGCCGCCGCTGCTCGGTGGTATCGCGCAGGCGTTCGGCATCCGCTGGTCGTTCGGGATCGCGGTGCCGCTGATCGTGCTGAGCTTTGTGCTGGCGCCGATGCTGGGGCGGCGGCCGTTACCGCATGAGGCGCCGGCGGAGTAAGCCCCACCGGCGGCGGTTACGAGGAGCCGGCGCCGTCCTGCCGGACGAAGGCGATGCGCAGCATGTTGGTCGCGCCGGGGGTCCCTAGAGGGATGCCAGCGGTGATGGCGATGCGGTCTCCGGGGCGGGCGAGGCCTTCCTTGAAGGCGATGACGCAGGCGCGGTCGACCATGTCCTCGAGGTTCACGGCATCTGGACTCTCGACGCAGTGGACGCCCCAGACGACGCTGAGCCGGCGCACCGTGCGATGATTGGGTGACAGCGCCAGGATGGGCTTGCTGGGCCGCTCGCGGGCCGCGCGGATCGCGGTCGAGCCGGAGCTCGTGTAGGTGACGATCGCTGCGAGATCGAGCGTCTCGGCGACCTGGCGGGTCGCGGCGGAGATGGCGTCGGCGGCGGTCGCCTCGGGCTCGGCCGCCTGGGCGCGGATGATACCGCGATAATTGATGTCGCTTTCGACGGCCATGGCGACCTTGTTCATCATGGTCACCGCCTCGACCGGGTACTGACCCGAGGCGCTCTCAGCCGACAGCATGATGGCATCTGCGCCTTCGAAGACGGCGATGGACACGTCGGAGACTTCGGCGCGGGTCGGGACTGGCGAGGTGATCATGCTCTCGAGCATCTGGGTCGCGACGACCACCGGCTTGCCGAAGCGGCGGGCGACGCGGATCATGCGCTTCTGCAGGCCAGGCACCTGCTCGATGGGCATTTCGACGCCGAGGTCGCCGCGGGCGATCATGAAGGCGTCGCAGAGCTTGATGATCTCTTCGAGGCGCTCGACGGCCTGCGGCTTTTCGATCTTGGCCATGACGCCGGCGCGACCCTGGACGATCTTGCGGACGTCGATGATGTCTTCGGGGCGTTGCACGAAGCTGAGCGCGACCCAGTCGCAATCGGCGGCGAGGCCGGCGAGAAGATCGGCGTGGTCTTTTTCGGTGAGTGCGCCGACGGGCAGGAGCGTGTCGGGCAGGCTCACGCCCTTCTTGTCCGAGAGCTTGCCGCCGTAGATGACCTCGGTCTCGATTGAGCCGCCGCCGACGCGTGTGGCCTTGAGCTGCAACTTGCCGTCGTCGAGCAGGAGACGATCACCGACGGAGACCGATTCCAGGATTTCGGGATGAGGCAGGTTGACGCGTTTGGTGTCGCCCGGGGTCTTGGAGCTGTCGAGCGTGAAGGTCTGTCCGGCGGTGAGCTGGACCGAGCCATCGGCGAAGGAGCCGACGCGCAGTTTCGGGCCCTGGAGGTCGACGAGGATGCCGATCGGATGGCCGAGGGTGCGCTCGACGTTGCGGATCTGCTGCACCGTCTCGCGCATCAGGTCATGGCTCGCGTGGCTCATGTTGATGCGAAACAGGTCCGCGCCGGCGCGGGCGAGGGCCTCGATCACCTTTTCGGAATTGGAGGCCGGGCCAAGGGTGGCGACGATCTTTACGCGCCTCAGTCGTCTCATTGCATTCGCCCCCGCGACAAAATCGTCACCGCTCTATCAGTCCGTGCCGCCCATGTCGCCACCCCCGTCGGTGCCGCCGGTGTCAGTACCGGCCGCCCCGGTATCGTCGGGGCCTGAGGCGCCGGTGTCGTTCTGGGTCGTATCGCCGGCCTCGGAGCTGGCCTGCGCCATGACCTTGGGGTTGGGCGTCAGCTGCATCGTCCATTCCGGCTTGTTCTGCGTGTCGACTTCATAAAAGCCGCTCTTTTCATAGCCGCGCGCCAGGCAGTCATTGGTTCCCAATATCGTGAAGTTCTCGTCGCGGATGCACATGTAGTTGGTGCCCTGCCACGAGCCGCCGCCGATGTCGTCGGCGATGTAGACGTAATAAAAGCGCTGCTTCAGGCTGCCCTGATAGACCACGGCGCATTTTCCGGCGGGGGCGACCCACCAGCCCTCGGATTCCCATCCCTTCGGCGAGAGGTAGCCAAGGGCGATCGAGACCTGGTCGCTGGTCTGGTTGCAGACGCGAAAATCGGCGCGTGCAGGAATGGCGGAAACGGCGAACGCCGCAAGCGCAAATCCAACCAGAGCGAGCAGCAGGCGCAAATGTTTCTTGTGCACGGCAGTGACCACGGAGCCAATCAACTGTGCGTCCAGAGTCGCACAAGTCAATGAACATAGCATTGTCTTGGCGAAATTGCGGACCTGCACCGGTCGCAGGTCTCACGGGAATGTGGATGGCGGTCGATTGGCCTTGAGTTGGACGCGCCGATTGGGTTGAACGGGCCGAAGTCGAGGAGTTCCGGCATGGCAAAGAAGCAGCCAAACGTATCGTCCGAAAGCGTGGCGCAGGACCAGATCCGCACCATTATCGAACGCATCGAGCGCATGGAGGAGGAAAAGCGGGCGATCGCCGACGACATCAAGGAGATCTACGCCGAAGCAAAGGGCAACGGCTTCGACACCAAGGTGCTGCGCCGGATTGTCGCGCTCCGCAAGCAGGACGCATCCGAGCGCCTCGAGCAGGAAGCGCTGCTCGAGCTCTATATGACGGCGCTCGGCATGGCATACGCGCCGCGCGAGGCGGCGGAGTAGGGCGGTAGGACGACGTTCTTGTAGTTCTGTTCCCTAGGGTCATTCCCGCGCAGGCGGCACTCCTGGGGGCCAAGCCCAAGGCTGTGAATGGGACTCCTGGATTCCCGCCTGCGCGGGAATGACACCGGGCAAGGGCCGATTGTCCCGGAGCCTGGAGCGGCGCTAAACTGGCCGCATGAACTTTCACCCGCCCGCGCCGCCGCGTCACAGCAAGCCACTTGGCCCCTTGCGCTTCGTGCTGACGATGGCGCGCAACCCACTGGCCATCTGGGGCGAGAGGGCGTTCAGCGAGCCGGTGATCAAGACCGAATGGCTCGGTGTGCCGACGGTGATCATCTCCGATCCGGCGGCGATCCGGCACGTGATGGTCGAGAACGCCAAGAATTATGGCATGCAGCCGCTGCGGCAGCGGGTGCTGAGGCCGATCCTGCGCGACGGGCTGCTGACGGCCGAAGGCGAGCTGTGGAGAAGGGCGCGCAAATCTCTGGCGCCGATCTTTTCGCCGCGCAACACGTCACCGCTCGCGACGGTAATGCTGGAGCGCTCGCTGCAATTTGCCGACAGGCTCGAGGCACATGCCGGCGAGGTGGTCGACATCGCCGAGCAGATGACGCTGCTGACCTTCGATATCCTCCAGGAGACGTTGTTTTCGGCCGACATCGCCGGTGATCCGCAGGAGTTTGCGAGCGCGGTCGGCTCGCTGCTCAAGACGATGGGCCGGGTCGATCCGATGGATGTGCTCGATGCCCCCGCCTACCTGCCGCGGTTCACGCGCGTAATGGGCCAGCGCTCGCTGGGCTATTTCCGCAAGCTGATCGCGGCGACGATCGAGCGGCGGCAGGCGCTGATGACCAGATCGCCGGAGGCTGCGCCGCGTGACCTGCTGACGCTCCTGCTCGAAGCGGAAGGCCTGAGCCGAGCCGAGGTCGAGGACAACATCATCACCTTCATCGGCGCGGGTCACGAGACGACGGCGCGGGCGCTGGGCTGGGCGCTCTATCTGCTGAGCCAGGCGCCCGAGGCGCGGGCGCGGCTCGAGGCGGAGTTCGACGCGCACGATTTCGCCGATGCCGAGCCCTATGAGTGGACCGAGAAGCTGCCGATGACGCGCGCGGTGTTCGAGGAGTCGATGCGGCTCTATCCGCCGGCGCCATCGCTCAATCGGCAGGCGCTGGGCGACGACCGCGTCGGCTCGGTCATGATCCCGCGTGGCGCGACAGTGCTGGTGATGCCGTGGATCCTGCACCGGCATGCAAAGCTCTGGGACCGGCCCGATGAGTTCGTGCCGGGGCGCTTCCTGCCCGGCGCGCGCGAGAGCATCGAGCGTTACCAATACCTGCCGTTCGGAGCCGGGCCGCGGGTCTGCATCGGGCAGTATTTCGCGATGCAGGAGGGCGTGGTCGCGCTCGCCTCGCTGTGCCGCAAGCTGCGGTTCGAGTACGCGGGCGACGCGCCGCCGCAACCGGTGCAGAAGATCACGGTGCAGCCCGAGGGTGGACTCAGGATGCGGGTGGTGAGGCGGTAGGGTTCAAGCGGTGGTCGCTGCAACTGCTGCTGACTGAACCAGCCCCACCCTCGTTCCCCCCTCAAGGGGAGGGAGGCCGACTGATATCGTCAGCCTCGCGGATGGGCCCAGCCGAGGATGCGTTCGGCTTTGCTGGAGTCAAAGAAGCTCGAATTGCCGAGGAGGGGTTTGCGGATCTCGACGCCGGGATGGAGGCGGTGGGCGAGTTCGAGCGTCGGCTCGTCGAGCACGGTGTCGGGGGCGGCGAGGTTGAAAATCTCGTGGCCGGTGAAATCGGCTGCGAGGCTCCTGAGGCAGGCATCGGCGGTGGCGTCGCCGCGCACATAACCGAAGAGCTCTTTTTGATATTGCGCGTGGTCGTTCTGCAGCCGGGCGCGGGCGGCGTCGCGGCTTGGGGTGACGAAGTGAAAGCGCAGGGACGCAATGCTGATCGCCTGGTAGCGGCGCACGAGGGCGTCGGCCTGTGCCTCGCAGATCCATTTGGAGAGACCGTAGGCATCCTCGGTATGGGGCGGGTGGCGCTCGTCGATGGGGAAATAGTCGAAGGTCGGAGCGCGCGAAAAGGAGAGGCCGATGGCGTTGACGCTCGAGGCCTGGCACAGCCGGGTGATGCCGAGCTCGATGGCGGCGCGCAACGCATTGTAGCTCGAGGTGACGTTGCGGTTGTGGACGATATGGTCGGGGTCGGCGAGGGGATGCGGGATGGCCGCGAGATGGATGAGGGCGTCGCAGCCGGCGAAGGCGGCGATGAGCGCGTCGTAATCGGTAGCGTCGGCGGTGACGTCGCGCTGGCCGCTTGGCGCGGGAGCATCGGCAGGCGTGCGGTCGATGGCGACGACCTGGTGCCCGGCGGCGAGGGCCGCAGCGGTCACGTACGTGCCCGCCCTGCCGCGGGCGCCGGTGATGGCGATGTGCATCAAAAGCTCACGCGCGGGCCGGCAGGTCCGTGCTGACGCGCCCCAGGGTTTCAAGCACCGTCTTGACGATCCCTGTGCGATCGAGACCGGCGGCGGCGTACATCTCGGACTGGCTTGCCTGCTCGGTGAACGTGTCGGGGATCATCAGCGGGCGGAATTTGAGCTTGCCGTCGAGCAAGCCGTTCTCGGCGAGGAATGTCGCAACATGGCTGCCGAAGCCGCCGATGCCGCTCTCTTCGATGGTGATGAGCACGTCGTGCTCGCGGGCGAGGCGGGTGATGAGCTCGTCGTCGAGGGGCTTCAGGAAGCGGGCGTCGGCCACCGTGGGACTAAGGCCGTAAGCGGCGAGCTTTTCGGCGGCCCCGAGCGCCTCCTGCAGGCGCGTACCAAAGCTCAGCAGTGCGACGCTCGAGCCCTCCTTGACGATGCGGCCTTTGCCGATCGGCAGGATGGAGCCGTGCTCCGGCATTTCGACGCCGACGCCATCGCCGCGCGGATAGCGGATCGCGATCGGGCCGGTGTCGTGGGCGACGGCCGTCGCCACCATGTGGCGCAGCTCGGCTTCGTCGGCGGCGGCCATGACCACCATGTTGGGGATCGCGCCCAGATAGGCCGAGTCGTAATTGCCGGCATGGGTCGGACCATCGGCGCCGACATAGCCGGCGCGATCAATGGCGAAGCGCACGGGCAGGTTCTGCACCGCGACGTCGTGGATGACCTGGTCGTAGGCGCGCTGCAGGAATGTCGAGTAGATGGCAACGAACGGCTTCATGCCTTCGGTTGCGAGGCCCGCCGCAAACGTCACGGCATGCTGTTCGGCGATGCCGACGTCGAAGGTGCGGCGCGGAAAGATCTCGGCGAATTTGTCGAGGCCCGTGCCGGACGGCATGGCGGCGGTGATCGCGACGATCCGGTCGTCGCGCAGGGCTTCGTCGATCAGGCTTTCCGCGAAGACGGCGGTGTAGGATGGGGCGTTCGACGGCGCCTTGGCCTGTGCACCGGTGATGACGTTGAACTTGCCGACGCCGTGATATTTGTCGGCGCTGGTTTCGGCAGGCTCGTAGCCCTTGCCCTTCTTGGTCACGACGTGGACGAGGATCGGCCCCTGGCCGGCATCGCGGACGTTCTGCAGCACCGGCAGCATGTGGTCGAGATTGTGACCATCGATGGGGCCGACATAGTAGAAGCCAAGCTCCTCGAACAGCGTTCCACCCGTCCACCAGCCGCGCGCGAACTCCTCGGTCTTGCGCGCCTTGTCCTTGAGGAAGGGCGGCAGGATGTTTGCGAGCTGCTTGCCGACATTCCTGAGGCCGCGATAGGCGGGGCCGGAAACGAGGCGCGCCAGATAGGCCGACATGGCGCCGGTCGGTGGGGCGATCGACATGTCGTTGTCGTTGAGAATGACGATCAGCCGGGCATCCATCGCGCCAGCATTGTTCATCGCCTCGTAGGCCATGCCCGCGGACATCGCGCCGTCGCCGATGACCGCAACGACGTTGCGCGTCTCGCCCTTGAGGGCGGAGGCGATCGCCATGCCCAGCCCGGCGGAGATCGAGGTCGACGAGTGACCGGCGCCGAACGCGTCGTATTCGCTCTCCGCCCGGCGGGTGAAGCCCGACAGGCCACCCTTCTGACGGAGGGTGCGGATGCGGTCGCGCCGACCGGTCAGCACCTTGTGCGGGTAGGCCTGGTGTCCGACGTCCCAGACGATGCGATCTTCGGGCGTGTTGAACACCGCATGGAGCGCAATCGTCAGCTCGACGACGCCGAGGCCTGCGCCGAGGTGACCGCCCGTAACCGAGACGGCATCGATGATCTCGGCGCGCAACTCGTCGGCGAGCTGGTGCAGCCTGCTGCGATCGAGCGCCCGCAGATCGGCGGGCGTCTGGATGGTGTCGAGCAGCGGGGTGAGGGGACGATCGGACACGGGCGTCTCTATTGTCGCCAATGGTTTAGGCGTCGGCGGCAGGCAATGCAACCGCAGCTATTGTGCAGGGGATGGGCAGGATCGGCTCAGCCCGGCGAGGAGATCAGCATCGGGCTGCGGACGACGAAGATGTCGTAGCGCGGCGGCGCGGTCAGGTCGGATTCGAGGTGGATGCGATTGGCCATCGGTCCGAGCTCGGCGGCGTTGTCGAGGTAGCCTTCGGGCTCATAGAGCTCGGCGTAGTGCGCGTCGGTCATCGGCAGGGGCGTCGCCAGTGTGTCGCTGACGTGGTCGAGCTCGGGCGGCACGAGCTCGACGTCGCGTTCCTTGAGCCCCGCGATGGGATCGTTCTCGATGGCGTTGGTGGCGACGGTCTCGGCCATCGCGGTGCCGTTGCCGGCTTCGGTCACCGCCGACCAGGTCATGTCGAAGAAGTTCTTCGACACATCGAGGCCGGTCGTTCCGCCGTTTTTCGGAATTCGCAGGCCGGCGCTGTTGTCGGGGATGGGCAGCGGCGGCACGGGGCCGGCCTCGGCCGTCGTTGCGACGAGGGCTGGTGGGGTCTTGGCGACACCCGGGAGTCCGGCGGTCGTTTCACGCTGGATGATCATGCGCAGCGCCTGCTCGGCGCCGGGATCGGTGCGCCCCGTGGGGGCGTAGGCAGTGAGCATCGGATTGCTCTGGCCGAGGGCGCCCTGCGGCGCCGCTCCCTGCTCAATGGTCGAGATGGCGCCGAGCGCGCCGCTGTCGCCGTCGAGCGTGTCGCGGGTCGCAAGCATCATCGCCGCGGGCTTCGAGAACGGGGTGATCGGGGCATCGGCGGTTTCGTCGTCGCCCGAGGGGACATCAATTTGCGGACGCGACAGCGGGGTCGGCGCGACGATCTGGATGGTCGAGACGCTGCGCTCGCGAGGATCGAGCGACGCGAGTTGGATGGCACCGTTGTCCGGCGCGGGGACATAGTCGCCCGGACAGGGGACCATGTGGCACTTGTTCCACTCGGCCTGGGCGTAGAGCGTGCCGCTGTTGGAGAGCGGCGTGCCATCGACGGGGACGTGCAGCGTGCGCCCGTCGGGGAAGACGTTGAGCAGCTGGTCGCGGGTCAGCCGCGGCCAGGCGCGCACCGTGCCGGTGTCCATATGGACGAACGGGCTGCCCGAGGTCGGATAGTAGCCGACGCCGCCGACCTGATGCTTGAGCGCGGTTTCGCGCAGCGTCTCGAGGTCGACGCCCGGAATGAAGACGTCCATCGCATGGCCGAGCATGTGCTGGGAGTGCTCGGCGACGAGCGAGGAGCGCGAGCGGAGGTAGGCGTTGGTCTCGGGCGTGCGGTAGGCCGAGACGATGTTGTAGGGCTGGGTCGCGTGCAGCTCCTGGTAGACCTCCCAGAGGAGGTCGAAGAGGTGCGGGTCCATGTGGGTCTGCACGTGGTTGCGCCAGTCGGCGAGGAACACGTTCATCTGGTCGAGCACGGTCTGGTCGTACTGGCCGTCGTGCCAATAGGTGAAGTGGGCCTCTTCGTGCGTATGGGTGTGATAGAGCCAGAGGGTACGCGCGTCGGAACCAGCGGTGACCGGCACAGCGGTGTGGGCAAAAAGCATGGCGAGGCCGATCGCGGCAGCGATGCCGCGCAGCCCCCAATTCGCCCATTGCCGTTGCGGTTTTGCCAACTCGCCCCGATGCCCGTTTCGACCGTGCCGGAGCCTCGGAGACTAGCTTTGGACTCGGCAAGAGTCCGTTAACGCTAACGTCGCCTTACGATCCCACGGTCCCCGCCGGCGCCTGCCGAGGGCAGGGCACCAACCCGCGCGATTTTTAGGCAGAAATCGCGGCTGAACCAAGGCTGTTCGGCCAAGCCCCGGTAAACACCGGGGAAAACGGTGAATAGCTGGCTTTTGATCTAACGGGCAGGCGTCAGACGGGGCTGCCGTTCAGCAGCTCGATCAGCTTCTTGTTCTGGCCGTAGACATCGCCATAGGAGCGGATGGTGCCGTCGTCGTCGGCCCGCAGCGTGAAGTACATCAGGTGGACGGGGATGTGGTTCTTGAGGGTGAGCCACTTTTCGGTGTCGCCGAAATTGGCCTTGATCGTGTCCTCGGTGATGTCCGGGTTGGTGGCGAGCAGCGCGGCGGCGAAATCGAGCGGATTCTGCACGCGCACGCAGCCGTGCGAATAGGCGCGGTAGGAATTGGCGAACAGCGATTTCGACGGCGTGTCGTGGAGATAGACGTCCTGGCTGTTGGGGAACAGGAACTTGACCTGCCCCAAGGCATTGAGCCCGCCCGGCTTCTGGCGGATCTGGAAGCTCTTGATGTCGGTAGTCGACCAGTCGATCGATGAGGCATCGACGACCTTGGTGCCCTGCAACATCTCCATGTTCTGCGTGTCGAGATAGTTCGGGTTCTTGAGCAGGTCCGGCAGGATCTCCTTGACCGCGATCGAGGAGGGCACGTTCCAGTACGGGTTTACGACGATGAACTGGATGGCGTTGGAGAATACCGGGGTCTCATTGGTCGGCCGGCCGACCACGACGCGCGTGGTGTGGACTGGAACGCCGTCCTTGATGATCTGCACCTGGAATTCCGGGATGTTCACTTCGACGTGGAACTCGCCGAAGTCATTGGGCTCCCAGCGCCAGCGCTCCATGTTGGCGATGATCTCGTCCCGGCTGACGCCATTGCCCTTGTTGAGAGCGGCGACGGTGGCGTCGCCGAGCACGCCGTCGGCGGTGAGGCCGGCGCCTTTCTGGAACGCGGCCACGGCGGCGGCGAGGGCCTTGTCGTAGGTGATATCGACCGTGGCGTTCGCGGCGCCCTCGGCGATCTCGGGCGCCTCGACGGCAAGTCGGTCGCGCAGGGCGGTGACACGCTCGTCCTTCATGCCCAGCGACAGCGCCGGGCCGGAGGGAATGATGATCTGCTC
>Ga0265313_10004306_pt1 | contig 11015 bp, 9 predicted proteins | sample 4123metaG_FD_203122 | JGI IMG/M metagenome (GOLD analysis project Ga0265313, IMG submission 203122) | Rhizosphere microbial communities from Carex aquatilis grown in University of Washington, Seatle, WA, United States - 4-1-23 metaG | ecosystem: Host-associated > Plants > Roots > Rhizosphere >...
CATCCGCAATCTGAGGCCCGACCTGCCCGTGGTGCTGGCAACCGGCCACAGCGACGACCTGACCCCGGAGCGTGTCAAAGCCGCGGGTGTGCGCGAGATCCTGGCCAAGCCCTACGCCGCGGATATCCTGGCCGGCCTCGCGCGCCGCCATCTGCCGCCGGTCGCTGCCCTCCGTCCAGGCTGATCATGTCCCGCATTCTCCTGATTGAAGACGACACGACGCTGCGCCGCGCGCTGCGCCTCGGCCTGGAAAAATCCGGCCACCAGATCATGGAAGCCGGAAACGGCCGGGAAGGCATCGCCGCCTTCCGGACGACTCCCGCCGATCTCGTCGTCACGGACCTCATCATGCCCGAGGTCGAGGGCGTCGAGACCATCCGAAGCCTGAGGGAGATGAGCGCCAGGGTCCCCATCCTGGCGATTTCCGGCGGCGGACGCGGAAGCCCCAGGGACTACCTTCACATTGCAAGGCATCTGGGCGCCAACCAGGTGCTCGAGAAACCCTTCGAGATCGACGCGTTCCGCACCGTGATCGCAACGCTGCTGGCGATTCCGACCGAGGCGCCGGCCCGGGCTGAGACGGCCTCCCCAATCCAGCCGGCCCCATAGGGAATTCCCCTATTGGATATTGGGCGGCGCACCCATTGTGGCGGCCGCGCCTGGGATATATCCTGTCGCCATGACGAACAATCTTGCGACCGCGGCCCCGGCTCAAGAATGCCAGGCGCCGGATGACAGCACCCTTAGCCTGGTCATCGCTTACGACGACCTCCCCGCCTACCGACACGCGCTCCGCGCCCTCGCCTACCTGGTACCAAAGGCCCGCACCGGCGGGACCCCTATCAGCCCGCGCCTCTGGCGGTTCGACGCCCTTGCGGAGGCCGACTCGAGGTTCCGTGCGGTGGCGGACGGGGCCACGGCGAATATCGTCATGGTCTCATTGAGCAGCGAGGGGCCCTTGCCGGCGGCGGTCCAAGCCTGGCTTCCGGCCTTCCTGGGGCGACAGGACAACCCCCTGTCCGCCGCGGTCGTGCTGGTGGGCGGGCCCAACGGACCGAAGGGACCGGATTCCCAGCCGTATCTGTTTGTGCGCCACATGGCGCGGATGGCCGGATGGGAGTTCATTGCGCTGATGACGGCGCCAGGAACCTCGGCCTGGAGGGCCGCGGAGCTGTGCGCCACCGGGTGACCCGAGCGGGACTTGGGCCGCCGGCCGCCAGCTCCGGCACCCACAGGCATCACGCCGCGTCGCGGAACACGGCCGGCGCGCAGCACGTTGGCTCGAAGGGAACGATCCTGGCCGACAGGGCGACGGGACCCACGGGCCGACCATAGTCGAGAACGAGGAGGGATAGGACGCCCGCGAGGGTGGCGATCAGGCAGGCGGCAACCGGGCTCACGAGCAGGATGGGAAAGGACGCCGCGGCAGCGAGGAACAGGTTCGTGGAAGCAATTGTGGAGTTCATTTTCTGGCTTTTGTTTGAGTTGACCCCTCCAATGCATTGCACGTGCCAGAACCCACAATCGATTGTATCACATTATAGTGTAATTATATATGTAACATCAATGGCGCAGCCGGATATCGCTTCGCGCTCGCAAGCGGTACTCGGCAGTCCCGAAAATGGGACTCAGCAACCCGCGCGGTTCTGTTCCCACCAGCGCATGCGCCAGCCGAGCCGCGGCACGGGCGGACTGCGTGGCCGGATTCACGCCATTTTCGTCGTTTCCCGATCACGAAGCATCCGCGCCAGGGTCTCCCTACCGACCTGGTACTCGGCTTCGCAGCCCAGCTTCCCCAGCAGCAGTTGAAAGCGCGGGTCCCGTCGGTCGTGATCCCACATCGGATGAAAGTAGAGCCTCGCGAGAAACACCATCGGGGGGTTTGCAAGGTGCGGAAGTGCCTCGTCAAAGCGACCCAGCGCCTGGAGCACGGTGCCGCGGTAGGTGCTGTCGGGAGGCAGCGTTCTAAGCATGCGGCTTGCCTCGTCCGACGCCTCATCGGTGGCGCCGGCCCTGTATAGCGCGTAAATGGCCTCGTCCCTGGGCCCCGCGACGGCCACCTCCGCCTTGTCCCGCAGCAGCGCCCGCGCAGCCTCCAGTGCCTCTTCCATTCGGCCGAGCGAGACCAGGACGGCGCACCGCGTGCTTTCGAATCCAAAGAAGCTCCCGCCCACGATCGCCGCGGCCCGGGTGATCATCGCCAGCGCCTCCTCGTCCCTCTTGGCGTAATTCAACAGCATGCCGCGGAACGCGAGGGAGGGGAACGAGAGCGGATCGAGCGCGATGGCGCGCTCGACCGCGCCCAAGGCAAGGTCGATCCTGCCGCGCGCGCCAAACAGGTGCGCATGCCAGAGATGCCCGACGGCATAGCTGGGGTTGAGCTCGAACATGCGCGCGAAATGACTGTCGGCGTCCTTGAAGCGATGCAGGTAAAAGGCGTTCAGCGCCAGGGTGCCGTGAGTCTCGGCAAGGAACGGGTCGAGGCCCAGGGCGATATCGGCCTGGACCTTGGACCGCACCATCTCTTCGGAGTGCGGCGTGCCGTCTCCAAGGGACGCGAAGATCGCCCTGATTGCGCACACGTCGGCAAGGCCGGCGTGGGCCTGGGCAAAATCGGGGCTGATCTTGAGCGACCTCAGGAACGCGTCCTCCGCCAGGGCGAAACCGGCCCTCGTGCGCTGGGACCAGAAGTGGCGTCCTTCCAGCACCAGCCGGTACGCCTCGGGATCGACCTGTCGGGCCGAGCGGATCTCCTGGCCGAGGCGCAGCTGGAGGCTTTGCGCGATCAGCCCGGCGATCTCGTCCTGCACCGCGAAGATGTCCTGCAGCTCGCGGTCGAACGTCTCCGACCACATGTGAAACCCGTCGGCCGCGTTGATGAGCTGCGCCGTGATGCGCACCCGGTTGCCCGATCTGCGTACGCTGCCCTCGACCACGTGGGCGACCCCGAGCGTCCGCGCGATCTCGGGGATCGGCACGTTCTTGCCCTTGAAGAAGAACGCCGACGTCCGTGCCGCCACGCCCAAGCCCGGGATCTTCGCCAGCAGGTTGAGCAGCTCCTCGCTGATCCCGTCGCTGAAATATTCGTTCTCCGGGTCGCGGCTGAGGTTCGCAAACGCGAGCACCGCGACCGTCTTTGCGTTCGGCCTGGTTTCCGATGCTTGGCCTGATGCGGGCCCCGCGCCGCGCGGCCTGCGCGGCGCGTCGAGCAGGCGCTTCACATGGTCGACGAACTGTGCCGTCGGCAATGCGCCGGGCAGCCGGACCCATTGCACGCGCAGGAACTCCGGCGGGACGACGGCGCCGCCCTCGGGCGTCTCGTCCACGACCACGGGTGCAAGAAACACGATACCCTCGGCCAGCAGGTGGGTCTGCTCGACGGCAAGCCTCCATTCGAGCCGGAAGTACCCCTTGCCCCTCTCCTCCGTATGCTGCGAGACGACGGGCAGGAAGAGCGTGCATTCGCCGATCTGGCGCCGGATCTTCTGATCCCAAGCGTCGCCGCCGCGCAGCTGGTCCTGATCAAACCACACCTCGATGCCCTGGCTGCGCAGGGCCTCGGCGATGCGCTGCGCCGCCGCGGCGTCCTCGCGGGCGTAGCTTATGAAGACGGTCCCGTGAGGGCTCGCAGATGACGGTCTGTCGGGCATGGAGCGGAGGCAGGGCAGAAGGTGGCCAGGCGGCAAGTGGCTGGCCAGACCAAAGCCGAGCGGCGTTCGCGCCGCATTCGATGGCATGCGAATCCCGGCGGGGCCTCAAGGCTGCGCCCGGTGCGTCCCGGAGGGTGCCGGTTCAAATGCTTTTCGGCGGCCCGCTTTAAGCTAGGCTTCGGCCCAACGCCATGATCCGATCCCACCGTTCACCGTTGCCCAGGCTGGCGCTCGTTGCGGCCGCTTCGCTTCTGTCTAGCCCCTTCGCCGCCGGCGCCCCCACGCCGATCCCGGTCCTGGTCATCACGACGTACGAGACGGGCAAGGACCGCGGGGACACGCCGGGCGAGCTGCAGTTCTGGGCGGAGCGGCAGGACCTGGGCCAGGAGATCACGGTCCCGGGGGTGGACCACCCCCTGCTGACGAACGGAAAGGGCCTCTATGCGATGGTCTCCGGGACGACCTCCCGGTGCGCGCTCCAGATCATGGCTCTGGCGTCCGATCCGAGATTCGACCTCACCCACACCTACTTCCTCCTGAGCGGAATCGGCGGGGGATTCCCTCGGGTGATGTCGCTCGGGAGCGCGGTCTGGGTCGTGCGCGTGGTGGACGGCAACCCTGCGTTCGAGATCGACAGCCGCGAGATCCCAGCCGACTGGCCCGTGGGCCTGGTGGCCATCGGCGCGACCCGGCCGGGGCAGGGCTCGGCGAACGTCGACTCGGTGCCCGCCGCAGGGGCGTCGGAGGATTCAACCGGGGGCGTCGGCACGGTGGCGTTCAAGCTCAACACAGCCCTGGCCGCCTGGGCCTTCGGGCTTACGAAGGACGTGAAGCTGGCGGACGACGAGCCCTTGCGCGCCTTTGCCCGCAGGTTCGAGGGCTATCCCGCGGCCCGGCGGCCCCCCTCCGTGATCATGGGCGACAGCATCGGCTCCGACCGCTTCTTCCACGGCGAAATCATGGCCCGGTGGGCGGAGGACTGGGACCGGATCTACACGAAGGGGGCCGGCCGGCTGGCCATCTCGGACTGCGAGGACGCGGGCGTCTGCCTCGCGCTCCAGAGGCTCGCGGCGATGGGCCGCGTGGATTTCAACCGCCTGCTCATCCTGAGGACCGCCTGCAATTTCGTGGTGCCTCCACAGGGCTCCACCGCCGCGCAGAGCCTGTTCGGCGACACGATCTCCGACTCGAGCGGGGTCGCATACCTGCCGGCGCTCGAGGCGGACTATAGGGTCGGCAGCGTGGTCGCGACCAGGCTCCTCGAAGGGTGGCCCGGATATCGCGACAGCATCCCAAAGTGAACCGGGGCCCCGGCGGGGCCGGACGGCCCCCCTAGCTGTCGGCCTTGTGGAGGGCGAGGAAGCGCTCGCGCCCCTCCTGCGAGGCGGCGTCCAGCTCCTGCTCGCTCACCCTCGCCAATTCCATCTTGGACGGACTCGGCTCCCAGTACGGCCGCTCGCCCGCAAGGCCGAAGCCAAGGCGGTCGGCCGCACCGGCGGCAAGGTTCAGCACGCAGGCCATCGCGCCCCCGCCCGGGGCCTTCTCGGGCGCGTAGTGATTGCCGATCGCCCCCACCATCTCGTCCGGGAACCGCCATTCGGTCAGGATGAATGCCGCAGCCTCGCAGTTGCAGAAGCCCACAAGCCCCGACTCCCATTCCCCCAGCAGGCCGCGGGGTCCCAGATCGTAGCTGACCCGGTGGGCGGCGGCGTTCATTGCTCCCTTTAGGTCGATGTCGACCCTCGTGCGCAAGAGACCCGCGGAATACGTGAGGCGGTCGAGCGCGATCTTCCCGATCGAGCGCAAGAGGCCCGCGGAGTACGCCTCGTTCGCGTCGGCGCCCGACGCCTTCGCCAGGGCCTCCGAGATGAGCGCGGTCACCAGCGAGTTCTCGCGAAGCTCGGAGCCCGAGATCCCGTAAAGGCGGAGGTCCTGGTCGGTCGTCTGCAGCAGCGCCGCGAAGCCCGTAAGCCGGTAGATCTCGCTCATGCCGACGCGGGCAAGGGCCTCCTCGATCGACGCGTATTCGGATCCCGCGCTGTAGTAGGGGCTGTTGGCGACCCGTATGATCCTGGCCGTGAGTGAGGCGTCGCACTTGAGGAGCGCGATCACGTCCTCAAGGTCCACAGTCGGGTCGATCGTCATCTTGCCCAGGCGGGAGAGGATCCGCGGCGCGGCCGGCATCGTCTTCACGACGTGCAGGAGCGTTTCCCGAGGAATGGTCGTCGAGGGCATTTGATGGAATGGGATGCGGCCGGGATGCGGGGCGTGGGAATCCGAAAGTGGGAGGGACACGCCCTTGCTCCTATGCAATCGGCCCGGCCGGCATCCAACCTCCGCATATTTTGGCTATAATTGCGCAAAAACCGACCGTGCATCCCGATGGGGTCGTCCATGGGGATGCCGAGGTGCTCGCCTCAAAGTACGATGATCTCGCGATCCACCTTGGCCAAAGGACGGCTCCTTCGGCCTCTTCTTGATCGAACCCGCCTTCATCGCGCCGTACCGGACGGGGTTCAGCTTCCGGCAGGCCCAGATCCTCCCGCTTACCCAGCCGTTCCCTGCGCATGAACCCGACGGCGCGCCCGGGCCTAAATCTCGAACGGCCGCGACAAGGGGGGTGTCTTGGAGGTGAGCAGGACTAGCGAGAGCCCGACAAGGACAACAAGAATCCCCATCCCCATAACCACCAGCGTGATTGAGAAACCGTCCGGCCAATAGCTGAACCGCACCGTATATCGTCCCGCCGAGCCGACAAAGATGCCCTTGAAGGCATGGTTGACCCGGGAATAGGGCACGTCCACGCCGTTCAATGTCGCGCGGAAGTTCCCGCGTTCGTAGGCCTCTGTCAGGACAATCAGTCCCGGTCCGGTGGCGTCGACCGTGAACGAGGTCGTGTTGGCCGTCAGCACATAGTCCCTGGCCGGGTTGATACGGCGGGTGCTCAGGTCGCCGGAGATTGCCGGCAGTGGATTCAGGCGGTCCCAGTCGCCGTGCTCGATCGCCGCGAAGGGCCTTCCATCGCCCGCCCGGATCCAAGACCAATACTGGGGGAGGTCCCTGTAGACGGCGATGCTGTCCGTGAAGAACGCCCTGGGCCAATAGGAACGGCTCTCGTAGACCTCCATGTCGGACGAGCTGAAGGGGCTCAGCATCTCCCTCGGCGCCCGTCTCCCGCCGGGATAGTCGAGATAGAACCGCACGTTCAGGAGATCGAGCATGGGCTTCACGGCGCCAAGATCCCTGTCCTCTAGCTTGTACCGCCAATCCCAGACGCGCTCGATGCCCGACACGTCCATGAGCTGCCGGTAATAGCGATTCATCAGGGCGTCGGGTCCCGAAATGCCCTCCAGACCGTACGCGGCCGACCAACCCGGAAAGAAGCTGTCCACAAACCCCACCGAGCGCGACGGCAGATCGCGGACGGAGGACACCGCTTCCACGGCGGGCGAGTGCGCGAGCAGGTCCACCCGGCTCGCGGGCATGATGACGTACTCGGGAAAGGCCATTCCCGCCTGGAGCCCGTGCCGCCAGTGAAGGGCGGCGAATGACAGGGTTCCCAGCAGAACCAGCTCGGCGCTCCATGGGCCGCGCTCCCGCACCTTGCGGGCGACCCAGAGGAGGAGCGCCGCCGCGGCGAGGAGGCTGAGGGCATAGAGGTGGATGAACGGCCCAAGCTCGATCAGCTTCCCCCAGGTACGGTCGAAGTAGTAGCCGCGCACCACCGCCTGGGCCGTTCCAAGATAGGCCGCGTAGATGCCGATCAGGACGACCATCACCACCCCGGCCTCCCACTTCCCGTCCCTTGATCCGATGCGTTCCAGCGCCTCCTTCCAGCCAACGCCGGCTAGCACGGCGAACATCACAATAAGGACGCAGGAAAACGTGTTGTCGACATGGAGGATGTTGCCCAGGTAGGGGATCCGGGCGACAAATCCGGGGGGAATGACGCCGAAGACCAGGGCAAGCGCCGGGAGGGTTGAGACAAGTAGTGCGGCCGAGCAGCGGGAATTCAGAAGCGACCTCGATCGAACCGCCGCCCAAATCAGCCCCACCAGAATGAAGAAGTTCGCCGACGGGTTGATGACGTTTCCGAAGAACTGGAAGGGCCTGAAGAAAAGCTCGTCGAACAGGCCCGCGAACATCCCCGGCTGCAGCTGAAACGTCTGCACGGCCCCGTAGGTCGTATAGGAATTCTTCAGCGCCCTGAAGAACGTGTACCAGACCGGCGAGCTCATCATCGCGAAAGCTGCGGTCTCGACGGAGGCCGCTCCCAGCAGCTTCACCTTGTCCGCGAGGGATCTCCGGCAACCCGCCAGCATGAGCACGCCCGAGAAATTGCACGAGACGAGAAGGATGTAGGCCTCCTTGGCCGTGCCGCTGCAGAGCTCCGCAAGGTTGGCCGCGAGCAGCGCCGCCATCCACAGGATCGAGGCGCGGATCGCCCCGGCCTCCACTATCCGGATCCAGGCGTAGAGTATCCACGGGGCATAGCACAGGCTAAAGATGGCGGGGTGATTCACGCGGTAGACGAAGAACCCGATGAATTGGACGGAGACCGCCATCAGCAGCGAGGCCGGCAGGTGCCGGGTCAGGCGCCAGACCGAGAATCCGATGCCGCATGCGAAGAGCACCTTCGCCAGGAGGAACTTCAGGTCCCATGCCCACGGCGCCCCGTTCGCCAGAAAGGGAATCAGGTGAAGGGGATCGCCGAAGCATGACTGGCCCTGGCCAAGAAGTGGCGTCCCCGCCGAGTCGTATCGGTTCCACAGGGGAAGCTCTCCGTCCCCAAACGCGGCGCGATGCTGCACCATTGAAAGCGGCAGGTGATGCCACATCAGCGCGTCGATATCCGCCGAATTCGAATTGCCGCGCTCGAGGCTCTGAAATCCGGGGACCCAGGGAAGCTGCCCGTAGAGAAGGGCTGTGCCCAGATTCGGCGAGACAAGGCTCCTCCCCGCAAATATCACCGGATAATTTGCGGCGATGGTCCCGAGAAGGGCCGCCGCAAGGATCGCCCGCCCAGGCGACGCGCGTGCCGCCTCCCAGGCCACGGCAGCCCGCCGGCGGTGGGTTGCGCCTTGCGACCGCCCCATCCATTCAAAGGCAAAGTAAGCCGCCAACAGGCTGGCGAAGACCAGGGCCATGGGCAGCCACCAGTTGGATCGGGGAAGCGCCAAGGGGCCCGTCAGGCCGATCCTCACCAGCGGCCTGTCCGCATTGCGACTTGTGCTCACGAGCACCTTCTCATTCCGGACAACCATCGACTCGATCTGGTTTGCCGGCTGGAGCAGCTCCGGGGCGAATCGAGCCAGCGTCCGACCCGAGCCGTCCGCGATCCGGGCATCGCTGAGTGTCATTCTCACGTCGCGATCGAGCGGCGCGAGGCTGAGCGAACGGAGGCGCCCACTTGGAAGGGCAAAGCGCAGCGTGGACAAATGCCCCGCAGACACCGGCTGCACCGCCGAATCAACCGCGCTGCCGCCGCTTCCCACGTCAAAGAAGAGCGTCGCCAACCCGGACTCGTCCGACTCGACCGTCACCTCGAACGCGCATGCGCCGCTTCTGGAGGCTGCCCAAGGCTGAAACGGAAGCGCGACCGTCAATGTGAAGACCAGGCACAGGGCGACAGCGGACAGCGCGGCTCTTGTCGACATTGTGCTGCTGCTATCGAGGGTGTTCGTCATCTGCGCCGGGGCGACGCACAAGCTGCGGCAGGATCGCCCGGCCGCACCAATGAGTGAACCTACACCCGCGAGTCACCGCAAGGAAGCTGTTTGCGGCAAGGGCCCCGCTCACGCGGTGAACGACCGGCATTTCGGCCGCGTCTGAGGCGGCGCCTCCTTCCCACGGGATTGCCGTCCCGTCGCGCCGAGCGCCAACGGCCCGGTCAGGCCAGCACATCGAAGAACCGGATCAGGTTCGCCACGTGGTCGTCCACGGTGATGCCGAGGTGCTCGCAGCCGAGGAAGATGGTCTTGCGGTCTACCTTCGCGGCAAAGGACGGCTCCTTCAGCTTCTTCTTTATCGAGCTCGCCTTCATCTCGCCGTACCGGACGGGGTTCAGCTTACGGTAGGCGTAGAAGATGCCGCTGATCTCGTCGCAGGCGAGGAGGGCCGCCGCGAGCTTGGTCTGCGGAAGGGTCGCGAACCCGTGGTACCCGTAGGCGTGGGCCTCTACGGCGTGGATGAGCTCCTCGGGATAGCCCCATTCGCGGAACCATTTGATGCTCTCGGCGGGATGAAGGTCGGGGAATTCCTCGAAGTCCAGGTCGTGGAGCAGGCCCGTCAGGTGCCAGAGTTGGGGGTCGCCGCCCAGGGCGTTCGCATAGCCCTCCATCGCCGTGGCGACCATCAGGGCGTGATGGCGCTGGTAGTCGTCGTGGACGCGGGACTCGAGGAGCGTCTGCGCCTCGGATCTGCTGGGAAGGCTCATAGGGTCGGGCGGGGTTGCTCGGAAGTTTTGGGGCACGCCGACGGGCTTTCAACAGGTTTGTTCCCGCCCCCCCTTCGTCGCCAATCCCACACCGCGGTCCCCTTTTCGATCGTTTTTCGCGGGCGGCGTTTCTAAACAGGGCCATGCAGTCGGAGCCGCATGACCCCCGGGCCGCCCCTCATCCTTCCTGGGAGGCCAGGTCCCATTCCGCCGCGGAGCAGGTTGAGCGGTTCCTGAGCTTCATTGTTCACGAGCCGTCGGAGGAGCTCTCCGAGATCACCGATGCGAACAAGCGCAAGATCTGTGAGGAGATCCTGTCCGACGTCCTCGAGAACGTCGGGCATCCCGACCCCGTCCTGGCGGTCAGAAGGCGCCTGACCAACTACGCGACCCTGACCGCTTACGACGAGGTGCTCACAAGGACCCCGAGGCAGAGCGAGTTTCGGGCGATCACCGGCGAGCTGAGGCCCCGGCTGCCGGAATTGGCGAGGATCAACCCGCTCCTCACGGAGTTCCTCTGCAGCGAGCCCGGGGCGCCGGCGACCGTCGACCAGATGGCGGACCGGCTGCGGGCAAGGGCCATCGTCTACAACATGTGGGCCCGCGCCTACAACGTGGCCCGGATCGAGCTTGGTGACTGGGACAAGGACAAGAGGAAGGACTGGTACGGCGCCTACAGGATCGCCCAGGCGGTCTTCTGCGAATTCGCGTACCGCAGGGAGCTGAGGATGCCGCCCAACATCCGCTCGGCCGAGATGAAGACCGACGGGACGGCTGAGTTCGCCGTCTACGGCGAGTTCGAGAAGATCATCCTCGATGGCCACAGGCAGCCGCGGCGGGTCTGGGAGGAGCGCTGGGAGTCGCTCCTGCACTACCCCTGCCCTTTAGGGGGGCTTGAACTCTAGCGGCGATCGACCTGCGCAACGATG
>Ga0265313_10004308_pt1 | contig 11014 bp, 7 predicted proteins | sample 4123metaG_FD_203122 | JGI IMG/M metagenome (GOLD analysis project Ga0265313, IMG submission 203122) | Rhizosphere microbial communities from Carex aquatilis grown in University of Washington, Seatle, WA, United States - 4-1-23 metaG | ecosystem: Host-associated > Plants > Roots > Rhizosphere >...
CAGATGCGCTGCTCGGCACCCAGTGACCCGGAGCTGTACGAAAAAATGGCGTTTCGCGACGGGTGGCGGCGCGCCGTTGAGCAAATTCTCGCCGAGCAGGACACGAGTTCTGTGTTCTTCGCGTCCGAGCCTACCCCTGTAAACGGGTACGCCGTCCTGGTAATAGTCCAGCTCGATCGCGCCCGATTCGACTCGCATTATCGACTTACCCAAAACTTCGTCCAGAAGGGGCAGTTGCGATACCCCGTTGGCCGTTCCCTCATCGAAACGACTATCGAGAGCTACTTGGACGCCCTGATCGAGAAACTGCAACAACCCGATCCGGGCCAAAATATCCCTCTCATAAGGGACAGCTTGTCGATACAGCGCGCCGCGGCCGTCCGGCTCATGCGCGCGCCGGCTTTGGTCGGCGGAGACCTCATGGGTCTCAGCGACATCTTCAACGTCTGCAACACGATTTCCCTGCAGAAGTATGAGGGCGCAGTGGGCGCAGGGCGGCTGGTGTTCGTCCGCCGGGACCACCCCTGCATCAAGATCGACCTCAAGCTCCGCACCCCAGTATCCGTCCGGGACTTCCGTGCCGTCCGAAAGCTCTTGCAGATGGGGTCTGGAAAGCTCTGCCTGTTCTGCGATTCCAGTGAGGTCTACGGGTTAGGGACCGTCGGCGACTACGATCCGGCCGGCGAGGATCTCTTCGTCGTCCGATTCGTCAAGCACTTCGTCTGGGAGCTCTTACACGCAGATCACGTGATGATGCACTGTCGGGAGGGCCGGCCTCAACTCCGGTCACCGGGCCCGCCCGCCGCGCCCGTCCGTGAGACACTGGAGCGGGTCTTCCCGGGCCAGAAAATTGACCAGATCGTCCTCCTCGCGGAAGCCGTCATCGCTCAACGGCACGGCGCGATGTTGGTCGTCACCCCTTCTGCCCCCGGGGAGGCCGCCCGGCTCGCCAAGCAAGCCACTGTTGTTGAGCCATTCGCCCTAACGCCCGAGCTAATCGACCTGGTGACGGCAATCGACGGCGCCGTCCTCGTTGACCTCGACGGCACTTGCCACGCCATCGGCGTGATCCTGGATGGCTTGGCGTCGGATAGATGCACCTCATCCCGCGGCGCACGCTACAATTCTGGGGTTCGTTACGCCTGCCAACAGGTGGACCGGGTGGTGATCGTGAAGTCCGAGGATGGAATGGCGAACGTCCTGCCCGAGGCCGTTTGAAATCGAGCGCGGCACGGGAGGATACGCTCCAGGAACATCAGCAAAAAGACGCGCGTCGGACCGGGTGGCCCTGGGGCGTTGCCGCCCCAGGGCTCCCACAGACCCGTACGTGCTCGCATTAGAGCATACGGTTCCTCAAATCACGGTTTCACTGCGTGCCTGTAGATTGAACGGACGGTGCGCACGCGCGCCAGCGGATAACGTTGGAGCATGCGGCGGAATCGGGTCCAGTTGAACGAGCAGTTGCGGTTGCGGCGATAGAGCCACTTCCGCCAGCGACGCTCAACTTCCCAGAGGAACCGGGATAAGGCTCCCGAGTTGCCGGTGACACCGTAGTACGCGTAATGTCCGCGTAGCTTTTCGTTCAGTTTCTGTTGCTGTTCCCAGATCGCAATGTGCCGGTTTGCCTGGCACCACGAGTCAATGCTCCGCACTGCTCGGCTGAAACGGTTGGCGGCCGTCTTGAGCTTGACCACCCAGTAACCTTTTAGGGAACGTCCCCAGTAATGGGTGAACCCCAAGAGGTCGAAGGTCCCAGGACGATCGTCTCGGGACACGGTCCGGACCTTCGTCATGGGTGACGGAGGACGGAACGGCACGAGCTTCGTCTTGGTCGGATGGACGCTCAGGCCGAATTTGCCGAATCGCTTCGGCACGACTTCCATGACGCGTTGAGCATCGCATTGGTCGCGAAACCCAATCACGAAATCATCCGCATAACGGATGAGGAAGGCCCGGTGACGCATCCGCGGCTTCACGTCCTGCTCGAACCAGAGGTCCAGCACGTAGTGCAGGAACACGTTCGAAAGCAGGGGCGAAACCACTCCGCCTTGAGGCGTTCCGGCATCAGGGTAGCTCACGCTCCCGTCCTCCATCACGCCCGCCTTCAGCCATTTGTCGATCAGGCGCAGTAACACACCGTCACGCACCCGAAGCCGGAGAAACTTCCGCAGGTGGCCATGATCCAAATTGTCGAAAAACTTTCGGATGTCCACCTCCAACACCCAGCCACCCCGACAGTTCATTAACTGGTTTCGGAACGCTTCCAACGCCTGGTGGGCAGATCGTCCTGGGCGGAAGCCGTACGAGCAGTTCTGAAAGTCCCGCTCATAGATCGGCTCCAACAGCATGACGACCGCCCGCTGGAGGACCTTGTCTTCCAGCGTGGGAATTCCGAGCGGGCGAGTCTCGGTTGTCGAGCCGCCTTTCGGAATATGCACTCGCCGCACGGGCGGAGCGTGGTACGTGCCGGACTTCGCACGGTCGAGCAGACGCTGAAGGTTGCCCTCCAGGTCCCGTTCGTATTCCTCCGCGGTCACTCCATCCACGCCCACGGCACCATCCTTGCGGGTGCGTCGGTAGGCTTCCTTGAGCCAATCAATGTCCATCAGGTAGGCCAGCGAAGTGAACGCCATCTGCGGCGATTGTTTCGCCAACTCTGCTATCCGCTCCTGTTTCGTGGACACGCTGGTCGAATTTCGATGCATTCGTCGTGTTTCTCAAGAACGGTTCCATGATCCGACGTCTCGCTTCCCTCCACTGGCTCCAGCAGGGAGCTGTTCGCCAGCTTTGTCGGTACTATCAAGACGCTATGACTTCCTGCCGTCCGTCCCGCCGCACTTCGTTACCTTCGTTTGGCGGTACCTCGGTGTCACTCGTTGGGTTCGCTCCTCGGCGGACGAGTGCACCGCCGTGGCCTGGAGTTGGTATCCCGGTAGCTCCAGCCGGGGTTGTTGCCGAGGAAACGACAGGATCTCGCAAGTTCCTGGGGAACCCCCATTGTCCGTTCGCCCATGTTCAGTCGACGCCGGCAGGACTGCTGACACCAGACCATTGCGGTGCAGCAGCGTGGCCCCTGGTATGTGAAAAGCAAGGGCTCCCACGAAAGGTTTTTCGGCGCTCAATAGCATGGCTTTCGAACTCGCTGTCTACGCTTCGCAGTGCGGGTTACCCCGTCCCACGCAAGACTCGCTTCCGGCCGCTGGTCAGGCGCTGCCGGACGGGCTTTCCACCCGCAGGATTCCGATGAAAGGTTTCAGATTTGCTTCCTACATCTCATCCTCCTTTCCCAAGCTTTCTTGCCGCAATCACATCGACCGTAGTGTGTTGGACCGACATTGATTAGCCCCGAACATGAAGGCCCCGTGCCGGAGATTCTGGTAGTGGCAAAAGAACGTCAGCAAGGTTTCGAATCCATCGTCGAAGTCGTCGCAGGGTTCTTGCACGAATTCCAGGCCGAAACCGACCGCGGGACTACCGTTGTCGCATCTGCGTATCTGGATGATCTCTTGGCGGGGATGCTCAGAAGTTACTTCGTGGACGAGCCGAAGGTAGTTGCTGAACTCCTCGATTTCCAAGGTCCGCTGGGAACGTTTTCGAGCCGGATCGGTTTAGCTTATTGCCTCGGCCTGATTAGAGATGACCAGTTCAAGGATCTCAATACAGTAAGGAAGATCCGGAACGCCTTTGCCCATTCGCATCAGGCGTTGTCTTTTTCGGAACAACCGATTTGCAATTTCTGCGACAATTTGAGTCAAATCCGACTCATGGAGAGGTTTCAAAACGAGATGTCAGCCGAGGAGCGAGATATTCTCTTTGAGCGATATAAAACGCGACGGCAGAAGTTCATTGGTAATACTGCCCATCTTGCCGTCGGCTTGATGGTTCGCGGAACCGGAATCCAACATGCACAAGTTGGTAAGGCTGCTTCACCCGAGGGACCACACCTCCCGTTCGAATCGAGCGGCGCGTAAACCAAGCTTTTCCGCGTCCAGCGGCATCGTTTTTCGCTTCCCGGCGGTGAGGGTTGCTGATGTCAACCGCCGTCGAGCTCCCGCGTAGACCGCGAGTCGTTCACATCGACCGATGCGTCGAACCATCTTCCGACCGCTGTAATCTTGCTTTTGGGTGCTCCGTGACAATTGGTGGCCAGCGGAAGAGAGCGGCTGCCTGCCATGGTTTGCGGGTATTTCTGGATGAGCCGAAGGTGACAGGGACTGGCGATACCGAGCGAACCCAAGCCACCCCGCCGCCCTTTGGCGACGGGGCACCCTGGGCCACGGAGCTTCCCCCTTCGATCAACACCCCGCCATCGCCAGCTCGCCGCCCTCGTCGATCGGCTCGCCCTGGAACGTTTGCCAGTTCCGCCGAAGCTTGGCCCGGATCTGCGCGACACGGCCGGCCGAGATACCGAACATTCGGGCCGTGTCGCGACCAGTTTCGCCGGCGGCCAGCGTGGTCGCGACGCCTCGATCGCGATGGCACAGGCGGCTAAGCCAGTCGCCGAAGTCGATTCGGGCGATAGCCGTTTCGGCGGGCGTGAAGCCTCGGTCCTCGACCAGAATTTCCCGCCACGCGCCGCTGCGGTCGCGGCGAACGAGCGGCTTGACCACGATACCGCGGAGCTTCTGGGCTCGTTGCGACATGACGTCGTTCATCGTCAGCGTGCCGCCAACCACCCGCCGGCCGGTTCGGAACTGACGAGCGGCATACATGGCCAGCACTGACGGGTAGGCAATATCAGCCCGCCCCTGCGCGAACAACTTGATGAAGGCATCGAGAGCAAGGGCCAACGATTCCTGAACGGCGTCCTCGCGGGTCGCAGGCGTGAAGCCGCAAAAAGCAAAGTTGAGTCGGTCGCGAATCGAGGGCAGCATGGCCTCGAACGAGTCGTGCCAGGCGGGCTTGGTGGTCGAGTTGGATTCGGCGAAAGCAAGCATCGGGTCGATCTCCATGGGTCTGGTGACCGCCCCGACGACCGGGGTGGTCGTGTTGGGGAAGAACACAGCCGCCCGCGGCGCGGGCGAACGAAGAAATGCAAATTGGGACTTGAGCCAATTCGCGACGATCAAAGCGCCCAAGAGCGGGCGATCAAGAGGCGAGAGGTGCCGTTACGGTGGGCGAGGCCGGCCGGCGGATAGCTAAACGCATTGGACATCTCGCCGGCGCCGGCTGCGCGACGGTTGCGCGAGCAATCGGGCCTGGTGGGCGACGTGGCCGGCGGCTGGAGGGCAATTTGCCGGCCAGAATCGGGCTGCGATGGCTACGTGGCCCGGCCCATGGGTTTTGACGCGGAAAGTGGGCCGGATTTAGGACGGCGAGTGGGTAGCTGGTCTTTAGCGTTGACCAGGGCGCCTTCGGTAAGGCAGTTTGTTGCGGGCCGGGTTTGGGGCCGGTAGACTGGCCCCACCTGGCGGTGCTTGTTGAATGCCGGTAATGCAATTCGATTCGGCGGAAGAATTAGATGGATATCACCGTACAGCGCGGCGAGCACGGCCATCGAGTGAAGATTCTGCCAGCGAGAATGGGCCTTCGAGGTCACACATGCAGGACAGCAAGGCGAGACAGTTTCCCCAATCGCTGGGGTTCCGCGAAGGAACCACCAGTGTCCACACCAGCCGCACGATAATGCTGGACGAACTTTCACTGTTACTTGCGAATGTTAGCCCCAACGGCAAGGCGGTTTCCTACGTCTCGGCAATCGTGAACGAGAATGCCCTGGGCAAGCCGACGCGGACGACCCGGCAACGAACGGCGAAGCGGTTGGAGGAACTTTACTCCCTTGACCCGATCTGTACCTTATTCCGACTCCTGCGGCACTTCTGGCCAACCGATCAAGCCGGTCGGCCCATGCTGGCCTTCCTCGCCGCCGCGGCCCGTGACCCGTTGCTGCGGGAATCGACGCCGTTCGTGTTGGCGGTCCAGGTCGGTGCCACCGTCACCCCGGCGCAAACTGCGGAGCATCTGGCTGCGAAGTATCCGAAGCGGTTCCAGGAATCGACTGGCCTCGCCACGGCGCAGCGCCTCGCATCGTCGTGGACCCAGGCCGGGTACCGTTGGCCTGAACAGCCGAAGACCACAGATGCGATCGACATGCTGGCGGACCGTGATGGCATCCTTTGTTTGCCAAGTGTTCGTGGAGAGCCGTCTTACGACATCTTCGTGCGTTGGAAGCCAGTCCACGAACAAGCAATCGGCTGGCAACCGGACCTGAACGACGGCGTGCGCATGAACATCCGTCCCTTCATTGAGGCCGACATTCTCCGCAAGACACCCAACATCAAGTGGACAAAGGACCGTGGCAAGGAGCCGGAGCGGGACAAGGACGAATACCCCTGGTTCTGGAGCGGTTGCGAATTCATCGGGGATCGCGTGAACGATGTTCATCTGAAGAACGCCGATAAACAGGCTGCTCGAAAAGCAAGGGATCGCAAATGAGCAGCCAGGCCAAACAACCTATTGCCACGAATCAGGAAGTTGCTGAGTTCTACCTCGGCATCGACTTCGCGTGCATCAAGAAGAACCTGGGCAACTGCCTTCTTCGGGATGATGGCGCGAGTCTAAGCCTGGACTTTTCCAAAGCAGATAAACGCCAAGTCGTCTGTACCGCAGTCGATTGTCCGCTCGGCACGTCGTCCGAATTCCTGGATGTGTTGAACGGAAAACTCCCCGTGAACACCAACGACAAGTCACTCGCAACCAGGGCATCCGAGCGGTGGATCAGGCAACACGTTAGCGACAATTACGAGACAGCGTCGATGTGGAACGACGCTGCGCGGAAACGCTACGGACGGCGTTGGTACTTCCAAGAGACGGCTCATGTACAGCCAACCGTTGCCATGCGGATCGTCCCCAAGTGCCTTTACTGGCTGTTGAAGGAGCAGGGCCAGCGCTTCCCATCCAAGTCCGGTCTGGAGATTCTTCAGGATGCGCGGAAAGGGAAAGGAAAAGTTGTGGAAGCGCACCCGCGCATGTACCTGTACTCGGCAGTCGAGAAGCAACACCAACGAAACCGTGCCTGCGTCACGCCGGAAGTCTTGTTCAACGTGGCCGAATACAAGAATAGTCCAGAACGCCGCCGGTTCGTCTACTGCTTCCTTCAGCAGAACACCGAATGGCTGCAACCCGCCTGCCGGAAGCTGATGCCGGAGGAGCCGCCCAAAGAAATCCTGGATAGCGATCATGCGTTCGACGCCTTTCTTAGCGCGCTTACAGCGTGGTCCCACAAGCAAGGAATGACGATCCGGTGGGATCAGACGACGCCCTCGCTACCGGAGTCAGCGGTCCTTCACGAAGGACACATCCTGGTGCTTGCGGAAAAGGAGCAAGCCCATGCATGAACTCACCGTGTTCGACTCTCTCCTGGGCGCGCTCCAGAAGGCTGCCGACTACAACCGCGACGACACCGTGCCGCCCGCCGCGGTGTTATGGCCGGACGAAAAACGCGAGTGGGAGAAGCTGGTTCCGCGATTGCGCGCGGTCATACCACAATTCATGATGTTCGGCCCCTACGATGCTGCCTACCGCTCCGGCCCCGCGATCTGGTTGCGCTGCGTGCTGGCCGGGAAGATCGCCGGTGTCACCCGGCCGGACGGTACAGTGCCGATCATCTATATGCCGGGCGTCAGCCGGGCGACTTTGCGTGCCACCGAGGACTGCCCTCATGAATTGAAGCCGCTGGCCGAGTTGCAATATCGGGGCGTAATCTGGTCCCAGGCCAACTCGAAAGATTGGACCGTCGCCGCCTACCTCCAGACCGAAAGAGGCGGGCTGCACCTGACGGTCGCCAAGGATCAGGCCACGGCAACATCTCTTCGTCGGGCCGTCGAAAAACTGGCGGATGCGCCCGTCGCCGACCTGCAATCCAAGTCCGCTGCGGGGGAACTAAACTGCACCTATTTCGACTCGCTGGTGAGTGACGATCTGGTGGACGATCTGCTTTCGTGGATGTCGCAGCCGAGGGAAGCGCGGAGCCGCTGGGAGCAAGGCCGGTGGGAAACACTGTGCAGCCGATGTATTGCCGACTACGGCTTCGACCCGGCCCGTGACGGTGAACTATTTGGGGCCGAGAAGCTGGGGATGCAACCCAAGGCCGTGTGGAAGACAGCCTGGAAGCGTTACGCCGTGGCCCCGGCCCGTTACCCAGGGCTGGAGGCATTGCTGCGGAAAGCCAAACCGCAACTGAGGGGCGGCGCGTCACTGTTCGTCAACGCTGACGAATTCTGGCCCCAGGACAACGAGGCTGAAGAAGCCGATCTGCGCAAAGAATTGCTGGACCTGTCGTCTGCACCGCTGGCCACGGCGCGGCAGACGTTGACCGGCCTGGAGCAGAAGCACGGATGCCGCCGAGAATGGGTATGGGCCAAGCTGAATCAGTCGCCACTGGCGTCCGCGATCCAGCACCTATCGGCGTTGGCCAGCGTGACGGCCTCGGCGCTCACCGGAGGAAACGTGGCCGACATGGTGAAGGCATACGCGGAAGGCGGGTGGAAAGCCGACGCCGCCGTGCTGGACGCTCTGGCCGCCGTCTCCAAACCGCCCGACCAAGAGGCGGTCAATACAGCGCTCGCACATGTGTATAAGCCCTGGTTGCGTGACGCCGCCGAATTGTTCCAGAAGCGGGTGGGTGAAAGCCCACTCCCAGGACGAGAGAAAGCGCGGCTTGGTTCCATAGCATCTGGTACTTGCGTTCTATTCGCCGATGGGCTGAGGTATGACGTGGGTCAAAAGTTCTTGGCGATGCTCGCCGGGCGCGTCGGCGAGATTCAACCCAGCCACCATTTTGTGGCGCTACCATCCGTGACGCCGACCTCGAAACCAGCCGTGTCGCCGGTGGCTGGTAAAATCAAAGGGACGGTCGCAGGTGAAGATTTCCGGCCCTGCGTGGTTCTCGACGGTAAAGACCTGACGCCGGAGCGTTTCCGCAAATTGCTGGCTGATGATGGTGTGCAATATCTCGTCAATCACGATACTGGCGATCCCAGCGGCAAGGGATGGACCGAGTTCGGCAACCTTGACACGACTGGCCACAATGAAGGCAGCGGAATGGCTCGCCGAATCCCAGAGTTGCTGGCGACGTTGGTGCAGCGCGTTGAATCGCTTCTGGAATCCGGCTGGAAGGAAGTCCGGGTCGTCACGGACCACGGTTGGCTGCTGATGCCCAAGGGCCTTCCGAAATCGGAGTTGCCCAAATTCTTGACGGCGACCCGCTGGCGGCGCTGAAGCATATCAGACGATCCGCTCGTTAATCGCCGCGTGCCGACAAAATCGCAACGCGACGAATTGAGCGATCCCACTCGGAGATCCGTTCTGTTGCTATTGCATGCGGTTGAGATAGGATGGCTCATTACGCGTTCGATTGTCCGGCATCCATTGTGGAAGGAGACAATAATCGTGGCTGATAAAAAATGCAGTGTCTGTGGGAGTTCGAGTTGCCCGTGCAACATGTGCCACGGGAATCCGAAGAAACACCTGGGAGGGATTCACGCCGGCAAGGCCGACCCAAACACGGGAGCGGTCACGTGCCCGTCCTGTGGTCGTACCAGTTCTCGGGCGTGAGCAGGCCGATCTGGCCGCAACAATTGGAGAAACCGCCCCGTGAAGGATACACTACGGCGGAAACGTTTGGGTGTGTCGGACACGCGATTGGCATTGCTGTAGTTGTTCTCGTCAGGGGAAATCCAGGAGGACGGTTATGGAAGAAAGATATCGGGTAGTTATGTTTGGCGGGAAAATGAAGCCTGATTAGTTCAAGCTACCACAAGAACAATCCATCTATGTTCGAAAACGACACGTTTTACGAGGATTTCAGCGATCAAGAAGAAGCTTGGGAGGCCGCGAGGACGAGGGCTAGTCAGATGGGGCTTCGTTGCAGATAGTGGCACGAGAGTCGTCGCGTCCCGCCGCGCCTTCTGGGCGCGGACGCACCGGGGCGCGAGTGGCGAGTAGTAACGTGTAGTCCCACGGCAAAGCGCCGTGCACAAGGACGTCAAAATGAAACTCTTCATGAGCAAGGGCGGTGGCCATCCTCGGCCTGCCCCGAAACCACCTACGAAACCACCTCGTCCCGTCGGCCCAACACCGCCGGAGCGACCACCAGGCAAGTAAAACGAGTTCTGTCGTCGAGCCGCATCATTTCCTTTTCTCTCAAGGGTGAAACGATGAGTGCGAAGCGCAGCCGTTGGGAAGTAACCAGTTGCCCGAATTGCGGAAAGCAAGTCAGATGGGATGATCTATACGTGTGCTACCCCGGCTGCGATCGCCATGCTTGCGTCTTTTGCCGTGGAATCGGTAGCAATGAAACCTGCCCGTATTGCCAGAAACGATCGGGGGGCGAATGCTTCACTATCGTTAATCGCGAGAGCTTTCGCGACTAGCCCAACCTGGCCAACGCCGCCAGCGCCTCCCTCACCTTCTCGATGCTCCCGACCTGGCCGACCAGCTTCTTGGCGGCCACCAGGTCGTCGATGGTGACGGGGGCACTTCTTCTTGCCAGAATTGCCGCGCGGACGTCACTTGGGCTGGGAATGCCGCTCCCATTAGCTGCCTTGCGACGCTTCCGCTTCATGCCCGCTGCCCTGAGCACCTTACCGATGAACGTGGTCGTGGCGTCGATGCCTTGCTTGGCTAACTCGGCGCGCACGTCGAGTGGCCGGAATGGTTTCGGCAAGTTCTTGGCTACTGCGCGGATGGCTTCGGCCTTGGTACCGCCGGCGGCTCCGTTGGTCGAGGCCGCGGAGTCCTTCGCTGCCGGCTTCGGCGCGGCTTTCGCGGCCTTCTTACTCGCCTTTTTCTTGGCGTCGTACGCTTTTACGTTGTAGACCAGGCCGACGGTTACCGTCACGCCCTCGGTCTTCAAGCCGTCCACGACCTGCTGTGCGTTGGCGTCACGGTTCTTGGCCATGTACCTTCGAATCGCGTTGCTCTTGTTTTCACTCTTGGTTGCTTTTGCCATTGTTCGTCGAGTCTCCTGCACGATGCCCAACTTCTGATAAGGTTACAAGGATAGGCTGGCGAC
>Ga0265313_10004309_pt1 | contig 11014 bp, 8 predicted proteins | sample 4123metaG_FD_203122 | JGI IMG/M metagenome (GOLD analysis project Ga0265313, IMG submission 203122) | Rhizosphere microbial communities from Carex aquatilis grown in University of Washington, Seatle, WA, United States - 4-1-23 metaG | ecosystem: Host-associated > Plants > Roots > Rhizosphere >...
AGTTCCCGGCAGGTCGCAGCGACAGTCAGCAGGTGAGCTGCAAGGTTCCCGCTGTCGACGGACGATACGTAACGCGGTTCCAGCGGCCGAAGGTCCCGCGTGTCGTACCAGTTATAGAAGTGTCCCCGGAAGCGCTTCAGGCGCTCCATCGTCGCGAACGTGGCCTCCACTCGCTCGACCACCTCCCGCGTGCCGATCCAGCCGAAGTCGCGCGCACTGACCGTCGCCAGCAGATACAGCCCGATATTGGTAGGGGAGGTCCTGTGCGCCAGTACCGCGCGCGGATCCTGCTGAAAATTGTCTGGTGGTAGCGCGTTATCCTCTGCGGTGACGAATTCCTCGAAATAGCGCCAGGTACGGCGCGCGATCAGGCGCAGGGTGTTGCGGTCCGGATCTCCCGGCGACAGGCGACCGGCGATGGCCGGAGGCAGGCTCAGCCATACCGCCAACGCCGGGGACGCCAGCCAGAGCGCGAGAAACGGCGCGGCGAGGCGCCACATTCCCGGGCGGACATCGGCGACGAGCGCAGCCGCGATCAGCGCGCACGCCACGCCGCCACTCATGCGACGGTATGCCCCGCGGATGCCCTGGGTCGCCGCCTGCGAATCCTGGGCCGCGGTGACCCACTGCAGCAGGTCGCGATGACTCAGGAACAGGCGGTACAGCGTTCGACAGATCGCATCGGTGGTCCACCACGCCTGATGAGCAAGGAAGGTCACCACGAACCCGGTGCGGAGCAATGCCAGCGAGATGTCCTCGCGCACCGCATGCCAGTGGCTGCGCCACGTGATTCCAGAGTGTGCGGGCAGCAGCCCCGCGATCACCGGCAGGAAAGCCGGGAGCGCAATCATCAGCACGATGTACCCGGTCCAGAGCAGGCCGGCCGTCGCGGGCAGCAGCCATCCGACCAGCAATGCCACGATGGTCGCCAGTGCCGACAGCGTGCGTCGCAGGTTGTCCAGCATCTTCCACAGGCTGATCAGCGTGAGTGCGCGGCGACCCGGAGCGGCAGGCGCGGCGTCTCCGCGGCCCAGGATCCACGGCAGGAGCTGCCAGTCACCGCGCGCCCAGCGATGCTGGCGCGCCACGGCGACGTCATAGCGGGACGGAAAATCCTCTACCAACTCGATATCGGAGGCCAGGCCCGAACGTGCGAACGTGCCCTCGAACAGGTCGTGGCTCAGCAGCGTGCCGTCTGGCACCCGGTCGGCGAGCGAGGATTCGAAGGCATCGACGTCATAGATTCCTTTGCCCGCATAGGAGCCTTCATCGAACAGGTCCTGGTAGACGTCCGATACGGCGGTGGCATACGGATCGATGCCATTGGCGCTCGAGCAGATGTACTGGTAGAGCGAGCCCGCACTGCCGATCGGCTGCGCGGCGGCGATCCGCGGTTGCAGTACCGCGTAGCCTTCCACGACGTGGCGTCCCAGCGGGTCGAGCCTGGGTTGGTTGAGCGGATGCGCCATCTTCCCGACCAGGCGCCGTGCGGCATCCCGAGGCAGCCGCGTGTCGGAATCCAGCGTGATGACGTAGCGGACCGCAGCTGGAGCCATTGGGACTCCGGCGCCGGTGTCGAGAAAGTGCGTGTCCGTCGCGCCGCGCAGCCACCGGTTCAATTCGTGCAGCTTGCCCCGCTTGCGCTCCCATCCAATCCACTGCCGCTGCCCCTGGCTCCAGGTGCGCCGGCGATGCAGCAGCAGGAAGCGTGGGCCAGCTGCGCCCCCGGCATGCAGTCGATTCAGATTCGCGATCCCCTCAACCGCCAGCTCAAGCAGTGCCTGGTCCCCAGCTGAGGTTTCGGTCGCAGCGTCGCTCCAGTCCGACAGCAGCGCGAAATAGAGCTCGCCGTCGCGCGATGCAAGGTGATGGACTTCCAGTCGCTGAATCTGCTCCTTCACTCCGGCCGCAGTCGTGAGCAGCGTCGGCACCACGATCAGGGTCCTCAGGTTCGCCGGAACCCCCTCCCGCAGCGCCAGGCCCGGCAGTATTCTGGCGCCGAAGCCGCGCATGACGGCGCGGTTCACGAGCGCCAGGGCTGCGTCAACCGTGGGCAGCAGGCCCAGCAGCACCAGCAGCAGCAGCTGCGGCGCGCGTAGTCCATGTCCCTGCATCGCGAGCACTGGCAGGGCGAGCAGCAGACAGGTGATCACCGCGATCATGGCCAGGTAGTCGCTCGCGCCGCGAGCCAGCCTGATGCGCGCAATGCTGCGCCAGCGTGAGATCCGATACCCGATTTCCCGCTCGAAGCCAGGAACTCCGTCTGCAATGAGGTAGTAGCCGGTATCGCAATCCCGCCCACCCTGCACGTGCGGGCGCGCCGCTGCCGTCAGCGCCGCCTGCGCGATCTCCAACTCCCCGCGCCGGCAGCCGCGCGCCAGGCGCTCGATCGCCTGGCGATAAAGGTCGCGGGTCGGGAAGTCCATGTCCGCGTACGTGCCAGAGGTGCGCAGCAACTCGTCGACGAGGCTGACGCTCTCGAAAAAATCGCGCCAATCCAGCTCGGCGATCGCGCGCATGCTGGTGATGATGTTGCGGACCGTGACATTGGTCGCTCCCTGGCGGTGATGCTCCTCCTGCACGAATTCATCCGCGGTACCGGCTGGGGTGGACATCCGCTGCTCGAGCCACTGCAGCGCGGGAGTCACGCGCGGATCCTGGTCCCGCAACCGCAGCACGAGCTGCACGAGGAACGATCTGGAAGTGGCGCCTGCTTGCGCCTCGGGGCATTCGAGCGCATTCGGCTCGACGGCGTGGCCATTCAGACCCAGCAGCCGGTCGGCCACCGTGTCCGCCTGTTCGCGCTCGCGGCGCCGCCGGACCATCAATGCGGACGCACGCCGGATATTCTCGACCAGCACGATCCGCAACGTGATGGCGATGGCCCAGAGCTCGCCGATCGTCAATGGCTGGACCCGCTGGTAAGCGCGCAGGAAGCGTCGCAGGGTCTCGGCATCGAAGCGACTGTCGGTATGCGCCACGAAGGCCCATGCGATCCCAAAAATGCGCGGATAGCCCGCCAGCGGACCGCTCCCGACCTTGGGAAGCTGGCGATAGAAGCCTGGCGGAAGGTCCTCGTGGATCTGGCGGATCTGCGCTTCGACCAGATGGTAATTGTCGAGCAACCACTCGGCGGCAGGGCTGATCGGCCGCCCCGCCCTGGCCGCGGCGCCCATCGAGCGATAGGCGCTGAGCAGCACGGACTCGTTGTCGCGCAGCCGGGCGCTGAGGGCCCGCGATGCCATGTTCCGTCCGCTGACCGGCTGTGCCAGTGCGAGACTGGCCGCGTGCTGCTCCATGCGCTCGATGCTGAAGAGCTCCGCGCACAGCAGCTCCTCGCTCTCCCAGGGCACGGCGCGCGGGTCATAGCCGCGGGCGCGGCTCAGCAGCGAACTCAACTGTGCAGTGGCCGCAGGCAAGAGCGGCTCACACCGCGATGGCCGCGGTGCATCGACCCAAGGGCTAAGGCGACCCGGTGCATACGCTCAGCCTGCGCCTGGAGGCGGCCACGCATCGGTACGCTGGCACACGCTGCAAAAGCTGGCACGGCGATACCGCTCTGCTGCGTGCGCCACCGTCCAGACGCCATTCGGCTCCGGTGTTCAACTGGCCCGTAGCAACACGAGGAGAGCACTATGTATATCGGTGGCGGAATCCTGGGCACCATCCTGGTCATCGCACTGATCGTCTTTCTGGTTCGCCGCGTCTGAGCGCGTCGCGACCGTAATAGCCGGCGCTGCGGCGCCGGCCATTGGGGGGGGCGGAAACGTCGGACCGAAGACGTCGGCGACGCGGCTACCGGGGCGCCGACGCGACTGCGGGCTGGTGGGCGCGCAGGCGCCGCCGTGCCGGTGACCGCGACGTCATTGCAGGCTGATCCGGCACGCCCGTACCCTCCTGGGCTCCGGACGGTCCCGCGCCGCCCTCGCTGTCCCAGTTCGCCAGCGCCAGCCATCGCTCGCGAGCGCGAGCCGGAAGATGCAATATTCGAAGTGCCATGACAGTCACTGTAAGCGCATCCGCGTGCGGTTCTCTGTGCGCAAGCGCTCGTAAGGTCGCTGATTCAGGCGCGTTGTTCTCGATGCGGAGCTTGGCGCACTATGGCGCCGTGCCATCGAGGAGCCGCAGCGCATGACTGAAAACCCCCTGGACGAGGAGCTGCTGCTTCGGATCGATCGCTACTGGCGCGCGGCCAACTATCTGTCGGTCGGCCAGCTCTACCTGCGCGACAACCCGCTGCTGCGCGAGCCGCTGCAGCTTGCCCACGTCAAGAAGATGCTGCTCGGGCACTGGGGCACCACGCCCGGACAGAACTTCATCTACGCGCATCTGAACCGGATCATCCGTCAGTACGACCTGGACATGATCTACCTGTCCGGGCCCGGGCATGGGGGACCCGCGGTCGTCGGCAATACGTATCTCGAGGGCACCTACAGCGAGATCTACCCCGAGATCACGCGCGATGAGGCTGGTCTGCGCCACTTGTTCCGGCAGTTCTCGTTCCCGGGCGGCATTCCGAGCCACGCGTCCCCGGAATGTCCGGGTTCCATCCACGAAGGCGGCGAGCTCGGCTATTCCCTGAGTCATGCTTTCGGCGCCGCCTTCGACAATCCGGGTCTGATCGTCGCCTGCGTGGTCGGAGACGGCGAGGCGGAGACCGGTCCGCTGGCTACGGCGTGGCATTCCAACAAGTTCCTGGACCCGGTCGGCGACGGCGCGGTGCTGCCGATCCTGCACCTGAACGGCTACAAGATCGCGAACCCGACCATCCTGGCGCGCATCCCGCGCGAGCAGCTCGAGCAGCTGCTGCGGGGCTATGGCTGGATACCTCACTTCGTCGAGGGTCATGAGCCGGCTCCGATGCACCAGCGCATGGCAGCTGCGCTGGATGCCGCGATCGCGCAGATCCGCCGGATTCAGGCCACGGCGCGGGCGCAAGGCGCGGCGACTGCCGGCCCAGCGGCGTGGCCCATGATCGTGCTGAATTCCCCCAAAGGCTGGACCGGACCTGCATTCGTGGATGGTCGCGCTGTCGAGGGCACGTTCCGTTCGCACCAGATCCCGCTCGCCGTGTCCGCGAGCGCGCCGCCCGGGCACCTGCGGCAACTGGAGGACTGGCTCCGCAGCTACCGCCCGGAGGAACTCTTCGACTCCCGGGGACGGCTGCTCGCCGATCTCGCCGCGCTGGCCCCCGAGCGCGCGCGGCGCATGGGCGCCAATCCGCATGCCAACGGCGGCATGCTGCTGCGCGACCTGCGGCTGCCGGACTTCCGCGACTACGGGGTCGACGTGCCGAGCCCGGGCGCCCCCGGCATCGGTGATACCCACGTGCTCGGACGCTTCCTGCGCGACGTGGTTGCGCTGAACGGTGAGCAGCGCAACTTCCGTCTGTTTGGGCCGGATGAAACCGTCTCGAACGGCCTCGAGGCGGTGTTCGAAGCGACTTCGCGGCAGTGGGAGGCCGCGATGCGGGACCACGACGAGTTCCTGGCCACGCAGGGCCGCGTCACCGAAATGCTCAGCGAGCACCAGTGCGAGGGCTGGCTGGAAGGCTACCTGCTGACCGGGCGGCATGGTCTTTTCAACTGCTACGAGGCCTTCATCCACATCGTCGACTCGATGTTCAATCAGCACGCGAAGTGGCTCAAGGTCTCCGCCGCGCTGCCGTGGCGACGCAAGATCGCCTCGCTGAACTACCTGCTGGCCTCGCACGTCTGGCGCCAGGACCACAATGGATTCACGCACCAGGATCCCGGTTTCATCGACCATGTGGTCAACAAGAAGGCCTCGGTGGTGCGCGTGTACCTGCCGCCCGATGCCAACTGCCTGTTGTCCGTGATGGATCACTGCCTTCGCAGCCGGCACTATGTGAACGTCGTGGTCGCAGGCAAGCACCCGGCGCCGCAATGGCTCACGATGCAGGCCGCGGTCGAGCACTGCACCGCCGGCATCGGCATCTGGGAGTGGGCCAGCAACGACCTGCAGCAGGCGCCCGACGTCGTGATGGCCTGCTGCGGCGACGTGCCGACGCTCGAGACGCTCGCGGCCGTCTCGATCATGCGTGCACGACTGCCGCAACTGCGGATCCGGGTGGTCAACGTCGTCGACCTGATGCGGCTGCAGCCGCATACCGAGCACCCTCACGGGCTTGGTGACCAGGAATTCGACCAGCTGTTCACGCTCGACAAGCCGGTGATCTTCGCGTTCCATGCCTACCCGTGGCTGATACACCGCTTGACCTACCGGCGGCGGAACCATGACAACTTTCACGTCCGTGGCTACAAAGAAGAAGGGACGATCACGACGCCGTTCGACATGACCGTGCTCAACGACCTGGACCGCTTCCATCTGGTGATGGACGCGATCGACCGCCTGCCTCAGGCCGGCGAGCCCGGCGTGTACCTGAAGCAGGAGTTGCAGCGCAAGCTCATCGAGCACCGCCTGTACATCAATGAGCACGGCGAAGACATGCCCGAGATCCGCAACTGGCAATGGGACCCGTCCTCGTGGCAGCCGAGATCTACCTGATCCGCCACGGCGAGACCGTGTGGTCGCTGCTGGGACGGCACACCGGACGCACCGACCTTCCCCTGACGCCCACGGGCGAGATTCAGGCACGGCGCGCCGGGGTGCAGCTCCGGGGACTGGAGTTCTCCCAGGTTCTCACCAGCCCGCTGCAGCGCGCGCGGCGCACCTGCGAGCTGGCGGGCCTCGGCGCGGTCGCGCGGGTGGTACCCGATTTGGGTGAATGGGACTACGGATCCTATGAAGGACTGACCCGCGCGCAGATCCAGCTCGAGCGGCCCCGCTGGGACGTGTTTCAGGACGGGTGCCCGGAAGGTGAATCCGTCGGACAGCTCCAGGCGCGCGTCGACCGGCTCCGCGACGTGCTCCGACGTGCCGGCGGCCGCATCGCGCTTTTTTCCCATGGCCATTTCCTGCGCGCGTTCGCCGTGCGCTGGCTCGATGCACCACTGCCGCTGGCGCGCCATCTGGCGCTGGACGCCGGTGCGCTCAGCGTGCTCGCCTTCGAGCACGACGATAACGTCACGCCGCTGGTCCAGCTTTGGAATTCCCGGCTCGCCGATCCGTAGCAGCTGACCCCGATGCGACGCCTCGAAATCATTCACCGCACCACCTACAGTTTCGTGGGGCCCGTCAGGCTCGGACCACACCGCCTGCTGCTGCGCCCGCGCGAGGGACACGATCTGCGGATCCTCGAGGCGCGGTTGGAAACCTGGCCGCCGTCGCACATCCGCTGGCACCGCGACGCGTTCGACAACGCGGTGGCGATCGCGAGCTTCGATACACCGTCGATGCGGCTCGAGATCGCCAGTCAGCTGATGGTCGAGCACTACGACCAGGCGCCGCTCGATTTCCTGGTCGATGAGTCGGCGGTGTTCTATCCGTTCCGCTATGACGCGGAAACCGGCGCGGCGATGCAGCCTTACCTTCAGGCTGAGGGCCTTGAGGACCGCTCCGTGCTCGAAGCCTGGCTCGCGCAGCTGTGGAAGCCCGACGAGCACATCGAGACCTTCGCGCTGCTGGCCCGACTATGCCGCGCGATCCAGCAGTCCTTCACCTACGAGGCCCGCGATCAGCCTGGAGTGCAGAGCTCCGCAGACACGCTGGCGCGCGGCATCGGCTCCTGCCGCGACTTTGCGACCCTGTTTCTCGAGGCGGTTCGGTTCTGGGGGCTCGCCGCGCGTTTCGTCAGCGGCTACCTGGATGCGCCCGCGAGCGATGGCAGCAGCGGGGCGAGTCATGCCTGGGCCGAGGTGTATCTGCCCGGCGCGGGATGGAAGGGCTTCGATCCGACCGTCGGGGAGATCACCGGCAGCCGTCACATCGCGGTGGCCGTGGCTCGCCGACCCGACGCCGTCTCCCCGGTCACCGGTTCGTATTTCGGACCGCCGGGAGCCGAGCTCGCGGTCGGGGTCTGGGTCAGGGAGCTCTAGCCAGCGCGGCGATCAGCCGTGCTGCATGAAGCCGCGACCTGCCTTTTTCGCCTTCTTGGCCGCCCGCTTTTCCTCGAGGGACTTGGCGGGCTTCTTCTTGGCTTCCTTCTTCTGCTCCATGCCTTTGCTCATTTGGGTTGCTCCGGTTCGTTGGGGACTGGGGCCTTGCCCTTGCGCAGCAGCTTCTCGTCCTTCTTCTTCTTCTTCGCCTGTTCGCGCTGCTTCTTCTGCTGTCGATAGTTCGGTATGGCCAAAGAGACTCTCCTGTTCCGGTAGTCGCAGCATTGGCGAAACGCGTGCGCTTGCTGGACAATCAGTGCCTTCACAGTGTACTCCGATGCAGGTGTGGCGCGCATGAGTTTGCCGGTCAGCGTGGATGACGTACGCGCGGCGGCCGATCGCATCGCGGATCATGTCGCCCTGACGCCGTGCCTGCATGCGCGCACGCTCTCGGAGCTGTTCGGTGTGCGGCTCTACCTGAAATTCGAGAACCTGCAGTTCACCGCCTCATTCAAGGAGCGCGGCGCGCTCAACCGCCTGCTGCTGCTCGACGCTCGCGAGCGCGCGCGGGGGGTGTGCACGATGTCGGCCGGAAACCATGGCCAGGCCCTGGCATACCACGCCCACCGGCTCGGGATTCCGGCGACGATCGTGATGCCGTCCAATACCCCGTTCGTGAAGATCGAACAGACGCGCTCGCATGGCGCGGAGGTGGTGCTGCACGGGGAGACGCTGGCGGAGGCCGCCGAGCGCGCGCAGCAGATCATCGCGGCGCGTGAACTGTGTTTCGTGCCGCCGTACGACGATCCGGCGGTCATCGCCGGGCAGGGGACGGTGGCGCTGGAAATGCTGGCTGCCGCGCCCGATCTGGAAGTGCTGCTGGTGCCGGTCGGCGGCGGTGGGCTGATCGCCGGCATGGCCGTCGCCGCCAGCGCCCTGGCTCCGGGGATTCGCATCATCGGCGTGCAGAGCGAGAGCTATCCGTCGATGCCGGCGGCGCTGCGCGGCGATGAACCGGTCTGTCGGGGCGGCACGATCGCCGAGGGTATCGCGGTCAAGACGGCAGGCAGGCTCACCCGCGAAGTGGTCCGGGCGCTGGTCGAGGACATCCAGCTCGTGTCCGAGAGCGATCTGGAGCGGGCGATCGCGCTGCTGCTCAACGTCGAGAAGACCGTCACCGAAGGCGCCGGGGCCGCGGCACTGGCAGCGCTGCTCGCGAGCCCCGAGCGCTACCGCGGCCGCACGATCGGACTGGTGCTGACCGGCGGCAACATCGATCCGCGGCTGCTGGCGAGCGTGATCATGCGCGAGCTGGTGCGCGAGCAGCGCATCGTCACGCTGCGTATCCCGATCGCCGACCAGCCCGGTGCGCTCGCGCGCGTGACCCAGGTGGTCGCCGCGCTGGGCGGCAATATCCTCGACGTTTCGCACCGCCGGCTGTCCCCGACTCTGCCTGCCAAATCCGCCGCACTCGAGTTGAGCTTCGAGGGCCGCGACGCGCAGCACGCCGCGAGCATCGTTGCCGCGGTCCGCGCCGCCGGTCTCGAACCGGTCGTGCAGTCCGACTGAGCGCGAGCGACCACGATGCCGTCTGCAGAAGTCACGCTCGAGAGCATCCGCGCTGCGCACCAGCGCATCGCCGCGTATGTGCAGCGCACGCCGGTGATCGAGAGCGAGGCCCTGAATGCGGCCAGCGGTGCGCGGATCTGGTTCAAGTGCGAGAACCTGCAGCAGATCGGCGCATTCAAGATCCGCGGGGCGACCAGCGCGATCTTTGCGTTGCCGGCTTCGGCTCTGAACGCCGGCGTGGTGACCCACTCTTCGGGTAACCATGGCGCCGCTGTGGCACAGGCCGCTCGTTTACGAGGCGTGCGCGCCCGTGTCGTCATGCCGGATAACGCTTCCGCGGCCAAGCTGGCAAACGTGCGCAGCCTTGGAGGCGAGATCCTGACGTGCGCCCCGACACTCGCGGCGCGCGAGGCGGCGGTGGCACGAATCATCGCCGAGACCGGTGCGGCCTTCATCCACCCCTACGACGATCCGCTTGTCATCGCCGGGCAGGGCACGGTGGCGCTGGAACTGCTCGAACAGGTTCCCGACCTGGACTGCGTGCTCTGCCCGGTGGGCGGCGGCGGCCTCGCGAGCGGTATAGGGGTGGCGGTCAAGGCGTTGCGGCCCGGGTTGCGTGTCGTTGCCGCCGAGCCTGCCGGGGCGGACGACGCGTGGCGGTCATTCCAGGCGGGTACCCTGCAGGCGCCGAGAACGCCGGCGACCATCGCGGACGGCCTGCGCGGAGCGCTCAGTGCTCGCACCTTTGCGCTGATGCGCGCACATGTTGATGCCATCGTGACCGTCAGTGAGGACGCGATCGTGCGCGCGACGCGTGAGCTGTGGCAGCAGCTGCGGCTCGTAATCGAACCGTCTTCCGCGGTCCCCTACGCGGCCCTCGCCGATCCGTCGCTCGCGCTGCGCGGCCGCCGCGTCGGCATTGTCCTGACCGGAGGCAATGTCGACCTGGACGCTCTGCCATGGTGAGCCTGGAGCCGGGCTGGCAGTTCGCCAGCGACAACACCGCGGGGATCTGCCCCGAGGCCTGGGCGGCGCTGGCCGCCGCGAACCACGGCAGCGAGCCGAGCTACGGCGCCGATTCGTGGACCGCGCGAGCCTGCGAGCTGCTGCGTGCGTGGTTCGAGCACGAGGAGGCGCAGGTCTACTTCGTGTTCAATGGCACCGCCGCGAACGCGCTCGCACTTGCCGCGCTGTGCCGCAGCTATCAGAGCATCGTCTGCCACGAGAGCTCGCATCTGCACACCGATGAATGCGGTGCACCGGAATTCTTCAGCCACGGCGCGAAGCTGCTGCTGGCGCCCGGCGCGCATGGCAAGCTCGACCCGGCAGGCATCATGGCGGCCATCGGCCAGCGCCGCGACCTGCACTTCCCGCCGCCGCGGGCGGTCTCATTGAGCCAGACCACCGAGTGGGGCACGGTCTACCGGCCACATGAGATCCGTGCCTTGAGCGCATTCGCGCGCGCACAAGGTCTCGCGGTCCACATG
>Ga0265313_10004311_pt1 | contig 11012 bp, 7 predicted proteins | sample 4123metaG_FD_203122 | JGI IMG/M metagenome (GOLD analysis project Ga0265313, IMG submission 203122) | Rhizosphere microbial communities from Carex aquatilis grown in University of Washington, Seatle, WA, United States - 4-1-23 metaG | ecosystem: Host-associated > Plants > Roots > Rhizosphere >...
CACCGGGCACGATTTAGGGGTCGGATTGACGGGCTCAAATAGCCAGTATTGCAAGCCTCCTTCTCCATAAGTCTGAACCTTTTTTCCGCCAAAAGGATAGCTGGCGCCGCCCGGTCCTGCTTTTGGTTGAGCCGGAGGAGTGGATTCGGCAGCCCCGTCGGCAGCATCTGCCCTGGAGGTAAAAAAGACCGTGCCGGAAAGGAACGTAGCAACAGTCAATAGGGCAACGCACTTGTGATTGTTCATAAGCCAAATCCCTGGGTTCTGTCGTCGCTTATGGCAATAAACCCAGCCAGACAAAAAAGATTCGCAGAAAAATAAAACTGCCCGCAGATAGGGGCAGACTTCAGGGAGCAGTGGACAAATGAACAAGCTGCGCGACGATGCGTTTTACTTGCCTGGAGGCAGTGATAATCTGATCGTTTTCAGCATAAAACTCCAGATGCTGATCCCAATGCTTCACCTTGGACAAACTCACGTCCAGGCCTTCAAGAACCTCATAAACAGTAACATCACCGTCCTCTGTATGCGCATAGACATCAGGGTGAAAGGCATAAGCGATCGTCCAGTCATTGATTTCAAAACCATGTTCTGCAAGTTCGTCAACAAGTGAGGCGACATAGGCCGCCACCAGAATGGGCACGCAGCTTGGATCTAGTAAGACCAGGTTTTCATGCGCCGGTCCGATGTATCCGGCACCGGCAAAGAAGCTCGCCAGCTGGGGAAACAGCTTTTCCAGTTGCAAAACTTTCGCAGACGTAATTTGCGCAAAACCGAGAGGCACATCATGCCTTGAGTGCTGCCCTGTTGAGACCAGATAATCGTCAATCAGCTGGTTGCGCGTGTATCCGCACAGATTGTGGCGCACATATGCTCTAAGCAACTCGGCGGAAAGCCCGTTGAGTTGTGGAAAAAACGAAAATACTCGCAGCCAGGAAAATTGATCGGTGCGCACGGTCAGTGATAGCAAGTCATCTTCAAAACCTTCAAACGGCTTTTCGACGTCACGGAATAAACACACCCCGTCATGCATCAGCCAGGGCAAGGCTTCCGCATGCAGATCCAGAGCCGCTGCTGGGTATGACTGATCGGGAGATTCATGAGCGGGAGTTGAAACAGGCCCGGGAGCAAGATCCTCGTTGGCGACGTTTGGCGCCTGCAATGCTGCGGTTACGGGGCTTGGCGCGTGCAACGCGCCGGCTACGGAATTAGTGGACGCATCATTAACGCGCCTGTGTGTTGTTTCGACTGTGCCATCCTCAAAGGCAATTCCAAAAGATTTCTCTTGCATCTCCCGGGCCCGGGCACGTGCCTCATCCAGAGACAGGCCTTCCTGCAGGGCCAGAATTTCGGTCATCGAGTCGAATTTGCCCTGCGTCGTGGTCGCCTCTTTCAATTGCTTTTTGGCGCCTTCCAGTTGCTCTTTCATGAACTGCAAATTGGAGCGCTCCTCATCGAGGACGCCATCTTGATCCGGGCTTGAAGATTGAGGCTGTGGTTCGGTGGACATTGTGCCTTCTCCTCAAGACAATTATGCACCAGCAAATCAAGTTCGAACGCATGGACGACCCCAACCAGCAACGGTTCCCGCTCGAGAATATCGGACACTTATCTGCGGATGGATACACGCCAATCAGGCATCAAAAATGCTTAAACCCCGCGGACTACCCCCAAAAGGGGAATTACGCTAACTAGTTATACGTGGTACATAAGTAAAAGAGCCCTAGCTGTCCGGGGCGACGGAACAGCAACGACTCTGCTTTTCAAGGTATCAAGCTATGTCATGGAATGAACGACTGAATGCCGGCAGAGCGGCGCTGGCTAAAAACGATTATCAAAATGCCGAGTATCAACTCTGGGAAGCGCTCAAAGAAGCGGAGGTATTCGGCGGCGAATCGGACCAGATGATTGAAACAGCCGAAATGTTGTCGAAGTGCCTGATGGAAATGGGCAAGTATGAAGATGCCGAACCCTTGATGCTCGGTCTGGCGGACATTCAATCGCGCCGCCTCGGTGCCAATAATGTGCGAACAGCGCACACTCTGGTCATGCTGGCGGAGCTTTACTATGCCAAAGGCGAATATGCGCGCGCCGAGCCATTTGCTCAGTCGGGGCTGAAGTGCATCGAAGCGACCCTGGGACCTTCCAATGAAGAAACCGTCCGACTGACGGCTTACATGGCTTACATCTACCATGCCCAGCAGAAATTCATGCAGGCGGAGCCATACTATGAAAAGGCTATGTCAGCCTCGATCAAAACGATGGCGGAAAATCCGGAAGGAGCCTTGCAGGTGATAAACGGCTATGCAGCCCTATTGAGCGCCACACACCGGGAAGACCAGGCGAACAATCTGCTTGCTTATGCGGCTCAAGCAAAGTAATAGCAAAACAAACAATCAATCAGCATTTTCCAGTCCTCGAGAATCGGCCTTTGGTGGTTATTTAGAAACGCACTCAATGACACCTGATTCCTTGTCATCCAAAGTCGGGCTTTGTTGATTGCGCACATATTTGTCCAAAAAGGCAACACTGTAATGACAGATCAATTCTTGGCTGGCCGGATCTTTGTTTAGATTGGAGAATGAGAAGTGCCCCACTTTGTCGAATTCGACAAAATAGGCCGGCGAAGAGGTTTGACTAAACGCACCGTTAGGGCGCTTTAGAAACGGCGTGATGCCAAAATCGCGAGTACCACCTTGATACATCACGGGCACGTGCAAATCTTTGAGGGTGCCTTTAACTACAAATGGCTCCGAATAGGGCGACAATGCCAGCACCGCCTTAATATCCGGAAGCTTCCAGGATGGCCACGCTCCGGCCAATGCCAGAGCCGTATAACCGCCCAGGGAATGCCCAGCCAATGCCACTTTCGACCAATCAATCTTGTTTGTCCAGGCGGGATCATTGTGCAAGAACTGCAGCAATTTTGCAATGTCATCACCGCGTTGCCTGTATGTTCTGTCGCTCCAGGCAGAGGCATTCTTGAAGCTAACTTCCGGCTTAAATTCGCCGCCGCCGCCCATCATAGCGTCGCGATGGTTGGGAGCCATGACAAGATAACCGTCAGAGGCAAGTGCTTTCATAAGAAAAATGCTTTGCGTGTTCATGCCGTGAAAACCATGAGAAAAAATGACCAGAGGCGCTGGCTTGCTGTTATTCGCCGGCTGCCACACTGCTACATTCAGTCCGGCCATATTTATTTTTTCCGCGCTGTCACTTTGATTACGGCCCGGGTTGAAATTATGCAAACTGGACAGGCCTTGTCCCTGTCCGCCCAATTTTTGCCGCAACCGATCTCTCAACAGCCCCTGTGCGCGAGCAGAGCTGCACACAAGAGCAATGACAATAGCCAAAACTGTCAAAAAGCCAAGTTTGCAGTTTTTACTCATGCTATTTCCCCGAGTTGTTCAAGCACTAAATCTTGTACACGATTGGCTCAAAAAAGTTGCGATAGCGCTATTCGGATTTAGACCCAAACTTTCAATCAACAATTGCAAAATAATACAAAAAGCGTAAAGAGGCTGACTTGCGCTTCAGCCTCTGACGCCCTTACCAGTTTCCGCCCGAATCAGGTAAGAAAACCTATGTTTTGCATCTCTATGATCTGGTTCTGAATCTGTTGATCATTCCTCTGGCGTTTTCCGCCTCTTTAATAACCGCTTGTTCTGCCAATTCGTCACCACGCGTACCGGCTTTGCCGACGAAGAAAACGCCAACGGAGCCAACCAGGCAAACCAACGCCATTGCCGGGACGTGCCAGTCGGCTGGCACTGTTAGCTGCACAATCAGGCAAAGAATGCCGACCACCGCCATAATGGCCAAAATCACCCGCGAGCTTATCGAGCGGCGTTGCGCCTTTACTTCCAGTTTTTTCTGTTCGAAAAGGTTTTTCACCTCATCGCTGTGCTCTTCGATTGGTGCTTTCCTTCTGGTCTCACCGCGCATTTCCGAAAGCGCCTCAATCAAGTTGCAGCGTTTTCTGTCCACGGTCTGCAGGCAGACGACGGCTTCTGCTTCACTGATATCGTTGTCGGCAAGCATCTTGGTGGCGCTGACCGAGGCTTTATAAGTGAGGGGTGACAGAAGCTGCGAGGCGACGAGAGCTTTCAATGGTCCCATGCGGTGTTGCATTTGCATGCGCACAGCCCGGGAGTACAAATCGGAATTGACGAGATTGGCTTTAATAAGCAGCGCAATCGCTTCTTCGGCGTGGAGATCGTCGGCAAAAAGTTTGAGAACTGCAGCCGCTTGCTGGAGTGTGATGCGCTCTTCTTTCATGAGGCGCACGGCTTTGGCAGCCGCTTCCACGGAAATGACGCCTTTGAGGACCATATCTTGAACGGCGAGAGTCTCATTCAAAATGCTGCTGGGAACGAGCCCTGAGCCGACCAGAATTTCACCGAGCATCCGTCTTTCAATTAGTGAGCGTTCTACTGCGACAAGATTGTCTCTTTCGCTGATTACCTTCCCGGAGGTAAGCAGCTCGCCCAACTTGATTCGATTGACGGAGCTCTTCGGCGAAATCTTGAGACCATGAAGGGCATCATCAAGAGAGTACTGATTCTTTTTGACGTCTTTCAGTGCCTTGACGGCATCAGAGGCGTCCAGATTGCCGCTGCGCACTTGCGAGACGGCTTCCAGAGCGCTGCTCAGTAAAGAGAAAGCGATGCCGTTGGTGAGAATAAGTGCCCGGCCGAAAGGCAGGCTTTCGCTTCTGGCCTTGTCGAGGGCTAATTCGAAAGCCTGCTGGCTGACGAGATTGGCGCGCACAACCAGCTGTTCCAATTCAAGAACTCTTTCGACTGCAGCTTTTTCAGGAGCTGATTCATCGAGCACGTCCGCCAGCGAGAGACCCGCCTCGACAGCCTTTTTAAGTGCTGCCACGGCGGTGCGTTCATCAAGAATGCCTTCGGCAACCAGAGACTGCGCAAGCAGCGCAGACTGCATATTTTTATCGTTGACATACTGCAAGGAAGAAAGCACCTTGCCCATCTTTTGTCCGGTCTGTGCGGAGATGGTCAGAGCTTCGTGCAGTTTTTCCCCCGTGACCAGTTGCGATTCGATCAAGAGTTGACCGAGACGCATCCTTTTAACCTGACGATGTTGCGAAATAGAGGCGGTATTGCTTTGGGCCGCGCCGGCTTGAAATGATCTGAGGTTGTTCATTTGCTTAGCCGGTTCCATCATCCAATCCTCTGCGTCTCGCCGTCTGCGACCGATTTGGTCCTGCCGGCGTTGTTCGACGCTTTGATAGTAAGCCTGTCCGTCAAGGATTGAAATTCGCAAATACGGTTTAGCGAATTCGTGTACAAAACGACGCCGTGCCAGATTTGATGCTGGTTTTGCTTGCCAAAACCGAAAGATTAAATATCAAATTTGCCGGATTGGAGCTGGCAGCCACTTTTGGAACCCCACCGTTGAACCTAACGCTAAAACAACGCTGGGACATTTAGGCTGACACAACTTACCAGGCAAATGCACCCGCCATTACGCCATGAAGCTGAATGACGGGCGCCCATTGAGAGATAAGGTTCTACCCATTAGAGGGCTTTGCAAATGAGCAGCACAGAAAGCGGTGCGATTGTCCACAAACATCAGGCCGAGTACAAGTCTATCTTTTCTGATGCCGCTGCTGCCAAAGGTGCAGACGGTGACCACAAACCAGAGGCCTTAAAAAAACTGGCTGGCGAGCTTGCCGACATACAAAAGGACGATCCCGGATATTACAGAACCATCCTCAATGACCTGAACAGCAAATTCAAGGCTGAAGACTTCGGATTACAGCCTGGTGAAAAACTCCTGGGTGGCGTAAAAAACGGCACCGATGTGCACCTGGTGACAAAGAGTGCTGATGGTAAGAATCTAAATTACTATGGTGAAACTGAAGCGGGTGACAGTAAGACAGGGAAAACTTTCAGCCGCACAGGGCAATTGGACAACACGCCTTCAGGCGATCCCCGAGGCACCGAATTTCAACCTAAATCTCCAATTACAAAATTGAGAGACGGCACCGCCACCTACACTGAAGGCAAGGACGATCACAATATGTGGGACGTGGCCCGGCATGTTTTGGGCTATGACAAACTGGACACGCTCGCCAAGAAAAACGAAGCAGCGAATCTAATTAAACTGCTGGAAAAGGATCCGCAAAATGCTAAAAGGATCAAAGAAGGCCAGACTATTCACTTGCCGGCGATGAGTTTTAGTACACTACCTGACGCTCCGGACAAACCGGCGGCGGACCAGCCGGCCGTGGTAGCGCCAGCGCCCGCTAAACTGCCGGCCGAAGCGCCGCTGCCCACTCAGACACAGCTCGATGATCCGGTCAGCGATCAAACCATCGAAGATCTGACTCGTAAGAAAAATACCCCGGGCGAAACACCGGTGGACGGAACAGCCGATGCTCTGGCAACCAAGGTCAAAAAGGACAATGCCGATATGACCGCAGCCGGCAATGCTGTTTTCACAGACAAAGCCGCTCAAATCCTAGGCTTCAGCGATAAGAGCCAGATCGCATTTAGCAGCCCCAATGTTCTCGATGACTTTGCTGACGAAGCCAGAGCATACGCAAAGAAAAATCCCAACGACGCAGATGCCCAGAATCTGGTCAAGGGATTGCAATACATGAAAGACAACTGGAGCAAATTCGAAGTGACCGGCATGTCCGGCAGCCCCTATCTGGATGCTGCCTCCTTCAAGAGACTGATGGACAAGCGCACCACTAATCTTGCCGAGTTAGAAAGGCTGAGCAAAAAGGATCCGAGCTAATCCGAGCTAATCCGAACCGCAAGCATAATGCCCAGAGTTGGTTCGAACTACTGTGCTTGCGGGCCGGCGCTAGGCAAGTTTCTTTTCAGATTCCTGCTTGCGACTTGCGATCACAGAAACATTTACAAAGACATATCATGACGATCCGGGCTGGATTAGCCTTTCCAGCTCTACACAACATCTCTTTATACTTTTTACAACGCTTATAGCTCTTGTTATGAGCCAACCCTTACTTTAGGTTGGATAGTACAAATCTCCATCTCCGACCAACATGTGACCTTCCCGACATTCCAACCAGAATGAAAAAAACCACGATCCTGGAAGGCAAAGTTGCCGAGTGATGTGCACCGAACTCGCTTCCTGAGCGGGTTCATCTGTTCGCAATAGACATAACTCATAGGCCTAACATGTCAGGCATACAGACCAGAGGCGGATTCTTCCGCCGACTAAAGCTGGTCGGGCAAGGCTACTGGTTCGGCGATCTCGGCTGGAACTGGTGGAAATGTTTGATCGCAATTGTAGTGGCCGCCGGTACCGTGTACGGTATCAGCCAGGCGGTGTCTGTCGGCAAGAAAAGTGTTTTGACCTGGTTTACGAGCCTCGAGGCTCAGACCATACTGGACACGGTCAATCACTACTGGTTTTCCGGCACCCTAGCCATCGTCGCCGCCTCCCTCACCGTCTGGTATGTAGGCGGCAAGCTGCGCGTAGACAGGCCAGGCAATAGCACGAAAAACGGACCTTACGACCGGCTCACCGCCTGGTCGTTCCTCGTTCTCGTCCTTCTCTTCATAGTTGTGGTCAACATCATGAACGTGGTTATCGCCAACGTTTCTCAGATGTTCACCAATGCGCTCAACGCCAAAGACGAGCTTGCCTACTGGAAGTGGCTTTATTGCTACGCCATGATCTTCATCGTGGCCATTCCGGTGGTGGGCTCGAATCGCTGGGTTCGGCTCGTTCTTGGCGCCCACTGGCGACGCTGGCTTACCTTCGACCTCACCGAACGCTACTTGAGCAGCGCCACTCGCGCCTACTACCACATCACCGGCCGCTCCGAAGTGGTCGACAATCCGGACGAGCGCATGCACGAAGATGTTCGCAACTTTTGCGACGCTTTCCTGGCGCTATTGATCCTGGTTCTTGGTTCTTTGATCACCCTGGTTGCCTTCAGCAATGAGCTCTGGGGAATGAGCAAGGAACTCACGTACGTGGTGATCGGCTACTCTCTTAGCGGCACGCTCGTCACCTGGTGGTTGGGTCGAAAGCTTGCCGCCATCAACGGGTGGCAGTTGCGCTACGAAGCAAACTTCCGCTTCGTGCTCACCAGAACCCGTGAAAACACCGAGTCGATCGCCTTCTATGGCGGTGAAGCCAAAGAGCTGGATCAGGCCAAGGGTCGGTTCGCCAACCTGTACCACAACTATTTCCGGCTGATTGGCGCACAGAGAAATCTGGGCTTCTTCACCACTGGCTTCGACTATATGGTGATCATCCTGCCGTCACTGTTCCTTGCACCGCTCTATTTCAAAGGGCAGATCGACGTCGGCGCCATTACCAAGGCGACCTTCGCCTTTCGTATGGTGCTTGGTTCGCTGGAGGTGATCATCAGCGAGTTCACGAACATCGCCAAATTCTCCGCCAACGTTGAGCGTATCGGCACGTTCGTCGAGGCGGTTCAGAAACCGGTGGAGACCGAGGCGAGGGAACGTATCATCACCACCTTCGGCGATACGATCAAATTCGATGGCGTCACCATCCGCACACCGGACGGCTCGCGTACTCTCATCTCCAGACCATTGAGCTTTGAGCTTCTAGCCGGATCGGCGCTTCTGGTCGTCGGACCTTCCGGTTGCGGCAAGAGCTCACTCTTGCGCGTCGTCAACGGTCTCTGGACCAACGGCACTGGACGGGTCGTACGACCCGAACAACGGCTGGGCATGCGCAACATGCTCTTCCTGTCGCAGAAGCCGTATATGACACTCGGCTCCCTGAAAGAGCAGATCATTTATCCGCTCGTCGACATGGAAATCTCCATCGGTGAGCTGAAAAGAGTCCTTGCCGAGGTCAATCTGGGCGGGATCGTCGACAACATCCGCGGCAAGCTGTCTACTCAACGCACCATTGATGCGCAGAGGAAGGCAAATCGCTGGTGGACACGACTGTTCCGCAGAGGCCCCGAGATCGCTCCTGTATCTGTCGATCCGGCCACGATCAGCGACGAGGAAGTATTTGCCGCTGAGCTCAATTGGCAGGACGTTTTCTCAGGCGGAGAACAGCAGCGTCTGGCTCTGGCTCGAGTCCTCGTCTTCCAGCCCCGGATAGCCATCCTCGACGAAGCCACCAGCGCTTTGGATGAGGATAATCAGGCCATGTTCTACGAGATCTTGCGCACGATTGCCAGGAAAACGGGAACCAGCTTCATGAGCGTCGGTCACAGTCCGGCTCTGCCTCGCCACCACGACTTCGTCCTGAAGCTCGATGGCAAGGGCGGCGGTGAGATGATGACTGCGTCTGACTACATGAGGCACATGGTCGAGTAATGGAATAACTGATGTCACTGCGTTCACCGAGGTGCAACAATGGTCTTAATTGACCCTTGCTGCATCTCGGGGGGACCAGAACATCCTTGCAGCTTCCCAACCTTTACTGTCCTTGCGAATCTTTGCAGGCTGATATCTTCCTTCGTTGGCTCTGGTTATTTTTTTGATTTTCAACCTTCCTATTTAATATAGTATAAACACCGCCAGTAATACCGATTGTGTTTCGAGATCGCTTGAAACCCTTATGTTCTAACCCAGCAATTCTTTGCGCTTGCCGACCAGTGCCAAAAGGTAATACTTGTCGGCATCAGCCGCAAAAGCCTTCGTTTCATCGAAGGTGGGCTCCGGCTTGTAAGCTTTTAGTGGTGCGAATTTGGCGATATTGGCGGCGCCCAACATTGGCTGCCCCTTTTCGGCATAGATCGCATTGATGGCATCTTGAATCTTTGCAGGCGAGGTTTCTTGAACGACTTGCTCAGGCGACAGCCGGGGCGGGAAGCCCTGGTCCACCATTTTGTCCGGATTATTGTCTCGCCATTGAGCGATTTTGGCAGCCGCTTCGTGGTTTCGCAAAACCGTAGCAACCTTGAGTGCCGTGCCGGTCAGCTCCATGTTGGAAGCAAGATTGGCCGGATCGCAACAGTCTCCTCTAGTGCCGGTTAGTCGATCTATTTTGTCATTCAGTCCGGGTGTTGTGAAATATGCATTTGGATTCATATCTCTGTAGATCAGATTTCGCTCCAGGTTGAGCTGAGCTGGATCATTTGCCATCCCCGTCTTCTCAATCAGGTCATGTGTGATTTCCATGCCTGGTGGAAAAACGCGTTGCAGCCCGGAATCGCCGCTGGACAGATTGGCCGCGGTACCGTCTGTGCCTGCCCTCTCAGAACCTCTAAATGGGGGCAAGGTCTGACTGGCTATCTCTCTCGCCATCCAAGCATCGTGAGTGGATGCACAGCAACCCGGGTTCATTTCCAATTGCTCTGCCATATGCCCATCCTTGAGAATCTGAGTTATATCAATTGCCTTCTACATTCTATGAGCTGTGTCACTCAGCCAGAAGCGCCTATGCGGAACGGCACACCCAGGCATTCGCGAGGGCATGTGAATATTTGAATGAGAAGTAACCAAATCCTAACTCTAGGAGCGTGTAGATTTCGTGAACTATTTATGCCAAGTATGAATTTATCCCGCTTACAGCTAATCCACGAAGACTAACTAAGACAATGCGGGCAATTGCCGAAGAATTTCAGAGCATCTGAAAAGCCGGTTCAAAAGTGGCAGATCAGGACAGCTTCGATGTGCAAGCCCTGCATCTGGTCGCCGCTGCTGGAACAGTCTCCAAGCACTCACCGCACACTTTTGTTTCTGGAGCTGGCGGATCTTTTGGTAGCAACGCCTTTGTGATCAAGTACACGACAAAAGCAACTATTGTGAAATCGATCAGTGAACCAACGAAATGACCGTACTTTATGGCGTTCGTTGACGTCTTGCCGGAGGCATCAGTTGACTGTGACAAGACTATCTGGGCTTCGCGCCAGTCTCCTTTGGGCATGACCAAACCGATCGGGGGCATGATCACATCATCAACCACGGCCGTAACGACTTTGCCTGTTGCAGCACCGATAATGACACCAATAGCCAGAGCCAGCGCATTGGTCTTGGTTAGAAAGACCTTGAAATCTTTGAGCATTATTCTTT
>Ga0265313_10004315_pt1 | contig 11007 bp, 9 predicted proteins | sample 4123metaG_FD_203122 | JGI IMG/M metagenome (GOLD analysis project Ga0265313, IMG submission 203122) | Rhizosphere microbial communities from Carex aquatilis grown in University of Washington, Seatle, WA, United States - 4-1-23 metaG | ecosystem: Host-associated > Plants > Roots > Rhizosphere >...
CCGGGGCAGGCGTATGACGAGTGTGGCAACGGCAACAAATCGCAGGTCCACTGGGACATGGTTTGCATCCAGCGGCCGGAATATGGCGGCGGCGAAATTCGTTTCGACGGCAAGCTGATCCGCAAGGACGGGCTCTTCGTGCCGAAGGCGCTGCACAAGCTGAATCCGGAGTATTTGCTCGGCGAATAAGTGAGCCGTGGATTTCACGGATTCATGAATCTGCGGGAATTCATCCAGGCGCTGCCGAAGACGGAGACGCACCTGCACGTCGAGGGTGCGCTGCCCTACGAACTGCTGCACGTCTGGCAGCCGGAGCGCTATCCAGACGATCCGCCGTTTCGGCGCGCGGACTATCGCTACGAGACGTTTCCGGACTTCGAGCGAATTCTGCTGGAGCACGCGCTGCCGTGGTTCACGAGCGCGGAACGTTATCACGAGGCAGCGAAGGCGATTTTTGCGAAACACGTCGCGCAAAACGTGCGCTACGTGGAGACGAGTTTTCATCTGCCGGTCACGAAGTTCATCGGCGTGCCCGGATCGGAGATCATCGCGGCGATTCGCGCCGCCGTGCCGCGCGGGCTCGAGGTGCGAATCTTGACCGGCATGTTGCGGACCGACATCGTCGGCGCGCTGCGGCCGACGATCGATCGGTTGCACACATGGGATGGACTTGCCGGCGTCGATTTGCACGGCTTCGAGGCGATGCGCACGGAGCCGGAGACGGCGGCGGTGTGGGCGCGGCTGCGGGCGGCGGGCAAGGTCACAAAGTGCCACGCGGGCGAGTTCGGCGGCGCGGAACGCGTGCGCGAGGCGATCGAATTGCTAGGCGTCACACGCGTGCAACACGGCGTGAGGGCGATCGAGGATCCAACCGTCGTGCAACTCGCGGCGGAGCGCGGAGTGACGTTCGACATGTGCCCGATCAGCAACGTGCGATTGCGCGTGGTGCCGTCGCTGCGCGCGCATCCGATCCGGCGGTTGATGCAGGCGGGCGTGCGCTGCACGGTGAGCACGGACGATCCGCTGAATTTCGCGAACACGGTGAACGACGAATATGCGGCACTGGCGGCGGAGCTCGATTTTACGCGAGCGGAGCTCGCGCAGGTGGTGCGCAACGGCTGGGCCGTCGCCGGTGTTTCGGCGGCGGCGCGGGCCGCCGCGATCGCCGAGATCGACCGGCTGCTGACGGTGACGGCTTGACGTTTTCTTAACGGATTTTGTCCCGTTCTTAATTAGGCGGAGTTGCCGGATCGGAATACGGTGGCGACATGAAAACCTACTATTCGATGCAAGGTTCTTCGGCTCGACAATCGCTGGTCAAAGGCTTTGGCGAATCGCTCTCCGTGCTGGCCTGCGTCGGCGCGTTTTGCGCGGCCATTTGGCTGGCGAAGGGGCAGCCGTCCCGCGAGCATTTGGCGCCGGCGGTCGCGGAGCACCGAGTCCATTAGCGTGCGGCGCGCTTAGTCGTCTTGCCGGCATCCTCGCTGGCGGTCATAGGCTCGTTGAGACAACAACGATGCCGATGACCTACACCATTCCCCCCGGCGTGCGTCGGGCGCGCGCCGACAAGATTTTGGCGACGGCGTTTTCCGATCACAGCCGCGTGGCGTTTCAGCGGGCGTTCGATGCCGGGCTGGTGAAGCGGGGCGACGAAACGCTTGGACGCGATGCGAGTGTCGTGGGCGGCGACGAGCTGACGTTTTCGTTTCCCGACACGAAACCGGCGGAACTCAGGGCGATGGACATTCCGCTCGACGTGATTTTCGAGGACAAGCACATGCTCGCGCTGAACAAGGCGGCGGGCATGGTCGTGCATCCGGGCGCGGCGACGGGTGAGGACACGCTCGTGCATGCGTTGCTCGCGCATTGCGCGGGAACGTTGAGCGGGATCGGCGGTGTCGAACGGCCGGGGATCGTGCACCGGCTCGACAAGGAAACGACCGGCGTGATCGTCGTCGCGAAAAGCGACAAGGCGCACCGCGCGCTCGCTGATCAGTTCGCAACCCGCGTGCTGAAAAAGGAGTATCTCGCGCTCGTGGCCGGCGTGCCGCAGCTCCTCAGCGGGACGATCGACCGGGCGATCGCGCGCCACCCGATTCACCGGCACCGGATGACGGTGGGCGAGGGCGGAAAACCGGCGCGGACGGATTGGGAACGCGTGGAGGCGTTCGGTGAAGTGGCGGCGCTCATGCGCTGCGCGATTCACACGGGGCGCACGCACCAGATTCGCGTTCACTTGAAATCGCTCGGTCATCCGCTGCTCGGCGACGCGCTTTACGGTTGGAAACCCGACGCACGGATGCCGCGCCAGCCGGAGCGCGTGATGCTGCACGCGGAGCACCTCGCGCTGACGCACCCGATCACAGGCAAGCCGCTCGATCTGCGCGCGCCGCTGCCGAAGGATTTTACTGCGATGTTGAAAATGCTCCGGGCGTTGGCGAAACCGCGGCCGGCCAAGTCTTGAGCGCGCGAGTGACCGGCGACAGTAACCCGTAAGATGGCGGGGCGTCATCGGCGTTGAACATTGTTGAGCACATTCCGATGAAAACCATGAAACTTTCCCTTCGAATCTGTCTTGTCGCGATCGCGTTTTCTGCCGCCTCTTTGGCCGCCGAACAATCGACCGCTCCGGCAACACCCGTCTCTGAGCAGGCTTCCCGTCAACACGCGTTGCGGCGCGCAAAAATGGGAGTCATCGCCGACCGGCTCCGGCTGACCGGCGACCAGCGAACCAAGATTAAAGCCGCGTGGCGACAAACGGCGGAGGCGGCGAAAGCGATCCGGGCGAACGCTGCGTTGACGGCGGAGCAGCAACACGAACAGATCGCGGCACTGAGAAAATCGACACGCGAGCAGATGCGTGCAATGCTGACGCCGGAGCAGCAAACGAAACTGGCCGAGATCAGAAATCATCCGCGGATGTTGCACGCGCTCGCGGTTCGGCGGGTGCGCGCGGCCGCGGTGGCAAATCGCCTCGGCCTGACCACCGAGCAGCGTGCGAAGATTCATAACATCCGCGGGGCGACGCGTGCGGCGGTGGCGCAGGTTCGTTCCGATCCCGCGCTCACGCCCGAGCAGAAGCGCGCGAAGGTGCGCGTGCTGGTGAAGGCGAACCGGCTCGAAGCGCGCGGCGTGTTGACGCCCGATCAGCAGAAAAAACTCGACGGAATGCGCGGGCATTTCCAAGCCCGGCTCGCGCCGCCGGTCTGAGCTACCGGCAGTCTTAGTCTATTTTCAGTGCTTCGGCGGCGAGGCCGAAGCGCAGGTTGTAGAGCGAATGGCGGAACGAATCGAACCCGCCGGCCTCGGCCACGGCGATGAGCGTGGCGAGCGCGGTCGGGAAAACGTCGGCACGGGCGGATGGCAGGCCGGCGACGAGCTTGCGATCGGCGAGCCGCAGCGCGGCGAGTTCGGGGAGCAGCGTGCGGAGTTGTGAGATGGCGACGAGCGTGTCGGTCAATTCGAGCGGCTGGCCGGCGCGTGCGGCGAAGATGGCGCGGACGGTCGTGATCGTCCCGCCGGTGCCGACGGCGATGGAGCCGGGCGGCAGCGAAAACGCGAAGGCCGCTTTGGCGAGCGTCGATTTCACGTGGCGTGAAATTGTGGCGAGAGTTTTCGACACGACGGGCTGCTCGCGATCGGCGTCGAATTTCTCGGCAAGGCGGACGCAGCCGAGTTGGAGGCTGGCAGCCTGCTCGATGCGGCGATTGCGGAAGGCGAGGCATTCGAGGCTGCCGCCGCCAAGGTCGAAAACGTAGAAATCGCGGAGGCCGGACAGTGCGGGGTCGCAGATGAGGCCGCGTCCGATGAGGTTCGCTTCCTCGTCGCCGGAGAGAAGCCGGATCGTCTGGCCGGTGGCGGCGCGGACGCGGTCGATAAATTCGGTGCCGTTTTCCGCATCGCGCACGGCGCTGGTCGCGACGAGGATCGTTTGCGCGGGAGAAAACGGCGCGGCGAAAGAGAGGAGTTCGTCGATCGCGGCGAGTCCGCGGATCGTGCTTGCTTCGGCGAGATGCGGCGCTGCCTCGCTGATGCCGGCGCTAATGCGGGCGTCGATGGTTTTTTGGGCGAGCGCGCCGAGGCTGCCGTCGGCGGCGCGGGCGGCGACGAGGCATTTGATGGAGTTGCTGCCGATGTCGATGACAGCGACGGGAGACATGCGCTAAACATCGCCTGCCAGCGGGCTCCTACAAGATGAAATCCGCCGGGGCGATGAGCAGGACGAACTCGCCCTTGAGGCTGGTTTTCGCGAGGCGGGCTTCGACCTCGGCGGCGGGGCCGACGAGGAAGGTTTCGTGGAGTTTGGTCACTTCCTTCGCGACACAGAGCACGCGGGCGGAACCGAGCGTGGCGACGATTTCGGCGACGGCCTTGTCGATGCGGTGGCAGCTTTCGTAGAGCGCGAGTGTGTAGGCGAAGTCGCGGTGGTTTTCGAAAAAGGCGATGCGGGCGGCGCTTTTGGGCGGGAGAAAACCGACGTAGAGAAAACCGTTGGTCGGCAGGCCGCTGGCGCTCAGGACCGCGGTGAGCGCGCTCGGGCCGGGCACGGGCACAACGGGGAGGCCGCGACGGCGACAGGCGCGGACAAGGCGGAAGCCGGGGTCGCTGAGAGCAGGTGTGCCGGCATCGCTGACGAGTGCGATCGATTTGCCGGCGGCGAGATCGCTGGCGAGGCGTTCGGCGGCTTCGGTTTCGTTGTGCTCGTGATAGGCGACGAGGTCGCGACGAATGCCGAGGCGGGTGAGAAGCGCACCCGTGGTGCGCGTGTCTTCGCAGGCGATCAGATCGACGGCGGCGAGGATGGCACGTGCGCGATCTGTGAGATCGGCGAGATTGCCGATGGGCGTGGCGACGACGTAGAGGTGGCCGGGCTGCGGCGTGAGGGAAGCGTTTTCCATGCGAGGCCTCGCGGTGCCGCGCGATGGAGCGTCAACGGGTGATACCGCTGCCGCTCATGCCGGGAATCTGGCCTTCCCAATCGGCGGGACGGCTCCATGGAATCGAGGAGTCCCGCGGTGCGGACATGCAGCCGGCGGTGAGAGACAGGAGGGCGAGCAGCAAAAGGGCAAAGATGGATTTCCGCAGCGGGATCATGGATCAGTTGGTTAATACGGCAAAATCGCCCTTCTGCAAGACGCCATGCAGCGAGTCCGGTTGCACCTGGGCGATGGAAAAATTGGGGCGCACGTCGCTGATGAGGACCTTGGCGAGCACATCGGGTCCGCGCTGGATCGCGAGCGACTGGCCGGGCTGCGCGCCGTGGGTCGCGCCGTAGTTGAGGACGACGAACGCGTTCGAGGGGCCGACGCTGACGACCGCGGTGGCGACCGCAGCAGCGATCGGAGGATGGGTTGCGAAAACGGCAGTCGAGGCGCCGGGGGCGGCCGGCGCGGCGGCGCCGTGCTGGGCGTTGGCGAGCTGGCGCTCAAGATCGGTGATCGTGGCCTTGTAGGCTGCGACGGCTTCGGGTGCGACGGCGGAACTGCGCGCTTCGGCGAGATCGCGTTTGAGCGAGTCGAGTTGTTCGTTCAACGCGCGGTCGGACTCGTCGCGGGCGGCGAGGGCGGCCTTGGTTTGGGCGAGTTCGCGCGCGAGTTGGACGTTGCGGGCCTCGGTGGTCGTGAGGCGGGATTTCGCTTCGCCGAGATCGGAGTCGAGCGTGGCGAGGCGTTTTTCGAGCAGATCGTTCTGCTCGGCGGCGGTGGCAAGTTTCGAGTCGAGCGAGGTGGCGTGGGAATTCGCGGAGGCGAGTTGCGTTTCCAGAATTTTTTTCGAGTTGCCGATCTGGAAATAAAGCATCGCGGCGGCAGCTGCGCCGAGAAGCGCGAGGGCGCAGAGCACGAGGGGCAGGCTTTTCATCCGCGGGAGTGCCAGTGTTGTGGCCGGCTGCCCGCGAGTTTGAAAGGGGAAAAGTGAATCGCGTGTCGGCGTCGGGCGCCAAAAAACCGGGCTAGATGCCGTAGAGCGACTGGTGCCAGAGCTTGCGCGCGCGTTTTTTCACGCCGCTGTTGCCGCGATTTGCGGCGAGGTGCTCGAGGATTTTGAAGACGAGTTCGGTCGAGATATCGGTGCCGAGTTGAGCGGCGATTTCCTCGGCGGTGAAAGACTTGCCAGGAGACGCGCGGAGCGCGGCGGTGATTTTTTGTTTCAACGCGATCACGCCGCCAGCGGCTTTCTTGCCGGCTTCGACGCCGGGCTGATGGTAGGCGTTGATGTTGATGAGCGTGGCGTAGAAGCCGACGACGCGCTCGTAGAGGGCAATCAGCAGGCCGAGCGTGCGCGGCGAGACATCGGGAACGGTGAGCGTGATCGAGTGGCGGTTTTTTTCGGTGAGGGCGTCACGCGTGCCGAGGAGGAAGCCTTGCAGGTAGTCGCCGGCGGTGATGCCGGGATCGACTTCGAGCGAAGTCTTCGCGTCGCGATCGCGGAGCACTTCGATGAAGGTCACGAAGAAGTTGTTCACGCCCTCGCGTAGCTGCTGCACGTAGGCGTGCTGGTCGGTCGAGCCTTTGTTGCCGTAAACGGCGATGCCCTGGTTCACGATGTTGCCCTTGAGGTCGAGCTCCTTGCCGAGCGATTCCATCACGAGCTGCTGGAGGTAGCGCGAGAAAAGGAGCAGCCGGTCCTTGTAGGGAAGGACGACCATGTCCTTCGCGCCGCGGCCGTCGGTCGCGAAGTGCCACATGAGCGCGAGCAGCGCGGCGGGATTTTGCGCGGTGGTCGGGACGCGCGTGACGGCGTCCATCGCAGCGGCGCCGTCGAGGAGCGCCTGGATGTCGATGCCCTGAAGGGCGGCGGGAAGCAGGCCGACGGCGCTGAGTTCGCTGGTGCGGCCACCGACCCAGTCCCACATGGCGAAACGGGCGAGCCAGTTTTCGGATACGGCGGTCTGGTCGAGTTTCGAGCCGGCGCCGGTGACGGCGACGAAGTGTTTCGCATGGTCGAGGCCGGCGGTGCGAAAGACGGCGATGGCTTCGAGCATGCCGTTGCGCGTTTCCGCGGTGCCGCCGGATTTCGAGATGACGACAACGAGGGTTTTGGCGAGCTGGCCGCGGAGTTCGGCGAGGACGTAGTCGATGCCGTCAGGATCGGTGTTGTCGAAGAAATGGACCGCGAGTTTGTCCTTGCGCGGGCGGCCGAGCGCGTGGGCGACGAGCTGCGGACCGAGGGCGGAACCGCCGATGCCAATGACGAGGAGGTTTTTGAATTTGCCCTTCGGGCCGGCGACGGCGCCGGAGTGGATTTTGGCCGCGAACTCCTTGATCGCGGCGAGCGTCGTGGTGATTTCGTGGGCGAGTTCGGGCGTGGGAGCGAGCTGCGGCGCGCGGAGCCAGTAGTGGCCGACCATGCGGTTCTCGTCGGGATTCGCGATCGCGCCGCCCTCGAGTGCGGTCATCGCGGTGAAGGCCTCCTGGATGCGCGGCTCCATCGTCGCGAAGAAATCGTCGGGAAATGGGATGCAGCTGATGTCGAGCGAGAGGCCGAGATCGGCGTTGTGGTAGAAATGGGTTTTGAAACGGTTCCAAGTCATAGTGGTGAAAGGGAGCGGACTAACAGGCGGAGCGCAACGGACGAAGCCGAAAAATCGTGCGTCGCCCAGCGAGCGGAACCGGGAGCGGCCGATTGGCCTAAAACTGCTCGGCCATCGCGACGGCTTTGAAGAGCGCGGCGGCCTTGTTGATCGTTTCCTGAAACTCGGAGGCGGGCACGGAATCGGCGACAACGCCGGCGCCGGCCTGAATGTGGATTTTGCCGCCCTTGATCAGCGCGGTGCGGAGCATGATGCAGGTGTCCATGTTGCCGTCGTAGCCGAAATAACCGAGCGCGCCGGCGTAGAAGCCGCGCTGCGTCGGCTCGTGGGCGGCGATGATTTGCATCGCGCGGATTTTCGGCGCGCCGGTGACGGTGCCGGCGGGGAAGGTCGCGCGCATCACGTCGTAGGCAGTGCGATCGGGCGCGATCCGGCCCTCGACTTGCGAGACGATGTGCATGACGTGCGAGTAGCGTTCGACGACCATGAACTCGGGCACGCGGATCGAACCGAAGCTGCAGACGCGGCCGATGTCGTTGCGCGCGAGATCGACGAGCATCAGATGCTCGGCGCGCTCCTTCGCGTCGGCGAGCAGTTCGGTTTCGAGGGCGGCGTCCTCGGCGGGCGTGGCGCCGCGCTTACGGGTGCCGGCGATCGGGCGGATTTCGACGAGGCCGTCGGTCAGGCGCACGTGAACCTCGGGCGAGGCGCCGACGATCGAAAAATCGCCGGCCTCGAGGATGAACATATAGGGCGACGGGTTGACGGTGCGCAGCGCGCGATAGAGATCGAGCGGCGATTTCTTGAAATCGCGCGAGAAGCGCTGGGACGGAACGAACTGGATGATGTCGCCGGCGCGGATGAATTCCTTGCCGTCTTCGACGACCTGCTCGAAGCGCTCGCGCGTGAAGTTGCCGGGCGGCACGGAGATTTTCGCCGGATCGATCAGCGGGGCGGGCGCGAGTTCGCGCGGCTGTTTCAGGATCGAGTAAAGATGGTCGAGTTCGGCGACGGCGGAATCGTAGGCGGAGTCGGGATCGCCGCGGATGTGAGCGTTGACGCAGAGGCGGAGGGTTTGTTTGGCGCGGTCGAAAATCAGCAGCGAATCCGACAGCATGAAATAGAGCAGCGGCGAACCGAGTTCGTCGGCCTTCGCGGGCGGGACGGTCGTTTCGATGCGCGTCACATATTCGTAGCCGACGAAACCGACCGCGCCGCCCGTGAAACGCGGCAGGCCGGGCAGCGCGACGGGACGATAGCCGCGCATTTCCGTCTCGATGAGTTCGAGCGGATCGGGTGGGGTCGGGACGATTTGGGCCGGCTGGCCGGGCGCGCGGATTTCGGTCGTGACCGGACCGCAGACGAAGACCTTGCGTGGGCGGCAGCCGATGAAGCTGTAGCGTGAAAGCTGTTCGCCGCCCTCGACGGATTCGAGCAGGTAGGACGGACCGGCATCCTTGAGCTTGGCGTAGGCCGAGACGGGCGTTTCGAAATCCGCCATCAAATCCGTGCAGACCGGGACGACGTTGCCCTGGGCGGCGAGTTCCCTAAACGTTTCCCGGCTCGGATGGATGTTCATTCGTCAAAGACGGGCCTTATGCGGTGCGCGCCGGGACGCGGCAAGGCGAATGAGCCTCCGGCAACTGTGGCGATTTCCGATGTGCGCCGCTGTGTTTGAAACGGCTTCGCCTGGCGCCGCCCGCGGGTGGCGCAGTCACTCGACGGTGACGGATTTCGCGAGGTTGCGCGGCTTGTCCACATCGCAGCCGCGCTCGACCGCGATGTAGTAGCTGAGCAGTTGCACCGGGATAGCGGCGACGATCGGCAGCACGGCTTCGTGGCACGCCGGCAGCGAAATGATTTCGTCGGCGATGCCATCCGGGATCGCTGCGCCCTCGGTGGTGATGACGATGACGGGGCCGTTGCGCGCCTTGATCTCCTGCATGGAGGAGAGGACTTTGTTGAAAATCTCGCCGCTCGGCGCGAAAAAGACGCTCGGGCAATTTTCGCCGATGAGCGCGATCGGCCCGTGTTTCATCTCCGCCGCCGGATAGCCCTCGGCGTGGATGTAGGAAATTTCCTTGAGCTTGAGCGCGCCTTCGAGCGCGAGCGGGAAAAGCGACAGGCGGCCGAGGAAAAGCATGTCGGTCGAGTGGGCGTAGCGTTTCGCGATTTCGCGGATGTGCGGGGCCAGCGCGAGCGCGCGGCGGACGAGGTCGGGCGCGCCTTTGAGGGCGTTCACGAATTGCACGCCGTCGGTGAAACTCATGTCGCGCATGCGCGCGAGGTAGAGCGCCATCATCGCGCCGATGAGGATTTGCGAGGTGAACGCCTTCGTCGAGGCGACGCCGATCTCGGGGCCGACGTGCTGGTAGATGCCGCCGTCGGCTTCGCGCGCGATGCTGGAACCGACGACATTGCTGATCGCGAGCGCGCGGTGGCCCTTGCGCTTGGCTTCGCGGAGCGCGGCGAGCGTGTCGATCGTCTCGCCGGACTGGCTCATCACAAAAAAGAGCGTGTTGCGATCGAGCGGAGAATTGCGGTAGCGGAATTCCGAGGCGTAATCGACCTCGACCGGCAGGCGCGCAAAACGTTCGATCAAGTGCTCGGTGACGAGGCACGCGTGCCACGCGGTGCCGCAGCCGCAAAAGAGAAACCGGTCGATCTGGCGAAACTCGCTCGCCGAGACGTTGAGGCCGCCGAACTGCGCGGTGCTGCCGTCCGCCGAGAAGCGGCCGCGCATCGCGTTTTCGAGCGCCTCGGGCTGCTCGAAAATTTCCTTCTCCATGAAATGCGCGTAGTCGCCCTTGTCGGCGTCGGCGATCGACCAGGTGATCTTGTCCATCACCGGCGACACGTCCGACTGGTCGAGGGTGGTGATCGAAAACGACGACGGCATGAGGTGCACGAGTTCGCCGTCCTTGATGTAAACGACGTTTTGCGTGCGGCTGATCAGCGCGGACGCGTCGGAGGCGAGCAGGTATTCGCCGTCGCCGATGCCGAGGATGAGCGGCGAAGCCTCGCGCGCGGCGACGATCTCGCCGGGAAAATCGACGCACAAGACCGCGATGCCGTAGGTGCCCTCGACGTGGCGGAGCGTCTTGCGCACGCTTTCGAGGAAGCGGCTGTGGCCGTTCTGGTCGGTCGGCTCCTTGGCGTAGTGATAGGCGATGAGGTTGCAGAGCACCTCGGTGTCGGTTTCCGACTGAAACGTGTAGCCCTTGCGCAAGAGGAAAGTTTTCATCTGCGCGTAGTTTTCGATGACGCCGTTGTGGATCAGCGCGAACTTGCCGTCGCTGCTGACGTGCGGGTGGGCGTTGGCGTCGGTCACGCCGCCGTGCGTCGCCCAGCGCGTGTGGCCGATGCCGGTCGTGCCGGTGAAGCGGTGCCGGAGGGTTTCCTTGGCGAGGACTTCGACGCGGCCGGCCTTTTTGGCGACGTCGAGCTGATGGCCCTCCAGGATGCAAATGCCCGCG
>Ga0265313_10004316_pt1 | contig 11005 bp, 6 predicted proteins | sample 4123metaG_FD_203122 | JGI IMG/M metagenome (GOLD analysis project Ga0265313, IMG submission 203122) | Rhizosphere microbial communities from Carex aquatilis grown in University of Washington, Seatle, WA, United States - 4-1-23 metaG | ecosystem: Host-associated > Plants > Roots > Rhizosphere >...
GAATTGTCTTGGACGGGCGCCAAATAACTCCCCACTGAGTCCAGGTTGTTTTTCGTCGGATCAAATTGTCGTTCTTGTTTTAGATACCACCTCGCCAAAGACGTCCGGGATACCCTGCAGAACTACGAGTGCATGTTTGGCCGTTTGAGACGATCATGGCCGAATTACAGGGCACTCAGAGGTGAGGTATGCTGCCGGCACTTGCAGACGACGCCATCACGCTGCACTACCAGCCGATTGCCGACACGCAGGGTAATATTCTGGGCTTCGAAGCCCTCATGCGATGGCACCACCAGCAACGCGGTGCGATCTCGGCCGAGGCCTTCATACCGGTGTTCGAGAATTGCGGTGTTATCCTGCCGCTGTCGCGTTGGGCTCTTAAGCAGGCGTCCCTCGACGCCGTCTGCTGGCGCCGACCCCTGCAGGTTTCCGTCAATCTGTCGCCGGTGCAATTTCAGCAGGACGACGTTCCAGGCATGGTCGCGGCCATCCTCGCCGAGACTGGCCTCGCTCCGGAGCGGCTCGAACTTGAAATCACGGAAGCCACGTTACTGGCAAATGCCAAGCGGCACGGACCGATGCTCCTGAGGTTGGCGGATCTTGGCGTGCGGCTTACTTTCGACGACATCGGCGCTGGCGTTGCGCTGCCATTTCACCTGCAAGACTACCCGTTTTCTAAAATCAAGATCGCCCGCTCCGTCGTGGAGTATGTGGAAGTCTCGCCTTCGGCACGCTCGATCATCCACATGATTGTGCAGGTCGGCAGATCGATGAATGTGCCCGTCGCCGCCAAGGGTATCGAGACCGCGGGGCAGCTTTCGATCCTCATCAACGAAGGGTGCGAGTTCATCCAGGGCTTCTTCTTCAGCCGACCTGCGGCGATGTCGAGCTTTGCCCGCATCACTGGCAACGTACCCGACGACTTCACGCCTGGCTCAACGCGTCTCGCCAACGGCATGCATCTCCTCGTTCCGCTCCATGCCAACGCGGTCGACAGCGCGGACCGGGTGACCTGACCGCTCGCGGACGCTTCGCCTGGCGTTGCGCCGAACCACGGAAGCAGTAGATGCAAATTCCAATCCGCGACCCCGCTAAGAGCAAGTCCCTCGAGAGAAAGTACCGCGCACTTGTGATCGAGGACGGGCTGCGCCACACCGCCGAGGCGCTGGAAGGCCTGTCCGGAGCCGGTTCGCCACCCCGGCCACCGCCGCACCATTCGGCCGGTCGCGGGGTTCCGACCGAGATTGCCCACGTCGCTCACCTCGCCACGATGGAGGGTCGCTATCGGGGTCTACTCGAGGCGGCGCCTGACGCCATGGTCGTGGTCGACCAGGACGGACAAATCGTCCTCGTCAACGCCCAGACTGAAAAACAGTTCGGTTATGACCGCAACGAGCTGCTCGGGCAACGGGTGACGAGCATCATTCCAAAAGGCTTCGCCGAACGGCTCATTGCCGACGGCACCAGCACCGCCGCCGAGGCGCTTGCCCAGCAGATCGGTAACGGCATCGAACTCATTGGCCAGCGCAAAGACCGCAGCCCATTTCCGATCGAGATCATGCTGAGTCCGCTCGAAAGCGCTGAGGGTATTCTGGTCACTGCGGCCATCCGCAACATCAGCGTTCGCCGTGCGGCCGACCGGCATTTAGCGGCAATGGAGGCCCGCTATCGCAGCCTGCTCGAGGGAGCGCCCGACGCCATGGTCGTCGTCAACAGGCGCGGCAAGATTGTGCTGTTCAACGTGCAAGCCGAAAATCAGTTCGGCTACAGCCGCGACGAGTTGCTCGGCCAGAAGGTCACCGAGATTATTCCGGTCGGCTTTGCCGAGCGGCTGATGGCCGACGGCACTCGGACGGCGGCTGAGGCTCTCGCGCAACAGATCGGTACCGGCATCGAATTGATCGGCAAACGCAAGGACGGCAGTTCGTTCCCCATCGAGATCATGCTGAGCCGTCTCGAAAGCGCTGAGGGCATTCTGGTGACGGCTGCGATCCGCGATATTAGCGTTCGCCGCGCCGCCGAACTGCTTCTTGCGCAAATGGAGGCCCACTACCGCGGCCTTCTTGAGGCGGCGCCCGACGCCATGGTGGTCGTCGACCAGAAGGGAGAGATCGTGTTGCTCAACGCGCGGGCCGAAACGAAATTCGGTTATCGGCGCGACGAACTGCTCGGCCAGAAGGTCACCAACATAATCCCCGAGGGTTTTGCCGAACGCCTGGTCGCCGACGCGCTTCGTTCCGCCGAGGACGCACTGGCGCAACAGATCGGCACCGGTATCGAACTCTCCGGCCGCGACCGAGCCGGCAACGAGTTTCCGATCGAGATCATGCTCAGCCCGCTGGAACGCCCAGACGGGACGCTGGTCACCGCGGCGATCCGCGACATCAGCCTGCGCAAGCGTGCCGAGAGCAATCTCAGGCAGAAGATCGAGGAGCTCAATCGGTCCAATGAAGAGCTCGAGCAGTTTACCAACATCGCCTCGCACGATCTCCAGGAACCGTTGCGGATGGTGACGAGCTACACGCAACTGCTATCCCGGCGCTACAAGGGTAAACTAGACCGCGACGCTGACGAGTTCATTGCTTTTGCCGTCGATGGCGCGGGCCGCATGCAGCGGCTGATCCAGGACCTGCTGACGTGCTCGCGAGTCGGCTCGCGCGCGCAAGAGTTGCTCGACATGCCAAGCCAGGCGGCATTGCAGCAGGCCATTATGAACCTCGAAGGCACCATTGAAGACACCGGTGCTGTGGTCACCCACGACTCGCTGCCGATGGTCGTCGCCGATGAAACGCAGCTCATCCAATTGTTCCAGAACCTGATCGGCAATGCGATCAAGTATCATGATCACCGAACTCCCACCGTGCATATTTCCGCGGCGCGAAGCGGAGCCAAGAGATGGCTATTCTCGATCGAGGACAACGGCATCGGCATCGATCCGCAGTACTTCGAGAAAATCTTCGGCATGTTCCAGCGACTGCACAAGCGTGAAGAGTTCGCCGGCACCGGCATCGGCCTTGCCATTTGCAAGAAGATTGTTGAGCGCCACGGTGGGAGGATTAGCGTCGAGTCTGCCCTGGGGCAGGGGTCCAGGTTCCTGTTCACCCTTCCCGTCAGTGAGCGCAGCCCATGAGCCGCGTTGAGCTGGCTGGCGCAATTCTGAATGTCCTCCTCGTCGAAGAGAGCCCTGGTGACGTTCGGCTGACCCGCGAGGCCTTTCAGGCGGTCAATTCGACCTCACGTCTGCAAGTCGCGGTCGATGGTGGCGCCTATCTCACCAAGCCCGTCGCACTGGAATACTTTGAAGGACTGATTCAGCTCACCGACGACTTCTGGCTGACGGCGGCCAATCTACCGCAGAGGATGTCGACAGTGAGCTTCAATAGGTCGAAGACGTCGCTCCCCGTTGAGGACAGTCCTGTAGCCGTTCGGCTGACAGAAGACCCGTTCCGCAATGCCGACACGTCAATCGAGATGCATGTCGGGGTCGAGCACGTTGACGCCAAGGACTTCTTCAGCCGGCGGAACGAGCGCGTTGATCCGGCGCGTTCCAAGCTTGTCCCGCTCGACCCCAACCTGCCGCGACCGAGCGGCGGCGAGGTAGTGAGCCGGATCAAGAGCGCCGAAAACTTGGAGCTCATTCCAACCGTGACGCTCACTACTTCCGCGGCAACAGAGGATATCGTCTGGGGCCTGCACGCGATCGTGTATGTGAGCAAGCCGGTCCTGTTCGATGATCTCGAGGAGCTGCTTCGCGGCGTCCGTGAGTCCGCGCTGCGGCGCCCGCTGCTGCAACAAGGCTCGATGTGATCGGCACGTCAAAGGTCCTGTTGGTCGTCGAAGACAATTTGGGCGACGCCCGGCTGCTGCGCGAGATGATCAACGATCAGGGCGCGCACAACACCAAGCTCGTGCATGTTGACGGGATACGGGCCGCCGAGGAGTACGTGGCCGGACACGCCGTTGATACGATCCTGCTCGATCTCGGCCTCGTCGACGCACAGGGGCTCGAGGCGGTTCGTCGGGCGCACACGGCGGCGCCGCGCGTGCCGCTAGTGGTGCTGACCGGGATGGACGACGAGTTGCTCGCTGCACAAGCGCTGAAGTTGGGCGCGCAGGACTACCTCATCAAAGGCGAGATCGACACACGGGGGCTGACGCGGGCGCTTCGCTACGCGGTCGAGCGCAAGGGCATGGAAGACGCGCTGTTCGCCGAGAAGGAGCGCGCTGAGGTCACGCTCAACTGCATCGCCGACGCTGTCGCCTGCGCAGACCTCGCCGGCAGCATCACGTTCCTCAACCGTGTCGCCGCCACCATGTCGGGCTGGTCGGCGGCCGACGCCGAGGGGAAGCCGATGGGGGAGGTACTGCGCATCGAAGACGCCGGAACCGGCGCTTTGGTCGCCAACCCGATGGTGCGAGCCATGACGCGCGACCACGAGGGCCGGCTCAAGCCCAATTGCGTCCTCGTACGGCGCGACGGGGCCCGGATCGCCATCGAGGACTCGGTGGCGCCTATTCACAACCGCCAGGGTCTGGTCACTGGCGCCGTGATCGTGTTCCGCGATGTCGGTGCGGCGCGGGCCCTGGCGCTGGAGATGTCGCACTCGGCCCGCCACGATTTTCTCACCGGCCTGCCCAACCGCATGCTGCTCAATGACCGCGTCGGCCAGGCCATCGGCGCGGCACCGCGGCACCGCCAGAAGGTGGCCGTCCTTTATCTCGACCTTGATGGCTTCAAGCACATCAACGACTCCCTTGGCCACGCGACCGGCGACAAGCTGCTGCAGTCGGTGGCGATGCGTTTGGTCGGCTGCGTGCGTGGCGCCGATACCGTAAGTCGTCAGGGCGGCGACGAATTCGTCGTGCTGCTGTCGGAAGTCAAGCACGCGGAAGACGCCGCAATCCCGGCGCGCCGCATTCTGGCGTCGGTGGCGGGAGCGCACGCAATCGACGGCCATGACCTCCATATCTCGGCAAGCATAGGCATCAGCATCTTTCCCGGCGATGGCCTCGATGCCGAGATGCTGATCAAGAACGCCGACACCGCAATGTACCAGTCCAAGGAGAACGGTCGGCAGACTTTCCGTTTCTTCAAGGCCGAGATGAACGTCCGCGCGGGGGAGCGCCAAAAGATCGAGGAGGGCCTACGCGGCGCCCTCGAGCGCAATGAGTTCGAGCTTCACTACCAGCCGAAAGTCGACCTCAGGAGCGATGCGCTGGCGGGTGCCGAGGCACTGCTCCGCTGGCGACATCCGACACTGGGGCTGCTGTTGCCGATTCATTTCATCCCCGTCGCGGAGGATTCCGGCCTCATCCAACCGATCGGCAATTGGGTGCTGCGCGAAGCGTGCACCCAGGCCAAGATCTGGCGCGACGCCGGACTAGTGCTGCCCAGTATCGCCGTCAATATCTCAGCGCTCGAGTTTCGGAGCGATCATTTCCTCGAGGGCGTATTCGCCATTCTCGACGAAACGAGGCTTGACCCCTCTTCCCTTGAGCTGGAGCTCACCGAGAGCGTGCTGATGAAGCACACCGAGTCGACGGCGACGGTTCTGCGCGCGCTCAAGGCCAAGGGCGTGACACTTGCGGTCGACGATTTCGGCAGCGGATATTCTAGCTTCAGCTACCTCAGGAAGTTTCCGATCGATACGCTCAAGATCGATCACTCCTTCGTCCGTCAGATCAGTACCGAAGGGGACGACACCATGATGGTCGCGGCCGTACTCAACATGGCCAAGAGCCTGAAGTTGATGGTCGTCGCGGAGGGAGTCGAGAACGACAAGGAACTCGCATTCCTGCAAGCGCACGATTGCGACTTCGCGCAGGGGTTCCTCTTCAGCCATCCGCTGCCGGGGCAGGAGTTCGTGAAACTGCTCAAAAGGCGACCTCCCCCCGAGGAAGTCGAACGTGCTTCGGAATAAATCCTCCGTGCCGCCGGCGATTAGGGGCGGAAATCTCACCCGCCCGGTAAATATACGTGGCGATATTACAGTCATTGGACTTACTTGATGTGTTAATACATCGTTAACAGGTCCAAATCATTTTAGAACATTGAGCGTCGATATACGATACGCGGCCCCGTATATTTACAGTGGTCGTCTACTATATTTTCTAGCATCGATATTGCCCCGGGCCGACTCGCATTTCAGCAATCTAGCGGTCGAGCTCGAGCTTTGGAGGCGATATCATGGCGCACGCCGACTCGACGTCCTTGGGTTCCCGCGTATTCCGGATAATCCTCAGCGCCCTGTTGATCGCGCTGGCGGCGACGACCTGTGCATCAGCTCAGGCGCTCGACACGTATGCGGTCCTCGGCGGGTCGGCGATCACCAACACGGGCGTCACGACCATTGTGGGCAACGTCGGGCTTAGTCCCGGTACCGCTGCGACTGGCACCGGCAATTCCGGCGCCGACCGCATCGTCCTGACCGGTACGTTGCACATTACCGACGCCGCCGCCCAGAATGCCAAGAACGATCTGACGACCGCCTTCAACGTGCTGATGGGGAGCGCCACCACGATCGACCTGACGGGGCAAACGCTCGGTGTTGGTGTGGCGCAGACGCTCACCGCGGGCGTCTACAACTTCGCCAGTTCGGCTCAGCTTAACGGCACGCTGACGCTTAACGGCAATGCCGACGATGTCTTCGTCTTCAAGATCGGCAGCACGCTCACGACGGCATCCGGATCGGCGATCGTGTTAGGCGGAACAGTCAAGGCATCGAACGTCTTCTTCGTCGTCGGGAGTTCAGCCACACTTGGAACGACGACGGCGTTTGAGGGCCAGATCCTCGCCCTGACGAGCATCACCCTCAATACGGCAGCGACGATCAATTGCGGCGCAGCCTGGGCGCAAAATGGACAGGTGACCCTCGACACCAACACTATCGGCGTGTGCACCTTCGCCGTTGCCGCGGGAACCTTCGGCTCTACGGTGACCGGCGGTGTCAGTGGCAACCAGCAGGCGGTCATCGACGCAGTCAACTCCTTCATCGACAACGGCGGCACGCTGCCCCTCGCTTTCAGCGTCCTCTCGCTGCTGACGCCCGACGAGCTTGCTGCCGCCCTGAGCGAACTCAGTGGCGAAGTGGCAACTGGCGCGGCGCCCGCCGGCAACCAGGCCATGGACTCGCTCCTCGACACGATTCTCGGCAACGGCTCCAACCGAACAGTTGTCGCCCGCGAGGCGCCGCCTCCCGGAAGCAATACGGTTAGCGTGATGGGCTACACCAACTCATCGCAAATCGATCCGGGATCGGCGCTCGACTCGGTGGCCATGGCGACCAGCGGCGGCACGCCTGATATTAGTCAGTGGACGATCTGGGGTGCCGGCTTCGGTGCTCAAAGCAGCGTTGGCGGCGACCTGGGAACTGGCGCACATGCGGTCACGACGCAGGACTTTGGCTATACCATTGGCTTCGACCACCACGTGTCGGCCGACACCCTTTTCGGCTTTGCCGTCTCTGGCGGAGGTACTAACTTCGACCTAGACGACAGCCTTGGCAGCGGCCGCAGCGCGATGCTGCAGGCGGCAGCATACGCCAAGATGACTGCTGGCAACGGCTATCTGTCGGGGATCCTCGCTTACGGCGCCCACGATGTTACGACCGATCGCTATCTCGATATCGGCGGGGCCTCGCACTACCACGCCGAGTTCGTTGCACAGGACGTCGCGGCGGCGGCCGAGGCAGGGTACAAGATTGGCTGGTTTACCCCCTACGTGGGGGTCCGCGTGCAGGGCTATCTGACGCCCGGATACAGCGAGCAGACCGTCTCGGGTTCCGATATCTTCGCGCTCGACTATGCCAGTCACATCGATCTGAGTGCACGTACCGAGATCGGCTTGAAGATGGATGCGTCGAGCGACTTCGGCGGCGGGCGCCTGACGGTCGACGGCGCGCTCGCCTGGGCCCACAGCTTCGACGGTGGTGATACTGCGACGGCCAGTTTCCAGGCGCTTCCCGACAGTCCAGGTTTCGACGTGGCAGGCGCCGTGCCCGCCGCCGACATGTTGCTTGTCTCGGCTGGACTCACCGCTGATTTCGACAACGGCGTGTCGCTGGGCAGCACGCTGGACGCAAACCTTGCCCCAAATGCGCGGGCCTACGGGGCGTCGCTACGGCTCGGCTACAGCTACTAGCTGCCCCAACGAAGTCGCTCGCTTCGGACCCTTGGCCGGCCTCGCGGGCGGCCGGCTGAAGTGACGATGCGAGGCTGGCGACAGCACCGATCCTGCGCTCTGACATACATCCTTGTCGGCGCTGTTATCATTTCCACGGTGTTGCCGTCGCTGGCCGCTCCCACTGTCGTGAGCTTTGAGACCGCCGCCATCCCTGGGACGGTGATCATCGAGACCGCCACGCGGCGCCTGTACTTGGTGCTACCGTTGGGGCAGGCGCTCCGCTACGTCGTCGGCGTCGGCCGGGAGGGCCGGCAATGGTCCGGCAGCACATCCATCGCTGCCAAGTACCTGTTGCCCAACTGGGCCCCGCCGGCAGCGATCAAGCACGACGAGCCGTCGCTGCCCGACGTGATCGCCGGTGGCTCGGCCAGCAACCCGATGGGCGCCGCGGCGATGACGCTCGCCGGTACCTTTTATGCCATCCACGGCACCAACAATGCGGCCTCGATCGGCGGCTTTGTGTCTTATGGCTGCATCAGGATGTTCAACGAAGACATCACCGATCTCTTTGCGCGAGTGAAGGTCGGTACGCCAGTCGTCGTCGAGCGATAGGCGAGGCTGCCCTATGCTGACTTTCCAGCCGAGCCTACCGGCCCTTGGCCGGCCGCACCGTTTCAAAGAGTAGCTACCTGACGATCGTCCATGGATTCCCCCGGAACGCCTCGCCCCTCGCGACAGCAAAGGGAGCCGCAAGGTTCTCGACTGGCTCGAGACCCGCGGCTCTCCACGCACTATTCAGCGACGTTCAAAGCCTGATCGTAATCGTGATGGTCAGCGGGCAGCAGCTGATGACCACTGTGACTGCCGCTTCTCTCGCCGTCGCGGCGGTCAGAGGCTTGAGTACGATCGTCGCATCCGCCAAGTGCCGTTAGCGAAGAGGATCGTAGTCGTCCCCGGCGCCGGATGGGGATGGGCCTTCGTCGGACGCGCCCGGCGCTTCGGGTTCGCGTCCTGCCCACGACTTGCCAGGCCCATCCTCGGAGCCCGAAGTCTCACCAGCCCCAGGCGCTTCGGCGTTGACCGACAGCCTCAACGTTGTCGGTTCATCGATCGCTCCTGGCACATCGGCCTCACGGTTCGCCGCGTAGCGAACGCCGTATTTTTCATGCATGACTTGCCGCATCGCCTCGAACTGCTCCGGGTTTAACCGCGGCGCACGTTCCAGCGGACTCGGCGGAAAATCGAGGTCGATCGCCTGCGCGGTGACGCCGCTGACATTGGCGGCAAAGCGCCCGCGCGGCAGATGCCGGATGTGCTCGGCGGTCGTGCCGAGCAGCCTCGCAAGATCGGCATCGTCGGCATCGCTAACGCCGGCGAACTTGATGGAGACGCCAGCAAGCGCATTGAGGACGCGCGGGTTTTCGATATTGGAAAGACGTTGGTTGGCGAACACCAGGCCGACGTTCTGTTTGCGGCACTTGTCGATGTATTTGGCGATCCGCTCGTCGCGCGCGATGTAGTCCTGGCACTCGTCGATATAGACGAAGGTCGGCATGCGTTTTTCCCGATCGATCTCGAGCCGCTGCCGAGTGGCCTGCATGAGCAGGGCAAGGATCAGCCTTCCAAACGGCTCGACATGGCCCTTGGCGGGGAAGGTGTTGACCAAGATGACCTTGGCCGACTGCAACTCGGTAAAGAGGTTCAGCTTGTTGCGCGGCTGCGTGAACATGCGGCGGAAGGTGGTGTCCGCTAATGTAGCCCGGAGCCGGCGGCGCACCGCTGCCTTGGTCTTCACCAGCTCCAGATCGCGCAGATAATCGGTTTCGAGGAAGGAGCGGATCTCGGGCTCGAGGCTGCCGAAATGCTGGCGATATTTCTGGAAGCCCGGTGGGACCGAGCGGTCGCGCCCGGACTCGGTGTCGAGCAGCTCGATGAAGGTGTTCATGTCGGCGTTGGGAATGGCCAGCATCGCCGGCACGAGGTAGCGATAGAGCATCGTCATGTTGTCGGAGAGCTCGCCGCCCAAGAGGCCGGTGAACAGAAACTCCACCACTTCGCAGGCGCTCCCGACAATGTCCTCGCGCTGGCTATCGGACAAGCGCCCCATCTGCGCCATGCCGATGTCGAAGATGTTGAGGGCCAGCGGATATGCGAGGTCAGGCTCGAGATAGATGAGTTTTCCGTCGAGCGGCTGACCGGGGCCAAAGAGCTTCAAGGTGGCAAGCCGGCCGATCAGGGTGTCGGGGGCAATGCCCTGGCTGTCCATCACCAACAGCGAGGCTCGGCCGGCTGCGACCGCTGCCAGGTCGCTGTGGATCAGACATTCGAGGGCGTTGGTCTTGCCCGAGCCCTGGCGGGCGACGATCCAGTGGCCCTCGAAACGCTTCGCCAACGGCAGCGCGAACGGCAGGTCGGCCAAGAATAGGGGATAGAGCGGCGTCTCGGCGAGATAGGCATCGAGGGCCTCGCGCGTGCTGCCGGGAAATTTGTCCGGCTCAACCAGCTTGCCGGCGGCGAGGTCGCGCTCGCGCAGCAAGGGCTCGGATGTTCTGAGACGGTTGCGCGCGAATGCCTCACGGACGGTCGAGAAGTGGTGCCACTCGCGCACCGTGGGTTGCCAGAACATGCTGAGCGCCTGTCCTATCGCCGCTTTGCCGTTCGGCAAGAAATCGATCAGCGGCACGGTCAGGCCGCCCTCGGGAGCGGCTTCAATTGGCGGCAATGCCTGGATGAGGGTCGCGACGAAATCGGCGTAGGTCGAGACAAAGAGAGTGCGCGTGGCTTCGGGGTTAGCGGTCGAAGCGACGTAGCGACCGAGCCACGCCTTGAACGCTTCGAGCTCGATCGAGGTCGGCCACCCTTGGCTGTCGGTCCGCAGCCGAT
>Ga0265313_10004317_pt1 | contig 11001 bp, 10 predicted proteins | sample 4123metaG_FD_203122 | JGI IMG/M metagenome (GOLD analysis project Ga0265313, IMG submission 203122) | Rhizosphere microbial communities from Carex aquatilis grown in University of Washington, Seatle, WA, United States - 4-1-23 metaG | ecosystem: Host-associated > Plants > Roots > Rhizosphere >...
ATCAACCAAAGCGTTCCCCAGTACGCGTGACAGGGCTACCATGGCTACTCTCCCTCAACTCACCGAGGAGGATATTCATAGACTGGATGAAACCCTCCGCGAGTTCAACGCCAGCGCCGACGCCACCGTCTCGCTGGTGATTGACAAGGCCGGTTTTCTCATCACTCACCAGGGTGAGGCGGAAGAATTCGACCTGACCACCATCGCGGCCCTGGCTTCCGGCGCGTTCATGGCCAACCAGACCATTGCCGGCCTGGTCAGTGAGCCGACGTTCAACAGCACCTACCAGCAGGGGGAACATTTCAGCCTCTTTGTGACCAACGTGGACGAGCATTGCCTGCTGGTCGTGATCTTCAAATCCGAGACCGGCGTGGGGGTGGTCAAATACTACGCCGCCACCGCCGGCAAACGCATCGCCCGCCAGCTTAAAATCGCGCGGAAACGCGCCCCCGGCGAGGGCCTCGACCTTTCCATGCTCAACGTCGCCGATACCCAGTACTTTTTCCGCAAGAAGGAAAAGGAACCGGGCGCAAAAAAACGCCCTTGATTCCGGCTTAACCCAGCCGGTTGTGGCTGCCATCGCAGAACGGCGCGTTCTTCGAATGCTTGCAGCCACACCACGCAACGGTTTTGGCCTCGGTCAAATCCACCGATTTCGGCCCGAAACCAGTGCCTTTATGCGAACCATCACAAAACGGCTGGCCCTTTGACCGGCCGCACGCGCACCACCAAAACTTGCCCGCTTCGGCCTTTTGTACGAACGGAGATTTTTGGGCAATGACGGGTTCTGGCATAATCATTTTTCTTTCTGAATGATGAGGTAAGGGAAGGACCGGAAGAAAGCAACCTCCAAAAACCTTGGTTTAATCATCCCCGCCCCGCGGCTTCGCGGCGGCGATACTCATCCAGAATCGCGGCAGTGGCCGAGGCCCCGCAACGGCTGGCACCGAGATCGCGCACCCGCATCAAACCGTCCAGATCGCGCACGCCCCCGGCCGCCTTCACCCCGACTCGCGATGAACACGCCGCGCGCATCAGTTCCAAATCGTGCGCGGTGGCGCCCTGATAATTGTAGCCGCCGTCCGGCTGTTTCACAAAACCGAAGCCGGTGGACGTCTTCACCCAGTCGGCTCCGGCGCGTTCGCAAATCTGGCAGAGCCGGCGTTTGAAATTGTCGCTGTCCAGGCCGGCGCCGCCCTGGCCAAGATAATCGTTCTCGAAGATGACCTTCACTTTTGCTCCGTGATGGTGTGCCTCATCACACACGGCCTTCACGTCTTGCTCGACGTAATCCCAATCCCCGCCGAGGGCCTTGCCGACGTTGATGACCATGTCAATTTCCACCGCGCCATCCCGGCAGGCCAGTTCGGTTTCATAACGTTTGGATTCGGTGCACGAATTGCCGTGCGGAAATCCGATCACACAGCCGACCCGCACGCCGCTCCCGGCCAGCCATTCGGCCGCACGCCGGACTGCGTAGGGCTTGATGCAAACGGACGCGACGCCGTATTTCACGGCGAGCTTGCAGCCGGCCTCCAGTTCCCGGTCCGTCAGGGTCGGATGCAGCAACGAATGGTCAATCATCCCGGCCAGTTGTTCGTAGGTGTATTTCACAATAGGTCAGCCTTGGGGGTTCATGAGTCTTTCGGTTCCGGCAAAATTTCCAGGGTCAGCGAATAATCCTTGTATCCCACCGCCCGCCAGAACGCGATGGCAACGGTATTTTGAACCAGCACATCCACCGTCAGCCGCTTGTTCCTCGGCCAGATTTTTGAGCGCAACATTTCCATAGCCTGACGGCCAAGGCCCCGTCGACGCCTGTTTCGCACGACAAAAAGTTGCCGCAAATGAATTTCCTCCGGTTGCTCGCGATATAGGGCGTATGCGACCACTTCCGCACCTTTTTCAAAAATCACCGCGGCGTATTCGGACGCCAGCCAGGCGCGCATCCGCTGTTCCAGTTCGGGGACCGTCATCGGATTTCGATGTCCCTCGTCGTGAATCAACTGATGGTTCAGCTCCGCGAGCGCGGTGCTATCCTTCAACGTGGCGCGGCGGAAGTTCATGCGAAGGTGTGTGGCAGGTCTTCCGCCAGCATGGCCCACCGTTCATGGTCCTTCCAGCGTCCGCCCACCTTCAGATAACGCCGTGAGAACCCTTCCCGCACAAACCCGCAACACCGCACCAGCCGGAGTGAGGCGTGATTTTTCGGCTGAATATTGGCTTCCAAACGATGAAGTTTAAGTTTCTCAAAGGCATGTTTCAGCACCAGGCGCAGCCCCTCGCGCATCAATCCCTGCCCGGCGTGGGGCGTGAACGCGTAATAACCCAGAAACGCGCCCTGTAATGCCCCGGGGATGATGTGATTCAAATGAATGGCCCCCACCATGTCGCCTGACTCGCGGAGCAGAATCAGAAAGCCCCGATGCGAATCGGAACTCATGCGCTTCACATAGGCTTCAAATTTTTTACGCGTCCTGGGCGGCGCCACCCACGAATAATGCAGGGCTCGGCTCCGCCGGACCGCCGCGTGAAACGCCGGCCAGTCACCCATCGTTGCCAATCTGGTGATTACGCGTGTTTTCAAAAATGTCATCTCCGTCAGCCATGGTCAGTACGTGCCCAGCGAGACGCGCAGGACTTGCGGCGCGGAACTGAAGTCGAGCCCCCAGTCGGTCTCGTCTCCGTTCCAGATATAAAACGAATGCCAGGTTCCATTTTCGTAACCGCCTTCCTCAACCCGCAGAAAATCACGTTGCCCGCCCGGGACCACCTTGAAATCCACCCGGCAAAATGCGCCCGTCACCAGAAATTCGTTCTCGCCGGTTTTCGCAATCAAAGCGCGGCCGATGGATGCGGCATTCCCCTTCGGACTGCCGTTGCGGCTGACCCCGTAACTGACGACGGCCTGCCAGTTGCCAAAATCCAGGGTTTGCGTGACTTCGTTTTTCTCCTCGGCCACCGCCTGGAGTTTGCCCTCAAAATTTAGCCGGGCGACTTCGCGCATGATGGGACCGAGAATTTTGTAGTCCAGCGCGACCGGCGCGAGCGAATCCTCCGTCACCCGGGACGCACCCAGTGGCTCGTTGGCATACTTGGTATAGTCGAGGCCAAAAGGCGACCAGCCCATCGTTCCGCGTCCCAGCGCGGCGAAACACATCCGGGCCTGCTCCGGACTGCTGCCCGTCTCCGGCACGAGGAGCGCATTATCCGGCCGGCTGTAAAGTTCCAGCACCTTGCGGTAACGGGTGCTGTCGTTCTGATAAATGTCCGGCGCCAGCACATCAATGGCCGGGGCCGCCACCTTCCAGATCCAGAGCACGTTGTCGGTAGCCCCGCCGCTTTCGTACGTGCCGGCCGGACCCGGAGTCAGCGGGTCGCGCAACGCGGCGTTGACGTACATCGGCAGCGGATATTCCGCCTTGCCGGCCGCGGCAACCTGCCCGATGTAACGTGCGACCGACCACGCATGAAAGTATTCATCGGCGTTGGGGCCGAAGACCTCCGACCAGTTGCCGTCCGCGGCCGGTGCGTTGGTGCCCATCGCCTTCAACAATTCAACCGGCACGGGTTGGTTGAAAAGTTTCTGTGCCTCGGGTGAATAATCGCGGATGGTGTTCCAGGAACCCGGCTCGTTTTCAACCTGCACCAGGATGACCGTGTGTTGGGGGTCCGCTGCCTTCAGGTGGCGCATGAGCGCGCTGAACGCGTGAATGTCCGCCGCCAGGGTGGCGGGCGCATGCGGCGACGGCGAATCCACCCGGCGCCCGGTCTTGCCGATGATGCGCGGGTATTTGTCCGGCTGACTTTTCATCCAGAGCGGCAGGTAATGCGAGCTGCCGTTTTTCCAGGTGCCAAACCAGAGCAACACCAGCCGCACGTTGTGCTCACGCGCCTGCTGGAGGATGGTGTCAACCACCGACGGGTCGAACTGGTCCGGCTCCGGCTCAAATTGCTCCCAATAGACCGGGATTTCCAGGGTGTTGGCGTGGAGAAAATCGATCGCCGGCCAGACCTTGGGCAGCATCGCTGGCCAGCCGCTGGAGTTGTGGCATTGCGCGCCGAGGATGAGGAACGGCGCGCCGTCCACGATCAAGGCATGGCGCCCGTCCTGGGTCACCAGATGTGGCAACGAATTGTCATCGCCCTGCGCCCACCCGAGAGTCACGCCCAAACCCGACAGGAGCAGGGCGAGTGCGGCCAGACGGAATGGACGGAAGAAGGGATTTTTGTTCTGAGGGTTCATGTGTGCATCGTAAATCGGGGTACGTGGGCGTCAAGCGCCGAGAGAGAAGCGAGCCTCTTGAACCGGCTTCCCGCTGGCTAACGGGCGAAGGATTGAAACAGTGGGGCGAGACTACGAACGAGCCGAATTCTTACATGATGACAGCTCGCGAGGACGCTCGGCCCGCCAAAAGTTGCGAAATGCACCATCACCGATCCGGCAGTACCGTCCAACTCCGGTTAATCCGCAACCTTCTCCCGAAAACGCTGGCTGCTTCGCCGCTGGCAGACATAAACAGCGCCGGCAACCAGAAGCGGTATCACTCCTCGGAACCACGGCATATGCAGATGGCTGTTCAGCGAAAAACCCATGAAAAAAGAATGCGGTTCAATCCTGCCCCACCAGATCATTGCGCAGACTGAACAGATGGCACAGGAAACCACCATCCATGTGAGCTTTACCATCGCTCGCCGCGCCAGCCAGCAGAAGAGCAGCGTCACCAAGGCAATCGCGGCGTAATCCATGAACTGATACACCGTGGTGAGATGACTAAAGGCAACCGGGTTGTCGACGACCACAAGGAGTTTCTTCCAATTCCAACCGTAGCCCAGCGCAAACCCCAACGCCAGCTGGAGCAACAGAAGCAGCGCCCACAAAATCGGATACACCAGGAGCGGTAACAGACAAAAAGTGACGACGGAATGCCGGCCCCACCAGGACGATCGCCGCAGCGCCGTCATCAACTCCTCAGCCAGGAGCAGCGGGTCTCCGAGCGACGCGTTCGCACGGGCTTCCACGTCGGCCCCGGACAATCCCTCCGCCACCGCGGCTTGTTTCAGATCTTCCCGGTGGTCGCCCACTTCCCGGATCAACCGCCGCACCTGTTTCAGGGGGCAGCCCAGCTCCACCAGCCGGCGGCGCAACGCTTCAATGAAATCAGGCATGTTGTCCCTCCATCAATCGTGAGACGCCGGTGGTTACGCGATTCCACTCGGTGGTCAATGCTTCCAGCCGTTTCCGGCCGCGGGGAGTGAGCTTGTAATAATTACGGTTCCGGCCCTCCACCTCCTGGCGCCGGCTGCTCACCTGCTTTTCCGCCTCCAGATAATGCAGGTACGGATAGATGCAGCCTTCGCCAAACGCCAGGGCCTCGCCGGTCCGGGTCCGGATTTCCTCCACAATCTGGTAACCGTACATTTCCTGGCGGGCCAGCAGGCGCAGCACCAGCAACTCCGGGACGCCGTTCAAAAAACTGGGATTGGTTTTCTTCATCGCGGTGATAATACCTATAACCATGATGCTTGTCAACCTCAAACTGTGAGGTTATGGCGGCAGAGAAATATCCCGAAGGGATTACGTCATTCAGCCCAGCGTTGACCGATGTAATCGGGCTACGCTGGGTGGCGAATCACAAATCCATATCAACCCTGAATGGATTGAATCAAACCGTGGCGTTGGCGATGCAACCCCGTTGGGGTTGTTCTTTTTTGCGGACGATGACCCAGGGTAGTCGTTTCCCTCCAACCCTGGGCTGAATGATGAAATCCCGTTGGGATTCCAAAATCGCCCGCACCCGGCCCCTTCCGCATTCGACCCGTAATTACCTTGAACTGCGCACCGTCTGGAAGCACATTCCCATCCGGATGAGGAGAGCCACCCATGATTGAACCGCTGCTGCTGACCACCGCCCGGGTCTCGACCTTCAACGGCAAGAATCTGCTCACCGGCGCGAGCAGCTTCTTCTTCGAACGCGAGGACCGGCTGTTCCTCGTCACGAGCCGGCACGTGGTGATGGATGAGCCGAGCAAACATTTTCCCGACCGCATCGAAATCGAACTTCACACCGACGCCAAAAACCTCACCCAATCAATTGGCCTTTCGATGCTGCTGTATCGCGACGGCAAGAGTGTCTGGCGCCAGGGGAAGGATTCCGGTGGTGAGATTGACGTGGCGGTGATTGAACTCGATCGCGCGGCGCTGCCGAAATCGGTGGCGATGCGGTGCTTCACGCCGGCGCATCTGGAACATTCACTCCAAGAGGCCGAAGTCGGCGCCCCGCTGCTGATTGTCGGCTTCCCGCTCGGGTTCCATGATGCGCTGCATCACCTGCCCGTCGTGCGGCAAGCGGTGATTGCCTCGTCCTTTGGCGTGCGCTTCCAAGGCCTGGGCTATTTTCTGACCGATGCCCGGACGCACCGCGGCACCAGCGGCGCGCCGGTGGTGATGCGCAGCCCGTCCACCGACGCGCAACTGCCCTGGAAACTGCTTGGCGTGCACTCTGCGAGCATGGACATGGGCGACCGCGACTTGAAACTCGATGAATCACTGGGTCTGAACTGCGCCTGGTACGCCGACATCCTGCTCACCCTGACGAAATGAGCCGCCAGGCGTTGCCGTGAACACCCCCAAACGGATTTAGCGCAAAGACGCCAAGATGCAAAGTCGCGGAGGTGTGGCAAAAATATCCCGAAGGGATTATGTCATTCGGCCCAGCGTTGCCACGACAGGGTCAGGCTACGCTGGGTAGTGAATCACAAATTGAAATCAACCCTGAAGGGGTTGAAGCAAATCACGGCGGGACGGTGATGCAATCCCGCCCGCCCCGATGCCATTTATCGGGGTTGGGGTTGATGATTTTTTCCTGGACGATGACCCAGGGTAGTCTCGCTTCCGCCTTCGCCCGGCTTTGGAGCGACGAGCCAACCCTGGGCTGAAGGATGGAATCCCGTTGGGATTCTGAAAGCGGACTTATTTTTTCTTTTGGATTTTGGCAGCGACCTTTAACCGCAATGCGTTCAACCGGATGAAGCCGGTGGCGTCGTCCTGGTTGTACGCCTTGGTGGGGTCGGCTTCCATCGTCGCGATGTGCGGATTGTACAGGCTCACCGGACTCTTGCGGCCGGCAACCATGATGTTGCCTTTATACAGCTTCACCCGCACGGTGCCGGTCACGTTCTTCTGGCTCTCGGTCACCAGCGCCTGCAACGCGAGCCGTTCCGGCGCGAACCAGTAGCCGTAATACACCAGCTCCGCGTACCGCGGAATCAGCGAGTCCCGCAAATGCATGACTTCCCGGTCCATCGTCAGGCTTTCCATCTGCCGGTGCGCAAAATGCAGGATGGCGCCGCCGGGTGTTTCATAAACTCCCCGGGATTTCATGCCCACGTACCGGTTCTCCACCATGTCCACCCGGCCGACTCCATGTTTGCCGCCGATTTTGTTCAGCACCTGCATCACACCGAGCGGGGAAAGGGGCTTTCCATTCACGGCAACGGCGTTGCCTTTCCTGAACTGAATCGTCACGAACTCAGGTTTGTTCGGCGCGTCCTCAGGAAACACGGACAGCGTGGTGAATGAGCCACAATACTTTTTGTCGCTGGCATCCATCCAGGGGTCTTCGAGAATGCCCGCCTCGTAGGAAATGTGCAGCAGGTTCCGGTCGCTGGAGAACGGTTTCTTAGCGCTGGCCTGAACGGGAATCCGGTGCCGGGCGCAATAATCAATCATTTCCTGCCGGCCGGGAAATTCGTCGCGATACCGCGCGTCCCGCCACGGGGCGATCACCTGCAAATCCGGCGACAGCGCGGCGGCGGTGAGTTCGAACCGCACCTGGTCGTTGCCCTTGCCGGTGGCGCCGTGGGCGATGGCGTCGGCCTTTTCCTTTTTGGCCACGGCAATCATGCCCTTGGCGATAAGCGGCCGGGCGATGCTGGTGCCGAGGAAATACTGGCCTTCGTAAATCGCGCCGGCCTGGATCATCGGGTAGATGAAGTCGCGGGCGAATTCCGCCTGCAAATCCGCGATGTAGATTTTGGATGCGCCGGTTTTCTTCGCCTTCGCCTCGAGCCCGCGCAATTCCTCCGCCTGCCCGATGTTCGCGCAAAAGGCGATCATCTCGGCGTCATAGGTTTCCTTGAGCCACGACAGCAGCACCGAGGTGTCGAGGCCGCCCGAATATGCCAGTACAATTTTCATGAGCGGACATTAAACCGCCAAGCTGCCAAGAACGCAAAGTGGAAATGACAGGTGCGGGATTCGCGAAAGCACGAAAGTGTCGGAGCGTCGGTCTCCGACCCGGCCCGGTGGTAACGAACCGAAACCCGTCGGGTCGGAGATCGGCGCTCCTGTCCGGCGAAGGCGCCGATTGGGAAGTCGAACTTCGACCGGCTCGTCCGCACCTCTCCCTACCAGCAGGTTGACATATTTCTCCGCCAGCGCCGCAAACGCGGATTCAGAGTTGTCTTCGGCGTATTGCCACAGCAGGGCGATGTCATCCAATTCGGGCATTTACCTATAAATGTCCGCCACCGGCCAAAAGGGAACAAAAATCTTGATGGCCGGAACGCCCCGCCAAACCCCGGGAAGGCAAAGGGGAACTGACCATCAATACCGCGCCGAGGTCCGCTGTTGCATCCACTCCCAATCCTGCAAGTCCATGGGATCGGTGATAATCGCTCCATTGTTCTGCTTTTCCTTTCCGTAAGACCAGCGGTGGGTTTCGGAATGTCCGTCGGCAAAGGCAAAACCGCAGCCGTCGTTGTGATAGGTGCCGGGAGCGTCAAACCATTGGGGCGCCTCCATGCCAAAAGCGAAAGCCGCGTCGTTCAAGCCCTTGGCATCTTCATCCAGCAAGACCCACAGCCGCGAGGGCCCCGGGCGCTGGATGTCGGTGACTTTACCGTACGTTGACCACGGCGAATTTCGGCGATGATTGAATTGATTGTTCAGCCACGGGCCGTTGACCGGCAGGTTCGGCGTACCATAATGGGCGTAGCCGGAGCCGGAGAACTCGGTGGCCTCATATCCGGGATCGATGGTGCCCACCGCTTGATTCATTGAAAAGGTGCGCGCAGCGGGAACAATCTGGCCGAGGTAAGTCAGATTGGTTCCCTGATACGGGCCCTGCCGCCGGTCGGCCGGGCAACGGAAAATAGTAACATTGCCGGCCAGATAACGGATGAGCAACGAACGGGTCGGGTCCTGGAGGACGTCCGGGTCGAATTCCTGCGGACCCCCGATTCCCGCCTGTCCCGCGCACCAATTGTAACCGGGCAGCGTGTTGCCGTCGTCCGGGTTGGGCGGGAAAAATTCGTTGTGATCGCCCGTGTAAAGGACCATGGCCGTCATCATCTGTTTGCCCTGACTCAAACATAATGCGCCCTGCGCCCGTTGCTTGGCCTGGGACAACGCCGGCAATAGCAACGCAGCGAGAATCGCGATGATGGCGATGACCACGAGCAATTCGATCAAGGTGAAGGCGCGTCGGCGTATGGTCTGGCCCGCGGAGCTCATGAGGTTTGCTCCCATGACGCGCCGATCCCTGAAATTTGTCCAGTGTTAAATCTGTTTCCCGAGGCGTGCCTTTCGACAGCTCCGCCGCCGGGGAAAAAGTAACAAAAATCCTATTTGGAGGAACGGCTCGCCGAACCGCCTGAAGGGTCGCCCCCGACGATGCGACCCTCCTTTTCCTTCCGCCGCGCCGCGAGGCCGAGCGGTTCAATGTGCACGAGCACATCGGTGACGGCGGGAATGACGCCGCGGATTTTGTCCTTTACGGCATGGGCAATTTCATGCGAGCGGAGCACTGACATTTGCGGGTCCACCTCCACGTGCATGTCCACGAAATACTGGTAGCCCACCTTGCGCACGAAGCATTTTTCCACGCGGTCCACCCCGGGCGTGGCGGTCGCAATCTCACGGATCTGATCAATCACCTCGCGGCCGGGGGCGGTGTCCATGAGCTCATTGAGTGCCGGGCGCAGCAAATGCCAGCCATTCCACGCAATGACCCCCGCCGCCGCAATCGCCGCCACGTCGTCCGCCGCCGCAAATGCATTGCCGCCGATGAGCGACACGCTGATGCCGACGCCGGCGGCCACGGACGTGATGGCGTCGCTGCGATGATGCCAGGCATCGGTGGTGACCGCCGAGCTGTCCACCGCCTTGCCTTCGCGCGATACAAACCGGAACAGGCCTTCCTTTACGGCCACCACCACGACCAGAACGATGAGCGTAAACGGCGCCGGCGACCGGTGTGGTTCCATGATTTCGCCACACGCCTTGAGCGCAATCCACAGGGCCGCCCCCAACAACATGGCGGCCACGATGGCGGAGGCGATGGGTTCGGCCTTGCCATGACCATACGGATGGTCCTCGTCCGCCGGAGCCGCCGCCACGACCAGTCCGCGCCACACGATGAGCGAGCTGAAAATGTCAGCGAAGGATTCAACGGCATCCGCGACCAGCGCGTGCGAATGGCCGAGGATGCCGGCGGCGAATTTGGTGCCGGACAACACGACGTTGACGGCCATGCCCGTGAAGGTGGCGCGCAAGCCACGTTGGAGGCGGTTCATTGACACGGGGGAATGTTGAATTTCAAACCGTCAGTGTCGAATTCAAAATGGGGATTAATGGATTATGGGATCGATGGCTTGCCCGTGAGGCGCCCATTTATCCACCGATCCGTCCATCCATTCATCCAACCTCAGATCAGGTGGCAGAACATCCCGTCGCGGAGCTTCGGTTCGAACCAGGTGCTTTTCGGCGGCATGATGCCCCCCGTGTCGCTGATGGTCATCAAGGTTTCGGTGCTGACGGGGTACATCGAAAACGCGCAGGCGTATTCGCCCCCATTCACCAGCCGTTCCAATTCCGCCGTGCCGCGAATGCCGCCGACGAATTGAATGCGCTGGTTGGTGCGCGGGTCATCAATGCCAAAGATCGGTTCGAGCACGTGCTTTTGCAGGAGCGTCACGTCGAGCCTTTCCCGGGCATCG
>Ga0265313_10004318_pt1 | contig 10999 bp, 9 predicted proteins | sample 4123metaG_FD_203122 | JGI IMG/M metagenome (GOLD analysis project Ga0265313, IMG submission 203122) | Rhizosphere microbial communities from Carex aquatilis grown in University of Washington, Seatle, WA, United States - 4-1-23 metaG | ecosystem: Host-associated > Plants > Roots > Rhizosphere >...
GCCGAAATGCGAGGTGATGCCGTAACCCTGTCCGGCTTTAAACACATAAGTGACCGGCTTTTGAACGTAGATCAGTGGTGTGGTGTGTGTCTTCAGCGACTCGGACTTCGATACATTGCCGGAGTCAACACGATAACTGGCGCCATGCTGAGTTCCGGAGGCCGGATGGCTGCCATGGGCGGTGGAATTCGGGACCAGTCCATCAGGAATCAAATGCTGAAGGGCTTTGATTTTCTTTTCTTTCTTGGGTGCAAAGCGGTTTTCGTATTCTTTTTGAAGGGAGAATTGACTCAGTGACGAGGCGAAGGATGTTTGTGCGGCTTGCGATTGGCAATAAGCAGGCAAGTGAGTGGCAAAAGCCGCTATCACCAATATGGCGGTCTTTCTGGCCGGGCCAGCTAGTCTTGCGCAGTCGAACATTGGGTCAGTCCTCTTCTTAAGCAACGTTGCCAGCCTCAGAGCTGCCTGCAATCTCGGCGGTGTTCTACCGCCGGGTCTCGAGCTCGTCACGGGTAGGTATCCCGGACCTTGGTTCAAATTTACGGGACTGGTTGGACAACCATTGGACAATCCGCAAATGCCTGGGTGGTTGAGGCTATAAACAGTACTGGCACTTGCTTCTCAGCTCTTTATGTTGGCAAAACCCCATTCTTATTCTTAGAAGTTTTCAAAGTGATGGCTGAAAGAAAGTGCTATTTTGCCTCTTGGACTTTTCAGGAGCTGGTCTTTCAGTGTCCGCCCAAGTAACCGAGCGAAGTCAATCAGCGCCGAAGACGGATTCGCCTCAACCGTACTGGCCGCAGCTGGATGGATTCAGAACGCTGAGCTTGATGATGGTTTTCATCATTCACGCCTGGATTTGCCCGGGCACAAAGCCCAGCCCTATCGGTGCCATGGGTTATATCGCCGTCGATTGCTTCTTTGCCCTCAGCGCTTTTCTCATCACTTCTCTTTTGATTCGAGAAAGAGCCCTTTATGGCGCCATCAACTACCGCAAATTCATCATCCGCAGAGGATTGCGCATCTGGCCGCTTTTTTATGCAGTGCTCTTCTTTAGTTGTGTGCTTTTGCCTTTGCTCAACCTGAAGGCAGCATTGCCGCTCTATGGGGAGTTTTTATTGAAGCAGGTCCTTCCTTCAATGCTTTTCTGTTTCAATTTTGCCTATCCAGTCAATCATAGAGAGCTTGCCGATTTCTCAATAGCAATCGGCATTCCGGTCGTCGCCAGTCTTGTGCCCTTCTGGACCCTTTGCATTGAAGAGCATTTCTACACGGTCTGGCCTCTCATAGTCAGCCGGGCTCGCACTCTCTCGATGTTGACAGGGGTAATAGCCAGCGCCGAGGTCTTCAACATTCTGGTGCGCTGTGCCGTGAATTGGCTTTCTTTCAATGTTTTTCGTGTCGAATTTCCATTTCAGCTTTACTTCATGAACACTTTTTGTCATCTTGATCCCTTGCTAATAGGTGCGTTTCTGGCCATTCTCTATCACCAAAAACCGCATTTGTTCGTTTGTGGGAACCGGCAGGGTATAGCCCTTTCCGGCGTGCTTGCCGGACTTTTGACCTATTGTTTTTCAAACATGTATCTGCATTTCCCAAGCAGCAGTCCGATGATGATCGTCGATATGACGGCGACGGCACTGACAGCCGGCCTGGGTCTTTATTTGATTATGTCCTGGAGTCCGGTCCGGCAGTTTTTCGCGATAAAACAATTGGCGGCGATCGGGCGCGTTTCCTTCGCTATTTACCTGTTTCACAATTTCATTCTGTCTTTAGTGGAAAGGCAAATTTCGACTTGGCCGCTGCCTGATGTGCAGTGGTCTTACTTCCTGCTCAAGTGCATAATCGCCTTTCCGATTACCTACGTCTTGGCGCTGCTTTCCTGGAAATACCTGGAGAGCCCCTGCCACAAACTCAAAAAACACTTCGAACATAAGGCTGTTGATCCCGCTTAAGCCCGGCTCCAATGCCTAGGGCAAGCCAAGATGTTAGGCTGTCTAACCACCTTACCCCTGAGGAGACAGACAAATGACGGTAGGAATTGCTGCTGGTCAAGAAGCGACCCAGGTTACACCTGCAAAAATCATGCAACTTGGTTTGGCTTTCTGGGGATCGAAAACCCTTTTGTCTGCTGTAGAACTTGACGTTTTCACGGAGCTGGCCAAGGCTCCGGCGGACGCAGAGACTCTCACCAAGAATTTGAAACTAAATGGACGCGCCAGTCGCGATTTTTTTGATGCACTGGTGGCGCTCGGAATATTGACCAGAAAGGATGGAATTTATTCCAACACAGCTGAGACGGCATATTTTCTCGATGCTGCAAAACCAAGCTATATTGGCGGTTTTCTCTCAATGTCAAATACGCGTCTTTATCCTACCTGGGGTGGACTGACTGATTCTTTGCGAACAGGACAGCCACAAAGCGAAGCGAAAGATATTTCCACGCAAGATTTTTTCGCCAAATTGTACGAGGATACGGACAGGCTAAAGAGCTTCCTGAGCGCGATGACCGGTATTAGCCTGGGTAACGCACGAGAGATTGCTGCACGTTTCCCTTGGAAAAAATACAAAACATTTTGCGACGTTGGCACCGCCCAGGGTGCCCTGGCCGTTCAAGTAGCAAAAGCCAACCAGCACCTCACCGGTATCGGTTATGACCTGCCGCCTGTAGAGCCTATCTTTGCCGAGTACGTGCAACAAAACGGATTGTCAGATCGCCTTGCATTCAAGACCGGCGATTTTTTCAAAGATGACATGCCGCCAGTTGATGTGATCGTAATGGGACACATTTTGCACGATTGGAATTTGGAAGAGAAACGAACTCTGGTGGCGAAAGCCTACAAAGCACTCAACCCGGGCGGCGCACTGATTGTTTATGACGCCATGATTGATAACGAGCGCGAGAAAAACACCTTCGCCCTGCTCATGAGCTTGAACATGCTGATTGAGACGCCGGGCGGCTTCGACTACACGCCGGATCAATGCGAAGGCTGGCTCAAAGAAGCCGGTTTCAAGAATATCCGCTTTGAGTCTCTTACACCCACACATATGATGGCAGTGGGCACAAAATAATTTCAGAGCCTGAGTGCGGCTTATTTCGCGGCTTTTGCTGCGGCGAGTTGTGCTTTGATCTCTTTCAATTCTTTGCTCATATTGCCGATGTCGCCCCTGATGTATTGAAGTTCCTGACTGACGGCATCCAAATGAGACTTGATGTCGAAAGGCGCCAGGAAGTAATTGACGACTACCAAAAGGAGGATGAGGACGGCAAAATTGCCACCGAATATCAGCACGAATTCTTTGATGTGTTCGAATGCTGGTACAGCTTTCTTATCGGTCTCAGACATTCTTTTAGCCCCGTGAATGTTGTTGAGTAAAATCTAGAGTTTCCGTTTTTGATTGTTTATTCCTGCGATTTGCCTGCATGTCTTACCGGCTTAATCACGAGCACATCTGTGTACGGCAAAGCAATATTCGCCGATCCGGTAATCGAATAATTGTACAACCTTGCTACCAGGTAATTTTTGTAGCGGGTAAGGCTGAGTTCGCCCTGAACACTGGACTTTCCGACTGTTACTTTGCCGTCAGGCGAAGAATTATCAGAACCAAGGCCCGACAGTTTGAAAGAAGTAGAGGTTGTGCTTCCGTCCGTGATTCCTGAAAGCGTTCCCTTCCAAACTGCGTGCGTCGGCAACACCTCAAGACCGATGGTGCCGGAAACGGTGTCACCAGTTTGCTTCAGATCAAGGTGCATGTTAGATTCGGATTTTTTGAATGGCGAAACCCAATTGCCTACAAACGAAGCCTCGGTGGTTGGGTCGCCTTTAGGGTCAATCAGCCGCTCACCCCAGATATAGGCGATGTTTGATTGCACTCGGGCCGCTTCAACGAATTCTTTGTCGGCAAAATAGAGATTGCTTAGAGACTGCAAGTAATTCTTCGCTTCTTGCTCGGGGTAATTTGTAGTTTCAGAACGCATCTCGAAGAGTTCACTTACTTTTTTGAAAAGCGTTTTTGCTTCATCCGACTGAGGGCGGTAACCGTCGGCAAGCATGGTTGCCAGCTGCCCATTAGCTTCGAAGTAATAGCGGTTTAGATCCGACACACCGCTTGTGGCGAGAGTATTGATAATCTCTTCTATAGTCCTGGCGTTCTTTTTGTCCAAATAAGCATTGAGAATTTCCAGGGACTTTCTCAAGTCTTGTTCTGCAAACCCGGCTGTTGTGCCGGTGTCCACTGCTTGTGGATCGGAAATTGTTTTTTGATAGAGCGCCATTGCCGATTTGACCAAACTGATCGCATGCGTAAGCGAATGTGGATCGCGCCCCGTTGTATTTTCCGAGCGTCTGGCATAATTGATCGCATCATCGTAGCGGCGGTCTTCCAGTGCTTTTTCGCTCAACATCCACAGCTCATTTAGCTTGAGTGTCGTGTCTGATGTGGCAAGTTCATGAGTTTGAGAAGGTGAGGGTCCCTGCGAAGAATTTTGTATCATGGTGCCGCAAACGAGCATGGAAAGCCCGATCAGTGTCGTTATCGCAATGCCTGTCGCACTGAAACGAGAGCGCTCTTTAACCGGTTCGGTCTTGCGTGGCTCTGAATCAAACTCTAATTCGGGTGGAAGATCGTCCCAGCTTGTCAGTTTGGCCAGGTCTTTACCCAGCTCGCGCGCCGTGTGATAGCGCGCTTCCGGCTGTTTCATCAATGTTGTTTCAATCGTCGAGGCGAGAATTTCAGCTGCCTTTAGTTTTGGAATATTGGCTCTGATTCGTGGCGCCGGGTCATGAATGTGCTTGTAGAGCGTATCTAGCGCTGTCTCCCCTCTGAATGGCACACCACCGGTGATGGCTTCGAACATGACGCAACCGAGTGAATAAATGTCGCTTCTTGTATCGACAGGAAGGGCGCGGCACTGCTCGGGGCTCATATAGAAAGGACTGCCGATCACCTGTCCTGTGTGAGTGAGATGCAAGGATGTTTCGTCAATGTCTGCCAGAGACTTGGCGATGCCGAAGTCCAGGAGCTTTACACCAAGTTTTCCTTTTGCATCGGTGTAGAGCATGATGTTGCTGGGTTTGATATCTCTGTGCACAACGCCGCGGCGATGCGCATGGGCAAGACCTTTTGCGACCTGGACGAAGATATCTGCAAATTCATTGAGAGAAAGCTTTGCTCTTTTCTTTAAAAGTTGCGTCAAAGTTTGCCCGCGCATGTATTCCATGACGATGTACGGGCGGCCGTCTTCCGTGACGCCGGAATCGTAGACGGCAGCAAGGTTTTCGTGTGCCATTGCCGAGGCTGCTGAAACTTCCTTCTGAAATCTTTCCAGAACATGATCCATATTGGCCAGGTCGCGGTCCAATACTTTTACGGCTACTTCTTTATTGTCCCTGAGATCGCGGGCTTTATAGACCGATGCCATTCCTCCTTGTCCAGCCAAGCCGAGCAGCTCGTATCGCCCGCTGATGACGGCAAAAGTGAGCGCGTCGGCCGATTTTTTCTTGTTTGACGGCGCGCGTTTGTTGGTCTTCTCGAGCAGTAAAGTCTCGTCAGCAGCGTCACCGTCTTCATCGCCTTCTTCATCGCTCACGCCCGCGACATTGCCTGACACCAGGATGTCGACCTTCTTGTCTATCTCGTCTTTGAGTTTTGATTCTCTATTGATCAAGGAAAGCCTCATCACTTGAGGTATACCGGTGAATCTGCCGGTCTCTGCAAAGGCAAGCGCGGACGATTTTCCTGAGATACTGCTTGAGCTTTCGCTACTCTACCAAAGACCTCCCTTCTGTCCTTCAGTGGGACGACTGAGTTGGACCTGGTATTTACCCCAGTTCGCTCCGCCGGTCGCTAGAGCATAATGGCTCAAAGGGCACCCTGTACTCAAAATAGCGCACGGCAGTACCCTACAAAGATACCCAGTCGAAGGATTAATTCCACGGCGCATGCTTATATTGCGTCGATTTTTGAACGTGTCCAAGCCGGCAAAATCGCCTCAAATACCCACTGAGACCTGAAATGCAGCAACTTACCAGCACATCGAACTCGAAAACGCCCATAGCGCGCACCCGCTACGACTTTCTTAAAAATGAAATCGCCCGCTGGCAGGAGCAGAATATCCTCAACCGTGCCCAGGGCGACGAGATTCTGGCTCGCTATACGGTCGACGGCGGTAAACAGCATGGACTTTTGGCTCTTCTCATTACCGGCGCTTGCGTGCTGGGTGCAGGCGTTATGCTCTTCATCTCGACTAACTGGCAGGGAATAGCCGTTCAGGTAAAAGCAACGGTTGTGGTCGCGCTGATGCTGGCTTGCTACTTTTCGGCCTTCAAGTTGAAAGGTAAGTCACCGCTCAAATCCGTCCTTTCGGAATCGCTCATCTTTCTGGGTTGCGTGATGTTTGGTGGTGGAGCGATACTGGTATCGCAGCACTTCCAGGTGACCGGCAATCAGCCTGAATTGCTCCTCTGGGCGATGGGCATTGCACCTGTGGTCGTTCTTTTCCGCTCACATCCGGCTGCAATTCTTTGCGCTGGTATCGTCGCCTACCGGGTTATTCAACCTTCCGGCAATGCTTATTCATTTGACTGGTTGGTGATTCTATCGACACTGAGCGCCCTCTATTGCGCCTATTGCACTCGCAGTCAGGTGGCACTGGCTCTCAGTTTGGCCGCCTGTGCATTTTCCATCAGTTTGACCACGCGCAATCTCGACGAATTCGTCCTTCTCTTTTGCGGCATTGGCTGTTTTATCCTGCATCTCTGGCACGAGCACAGCAAGCGCTGGCAAGTCATGTCGCTGCCGTATCTGCTCGTTTCTTTCGCTCTTGTCCTGGGTGCGCTGCTCATGCTTTCCTGCGAATACTCAAGCCAGAGTTTCTTTGAAAAGGTCTCTGTGCAACACACTCAATTGTGCGCGATTGTCAGCCTTGCCATGCTGGGTTGTCTAATCAAGTCACCTGCCTGCAAAACCAAATGGCCGCTTTTCACAGGTGTCAGTATAATCGCCGCCGTTCTGTTGATGAGCTTTTGCTCCGGCGGTGAAAACAAGATTGCCACTGGCTGCAGTCTGTTTCTCGCTAATTTATTTTTTCTCTTTTACATCACATCATCGATCGAGAGCCGCCTCATTCAGTTTCTACCGGTTGCGACCCTTACTATTTTTGCTTTGATATTTGTTGCAGCAGCACCCGGAGGAGCCATGCTTGGCTCCGGAATCGCGTTTGGAGTGGGCCTCGTGTTGATGATTTGCTCGTTTGCGGCACTCAGCAGATCGATGAGGACTGTATCCGAGCGGAGTCTCAAATGAAAACCAACACACCAGGAGTGAAATATGATTGAAACAAAGCCATTGGAAAACGACAACCTGAGCGTGAATCCGCGCTTAGAAGCAATTGCCATTCCGGAAGCGCCACCGAAGTTTGGCGGCAATGACAAGCGCGCCAAGATCCTGGCGCTGATTGTCACTGCACAGGTGGGCGCGCTATTCGCCTTTGGCGTGCCCTATGCACAGACATTGGCCCACGGAAAAAACGTCACGCTGCAATGTCATCAATATGATCCAAGAGACATGCTCAAAGGAGACTATGTCGCCATTAATTATGATCTGGGCGAAAAGTACAGTTTGAAAGACTTTAAGGTGGGCGACAGAGCCTATCTGACATTGAAAAAACACTCACCATGGTGGGAAGCGGTGACCGCCACAAAGACTGTGCCCAAGAATTTGAAGACAGACGAAGCAGTCATGCAGGTTGTCGTCAACTGTAAATCGCCGCCTTCGGTCTCGGCCGCAATTGAGAGATACTATGTGCAAGAAGGAACAGCACGCAATGTCAATTCGCAAGGACTGACTGCTGAAGTTGCGCTTTCAGACGATGGATTGCCGGTCATCAAACGGCTGCTTTCCGACGGACATATAGTTGGTGAGCCAATCAAGTAATTGATGTCGACGTAATGCGTCGTCATTAAACGGAAAACCTGTAGGGGCGACGCCATGCGTCGCCCTTCTTTCTTGTCGTATATAGAAAAGACTTCGATTATTGATCATCATTCATTTATGGCTCATCATTTCGAACTTCTGTGGCGAAATTAGCCGGATGGAAGTATCATGTGCCGCATTGCCGGGACGATTGAGTGTTGATTTGCCCCTTGGGTTCGAGGAGAAGTTCGTGATGCAAAGACGAGTCCGATGCGCTGTGGCGCTTGCCTTACTGGCTGGAGGCATGCAGTTGGGCGGCACGGCTGCCTGCGCGCAAAAGTTTGTCCAGGGCGGCGTCGAGCACAGCGAAAAGCTGGCTCCTGTGGAAAGCAAGTTTTTACCAGGTTCTGTCTGGAAGGAAGGCGAAAAGGACGGCTCTAAGAGCACCTGGATTCGCATTCCCGAATGGCTTGCCGGTACGTGGTTCGCCGATACCGAGACGGCCACCCTGCGTCAGGACCTTGTCGGTCACAGAGAATCCGCGCACACTCCTTTCAATTTCAGAGCCAAGAGCCGTTTTTCCTATGGCACACAAAGAGATGGACGGGGCGGCATCTGGCATTATTTGAAATTGCCTTATACCTCCGCCACTGATTTCCCGGAATTTGTCGAGTACCACCAGGTGCTGACCAAGGATTTCACTAATCAAGCCGAGCAAGCAGTGAGCTTCAAAAGCATGGTGGCAGCAGCTCGCGTGCAAAGGACCTCCAAAGAAATTGTGGAAGCATTTCAACAAGAAAGCGTCACCAATTACGAGCCGGTCGAAGACGGCGTAATCAAAATGCTTGCCTCAACAAGAAGATATGATGAGACAGGAAAGCCTCAAATGCAGGCGGACAACGAAGCCCGCATTCATCGTGTCGAGAAATTTTCGCCGACTGCAAAAGATGGCAGCATCGATATGCAGAAATCATTGTTCGATTATTTGAGAAGTCACAAAATGGAATACTTGATTCCTGTTGAGCTCAAAGCCAGTCCCAGAGCGCTCTAGTCTTTAAGCGCCTGGTCGTCGGCAATGACGCGGGCGAACAGGTCCGATAGCGCTGCCATCGTGGCATCATGGACGGTGCCGGCTGGAATGACATCGTTGTTTTGCAGGGTCGGCAAATCACGAGTTGCGCAGGCATTGGCGATTACAGTCGTGTGATAGCCATAGTTGAGCGCGGAGCGAACGGTGGCGCTGATGCAAGCATGAGTCATAAAGCCGACCACAACAAGGTCTTTCTTTCCGGAAGCTTTGATGCGTTCGTCTAAATCAGTTTGCGCAAATGAATCGGGCAGATTTTTCTTGATGACGGGCTCAGTGCCGATTGGTTTTACAGCATCAATAATGTCGACAAACTTGTCGTCAGGATTGAACAATGGTGCGCCCTTGGGCGAAAAGTGCTGCACGTGAATAATATTGGTGCCCAGGCTGCGCGCACGATAAAGAATATGTGAAATCTGGTCGAGAGCCTTTTCGATGCCGGAGAGAGGCAGATTACCGTCCAGGTATTCTCTTTGCGCATCCACGACCACCAGAGTGCTGTCAGCCAGGCTCTGATTTTCATTATTCAAATTGAGCAGCTTTCTAAAGGTTGTTGCCATAGCGGGCTCTCCAAAGTTGCCAGTTCAATCAAGCGCCATTTATTCGTGCAACCATATACGGTGCAGCACTTGCAAACGTATCCGCTATTGTACTAGAGAAGTTTAGCGATTGACTCCGGTTTTATCTTCGCTGCTTTTCTCTTTCTTTTTCTTGGCTTTTTCTTTCTGTATGCTTTGCACGCTATATTTGACGGCAAGAATGGTGACATTGTCCGGCGCGCCACCGTCCAAGGTCGATTTGAGCAGTGCTTCGCAAATTTCCTCAGGGGTATTGGAACCTTTCAATTCCTCGAATATCTGCTCTTCGTCAAGCACGGCTGAGAGCCCGTCGGTGGATAAAATTATTAAGTCGTCAGGATGCAGTTCGACCGGCGTGCGGTCTATTTCCACTTTGCCTGAATGTCCGACGCAGCGCGTCAGATAGTGGCGAAATGGACTGTTCTTAAATTGCTCGGGAGTAAGCTGACCTTTGAGAACCATTTCCATAACCACGGAATGGTCCTGCGTAAGGACTATAGTCTTGCCTTCGCGGATCAGGTAAGCCCGGGAGTCGCCTACGTGGGCGATTTGCATGGTATTAGCCTCGGTCTGAACCCCGGCAACAATTGTCGTGCCCATGTTTTGGACCGATTCGTCCTGAGAGGCGGCCACAAAAACGGCCTGGTTGGCGTTGGCGACGGCATCGACGAGCCACTGCTGCACAACTTCCGGCTCGGTAAAATCAGGCGGATTCTCCTTCCAGTGGGCTTCTACAGCGTCGACAGCCAGTTTGCTGGCTCGTGCACCGCCCTTCAGTCCACCCATACCGTCGGCTACGACAAAAACCCGCATATCCGGGCTGATGTAGTAATTGTCCTGGTTTTCCGAGCGATGCAGCCCGCGGTCTGTTACGGCCGCCACGCTCCATGCCAACTTTGTCATCAAACACTCCCGACGAATTTCAGTCACGGCGTCCGCCAAAACGCCTATTTAGGTTTATTCCCAGAAATAAAACAAATCTCCTCGACTTTTCAGCCAATTCATTGGCTTTCAGTTGCTGATAAATATAGGGTTTGCCGGTGAATTTCACCTTTGAAAAACCGAGGAAAGGTCTCGATGTAAATCCTGGAACGGCTGAATCTACCGGACTGGATGATTTTTTCTGCCAGCCTTTCCAGGTACCGCACCTCCGGATATGGCGGAATCCCCAATTCTTCGATGGCCCATCTCTCGGCTATGAGAGTCGAGCCTTCCTTGTTGGTGATATCGATGCCCTGCCTGATCGAAGACGGCAGTGCCTCTTCGTCTTTTGGATCGACCGCAATTCGCAATACAGGAGTATTGCCTGAATAGAGAGCCGAAGACAGGTAATTGTCCCAGCGACCGAAAAAATTCAAGACAGGCAAGAGCAAGAAGAGCAATATCGCCACAGTCTTTTGCCATGAGTCCGGCTTGAAAA
>Ga0265313_10004321_pt1 | contig 10996 bp, 8 predicted proteins | sample 4123metaG_FD_203122 | JGI IMG/M metagenome (GOLD analysis project Ga0265313, IMG submission 203122) | Rhizosphere microbial communities from Carex aquatilis grown in University of Washington, Seatle, WA, United States - 4-1-23 metaG | ecosystem: Host-associated > Plants > Roots > Rhizosphere >...
CAATTCTTCCGATCTGGGGTCGACTGCGAGACGCTTCTCCAGCCGCTGGGCGTGTGCGCCGGGATAACGCCATTCAATTTTCCGGCGATGGTGCCATTGTGGATGTTCCCTCTCGCCCTGGCCTGTGGAAACACCTTTGTCCTCAAGCCGAGCGAAAAAGTGCCCCTGAGCGCCGTCCTGCTCACCGAGCTGCTTGCGGAGGCCGGCGTGCCCAAGGGGGTCTTCAACCTGGTCCATGGCGGACGGCCCGCCGTGGACGCGCTGCTCTCCCACCCCAAGGTCAGGGCGGTGTCCTTCGTGGGCTCAACCCCCATCGCAAAGTACATCTTCGAAACCGGGACGCGCCACGGCAAGAGGGTCCAGGCAAACGGCGGAGCCAAGAATTACATCGTCGTCATGCCCGATGCGGACGTGCCGAAGACCGTGGAGGCGCTCGCGGCGGCGGCCTTTGGCTGCGCGGGTGAGCGCTGCATGGCCGGATCAACGGCGATTGCCGTGGGCGCGGCCGCCGGACTCTTCCTGCCCTCCATGGCGGAGGCCGCCAGGGCCATCAAGGTGGGGCCGACCGACCGGCCCGCGCAGCAGCCCGACATGGGGCCCGTCATCACCGGGCAGCACCGCGACCGGATCCTGGGCCTGGTCGCCTCGAGCGAAAAGGAGGGCGCAAAGGTCCTCTGCGACGGCCGCGGTGTTAAGGTGCCGGACGCGCCGAACGGATTCTATGTCGGGGCGACGATCGTCGATCAGGTGCAGGAGGGCATGACCCTTTCGCGCGAGGAAGTCTTCGGGCCCGTCCTGAATGTCATGCGCATGGACGACCTCGACTCGGCGATCGAGCAGGCGAACCGCTCCGCCTTCGGCAATGGCGCAGCAATCTTCACGAACAGCGGCCGCGCCGCCCGCGAATTCAAGCATCGCGTGAAGGCCGGCATGGTCGGGATCAATGTCGGGGTGCCCGCGACGATGGCGATGTTCCCCTTCACGGGTTGGGACGACTCGTTCTACGGGGACCTCCACATCCAGGGCCGGGAGGCGGTTCAATTCTACACGCAGCAAAAAGTCGTCACGTCGAGGTGGTTCGGCGGCGAGGTTTCCGACGTGTGGCGGAGCAAACCCTAGGCCTATTCTTTCTTCCGCCTGGGGCGAAAGGAGCGTAACATTCATCCATGAGCCTCCTAATCAAGAACGGCGAAATCGTCACGGCGGACTCCCGCTACAAGGCGGACATCTATTGCGAGGGCGAGACGATCAGCGCCATCGGCTGCGGTCTGGGCGTTCCTCCGGGCGCCGAGGTGATCGACGCCACGGGAAAGTTCGTTTTCCCGGGTTTCATCGACCCGCACGTGCACATCCACCTGCCGTTCATGGGCACCTTTGCCAAGGACAACTACGAGACGGCGAGCCGGGCGGCGCTCGTAGGCGGCACGACGAGCCTCATCGAGATGTGCTGCCCGGCGCGAAGCGACGATGCCCTCGCCGGATTTGAGCACTGGATGGCGCAGGCCGAGGGCAAGTCCGCGTGCGATTTCACGTTCCACATGGGCGTCGCCCGGTACGACGAGGCCACCGAGGCGCAGCTGCGGGAGATCGTGCGCCGCGGGATCAGTTCATTCAAAATCTTCCTCGCCTACAAAGGGGCCTTTGGGATCGATGACACGGAGCTTTACCGCACGCTTAAGCTCGCCCGGGAGCTGGGCGTCATCGTCACGGCCCACTGCGAAAACGAAACCCTGATCGTCGAGCGCCAGAAGGAGCTCCTGGCGGCGGGCAGGACCGATCCCGGCCAGCACCACGAGAGCCGGCCGCCCTTCGTCGAGGCCGAGGGCGTCCACCACCTGATGAGCTTCGCGGAGTCGACGGGGGCCGAGACCTACATCGTCCACCTGAGCTGCCGGGAGGCCCTCGATGAGGCGATCGCCGCGCGCAAGCGCGGGGTGCGGGTCAACATCGAGACCCTCATCCAGTACCTTCTCCTCGACAAGACCTACGCCGAGCGCCCGAACTTCGAGGGGGCGAAGTACGTCATGTCGCCGCCGCTCCGCGATGCCTCCAACCAGGCCGTCCTATGGAACGGCCTGCGCTCCGGCCTCGTCAACACGGTCGCCACCGACCATGCGCCGTTTGATTTCGCGACCCAGAAGGTGATGGGTCGGGGCGATTTCACGAAGATTCCAAATGGCATTCCCTCGCTCGAGGAGCGCATCAATCTTCTCTACTCCTACGGAGTCAAGAAGGGCCGCATCGACCTTCATACGATGGTCAATGCCGCGAGCACCCAGGTGGCCAAGCTCTTCGACCTGTTCCCGCGCAAGGGCACGATCCAGCTCGGCAGCGATGCAGACCTGGTCGTTTTCGATCCCGATTACCGCGGCGTCATATCGGTCAAGACCCAGCTGATGAACCTGGACTACAGCGCCTTTGAGGGTTGGCCGATCGAGGGCCGGCCGGCCGCCGTCACCGTGCGCGGCAAGATCGCGGCCCGCGACGGAAAGTTCGTCGGCTCCCTGGGCCACGGCCGCTTCCTCAAGCGGAAGCCGAGCCACTTCTAGGCGGAGCGGCGGGCCTCCTGTGCCGATTAACTGCCGATTTTTGATGAATGAGTAGTCCGATGAAAGGCCTTCCATGGCATTGGCTGGCGGCCCCGCTTTCTCTGGCCGCCCTGCTCTTGCCGCTGGGTTGCAATCATGTTGTTCCGCCGCCCTCGGGGGTCTCGCTCCAGATTCCGGATCAGGAGCCGTTCCAAGGCCATTCGGCGACCGGCAATTTCTTCGCGTCGCTCGCCGGCCTGCACACCTTCGATGGCCTGCCCTTCGACATCAAGGGATCGAGCGTGTGCTATGGCTTGGCCGACGCGACCGGCCGGAAGAGCCTGGAAGGGATTCAGGTGGGCCGCCCGTTCGGCGAACTACACCTGATTCATTACGTCAAATACGCCGCCGACAGGGACGGCACGCCCGTCGCCCGGATCCGCCTGAATTATGCCGATGGGTCCGATTTCGAATTTCAGATTCTCTATGGAGCCCAGGTCCGCACCTACTGCAAGACAGCGCTCGAGAACGATGACCGGCCCACTGATCCAAACAGCAAGGTGATCTGGCGCTACCCGAATGGAGGAAGAAGCGAGATCGCCTTCAGCCCCCTGATGGAGAACATCAGCCCGCCCAATCCGTTTCGGGCACAAGAGGGGAATCTTCCCGAAATTCATCATTATCCGCCCATGATGACGGTCTGGCGCTCCACGCATGAAGATGATAGCGAGGCCGTCACGAACCGCCTGTTCAAGACAGTCCTCCGCAATCCGTTTCCGGACAGGGTCGTTCAGAGCATCGATATCTATCCCGTGAGCGGCCGGTCATGCTATTGTCTTGTGGCCGCAACGGTGGCGAAGGCCGATCCTAACCGTCCGGTCACCGCCGCCGTGCCCTTTCAGGGAGCGCCCGCAGCCGCGCGGAAGGGGAAGACCGGAATTCTGAGCGTTCAGGTCTTGGATCGCGCGACCCACGCGCCGGTCGCAGACGCCCTGGTTGTCGCCTCAATGTTTTCGGGCGGATCCACCGAAATAGTCATTACTACGGATGCGGGCGGCACGGCCAGCATTCGATATCCGATAAACCCGGAGGGCCAGCTGGAGGTGGCCATCATAAAGGACGGATACGGCATGAAGCCTGCCAGCTGGCTGCGGGGCCGGGGCGCGATCGATTTTGTCGCCGAACTCGACAGGGGCGCCACAATCGGAGGGCGGGTGCTCAGCGAGGGCGGCAAGCCTGTTTCCAGCACGCTCATGCACCTTCACCTTCTCGATAAGGACGGCGGCGAATACAGGACGTCGATCTCCGCACGCTCGGACAGGTATGGCCGATGGAGCATGTCCGGCATCGCAGCAGGCGATCGCAGTTTCTCGATCTCGGTGGGCCATTCGGGATTTGCGACCAAGAATTTTCTGCCCGACGGGGCGCCGATGGTCGATGGACCCGCCGAATACGTGAATTCGGCCGACATCTTCTCCGGCACCGCGGTTCTCATGCTGGCCACCTTGGGAAAACCTGCGATTTTCCCGGACCTTTCTTCCGCCGGAAGGACTGCAAAATAGGTTGTCGCGTTCAGCCGGGAGGCGACCCGGCCCGCTGGCAATAAGCAGGATTCGACGGCCCGATGGCGAGGGGTTACCGAGCGGCCGCGGTGCGCGTCTCGATGACTATGTCGCCGCCGCTCGAGCGCAGGCGCAGCTGCGGGCCGCCGCCGTTGACGTCCCCCTCGAGGCTGTTGCGGCGACGGCTGCCGTCGAGAGTGATCGTGAGCCCCTTGGCGTCGACAGAACCGCCGCTTGTCGAGGCGTTGAGCTTGAAGGCCGCATTCGCATCAACGACCGCCCTGACCCGGCCGCCCGATGTATCGAGGTCGCAGTCGCCCTTCAGAGCTCCCTTGAAGACGGCGCGAATGTCGCCGCCGCTCGTCCGGGCAACCAGCGTGCCCTCGGCGGAATCGATGCGGAGATTGCCGCCGGATGTGCGAAGTTCTGCCGGGCCCACGGCGTGGCCGACTGAGATCGATCCGCCCGAGGAGCTGAGATGGACGGTTGAGCGCCCTTCGGCCAGCGACACGTCGCCGCCCGACGTCGAGCTGTCGACGTCGCCGGAAATCTTTCCAACCTTGATATTTCCCCCGGAGGTGTGCGCACGGAGGATGCCGTCGAGATCGGAGACGGCAATGTTCCCCCCGGAAGTTCTCAGGTCCGCGCTATAGCGGACGGGCACGGTCACGACAAATTCCACGGTGACCGGAGGCCAGTTCCAGTGAATGCCAAAGGCCTTCTCGTATTCCGCAACAGCCGAGACGTCGTTGCCGGACTGCTCAATGGTGAGCGTCAGCTTCTTCAGGGCCTCGTCCGCCTCCGCGTCCGTGGATGCGCGGATATGTTCACGCGCAACCACCTTGACAGCAGATACATCAGCGCTTTCGACGCGGATCGAACCGCCATTGGTCTTGACGGTCAACGCTCCGCCGAGCTGGACGGAAAACGACTTCTCGACGACGCGCTCGATCGTTGCTTTTGCGGGAATGGCGGCCAGCGCAAGGGCGCAGGCTGCGGCGAGGACTTGGGCAGTATGCTTCATTTTGTGGGGATGGCTGATTGGAGAACCCAGTGGCCGGGCAAAAGTTACAGAAAATCGCTCGACCGGGGAGGAACCGCCCAGGGGTTGCCTTTCGCGGCGCGCCGGCCTAGTGCTTGAAAGTCATGGCCAAGGCGTTTCACGACCTGAGCGAGCAAGAGATCCTCGCACTGGCCATTTCGCAGGAGGAGGACGATGCCCGAATCTATGGCGACTTCGCCGAGCGCCTGCGCGGCGCCTACCCCGCGACCGCGGAGGCGCTGGGAAAAATGCAGCAGGAGGAATCGGACCACCGGCACCGGCTGATCGACGCCTACCGCGCCCGGTTCGGCGAGCACATTCCCCTGATCAGGCGATCGGACGTGAAGGGATTCGTCGGCCGGAAGCCCGTGTGGCTCATGCGAACGCTGACGGTCGCGCAGGTGCGCCGCGAGATCGAGGTCATGGAGTTCGAGACCAGGCGGTTTTACGAGGTGGTGGCGCAGCGGACAAGCGATTCGGGAATCCGCCAGCTTCTGGGCGATCTGGCCGCGGCCGAGCGGGAGCACTCGGCACTGGCCGAGCGGCTCGACAGGGAACAGACGAGCTCGGGAGCCCGTGCCGAGGAGGAGGCGACGCAACGCCGGATATTCGTTCTGCAGGTGGTGCAGCCCGGACTGGCGGGGCTGATGGACGGCTCAGTGTCGACCCTCGCCCCGGTTTTTGCGGCGGCATTTGCGACCCGCAGCAGCCACGACGCGTTCCTGGTGGGCCTGGCCGCATCGGTGGGCGCCGGAATAAGCATGGGCTTCGCCGAGGCCCTTTCCGACGACGGGGCGATAAGCGGCCGCGGCCACCCCTGGCTCCGGGGCACAGTCTGCGGGATCATGACCGCGCTCGGCGGGATCGGGCACACGCTGCCGTACCTGATCGGCGATTTTCGCATTGCAACGGGCGTGGCCGTCGCGGTCGTCGCCGCGGAGCTGGGTGTCATTTCCTGGATCCGCCACCACTTCATGGACACCCCTTTCCTGTCCGCCGCCTTCCAGGTAATTCTGGGCGGCTTCCTTGTCTTTCTGGTCGGAATAATTATCGGTTCGGCTTGAGCCCCGCACGGGGCCCGCTTCAACCGAATGACAAATCCTCCCTCCTCCCAGGGTCTTGCGGAGGCTGTGCGCGACAGCCGCCTCTACAATGAAGACCTGGCGCCCGTGCCTGCCGAAAGGAGAAACTGGCGCGTCGGCAGTTTTGCCGCCCTTTGGATTTCGATGTCGGCGTGCATCCCGACGTATATGCTCGCCTCGTCGCTGATCGGCGGCGGCATGAACTGGTGGGAGGCGATCCTCACCGTTTTCGCCGGGAATGTGATCGTTGTCATTCCGCTGATCCTCAATGCGCACGCGGGGACCGCGTATGGGATCCCCTTCCCGGTGTTCTGCCGGGCGTCGTTCGGCACGGACGGAGCGAATCTGCCGGCGCTGCTGCGGGGGTTTGTCGCCTGCGGCTGGTTCGGCATCCAGACCTGGATCGGGGGCGATGCGATCTACAAGATCTTGGGGATTTTCGTTCCTGCCATCGCCTCCGGCTCCCCCCTGCCTGTTCTGGGAATCACCGGCGCGCAGTTCGCCTGTTTTCTCCTTTTCTGGGCCGTCAACATGGCGGTCATCTACCGGGGAATAGACACGATCCGGGTACTTTTGAACATCAAGGCTCCGCTCCTTATCGCCCTCGGGCTTCTGCTGCTGGCGTGGGCATGGCGCGCGGCCGGCGGTTTCGGCCCGATACTCTCGCAACCTTCCGCCTTTGACCGGGGCCAGCCGCAGGCGGGAAAGTTCTGGTCGTTCTTCTTCCCGGCGCTGACCGGCATGGTGGGCTTCTGGGCCACGCTTTCCCTCAATATCCCCGATTTTTCCCGGTACGCCCGCTCCCAGCGGGACCAGATCCTGGGGCAGTTGCTCGGCCTGCCGATGACGATGGCTCTGTATGCCTTCATCGGCGTCGCCGTCACCTCGGCGACGACGATCATCTACGGAAGCGCGATCTGGAATCCCGTCGATGTGCTCACTCATTTCAAGAATCCGGTCCTGCTTGTCGTCGCGATGGTGTCCCTTTGCATCGCAACTCTTGCCACGAACATCGCCGCGAATGTCGTCAGCCCCGCGAATGACTTCGCGCACCTGGCGCCGAAATGGATCTCCTTCCGAACCGGCGGACTCATCACGGGCGTCGTCGGGGTCGTGATGATGCCCTGGAAGCTTGTCGCCGACCCGGGCGGCTACATCTTCACCTGGCTGATCGCGTACAGCGCCCTTCTCGGCCCGGTGGGCGGAATCATGATCGCAGACTATTACGTGTGCCGAAAGCGCCGGTTAAACCTCAAGGCCCTCTACTCGGCGGACGGCGAATACCGCTATTGGCGGGGCATCAACCCAGCGGCCGTCGCCGCCTTTGTCGTCGCCGCCCTGCCGTCGCTGCCGGGATTCCTCGCCAACGTCAATTGGGTCGACACGAAGTGGATGCCCCACGTTCTCCTGGGGCTGTACAACTACGCCTGGTTTGTCGGATTCGGGCTGGGATTTGTCGTCTACATCGCATTGCAAAGGCTCGCCCTGCGGCCCCGAACCGCCTAGTCTCGGCCCATGAAAAGCATTCCTCTGCCGCCTTTCGACCACCGGCCTGCGCCCTACTCCGGCCCCTCTGCCGCCGAAGTCATGCGCCTGCGCAAGCAGTATCTGAATCCCGGCCTATTCCTCTACTACAAGCAGCCGATCATGATCGTCGAGGGAAGGATGCAGTACGTGTGGGACGAGACGGGCAGGCGCTACCTCGACGGGCTCGGGGGCATCGTCACGATCAGCGTCGGCCACTGCCATCCCCACGTCGTCGCCGCAGCCAATCGGCAGAATGAAATCCTGCAGCATTCGACGACGATCTACCTGCAGCCGAAGATCGCGGAATATGCCGAGAAGCTGGCGTCGAAGATGCCGGGTGAATTGAAGGTGTGCTACTTCGTCAACTCGGGCTCCGAGGCGAATGACCTCGCCCTGCTCATGGCCCGGCTCTGCACGGGCAACTACGACGTGATCGCCCTGCGCAACGCCTACCACGGCGGCAATGCCTCGGGCATGTCCGTGACGGCGCACAGCAGCTGGAAGTTCAACGTGCCGCACTCGTTCGGCGTCCACCATGCGCTCGCCCCCTACCCCTATCGCGGGCCATTCGGCTACGACGACCCGGATGCCGGCAGGAAATATGCCGATGACGTGAAGTCGTTGATCGACTACGCCTCGCCGGGCAAGGTCGCGGCCTTCATTGCGGAGTCCATCCAGGGGGTCGGCGGCTTCGTTGTCTTCCCCGACGGGTACCTGAAGAACGTCTATGAATACGTGCGCGGGGCGGGCGGCGTGTGCATCGCCGACGAGGTCCAGACCGGCTTCGGCCGGACGGGCACCCATTTTTGGGGCTTTGAGACCCAGGGCGTCATTCCCGACATCGTGACCATGGCAAAGGGCATCGGCAACGGTGCGCCCCTGGCCGCCGTTGTGACGACCCCGAAGATCGCGGCTGTCATGGCGCAAAAGGTGCATTTCAACACCTTCGGAGGAAATCCCGTCGTGAGCTCGATCGGCAAGGCCGTCCTCGAGGTGATCGAGCGGGAGAACCTGCAGGCCAACTCGCTCGAACTCGGCGCCCGGATGAAGGCCGGCCTCGAGAAACTCAAGGCGAAGCACAAGGTGATCGGCGATGTGCGCGGAATGGGGCTCATGCTCGGCATCGAGTTCGTCAAGGATCGCGCGACCAAGGAGCCCGCCAAGGAGGCGTGCGCCCAGGCCGTCGAGAACGCGCGCGAACTGGGCCTGCTTGTCGGAAAAGGCGGCCTTTGGGGTCAGACGATCCGGTTCGCCCCGCCGATGTGCATCACCAAGGCCGACGCCGATTTCGTCGTCGAGGTTCTGGACGAGGCGATTGGCGCCTGCTAACGCACCGCCACGGGCATCCCCTTTTCGGCCGACTCGTAGACGGCGCGGATGAGCGCGACCCCGTTGCGGGCCGCGCGGCCGTCCACGGCGAGCGGCCTGCCCGAACGGACAGACCCGATCAGGTCCCGGATCTGCAGAAGGTGCCCGTAATGGGAGATCTGATCGGGCGCCGCCGCCCCCGAGCCCATTCTCATGTCGGGCGCGGAATTCAGGACGGCCTCGTCGCCCGGCTGCGGAACGCGAAACTCCCAGCGCACGATCATGTCGTCCTCAAGCGCCACCGAGCCGTTCTCGCCGCAGATTTCGATTCTTCGCGACCAGCCCGGGTAGGCGGCCGTGGTCGCCTCTATCGTTCCGAGGGCTCCGCCGGGAAAGCGCAGCGCGGCCGCCACGGTATCCTCGGCCTCGATGCCGGTGTGCACGCGCCGGGCCGTCCAGCCGAAGACCTCGGCCGGCAGCCCTGCAAACCACTGCAGCAGGTCGACCGCGTGAATGCCCTGGTTCATGAGGGCGCCTCCGCCGTCGATCGAAAGGGTGCCCTTCCAGCCCTGGTAATACTCGGGCTTCCGGTACCATTTCACGTAGGCGCTCGCGAGGACCAGGCGGCCGAATCGGCCGGCGTCGATCGCCGCCTTGACCGTTTTAGCCCCTGAGCCGAACCGCGATTGGAATATGGCGGCCAGACGAACCCCCGCCGCGTCCGCAGCGCGCAGCATCTGGTCGACCCGCTCCACGGTGATTTCCAAGGGCTTCTCGACGATCACGTGCTTTCCGGCTCGGATGGCCGCCAGGGCGGGCTCGAGGTGCAAACCGCTCGGCGTGGTGATGCAGATCACATCGATGTCGGGCCGAGCGACCAATTCCTCGACCCGCGTCGTCCAGAACGGCACGCCCTTTGCCTCGGCGAACTGGCGCGCCTTTGCCTCAACCGTGTCGGCGACGCCGGCCAATTTCGCCCCGCCGGCCTCGGCAATCGCCCGTTCATGATAATTCGCGATCATGCCGAGCCCGACAATTCCAAATCCCAGGGGAGGCGTTTCCGGTTCCTTTGCGCTCATGGAATCTTCAGCACCATGCCGGGTTTCACCTTGGGGTCGCTTCCGCCCAGCTGGTCCTTGTTGGCGTCGACGATTTCGTGCCAACGCGAGCCCTTGCCGTAGAAGCGGATCGCCAGGCTGTAGAGAGTCTCGCCCCGGGCGACCGTGTGGGTCCGCACGGCCCGGCCCAAGGCCGACGCGGGGGCCGGCGCCGACGCGGTGGAGGGAGCCGCCGAGGGGGTTTGCGCAATCACAGGAATGTCGGGAGGTGGCGGGGCAAGCCCAAGTCCGGGTTCGGCGCCGGCGCTCGGACGCGGCACGGCCGCAACGGAGCTCCCGCCGCGAATCGCCGCCAGCTCCGCCTTCAAGTCTTCGTTCTCGTGCTGAAGGCGCACGACCTGATCCAAGGTGTCCGCCTGGCCGACCTGGTTGTCGGGCGGCTGGATGGCAAGCGTTCGCGCGAAGTCCCGCTTGGCCGTTTCGATCAGGCCGCGCACCCTTCCGGCCGATTCGGAGTTCGGCTTCAACTCGACATACCTTCGGAAGTAGTAGATCGCCATGATCGGATCCTTGAAATGCTCGAGATAGAGCAATCCGACATCCAGGTGCGATTCCGGGGCCTGGTCGCCCCTGCGGGCGATGACCTTCAGGTATGCGGCGAGCGCCTCCTGCGGGCGTCCCTGCCGCTCCAATTGCTGGCCTTCGTTGAAACCGGAATCGCTGGATTCCGGGGTGAGCGCGGAATTGTCGCCTCCACAGCCGGCGCCGAAAAGCAGCGCGGCAAGGGCGGACAGGGCCAAGATTCTCGATGCAAGGCTACGCACAGGCCGGAAAAGGGTTTGAATGAAAGGTGATCGGCCTTAAATTCCGCACTCTGCTCTCCTTACTC
>Ga0265313_10004323_pt1 | contig 10995 bp, 13 predicted proteins | sample 4123metaG_FD_203122 | JGI IMG/M metagenome (GOLD analysis project Ga0265313, IMG submission 203122) | Rhizosphere microbial communities from Carex aquatilis grown in University of Washington, Seatle, WA, United States - 4-1-23 metaG | ecosystem: Host-associated > Plants > Roots > Rhizosphere >...
TGCGCTGCACCTTGCGCAATTGGTGGGAACTTCCCGGTGTGATGGACCTTTGCAGGCAGCTTTTCCCGGTGGGCGAGGGCAGCCACGCGACGCCCTCCGAAGTCTCGGTGACCTATTTCGGGTACCCCGACGCGATCAAGCGCGTGGAGATGACGCCGCGCATCGCGCCGAACGGTCCGATCTATGACGCGGAGGACTACCGCCGCCGCTTTCCCGACGGTCGCATCGGCTCGGATCCGTCGCAGGCCACCGTCGAGGCCGGCGAGAAGATCGTGACAGTCGCGGTCAAAGGCGTGATCAACGAGTTCCGGGCTTTTGCGGCGTCGTGAGCTTTCGGGTCATCGCGAAGGATGCATCGCACGACGACGCCGTCCTTGCCGCGTGGAGGACAAACTATAACGGCACAACCATCGTATCGCGCGGAAAGGAATATGACCCGCGTCGGCTGCAAGGTTTTGTGGCCGATGAAGACGGAAAGATACTGGGCGCACTCACCTACCATCGCGACGGCGATCAGATCGAGATTGTCAGCCTCGACAGCCTGATGGAGAATCGTGGAGTTGGTACTGCGCTGCTTGAGGCTGCGAGCCTGTTCGCACGGGCGCAGGGCGTGCGACGCCTGTGGCTGGTGACGACGAACGACAATATCCGGGCGATCCGGTTCTACCAGCGACTCGGCTGGAACATGGCCGCTCTGTATCCCGGCGCGGTCGAGCAGTCTCGAAAGATCAAGCCGTCGATCCCGCTCATCGGCGAACACGGCATTCCGATCCAGCACGAAATCGAGTTCGAGAAAGTACTTGTCTAGCCTTCGCGCGGCAGCTTCATCTTGCGCACCGTAAGATCGTCGATCACGAGGCGGCGGACTCTCGCACGGCCGATCGAAAGCCGATCCACGGCCAGATTGCCGATGGCGAGGAATCCGATCGCGGCGGCACCGATTGCAAGCGCGCCCAATGCGACGGCGCCAAGCGCCGCGGCACCGCCGCGGGGGCGGCGCGTCACCTGCGTGGGTCCGCTTACCACGTCATTCACGACGCCGCCTCGGACTTGGCCGGCCAGACATACAGAGCGTCCGGCGTTTTCTCTTCGTTGTCCGCGCCGTCGGTCAACCGCACGAGCGCGCTGCCATGACGTTCGTAGAAGCGGCGCGCGCCTGCATTCTGCTGAAACGCCCAGAACTGGAATCCCTGCGGATGCATCTTGGTGGCTGCCTCGAAAAGCTTCGAGCCGGTTCCCGAGTTGAAGCGGCTGGGATGCACATAAAGATGTTCGAGCCAGCCGCCATCGACCACAGCAAAGCCAACGACTTTGCCGTCGCGTTCGGCGACCCAGGTTTCCTTGTTTTCGACCACGCCTTTAAAGTGGTTCCGCGTCTCGTCATCCGTGTGCAGGCGCGGCAGATAGGTCATCGTCGCCCGCGCAGCGAGAAAGACCTCTCCGACGTCGGGGCCATCTTTGGGTGTCGCGCGGCGAATCGATGTGGCCATGTGTTCTCTTCATGTGAGGTGAGCGCTTGAAACCGCGCCTGCTTGGGCCCATCATCGCACCTATCCCAGGGGTGCCCGCAAGGGCTGAGATCGCAATTGTGCGAATCCCTTTGAACCTGATCCGGCTAGTACCGGTGTAGGGAGAGGCAGATGAACAAACCCATCCTCAATTCCAAGACCGTGACCGAAATCACCCGCGGCGCCTTGCCCGGCTCCAGGAAGATTTTTGTCGACGGCGTGCCGTTCCGCGAGGTCGCGCTGTCGGGCGGCGAGGCGCCGGTGCGACTGTACGACACATCTGGTCCGTATACGGATGAAACCGTCGGGATCGATATCGAAAAGGGCCTGGCCGCGCGCCGCCGCGAGTGGATTCTCGCCCGCGGCGATGTCGAGGAATATGAGGGCCGCGCACGCCGGCCGGAAGACGACGGTCTGAAGCGCGGCGAGCTTCTCTCGGTGCCGCAATTCGACCGGACCGGGCGCAAGCCGCTGCGCGCCAGGCCGGGGCGCAATGTCTCGCAGCTTCACTATGCGCGGCAGGGCCTGATCACCGAGGAGATGAAGTTCATCGCGGCGCGCGAGAATCTCGGGCGCTCGGCGCTTGCGGACGGCAACTCGTTCGGCGCATCGATCCCCGGTCAGATCACGGCGGAATTCGTGCGCGACGAGATCGCGCGCGGCCGCGCCATCATACCGGCCAACATCAATCACCCGGAAACGGAGCCGATGATCATCGGCCGCAATTTCCTCACCAAGGTGAATGCGAACATCGGCAACTCGATCGTCACATCGGGCGTGGCGGAGGAGGTCGAGAAACTCGTCTGGTCGATCCGCTGGGGCGGCGACACTGTGATGGACCTTTCGACCGGGCGTCACATCCACACGATCCGCGAGTGGATCATCAGGAATTCACCCGTGCCGATCGGAACGGTTCCGATCTACCAGGCGCTCGAGAAAGTCGGCGGCGTCGCCGAGGACCTGACCTGGGAGATCTATCGCGACACGCTCGTCGAACAATGCGAGCAGGGCGTCGACTATTTCACCGTGCATGCGGGCCTGCGCCTGGCGCACATCCCGCTGACTGCGAACCGCGTCACCGGCATCGTATCGCGCGGCGGCTCGATCCTCGCCAAATGGTGTCTCGCGCATCACAAGGAGAATTTCCTCTACACGCATTTTGAGGACATCTGCGAGCTTCTGAAACAGTATGACGTTTCGTTCTCGCTCGGTGACGGCCTGCGCCCCGGTTCCATCGCGGACGCCAACGACGCCGCGCAGTTCGCCGAACTCGAGACGCTTGGCGAGCTCAACAAGATCGCGCAGCGCCACGATATCCAGACCATGATCGAAGGTCCCGGCCATGTGCCGATGCACAAGATCAAGGAGAACATGGATCGCCAGCTAAAGGTCTGCGATGAAGCGCCTTTCTACACGCTCGGGCCGCTGACGACGGACATTGCGCCCGGCTACGACCACATCACGAGCGCAATCGGCGCGGCGATGATCGGCTGGTTCGGCACGGCGATGCTCTGCTACGTCACGCCGAAGGAGCATCTCGGCCTGCCGGATCGCGACGACGTGAAGGCCGGCGTGATCGCCTACCGCATTGCGGCGCATGCCGCCGATCTGGCCAAGGGCCATCCGGCTGCTCGCATCTGGGACGACGCGATGAGCAAGGCGCGGTTCGAATTCCGCTGGCGCGACCAGTTTGCGCTCGCCCTCGATCCGGAAACGGCGCAGGCGTTCCACGACGAAACGCTTCCGGCAGACGGCGCGAAGGTGGCGCATTTCTGCTCCATGTGCGGGCCGAAATTCTGCTCGATGAAGATCAGCCAGGAAGTGCGCGACGCCGCGCGCGGCCAGAACGATTCCCTCTCGACCGCAGAGATCCGCGCCGCCATGGCGAAGAAGGCCGATGAGTTCAAGCAGGGCGGCGGCGAGATCTACGTGCCGAAGCCGGCGGCGGAGTAGCGGTTTTCCAATTTCGTACGGGCCAATGTCGACCCTCGCCCTTCGACAAGCTCCGGTTGAGGTGGCCTTCGGGTGGGGATTTGTACTCGCTTTTACCGCAGAGTCCGGCTTCCCGTCACGGCGTGCCACAGGAACAACACGATGATCGCGCCGAGGATCGCGACGAACATCGACGTCAGGTTGAAACGGAACATGTCGAAGTCGGAGATGCCGCGGAAGATCGCGCCGCCGACGAGGGCGCCCACAAGCCCAAGCACCATGTTGACGATGCACCCTTCGCCGCGCCGGTTGACGATTTTGCTCGCCACAAACCCCGTGATCATCCCGAAAATCGCCCAACCCAATATCGACATGCTGTATCCCCTTTGCCGTCCGAAAAAAGGTAGGTACTAGCCTGCGATCCTGCAAGCCGAGTCGGAGGAAAGCATGGCCACCGAGAAGTCCGGACTTGGAACGGCGTGGCGCGCACTTGGGCCCGGGCTCATAACGGGTGCCGCCGACGATGATCCCAGCGGCATCGCCACCTATTCGCAGGCTGGTGCGCAGTTTGGCTATCAGCTCGGCTGGACGATGTTGCTCACGCTGCCCTTCATGGTCGCGATCCAGATCATCAGCGCCTGCATCGGCTGGGATACGCGCGCCGGCCTTGCGCGCAACATCGCAGACCGGCTGCCGCCACCCGTGCTCTTCGCCATCGTTTCGCTTCTGGCGATCGCCAACACGATCAACATTGCTGCCGATCTGGCCGCGATGGGCGAGAGCCTGAGGCTGATAATCGGCGGCCCGGCCGTTGCCTACGCTCTGATGTTCGGCGTGGTTTGCCTGACGGCGGAGATCATTGTCCCCTATCACCGCTATGTCGGCTATCTGAAGTTTCTCACGCTCGTGCTGTTCGTCTATGTCGCGGCGGCGTTCAGCGTCGAGGTGCCTTGGCTCACCGTGCTGAAGGCGACCGTCTGGCCGCAGATTTCGCTCAACCGCGACTTGCTTTTGACGGTCGTTGCTGTGTTCGGCACAACCATCAGCCCCTACCTGTTCTTCTGGCAGGCCTCGCAGGAGGCCGAAGAGTCCAATCTCAGCCATCGCCACCGCAACGAGCCGCACGCGCTGAGCGCCAAGGCGTTCCGCCATATCGCGCGCGACACCTGGACAGGCATGATCGCGTCCAACGTCATCGCTCTTTTCATCATCATCACGACGGCAGCGACGCTGCATGCGCACGGCCTGACTCACATTCAGACCGCTTCCCAGGCCGCCGAGGCGTTGCGGCCAATCGCCGGCATCTTCACCTTTGCCTTGTTCTCGGCAGGCATCATCGGCACCGGCTTGCTGGCCGTACCGGTGTTGGCAGGTTCGGCGGCCTACGCCGTCGCGGAGTCGTTTCACCTGCGCGGCAGCCTCGAACTGCCGGCCAATCGCGCGATCGGATTCTATGCGATTGTCAGCGCGGCGACGCTGGCGGGCGCAGGTCTGACGCTCACCAGCATCGATCCGATCGCGATGCTGTTCTGGGCCGCCGTCATCAACGGCGTCGTGGCCGTGCCGATCATGGCGGTGATGATGATCGTGATATCACCACGCGGCGGAAAGCAGACGCTTGCGGTGCCGTCGTGGCTTCGCGTCCTCGGCTGGCTCGGCACGGCGCTGATGGCGGCAACGGTCGCCGCGACAGTGTGGTCGGCGGTCTAGACAGGAGATTCCGGCGCTTTGAACCCGTCATGGCCGACCCCGAGGCGGCCATGACGTGGAGCGGAGTGAACAAGCGTATGGGAATCCGACCATCACCCCATCGTCACGACGACCTTGCCCATCGCCTTGCGGTCCATCAGCATACGGATGGATTTGCCGCCTTCGGCGAGCGGGAACTTGGCCGAGACGTCGGGATGCAGCTTTCCGTCGGATATCATCTGCATGATGTCCCTGAGACTGTCGTTCGCATGCTTGGGATCGCGCTGCGTCGCCATGCCCCAGAACACGCCCAGCACGTCGCAACCCTTGAGCAGCGTCAGGTTCAGCGGCACCTTCGGAATCTCGCCGGCCGCAAAGCCGATCACCAGATAGCGACCTTCCCAGTTCATCGCGCGCAGCGCCGGCTCGGCATACTGATCACCGATCGGATCGTAGAGAACGTCCGCGCCGAGTCCGCCGGTCAGTTCCTTGATCTTGTCCGACAGCGCCTTTTGCTGGTCGCGCGACAGCGGCAGCCTGGGATAGACAAAGCCCGCGCTCGCGCCGTGCTTGATCGCCAGATCGACCTTTTCCTGCGACGAGGCGCCGGCGATGACCCTGGCGCCAAATGCGACGCCGAGTTCGACGGCCGACAGACCGACGCCGCCGGCCGCGCCCAGCACGACGAGAGTCTCGCCCGGTTTCAGCTTCGCGCGGTCCTTCAGTGCGTGGTACGAGGTTCCGTAGGTCACGATGAACGCCGAGGCGACATCGAAGCCGACATTGGCCGGCATCGGGACGCATCGCCGTGCATCGGCGAGGACCTCTTCCGCGAACCCGCCATTGCCGATCGACACCGCGACGCGGTCACCGACCTTGAGATTGCTGACCCCCTCGCCGAGCGCCTTCACCACGCCCGCGACTTCGCCGCCAGGCGGGAAGGGCAGTGCCGGCTTGAATTGGTACTTGTCGGCCAGCATCAGAACGTCTGGAAAGTTCACTCCGCACGCCTTGACCGTGATCAGCACCTGGTTCTTGCCGGGCGCCGGCGAGGGCAGTTCGCGCAGCTCCATTTCTTCCGGCGGTCCATAGTGCGTGCAAAGCAAGGCTTTCATGGCGTTTCTCCCGATTATTTACGTCATACCAATGGCAAGGTGCGGCACATTACGGGAACCTCGTGCCGCGGCAAAGCGGGAATGGCGGAACAAAAAGGACGCCAAACCGGTATAATGAAGTTCTGGAGGGCACCCAGTTCGAAGGACACACCAAGTATGAGGAGATGGATATTTGGCCTGGCCGCGGTTGCGGTGCTGGCCACGACGCCGGCACTGGCCGATAGCTGCATTCGTCACGACGACATCTACAATTGGTCCAGCATCAACGACAAAACCCTTGTTTTGGAAAATTACAGACACCAGAAGTGGCTGCTGAAGCTCATCGGTACCTGCTCGGATTTCAAATATCACGAGCGGCTTGTCATCAAATCGCCCGGGGCGCTGTCGATCAGTTGCATCGAAAAAGGCGATTCGGTTCTGACGCGCAGCGACGGCATTCGTGGCCGCTGCGCGATCATGTCGATCGAGCCCTATACGGTACCGGCCAAGGACGACAAATCGGACAAGGATAACAAGTCCGACAAGACGGATGCTTCGACGCCGCCGGCAAAGTTGGGGAACTGATCGTCAGGAAAGCTTCAGTCCGGTGAGCGCGGCAGACGGCCGCCGCTCGCCGACTGTTGCCCCACGCGTATTGAGGATCGGCGCGTGCAATACCTTGCGCGCAGGCTCGCTGGCATCGAGGAGGCCGAGCGCATCGAGTATAGCGGCGATTGCCGTCTCGGATGCGCGGCCCGCACCGTCGTCGATCTTGATCGCGATGCCGAGACCGGCGTGCGGAATCCAGCCCGCATAAAATCCTTCGGCGCCGGCCTTCACGGCCGCTCGGCCGGTACAGGCACTCATCAGGATGGCGCAGGCGCGTCCGGTGCCGGAAACAAGCTCGGGATGCGCGATCATCGCGGAGAGGAGACGTCTGCACGCTGCCGCGCGCTCCGGCGCAAGCTTGTCCGGCGCGGCCATGCGGGCGGCGGCGCGCGCAAATTGCGTCAGCGAAGTCGCGAAATTGGGCGCAGCACAACCGTCGATGCCGTAGGGCAGGTGCTTCGCATCGCTGAGTTCACGCAGGGCCGCCGCGACCGCCTGCTGGACGGGATGCGAGGCCTGTTCATAGCCGCTCGTCGCGATGTCCCAGTGACGCGCGACGGTGAGAAAGCCGGTGTGTTTGCCCGAGCAGTTGTTGAAGATCCGCGTCGGCTTCTCTCCGCGCTTGATCATGGCTTCGGCGACGGGTTCGTACCGCGAGGGATGCGCACCGCAGGCGAGATCACTCTCGCCAAGGCCAAGACGCTGCAACCACGCGGCAACGCGCTCGGTGTGCATCGGCTCGCCGGAATGCGAGGCACAGGCAAGCGCCACATCCTCATCGCTGAGGCCGAACGCGGCAGCGGCCCCCGACTCGACAAGCGGGATCGCCTGCATCGGTTTGAGCGAGGAGCGGGAATAGACCAGTGATTCCACGTCGCCCAGCGCGAGACACATCTTTCCGTCTGCGTCCATGATCGCGACGGAACCGCGATGCACGCTCTCGACCATCGCGCCGCGGGTGAGTTCGACTAGAACCGGATTTGCCATGGCCCTATGAATAGTACCGAATGGTGCCACAGTAAAAGCGGGCTATAGAACCTTATGCGCGGCTATTTTGCGGTCGGGGTCGACGGAATATCCAAGCCGATGAACCTCGGCAATCTCATGCGTATCGCCAATGCGTTCGACGCAAGCTTCTTCTTCACAATCAATGCGCGCGTAAGGCTCTCGGAGGCGCAGTCCGACACCTCGCGCACCGAAGGCGCGATCCCGCTATATTCCTACGCCGACGTCCAAGAGTTTCGCCTGCCCACCGGCTGCCGGCTGGTCGGCGTTGAAATCACCGATGACGCTGTCGAGCTGCCGCGCTTCCGCCACCCCACGCGCGCCGCATATGTGTTCGGCGCGGAGCGCATGTCGCTGTCGCAAGAGGTTCTGAAGCGCTGCGAATTTGTCGTGAAAATCCCGACGAAGTTCTCCATCAACGTCGGAATGGCGGGCGCCATCGTGCTTTACGACCGTCTGATCAGCACCGGCGGCTATGGCAGCCGACCCATCTCCGCTGGAGGTGCCGCAGCGGAAATACCCCCACAACACAAATGGGGCGCGCCGATCATCCGTTCGCGCAAGTGACAACACAGGCGCTCTCTGTATAGTTGCGCCGACTCATGACACCAGCACTCGAAATTTCCCATCTCCGCAAAGTCTATAAGAGCGGAACCGTCGCGGTCGAGGACGTCTCGCTGACGATTCAGCCCGGCGACTTCTTCGGCTTTCTCGGGCCCAACGGCGCCGGCAAATCGACGACGATCCATTGCGTCACCGGCATCACCAATCCGACTTCCGGCACGATCAAGATCTTCGGCGTCGACGCGGTCGCCGACTATCGCAACGCGCGCAAGCTTGTCGGCCTCAGCCCGCAGGAATTCAACGTCGATCCCTTTGCCAATGCGCGCAACATCGTCGACTGGATGGGCGGCTATTTCGGCATGCGTGCCGCGGAGCGGAAAAGGCGCATCGACATGCTGATCGAGCGCTTCGACCTGGTGCAGCATGCAAACAAGCCGTTCCGCGAACTTTCGGGCGGGCTCAAGCGCCGCGTGATCCTGGCGCGCGCCATGATCAACGATCCCAAGCTTCTCATCCTCGATGAGCCGACCGCCGGCGTCGATGTCGAGCTGCGCATGGATCTGTGGCGCTATCTGCAGGAACTGAACCGCGACGGGACAACCATTCTGCTCACCTCGCACTATCTCGAAGAGATCGAGCGGCTGTGCCGCAACATCGCGATCGTCAACAAAGGGCGCATCGTGCGCAATGGCCCCAAAGAGGAGTTCTTCACTGAACCTGGTGGACTGGAGCGCGCCTATCTCGCCGCCACGGGCAAGGCGGCCGAACATGCCGCGGTGGCCGCGCGATGACTATCAACTGGATCGGCCTTTGGACGATGATCCGGCGCGAGATCCAGCGCCTGGCGCGCGTGCCGATTCAGGCGGTGATCGCGCCGCTGATCTCGGCGCTGCTGTTCATCTTCATCTTCGGCTTCGTGGTCGGCGGGCGGATCAAGAATTTTGGCACCTATTCCTATCTGGAATTCGTGCTGCCCGGCGTCGTGATGATGAACATCGTCAACGCAGCGTTCCTGCAGGCTACCTCTCAGATCTATTTCCAGCGCTTCCAGAAGAGCATCGAGGAAATCCTCGTCTCGCCGCTGTCCTATGTGGAAATGATCGCCGGAACGATCTCCATCGTCATCCTGCGTTCGGTGTTCACGGCGCTCGGCATCATGCTGATCGGGATGGCATTCGGCGCGGTTCATATGCACTCGCTGCCGGAGTTCCTGTTCTGGGTGATCCTGGTGTCGATGATTTTCGGATTTCTCGGCATCATCGTGGCGCTGTGGGCCAAGACGTTCGAGCAGCTCAACGTCCTCGTCGTCTTTTTCATCCAGCCACTGTCGATGGTCGGCGGGGTGTTCAACACCGTCGCCATGCTGCCTCCCTGGCTGCGCTGGATGGCGTACGGCAATCCGTTCTTCTATTTCATCAACGGGCTGCGCCACGCGATGATTGGCTTTAACGAGGCGCCGACGGCGATCGGCCTGACGCTGACACTGACGCTTGCCGCGGTGCTCGGCACTATCGTGTGGCGGCTTTACGCAATCGGCTGGGGCCTGCGCGAGTAGAGCGCGCCTGGACATCGCGCGCGGCGATCTTTTCGCCGCATTCCGAGCAGGTCAGAACCGAACGGAAATCATGTCCGCAGGCGAGATGCCTGTGCAGCACCGGCGGTCCGCCTTTGGTCGCGTAGTGCTTGTCGCCCCAATGCACGAGCGAGACGATCGCCGGATAAAGCTCAAGGCCTTTTTCGGTAAGCCGATATTCATAGCGGACCGGGCGCTCCTGGTAGGGCACTTTGCGCAGAATGCCTTCCTCGACAAGGAGGGCCAGGCGCTCCGACAGCACCCGGCGCGCGATCTTCAGGCTGTTCTCGAAATCCTCGAACCGGCGCACGCGCAGGAAAGCATCGCGCAGGACAAGAAGTGTCCAGCGGTCACCGATCACGGCGAGCGTTCTGGAGAGGGAACAATCTTCCTTGGCGAGGGTTTGCCAGCGCATGAACGGACAATGCCATTGACTCAGTATTATTTCAAGACGTATAAGTCTTAAAACAAAACTGGTGAGGTCTCTCATGCAGAAGCGCAACGCCACCGCCGCCGTGATCGGGGCAGGCGACTTCATCGGCTCCGCCATTGCCAGGAAATTCGCGTCGGAGGGATACACGGTCTTCGCCGGCCGGCGCACTGCGGACAAGCTCGGCGCGCTGAAGGCCGACATCGAATCCGGCGGCGGACGGTGCGAGGCGCGCGCGCTCGACGCCCGCAAGGAAGAGGACGTCGCCGCCTTCCTGAACGAAGCCGACGCGCATGCGCCGCTCGAAGTCTGCGTCTTCAATCCGGGCGCCAACGTGAACTTCCCGATCCTCGAAACGACGGAGCGCGTCTTCCGCAAGGTGTGGGAGATGGCGTGCTATGGCGGCTTTCTCACCGGGCGCGAAGCGGCGCGGCTGATGCTTCCGCGCGGAAGGGGAACGATCCTCTTCACCGGCGCGACGGCCAGCTTGCGCGGCGGCAAGGGCTATTCGGCGTTTGCCAGCGCCAAGTTCGGGCTGCGCGCCGTGGCGCAGAGCATGGCGCGCGAGCTTGGCCCGCAGAACATCCACGT
>Ga0265313_10004325_pt1 | contig 10986 bp, 11 predicted proteins | sample 4123metaG_FD_203122 | JGI IMG/M metagenome (GOLD analysis project Ga0265313, IMG submission 203122) | Rhizosphere microbial communities from Carex aquatilis grown in University of Washington, Seatle, WA, United States - 4-1-23 metaG | ecosystem: Host-associated > Plants > Roots > Rhizosphere >...
CAATTGGTAGTCGCGATAGGCAACCCAGTCCGGCGCCCGATCTCGCACGCGATCGTCCTCGGTCACCGTGCCATCTCCGATTGGCGGCGAGCCTTCTGCTGATCCTGCCAGTACAAGTCCTGCGGATAGAACCTGCTGCGCTCCTGACCGAGGCGACGCGCGTTCTGAACCATGCCGAGGGTGTTCAGCAGACATGCGAGGCACCCCAGAGCCCCCAGCACAGCGATGAGCAAGCGACTGTGAGCAAACGCGGCCGCGACACCGAAGATCGAGCCAACGACGAGCCAGACGAGTACGACGAAGGCGTACGTGTAGAGCACGTCCCTCCGGTACATCGCATCGACCCGCGGGTCTACGGCGGCGTCGGCGGCAGAGCCCGCGGGACCGGCTATGTCTGTGTGGATACCGATCACTACCCTCAGCCAGGTCGCACCTGACTCCGCGTATGCCCCACGACGACCGCATCCTGGCCTATGCTGCGCTGCGTTGCGCCGTGGACGGCTTCCTCATCGACCGGTCGAACGTCGGATGCGTTAGTGTTCGGCATATCGATCGTTCGTTTATCATGATATCCCGATGCAAAACGTCGCACAAGCGCTAGCACGCAACCTCAGGCGGACACGACAGGAGCGGGCCATCTCGCTTTCGGAGCTCGCCCGCACGTCCGGCGTTTCGAAGGCGACGCTCTCGGGTCTCGAGAGAGGCACCGGCAACCCCTCGATCGACACCGTCTGGGCGCTCGCCCAGGCGCTCAACGTCCCGTTTGGGGGCCTGTTCGAAGAGCAGCACCAGGATGTCGTTCAGCTGCGCCGGATCGATGAAGCACCCATAGTGAGCTCGGAGCGCGGTTTCGTCGGCAGGAAGCTCCTGAGCCGCCCGGGCCGGGGCGGTCTCGAGCTCTATGTGCTCGATCTCAAACGAGGGGCACGGAGGAAGGCAGCGCCACATCCACCGGGTGTGATCGAGCACGTGATCGTGCTGGAAGGACGCGCCGAAGTGGGGCCTGACACCGAGCCGACCATCATCGAAGCAGGCCACTGCCTCACCTTCTCCGCGGACAGGGCGCACCATTACTACGCGGTCGAAGGCCCTGCGTGTCTGCTCTCGTTCACCGACTATCCGTAGTCGCCGGCGGCGCGCCGGCGCTTGCGCGGCGTTTCGCATCCGGATATCATGCTAAACGAACGATCGCTATGTCGAACACCCAAGCGCCCGGCTTACGGCATGCCAGGATGGCTGCGGGCCTCGTAGAGCTAGCCACGCGCCCAGACTCGCAGGCCGCTCGAGCAATCCGAAAGGAGCCCTGATGGAGATCGTCGGAGTGGAGACTGTAGTTGTGGAGACTCCGGCAAAGGATCGCCGTGCAGCTGACCAGACGCACGAAGCGGCACTCGTCCGCATTACGGCCGATGACGGATCGGTCGGCATCGGCGAAGCCGCAGCCTCACCCTCGGTGGTGAAGGCGTTCATCGACGAGCCGACCTCGTTCTCCTGGAGCCGAAGCGTCGCTGACCTGCTGATTGGAGAGGACCCGCGCGATCCTCGGCGCCTCTGGAGCAACTTGTACGACGGAACCTTCTGGTCCGGGCGTATCGGACTTGGTCACATCGCTCTGGCAGGTGTCGACATGGCGCTGTGGGATCTGGCCGGGAAGATCACCGGGCAACCGGTATGGCAGCTGCTCGGTCAGCCTGCGGCGAAGCCGGTCATCCCCTACCTCACGATGTACTCAGGCCCGAGCCCACTGCAAACCACGATCCACAACACGACCGACCTTCTCGACCGGGCGATCGCCGGCGGATACCAAGCGGCAAAGATCGAGGCGTTGGTCGACACGACGGTCGACAACGACGAAATCGTAGAGCTAGTACGCGCTGTGAGGGAATATGCCGGGCCCGAGTTCACGCTGGCGCTCGACGTCGGCTATCGCTGGCAGACAGCGGACGAGGCCCTGGATTGCGTCCGACGCTTGGAGGAGTTCGGACTTTTCTTCATCGAGACGCCCTTCATGCCCGAGCTGCTGGACGAATACCGGCAGCTCACGAGTGCGTCTCCGATCGCTATCGCAGGCGCAGAGATCTTGACCGCGCATGCGGAATTCGTGCCGCTCCTTGATGCCGGAGTCGCCATCGCGCAAGCGGGGACGTGTCGCATCGGCATTACCGAGTGCGACCGTCTCGCGCGAACGGCACGTGAACGCGGCCGAAGGTTCATTCCGTATGGCTACGTCTCAACGCTGTTCTCGGCGGCAGCGAATATCCATGTCGCGGCGGCGAACGACAACGTTCCGCTCGCTGAGTGTGCGCCGCCGACGTTCTATCCGCACATGATCCTGCGCGGCGAGCTGGCCGGACCCGAGCCGACCATTCGCGATGGTGTCTTCGAGCTCCCCTCGGCACCGGGACTGGGAGTCGAGCTCGACGAAGACGCGCTAGAACGGTTCCGTGTGCGGTAAGCCAGCGCCGGCGTCGGCGACCAGAGAAGGGCGATCGTGACGCCTGAGCTCGTGCACCTTCGTGCGCTCGGATGGGACCATCCGCGCTGTTTGCGGCCGATGGAAGCGTGCGCCATTGCCTGGTCGCTTCGCCGTCCCGACATCGCGATCTCGTGGGAGGCGCGGTCCCTGGCCGACTTCGGCGACCAGCCACTCGAGGAGGTCGCCGGCCGGTACGACCTACTCATGATCGACTACCCGTTCTGCGGTGCGGCCGAGGTCGCCGGCGTGCTCCGGCCACTCGACGAGCTGCTGACCGCTAACGAGCTCATCGCGCTCTCCGTGGACGCCATCGGGCCTAGCCACGAGTCGTATGCGTTCGACGGGCATCAGTGGGCCCTGGCGATAGACGCCGCCTGTCAGGTTTCCGCCGTGAGCCCGAGCCTCCTCGGTGCGAGACCGGCTCCGAGGACGTGGGAAGAGGCGCTTGCGCTCGCTCGCGACCTTGCTCCACGGGTCGCCCTCCCATTGGCCCCGGCTCACTCGATCTCGAGCTTCCTGACGCTCTGCGCGAACGCCGGCTCTCCGCCGGCGGCCGATCCTGACCGGCTCGTGCAGCGAGATGTCGGAGAATGGGCGATCGACACCCTCAGCGAGTTCTACTCACGCGGCCCTGCGGCAGCGACGCAGTGGGAACCACCAGACGTGCTCGGACGGTTGACGACTACGGACGAACTCTCCTACGTGCCGCTGACGTACGGCTTCATCACCTACGCGTCGCCAAGCGACGCCCTCTTCCCGTGTCGCTTCGTCGACATTCCTTCATCTGGCTACGGGCCCGTCGGAGCGACTCTCGGTGGCGCCGGCCTCGCTATATCGGCAACGAGCCAACACCCGCATGAGGCGGCAGCCTTCGCCGCATGGTCAAGCAGCAGCGATGTGCAACGGACCATCGTCGCGCGGTCAGGCGGGCAACCCGGCAGCCGCTCAGCATGGACGGATCCTGCGCTCGATCATGATTCCCGCGGCTTCTACAGCGACACGATCACGACGATCGAGAACGCATGGGTGCGCCCCCGCGACGCGTGGTGGCCACCGTTCCAGCTAGAGGGTGGGCGACTGCTCACAAGGATCATCGAAGACGGCGGCGATGCTGGAAGGGCGCTTGTCCAGTTGGAGGCGCTCTACCTCAACGGCCTCCGCGGCCACGGTTAGCCGTCAGTTTCTCCGAGGGTCCTTGCTTCTGCAAAAGGGCGTCGCGGATATGCGGGTACGGAAACGTGCTCCCTCGTCGAGCGCGATCGCCTGACCGTCGGCGAGCGCGCGAGCGAGCCCGAGCGAGTGAGGCACGGAGGCGGGCTCGAGCGCGAGGATCTCGGCTTGCTTGCGCCACACACCGCCGGTCGTACGCACCTCGCGCCAAAGCCACAGGTGCGGCATCGCGGCGACATCCCATTCGACCCGCAAACCCTGGCCTGTCAAGTCGTTTACGAGCTCGTACCAGCCCTCGGCCAGGCCCTGCACGGCGAGAAAGCGTGCGCTCGGCTCGGAGACCGAAAACGTGTCAGCCCGTTCGACAAGCCCGTCGAGCAGGAGCGCGTCTGGCCAGGGGGGGGCGCGTCTCGGGGCGCGAACAGGGCCATCGAGCTCGGACAGCTCAAATGCCACACCACCGGGAAGGTGGATGGTGGCGGAAGGGGCCAGAAGCTCGAGGCCGAGCGCGATGTGCTCGACTGCGACGAAGCCGGCGCCCTCCCGTAGCGCGAGCCATTCGGTTTCGGCGAGAAGCGTTGGGCCCTCGAGCGATACCCGGCGCAGCACCTGGAGCCCGTGGCCGGACCACGCGAGCGCCGCGGTCGCGGAATCCTCGTCGACGATGTCCCAGGGCGCGTTCGATGCGCGGCCGTGGAAGGGGTGGATCTCGCCGGCGACGTCGGAGACGCAACCTGCGTTGGGCGTGAGCAGTTGCCAGCCACCGCGATAACGTGCTGTCCACCCCTCTTCGTCAATGTCACCGTCGATCGGCAGCGATGAAGCGAAGGGTGGCCGGCCCAGCAGCTGGCGGCCACTCGAGAGGTCGATGAGGTCGAGAATCTCGCCGCCATGCGCAGGATCAAGACGCGCGATGAGGCGAGCGGATCTGAGTACGATCACGGAGCGTCTGCAGGAGCTTTGAGCTCAACCCGTGCGTGCTCGATCTCTTCTGGCTCGTCGTACCAGCGGACGCGGTCCCCGAGCCGCGCACGCGTCTTCCAACGCATGGTCTTCGGCTCTGCTTCGATCCGCTGACGCAGCTGCTCGATCCGCGCGGCGATCTGCGCCTGGCCGGCGGTGTCGAGTCCGCTCTCCGGGAGCAGCTCGCGCACCCGCACGAGCGTCCCCGTCGTCGTTCGCCAGAGGCCCCAGTCGCTCCCGCAGAGACGGGCGATCTCGCCTGCGTTGATCGTCTCGCCGTCCACCTCGCCGATCTCGTGGGCGTAGAGGAGGGCGTAGATGTCGATCAGGTCCTTGTTGTTCGTTTCGACGACCTGAAGCTTCGTCAGCAGCAGCTCGGCGAGTGGAGGGGTCATCGCCTCGAGCTCAAGCCGCTCGAGGGGGATGCGGTGGCACATGCGAAACTCGCCGACAAACACGTCGACGGGACGGTCGTGCAAAGGGTCGTAGAAGATGAGGCGCGTTTCGCTGAAGGAATTGAATCGTTCGTTCCCCTGATAGCCGATATCTGTGAGGAAGCCGGAGACACGAACGCCTTGTCCTTTGAGCGTAACCACATCTATGTCGCGGGACGTGCGCAAGAGAGTTGACGGCACGACGTCTTTCGTGCGGAGATATATGGCAACACCGCCGATAACGCGCAGAGGAACGTCGGCGTCGGCGGCCGCGCCGAGCATGCGTACGACTTCCGCACTGACCTCTGCTTGGGTACCCGCGGTCATGCCTTCAACCGACGGCGGGATAGTGAAGCGGCTGTCCCCGCCACGGGGTTTCGACAGCTTTCACCGCCCAGCCGCCGAGCGACGCGATCGCAAGCCGAGATAGGTCCTTTCCGAAGAATGCGACGTTCGTGGGCGTCGGAAGGATCGTGCCGGTCCAGTCGTCGAGGACGAGCTCTGGATCTCCTCCGCCCGGCGGGATCCGGAGGATGCGATTCGGTTGATAGCAGGAGACGAGCAGGCCGCCGTCTGCGTCGAGAGCAAGCCCGTCGGGCACTGTCCGCGGTAGTTCGGCGTATGTCCGTAGAGCGCCGTTGGTGAGGACGCTGACGCAAGGTCGGTGGGTTTCGATGACAAAGAGAGAGCCGTCCGGAGCAAGCGCCATGCCGTTCGGGAACTTCAGGGGTGGAGTCTCGACGACCTCCCCGTCGCCGCCACCGCTCGGTACGCGAACGAGCGTCCCGTCTGCCGCCGCCGGATCGTCGGTCCCCGAGTCGGAGAACCAGAGCGTCCCATCCTCCTCGAACACGAGCCAGTTGGGAGATCGGAGTGGCTTGCCTCCCGCCTGTTCGCAATAGACGTCGACCTCGCCCGTGTCGGGCAGGATCCGCAGGACGGCGAGCCGACCCATGTCGCACGCGTAGATTCTCCCCGCACCGTCGAGGCAGAGGCCGAGAACGAAGCCTCCTGTGCTTGCCACCTGCTCGCAGCCGGCCGTGTCGGGATCGATTCGGTAGATCTGGCCCGCCTCACCACCCGCCCAGAGCTTTCCCTCGCCGTCAACCGTGATTCCTTCCGGATGATCGAGTCCGTCTGCGAGAGTCCTGAGTTCTCTCAGGCTCAGCGCCGATTGGAACGTCTCGCTCATGTTCCTGCGATCTCCTTGGTCGATGCTTGCGAGTAGCAACGGGCAACCGTCCCGCCGTCGACGGGGATGCAGGCGCCGGTGACGTAGGAGGCCCGGTCGGAAAGGAGGAAGGCGACGACTTCCGCGATCTCCTCCGGTTGCGCGACGCGCCCGAGCGGTGCGAGGAGAGCTTCCTGCCGGAGACCGTCCTCCATCGACATGTCCGGCGGGATGCTCGAGTACGTCATCGGGGTCTCGACCGGTCCCGGCAGGACGGCATTGCAGCGGATACCGGCCGGGCCGTAGTCGACAGCTACGCCCTTCGAGATCATGTTCATCGCGGCCTTCGCCGCCTGATAGACGAAGTGGCGAGGAAACGCGGCGACTCCCTGACAGGAGCTGATGTTCACGATGGAGCCCGTGCGGGCCGGGAGCATCCGGCGGACAGCGACCGCCGTCCCGTACATCGCGCCGAGTTGGAGCACGCGCAAGCCGCGGTCGATCTCCTCGGCGCTGACCTCATGAGCACCTCCAACGACGTCGATGCCGGCGTTGTTGACCCAGTAGCGCAACGCAGCCACCGCCTCCGCTGTATCGGCGGCACGTTCGTGCGTTTCCCACTCCCCGACGTCGCCGACTAGAGGAGTGAACCGTGACCCGAGCTGAGTGGCCGTGCGCGACAACGCATCTACGTCGATGTCAACGCCGACGACATGGACGTCATCGGCTATGAGGCAGCCGGCTATCGCCTTGCCGATGCCCATTGCCGCGCCGGTCACTACTGCCGAAATCATCCGTCACTATCCCTCTACGCTTGTTTGCGAACCTATTCCGGAGGGATCTCCGCATACACCCGTGCAAGGTCGACACCTTGGCGGCGCCGCACCTCCTTGACAACGAGGTAGTAGATGACTGCGGCGCCGATCGTCGCACCTACCCAAACGAAGAAGTGACTCTTCACGGCAAGACCGAAGCCAGCGTAGTGGAAGTAGAGCACCCAGATGAAAATGGCTGCGAGGATCGAACCTGCTCCGGCGATCGTGACGACCGGAATGCGGGCCAGTGTCCTGGTCGTGCTTCCGGCCCTGTAGAGCTCGGGTCGACGCCACGGCACGAGAACGGCCGCGAGCCCGACCAGCGCCATCGCAATGAGCTGGATCAACACCGCGTAGACGACCACGACGAAGATGCTCGACGAGTTGACCGCCCAGGCAAACACGGCCTCGGTCAGCACGACTGTGGCGATAAGCGCGATGTAGGGCGAGCGAGTCTTCTTGGAGAGGTTCGTGAATGCCTTGGGCAGGATGCCGTCGAAGGCATACGCGAAGATCATCCGCACCGGCTGAAGAAACGCCATGTAGGTGATCAAAGGGAAGAAGAGCATGTAGCCGATCAAGAGAAAGACGCCGAGCACCGTGCTACCGGCTGAGGCCGCAATCAGGAAGAAGTAGGTCGGTGTGGCGCCGATCTGCGCCGGCATTGCTCCTCCGTTGGCCGCCGTCATGAACGCGGACCCGAACGTGCGGAGGAAGATCGCCGCGAAGATGAGGATGACAACGATGGCGCTCACACCCGCCACAGCCATGGTGTTCGCGGTCTTCGAGGTGCGCGCGAACCGCAATTCGCCGCCGACGAACGTGCTGAAGTAGCTGTAGATCCCGAAGGACGCGAAGATGCCGATCACCGGGATCGTGTTCAGGAACGAGAAGGCGGGATGAATGTTGAGGCCCGATTTCGTCGCCTTCGCAAGCATCGTGTTGTACGTGTCGGGATTGTGCGTGTATGGCTGGGCAAAGTGGTTGAAGTTCGACACGAAGTCACCGTGTGTGGTGAAGAGCGCGACGAGGGCTCCGACAAACAGACTGAGCATGACGATCCCGAGCAGGATGGCCTGCAAACGAGCCGTCCACCGCCAGCCCCAGGCCATGATCAGTGCGCCGGCGACGAACAGACCCGTCCCGATCGCCCATTTCCAGCCAAGGCTCGAGCCCACGGTAGCGCCCCAGTGAACGAGGGTTGGGTGATTGCCGATCAATCCGAGCCCGACCAACCCCGGGGCCAGTCCGAGCTGGAGCACGACGACGCCGAAGAAGGCGACCGAAAGAACATTCGCAACCGTCATGCAGAAGGACGAAATGAGGCCAAGCCATGGGTTGAGCACGCGCCCGACGAGCACGTAGTCGCCGCCGGTACGTGGGATCATGCTTGTGAGCAACCCGAAGGAGTACGCGTAGGCGAGCGTCAGCGGAAGTGCCAGAAGGCCTGCGACGAAGAAGTTTCCTCCGGGGAAGAGCGCGAAGGCGAAGAAGAGGCCGTAACCGAGCGCCTGTACTGGGGCGCCAGGAATGAAGTTGAGGATGTACGCGCTACGCGGCGAGACAGCTCGAACTAGACCGGTGGCGTTACGTGCGAACAGCCCGGCCGGAACCGGCGGAGCCGCCGCAGATTCAGACTCACCCATTCTTGCCCACCCCTTTCGAGGATCCGCTGGCCATTAGCCAATGACGAATTGCCGCGAAACGACAGCCTTGTCGGCCAGCTTGACGACGACGCCGTGAATGCGGCCGCTGTTGTACTCGGAGCCGGAGTTGATTGCGAGCGTCCTGCCAATCTGCGCTTCACCGCGTGCCTCGTGGATGTGCCCGTGCAAGGCAAGGAGCGGCTGGTACTCGTCGAGGATCTCCCGCACGGCGGTGCTGCCAACCGGGATCTCGTGCGGACTTCCGCTCCGATAGACGGGGCTTAGGTCGCTGGGATTGATCTCGATCGCGCGGTCGAGACCACTGTCGTACGGGGGCACGTGGAGATTGAAGATCGCCTCCTCCGGCCGCTCGAGTTGTTCGGCGAGCCGCTTGATCCGCACGTAGAGGTCGCTTTCGTCCAGTTCGCGTGGACTGTTCCATGGCGTCCTGTTCGCGTAGGAGAGCGAGAGCATTTCGTGGCCGCCGACCATGACGATGCGGTCGTCGCAGAATTGGACGTGCTGAGCACTCTGCAGAACATCGTCGACGCTCCATGGATCGTCGTTGCCGGCCATGACGAAGACTTCGATCCCGTACGCCGCCATGCGCTCGTCGGCAAGGGCGATCCAGCGCCGTAGCTCCTCGACCATGATGCGCTCGAAGAGTTCGGCCTGCGTCGCTTGGTCTGCAGCGTAGCGGGCGATCTCCTCGCGGGAGCTCATCCACGGGTACATGCCGTTGAAGCGCACTGCCTCGAGCAACTGCTCCAGTTCTTCCGTGTTCCGTGCGGTGCGCGTCTCCCCCACTACCGTCGCGCGGAAGCACCCGTCGTCCCCCTTGTCGATGGGCACTATCGCTTTGGCGGTCAGATCGCCGCCCATGACCAGCGCTTGGGCCTTGTAGAAGCGACCCGCTGCCAGGAACTTCCGCCAGCAGAGCTCGGAGCCGTGAACGTCGGACGCGTAATAGAGCGTCAAGGCGGTGCCGCTATCTGCTGCGTCTCGCGCCGGGCGGCTGGTGACGCGGCGAACCGCACGCATGGAACGAACTCGTGACAACACTCCGGAAGCCGACCTCGATTCGCTCATCGGGCGCCCGTGTCTTGCTCAACTTTGAGCACGAGCACCGGCAGGCCGACGGCAACCTCACTGCCGGGGGAAACACATAACTCAGCCACACGGCCGGCAACCGGAGACTCGATCTCGAGCGTCACTTTTTCCGCTTCGACCGTGAACAGAGGCTGCCCCACCGAAACGCGGTCGCCGACCTGGACGAGAAAATCGACGAGGCGACCAGCGTCCATGCCGACTTCGACGCTCGGCATGACGATCTCACGCAGCCGCGCAGAACCGTCTTCCGTCATCGGGCGCCGGCCCCCGCCAGCTCCCGCCCGGCGGACACGATCGTCTGGACCTGGGGCAGATAGGCCTGCTCGAGGGGCGGGCTGTAGGGAATAGGCGACACGGAGCCCGAAATGACCCGGGGCGCGCTCCTCAGCGCCGGCCACGCTTGCTGCGCAATCCTCGAGACGATCAAGTTCGCCCAGCCGCCCTGGGCGGGCTCCTCCTCGATGACGAGGAGCTTCCCCGTCCGTCGCAGAGAGTCGACGACGACGTGCAGGTCGAGAGGCACGAGGCCACGGAGGTCGACTACATCGCATTCGATTCCGTCAACGGCGAGCTGCTCGCCCGCAGTGAGAGCCGTGCCGACTGTTCCGGCCAGTGCCACGAGCGTGAGGTCGGATCCGACACGCCTCACGACCGGCGTCCCAAGCATCGGGACCGGCTCGTCCGCGTCCGGCGCAGGTCCCCGCATGCCGTAGAGGGCCTTGTGCTCGAGAAAGAGCACCGGGTCCGGATCGCGGACAGCCGCCTTGAGAAGCAGCTTCGCGTCGCCAGGCGTCGCCGGAGCGACGATCTTGACCCCGGGGAAGGGAAGCAACCAGGACGTGGCCGCCTGGGAGTGCTGGGCGGCGAACCCGATGCCGCCACCGTGCGCGCACCGGACGACGAGCGAGAGCTGCAGCTGGCCGCCGGACATGTAGCGGAGCTTGGCGGCGTGGTTGACGAGCTGATCGAATGCGTTCGCGAGAAAGTCCGCAAACATGATCTCGACGACAGGCTTGAGACCGGCTGCGGCAGCGCCGACCGCCGCCCCGACGAGTGCGTTCTCGGAGATCGGGCTGTCGCGCACCCGGTCGGCCCCGAATTCGGAGCGCAATCCTTCGGTCACCTTGAAGATGCCGCCGGCGAGGGCTATGTCCTCGCCGAACACGATTACGGTCGGATCGTCCCGCATCTCCTCAGCGAG
>Ga0265313_10004326_pt1 | contig 10984 bp, 10 predicted proteins | sample 4123metaG_FD_203122 | JGI IMG/M metagenome (GOLD analysis project Ga0265313, IMG submission 203122) | Rhizosphere microbial communities from Carex aquatilis grown in University of Washington, Seatle, WA, United States - 4-1-23 metaG | ecosystem: Host-associated > Plants > Roots > Rhizosphere >...
CTCGCCGCGATTCCGCCGCCCACTACGCAGTATCGCAAGCCGCCACTCACGCTCGGACGCATCGCCTATCTGCTCTACTTCGCCCCGCGCGGCGCGCTCGAAAAAGGTCTCTGGAAAACTCTCCGCGGCGTCTGGGGCCGCCGCCAGATGCAGCGCGCGCTGCCCGACTTCTCCCTGCCCGAGCCGCCCGCTGCAAAAACCGCGCCGGAGCTGCCCATCCATTTTCTCATCGGCGCGCGCTATCTGCCGGAAGCCTGCCTCGTCTCGCATTCGCTGGCGTGGGCCGCGCAGCAACCGATCGCCGCGCATTTCTACGATGACGGCACGCTGACGCCCGCCGACTGCGACTTCCTCCGCTCGAAACTTCCGCGCGCGCGCTTCACGCTCATCGGCGAAATCAACGATCGCCTCGCCGCCGTCCTGCCCGGGGAAAAATTTCCATGCCTGCGCAAGCTGCGCCCCGCTTACCCGCACATCCGCAAGCTCACCGACATCCACCTCTTCCCCGGCGAGTGGAAACTCGTGAGCGACGCCGACGTGCTTTTCTTCAATCACCCGACGCAGCTCCTCGCTCACGTCGCCGCGCACGAAGCCGCGCACATGGTCGATATCCAGCCGTCCTACGGCGTGCCGCTCGCCGCACTCGAACGCCTCGCCGGCTGTCCCGTGCACGAAAAAGTAAATGTCGGCCTCTGCCACCTCCGCACGCCCGATATTGACTGGGATTTCGTCGAGCACTGTGCCGCCACGCTCCTCGCCGAACACGGCTTCACCTACTACCTCGAGCAGGCGCTCACCGCCATCCTGCTCGCCCGCGCCCGCGCAAAGCCGCTTCCGACCGACGCCTACGTTGTCTATCCCGACGCTGCGACTGCTCGCCGAGCCGACTGCGCCGCGATCCATTACGTGGACGGTTCGCGCAGTTATTATTACGATTTCGCGTGGCGCCAGGTGCTCGCCCGCAGCAGCCAATGACGCCGAGCCTCTCCGTCATCCTGCCGGTCTTCAACCGCGCAAACCTGCTCGCCCATCCGCTCGCGAGCCTCCGCGCCGCCGCAGCTGTGGCGCCCGGTCTCGAATGGGAACTCATCGTCATGGACGACGGCTCCACCGAAGACATCGCCGCCGCCCTCGCGCCCTTCGCCGATCTCCCGATCCGGTTTCACCGCCAGAAAAACCGCGGCCTCCTCGCCGCGCGTCTCGCCGGCCTCGCGCTCGCCCGCCACGAAGCCATTTTCTTCCTCGATGGCGACGATGCCGTCGCACCGGGAAAATTCACCGCGCAACTTCCGGCGCTCGGCGATGCCGATGTCGTTTATGGCGATGTCGCTCGCTCGACCATCGATGGCTCCGGCCATTCGCTCGAGCCACTGCGCGCCGACGCGCCCCAACCGTCTTGCACCGAACCGGCCGAGTTTTATCTCGCCGTCCAACCCGCGCCGCACAATCCGATCTTCCGCCGCTCGTATCTCCAATCGGCGGTTGCCGCGGCGTTCTTCCCCGCTGACCGCGCCTACGACTCGATCGCCGAGACGTGGTTTTACTATCAGCTTTCGGTCCGTCCGGCCCGCATCGTGTATGCGCCCGGCGCTTGGTCCATCGTCGGTGAACCCGCCGGCGAGCGTCTCAGCCGCAAGTGGGAACGCCAGGCCGCCGCGTCGCTGCGGTTGATGCGCGCGTTCCTGCGTCATTGCCCGCCCACGGCGGATACGGCCGAGGCGCGCCGCCGCGTCGGCCTATGCGCGTTTGCAACGTGGCGGGCGCTGCCAAACGGTTTCCCGCCGGCCGGCGCCTTTCTCGAACTTTGGCGCCAAGCGCCGCCATCGCCGCGGGCCGCGCTCGGCGGCGCCATGTTCGCCCGCGCCACGCGTGTGCTCGGTCCTGCCACCGCCGGGCGGCTTTTCAAACTCGCCCAGCGCCCGTCCTACCGGCGTATCCGCACCGTCGATGACCCCGAGCTGGCCGCTCTTTTTTCCCCGTGACTTTTTCTCCGTCGACGACAGCTCTCGAACCGATCCAGATGCTCTGGGTGCGCGGCGACCTGTCGCGTCTGGAGCTGTTGAGCGTGCGCTCATTCCTCGCCCACGGGCACGCCGTCCACCTTTACACCTACGAGCCGCCGGCCAACCTGCCGGCCGGCGCGCGCGCCCTTGACGCCGCCGCCATCGTGCCGGTCGCGCTCGCGCCATTGCGCAAGGCCACACCGTTCGGCGGGGGAAGCATGGGAGTGTTCAGCGATCACTTCCGTTACCTCCTCCTGCTGGAGCGCGGCGGCTGGTGGGCGGACTTGGACGTTGTCTGTCTCCGCCCGTGGTGTTTCGCGCAGCCCGCCCTCACTGCCGCGACCGATGAGCTTGGCTACGGCCGGAAGGCCAATGGATTTGTCCTGCGTTTCCCGGCAGCCGATCCGCTGATTGCCGCCTGCGCTGACGTGACGCGTAAATTGGACCTGAGTCAGGTTGGCGGCGACCAAACCGGACCGCTCCTGCTCAACCGCCTCCTAACGGAGCAAAACCGGCGCGACCTGATGCTGCCGCCGCCCACCTTCGCGCCCGTGCCCTGGAATGCCAGCTTCCAACTCGTGCGTCCGCTCTGGCGCCGATTTTCGCTCGGTGAATTGAAACAGCGCCTGCGCCGCCCGCACTTGAGCAGCCGTTTCACCCGCGACACCGTCGCCGTGCACCTGTGGAACGAAACCTGGCGTCATGCGGGTCGCGACAAACAGGCGACCTACCCGCGTTCCTGCCTCTACGAACGGCTCCAGCGCCGCTACAATCCGTCCGCATCGTGACGCCTCTCGTCTCCGTTCTCATTCCCTGCCACAACGCCGCCGCCTGGCTCCGCGCCACGCTCGAGTCGGTCCTCGCGCAAACGTGGCCTCACCGCGAGATCATCGTAGTCGATGACGGCTCGACCGACAACTCGGCCGCGATCGCGCGCAGCTATGCCGACCGCGGCGTCACGGTCATCGCGCAGCCGAACCGCGGCCAGAGCGCCGCCTTCAACACCGCGCTGCGCGCCGCACGCGGCGATTTCTACGAATTTCTCGACGCCGACGATCTGCTCGCACCCGACAAGCTCGAGCATCAAGTCCGGCGCCTGCAACAGGACGGCGCGGACTGTGTCGCCAGCGGCGCGTGGACCCGGTTCGTCCAGGAGCTGGACACCGCCGTCTTCAAGCCCGAACCCGTCTGGCGCGATCTTGCGCCGGCGGACTGGCTCGTGAGTTCGTGGATGGGCGGAGGCATGATGCACGGCGCCGCGTGGCTCGTGCCCCGGTCGGTCGCGGATCGCGCCGGTCCGTGGAGCGAAGACCTTTCGCTGATCAACGACCTCGATTTTTTCACGCGCCTGCTCCTGCGAGCCCGGCGCGTGCTCTTCGTGCCCGAGGCGCGCACCTACTATCGCTCAGGCCTCACGACCAACGCAGCGTCGCAGCGTTCGCCCGCCGCCATGCGTTCCGGTTACGAAGCGCTCCGCCGCTCGCGCGAAGCGCTGCTCGCCGCCGAAAACAGCCCCCGCACGCGCCTCGCCGCTGCGACTGCGCTTCAGCGTTTTATTTTTTCCACCTACCCCGATGGTCCCGAATACGTCGCCGAGGCGGAACGCACCGTGGCCGAACTCGGCGGCGCTTCGCTCCACGCCGAAGGCGGCCGCGCGTTTCTTTTCCTTTCCAAACTCATCGGCTGGAAACGCGCCCGCCGCCTCCAGCGCGCCTGGCAAGCGCGCCGCGCATCCCGCCTCGCCCTCCAGATTCGTTCGCGATGACGCAGATCAAGCCGGCGATTCACCTTCGCTACTTTACGCCGCCCGAGACGGATCGCTGGGTGCCCGGCGACCGCTGGGTCCGCCCGATCGTGCGCCGGATCGTGCGCGGCCCGCGCGTGCCGAGCGGGATCGACAAGGTGTTTCTCAACCTCGCCGCCGGCCTGCGCAAGATCGGCGAGCCGTTCCGCGTGAACCGCCCGTGGCGCGAAATCCGTCCCGGCGATCGCGTCGGCGTGATCGGCCGCGACCGCGCGGCGCTCGCCGGCTACGACCGGCCGAATCCGATCGTCGCCGGCGTCGCGCTCATGACGCACCCGAGCGAATGGCCGACGCTCTGCCGTGATTACCCGGTCGCGCGCTACGTGCAGCACTGCCAGTGGGCGATCGATATCTACCGGCCTTATTACGGCGACGAAGTCTGTGCCGTCTGGCCCGTCGGCATCGACACCGATGCTTGGCAGCCGGCGCCCGCTGACGAACGCCGCTGCGATTTTCTCCTCTACAACAAAATCCGCTGGCATCATGCCGCGATGGATCGCGATCTCGTCGAGCCGATCCGCGCGCACCTCCGCCGCGCCGGCCTCACCTTCGAGGAAATCCGCTACGGCGCCTACCGGCCTGAGGACTACACCGCGGCGCTTCGCCGCTGTCGCGCGATGCTCTTCATCTGCGAACACGAGAGCCAGGGCCTCGCGTATCAGGAAGCGCTTTCCGCCGGCGTGCCCGTGCTCGCGTGGGATCCGGGCGAGTGGCTCGATCCGCGCCGCTTCGAATGGGGCACGCCGCACGTGCCGGCTTCGTCGGTGCCGTATTTCGACGCGCGCTGCGGCGAACGTTTTCCCAACTATGCCGCGTTCGGCGAGGCGCTCGGCATTTTTCAGGATCGCCTGCGCGCCGGCCGCTACTCGCCGCGCGACTACATTCTCGAAAACCTCACGCTCGAACGCTCCGCGCACCGCTACGTCGGCCTCCTGAACGCCGCCGCGCAAACCGCATGAACAACCTTTCCACGCTCGCGAAAAAAGTGCGCCATGCGCCCGGCCTGCGAAATTTCGAGCGCCTCTGGCGCGCGCTTCGCCCGGCCTATCAGCGCCTGATCGATCCGTTCGGTCGCGGCGTGCCGATCACGCTTGGCGGTCGCGCGGTGCGTGTGCCGGCGGAGCTGCTCAGCACGAATCCCGACTGGAGCAACTACGAGCGCGACACCTTCGCCGCGCTCGCCGCGTGGCTCGACGCCACGCCCGGCCGGCTCACGTTGCTCGACATCGGCTGCTCGTTCGGCGTCGTCACTTCATTCGCCGTGCAGGTGTGCCCGCGCGTGGAAGTCATCGCCTTCGATTCCGACCTCGTTTCGCTGCGCGCGCTCGAAGCCGTGGTGCCCGCGGGCGCGCTCCATCGCGTGCAGCGGATCGACGGCCTGCTCGGCACCGAGCACCGTTCCGGCCAGTCGCTCGACGATGCGCTGGTCTCCACGCGACGCCGCCTTCCCGCGATGGCCCCGCGCGCCGCGATCACGCGCAGCGCGTTCCTGTGTTTCGGCGAGGCAGGCGCCGACGATGCGCCACAGCACCAGCTCGACGCGTTGTTTAGCGGAGTGGCGTTTCCAGGCCCCGTGCTGCTCAAGTGCGATGTCGAAGGCGCGGAATTGCTCGTATTGCAGGGCGCCGCCGATCTCCTCCGTCGCGTTCGCCCGTCGCTGCTGCTCAGCGTGCATCCGCCCGCCCTGCCGCGTTACGGCCACACCCCGGCTGACGTTGCGGCCTTTCTGCTCGAGCACGGTTATGCCTCGCGCGTGATCGCGCGCGACCACGAGGAACACTGGTGGTGCGAACCCGTCGCCTCATGAATTCCCTCGGCCGGCACTTGCTTGGACCCCTGCTCTCCCGCACGCCGCTCCAATACTGGCCGGTGCGCGTGCGCCACGGTTTTCTTCACGGCTGCCGCTGGACGCTTTGGCCGCACTCCGCATACTGGCGCGGACACTACGAGCCGGACGTGCAGGCGGCGCTGGCGCGCATCGCACCCTCCACTGGCGGAGTAGCGTGGGATCTCGGTGCGCATTTCGGATTCTACACATTGTGGCTCGCGCGCGCCGTCGGACCCACGGGTCAGGTGTGCGCGTTCGAGCCGGACTGTGTTTCGTTCGACCGTCTGCGCCGTCATGTCGCGATGAATCAACTCGGCCACGTGCGCATTTACCAGTGCGCCGTCAGCGACACCGCCGGCATTCGGCAGCTTGTCCAAAACCAAGGCGCCGGCGCCACGACTTCCCACCTGCCTTACCAAGGCGAGACGGCCGCCGGCGAAAACGCGGTCGCGGTCGAGGCGGTCGCGCTCGATGCGCTTATCGAACGCGACCAGCTCGCGCCGCCCCAATTCGTGAAAATCGACATCGAGGGCCACGCCGCCGCCGCGTTGCGCGGCGCGCAAAACGTGCTCACACGCCACCGGCCCGTGTTGCTCGTGAGCATGCACAGTCCGGACGAAGTCGAGGGCGTTCGCGTCCAAACCGAACCGCTCGGCTACCATCCTTGTTCGCTCGACGGCTCGCGCGTGGACTGGCCCGGCACGCTTTTCCACACGGTTGTCCTCGAGCCTTGAGCCCAGCGCATGACTGCACTCCCCAAAATCAGCCTCGTCACGACGAACTACAACTACGGCCACTTCCTCGAGGCGACGATTCGCTCGGTGCTCGACCAAGGCTACCCAAATCTCGAATACATTGTCATCGACGGCGGCAGCACCGACGACAGCGTGCGCATCATCGAGCGTTACGCGCCGCGCCTGGCCCATTGGGAAAGCGCCGCCGACGCCGGCCAGGCGCACGCGCTCAACAAGGGCCTCCGCCGCTGCACCGGCGACATCGTCGGCTTCCTCAACAGTGACGACCTGCACCTGCCCAACACGCTCGCGCAGGTCGCACGGATGTTCGCGGACGACGATGTCACGTGGATTGGCGGTCCTTCCGAAGCCCTCGACGCCGTGGGGCGGCCGACGGGGCTTAACCGCGTGTCGAGTCCGAGCGCCACGCTGCGATGGGTGACCGGCCTGTGGTTTCCCCAGCCATCGTCGTTCTGGCGACGGCGGTTGGTGGATGAACTCGGCCTCTTCGAGGAGCATCTTTATTTTTGTTTCGATCAGGAATATTGGGCGCGCCTCGCCGTCGCCGGTCACCGGCCCGTCATCGCCCCGGAGCCCCTGAGCGGCGAGCGCGCGCATCCCGGCCAAAAAACCGCCAACCCCTCGTCGCGCTACGTGCTCGAGCGCCTTTTCATCGCGCACAAATTTCTAGCCCGGCTTGCGCCGGCCGACGCCGCGGCGTTGGGGCGGGTCATACGCCGCTACGAACGCACGTTGCTCCGCGATCCGTTTTACCAAAAACCGGCGCCACCTCTGTCCACCCTGTTCCGCACGCTGCTCCATCACCCCGACCTGCTTCGCGACCGGCAGACGTGGGGGTTGTTGAAACAAACTCTCCTCTCGCGAAAGTCCTCCCGACCCTAGCGCACCGCCCGACTTGGCCCGCATCGCCATCTACATCGGCCGCCACCTCTGCACCGCGCCGCGCCCGTGCAAGGAGGCCGACGCGCTCGCCGCCGCCGGCCACGACGTCACCGTCTCCGGCCTCTGGTCCGATCCGCGCCTCGTGGCCCGTGACGAGGCGCTGCTCGTCAACCGCCGCTGGAAATTTATTCCCTACGCCGACTGTCGGCCCGGCCCGCTGCGCCGCCGCTGGCGCTGGTGGCGGGTGCGCGCCCGCAATCGATTCGCCCGCGAAATGTTCATTCGCACCGGCCGGCTCTCCGCCGATCTTTTCGGCTACGGCACCAGCTCGCTCGCCGCGCACGCCGCGCGCACCGCGGCCGATCTCACGTTGTTCCATTCCGAGGGCGGCTTGTGGGTTGCGCCGCGGTTGCATCGCGCGGGCCGGCGGGTCGGCATGGATTTCGAGGACTGGTTTTCCCGCGACCTGCCGCCCGCGAAGCGCGCCGGCCGCCCGATCGACGCTCTCGCGAAGCTCGAAGCCGCCGCGTTGCGGCTCGGACCCTACGTGCTCGCAACCTCTCACGCGATGGCGACAGCGCTCGCCGCCGCCTACGCCGCCCCGGTGCCCAGCGTGATCTACAACACCTTTCCGATCGCTGAGGCCCCGGCCGGCCGCGCCGGCGTCGATCCGGGCCGCGTGTTGCTGCACTGGTTTTCGCTGTTTCTCGGCCCGGACCGCGGACTGGAAATTTTGTTCGCCGCGCTGCCGAGTCTGCCGGAAAACTGGGAACTCCATCTTCGCGCCGACGATCCCGACAACTACGCTGCGCGTCTGCTCGCCGCGCTGCCCGACCGGTTGCGTTCGCGGGTGCAGCTGCATCCGACGGTCCCGAACTCCGAGCTGCCGACGCGCATCGCCACGCACGACATCGGCCTCGCCCTCGACGTCAGTGACATCCCGAGCCGCAACCTGACCGTGACCAACAAATTTTTCCAGTATCTCCAAGCCGGCCTCGCCGTCGTCGCCAGCGACACCGCCGGCCACACGGAAATTCTCGGGCAGGCTCCCGATGCCGGGGAACTGTTCGCCGCCGGCGATGCAGCCTCGCTGGCGTCAGCATTGACCCGATTGATCAACGACCCCGCGCGCCTCATCGCCGCGAAGCGCGCTGCGCGTCACGCCGGCGAAACGATTTTCGCGCACGAACGCCAGGCGCCGCTCTACGCGGAGCTCGCGCGGTGCGCCCTGCGAGCCAGCTGAACGCGATGCGCATCCTGCTCACGGCCGATCCCGAACTGCCTGTGCCGCCGGGCCGCTATGGCGGCATCGAGCGCCTTGTGGACATGTGGCGCCGCGAGCTGCGCGGTCGCGGCCACGCCGTCGCTCTCGCGGCACGCGGCGATTCGACCGCCGAGGTCGACCGGCTCTTCGCGTGGCCCGGCGCGCGCTCGCAGTCCGCACCGCACGCGATCCGCAACAGCCTCGCGCTCTGGCGCGCCGCGCGGGCGTTTCGCGCCGACGTCGTGCACAGTTCCAGCCGACTCATCTACACTTTGCCGCTCCTGCTCGCGGGCGTGCCGGTTGTGCAGACGTATCATCGCACTCCCGGTTCGCGCCAGGTGCGGATCGCCGCCCGCCTCGGCGGACGGCGGCTCGTGTTCACCGGCGTGAGCGATTTCATCGCCGCGCTCGGGCGGAACGGCGGCGGACGTTGGGAAACCGTGCACAATTGCATCGACCTCGACCGGCTGACGTTCCGCGCCGAAGTGCCGGCGGACGCGCCGCTCGTCTTTCTCAGCCGGATCGAGGAAGTGAAGGGCGCGCGCGAAGCGATCGCCATCGCCCGCGCCGCGGGCCGACCACTCGTGCTCGCGGGCAACCACTCGGCCGACGCCGCCGCGACGCGTTACTGGCGCGACCACATCGAACCGGCGATCGACGGCGCGCAGATTACCTACGCCGGTCCGGTCGATGACGCGCAAAAGGACGCGCTGCTCGGCCGCGCCGCCGCGCTGCTGGTGCCGGTGCAGTGGGACGAGCCGTTTGGACTCGTGTTCGCCGAGGCGCTGGCGTGCGGCACGCCGGTCATCGGCGCACCGCGCGGCGCGCTGCCCGAGATCGTCCGCGAGGGCGAAAACGGATTTCTCGTGCGCACGATGCAGGAAGGTGTCGCGGCCGTCGGCGCGGCGGCGCAATTGTCGCGCGCGTTCTGCCGGCGTGACGCCGAGGCGCGCTTCAGTCCCCGCGCCGCGGTGGATCGGTTCCTCGCGCTCTACGAGGATTTGCCGCGATGAACGACACGACACTCCAAATCAACCTTAGCGCCGGCGACGCGAGCTACGCGGAACTCACCGTGCCCGCGCTGCTCGCCGCGCACCCGCGCATGGACGAGCGCCTGCTCGTCGTCGATCTCTGCAAGCCGCAACGCACGCGTATCGTCGATCCGGCGCGCCGTTTTCCCGAGCCCGCCTACAGCCAGCGCGTTGAGCATGTCACGGCGCTAGCGGAAAAATGGCGGGCGGGCGGGCAGGTCGATCGCGTCGTTTATCTCCGTCCCGGGGATCCGATCTTCTCGACGATCAGCCGGCGGTATCTCCGGCCGTGGGTGCGAGAGACGCACGACTACGGCGGCTGCGCGTTGATGGCTTACCTCGCCGCCTTCGAGCTTTGCCGCACGCGCTGGCTGCTGCACTACGACGCCGACATGCTGCTCCACCAATCGCCGGATTTCGATTGGGTCGCGCACGCCCAAACGGCGATGGCCGACAATGCCACCATCGTCGCCGCGGTCCCGCGCCCGAGTCCGCCGCCGCTTGACGCACCCGACGCACCCACGAGTTCCGAGCGACTTGCGCTCCATGCCCATCCCGCGGGCTGGCTGAACACCTGGTTCAGCACGCGTTGCTATCTCTTCGACCTCGAGCGGCTGCGCCCGTGCCTGCCGTTGCTGCAGGGCCGCGCGTATTGGGAAATGCTGACGTCGCGCCTCCTGCGGCGCGGCTATCCGCGCTCGCCCGAAACGATGCTGTTTCTCCGCATGAGCGCCGCGGGCCGCTGGCGGCTCGCGCTCCGCGACCGCCGCGCGTGGCTGCTTCACCCGGTGCGCAAGGACGCGGCCTTCGTCGCCGCCCTGCCACGCCTGCTCGCCGCCGTGGGCGCGGGCCGCTGCCCGGACGGGCAGCGCGGCCAGCAGGATTTGCAGCTCGAGCTTTGGAACGAAATCCTCGCATGAACCTTGCCCAAGAATCCGCCGCGCTCCCCCGGAGTATTTTCGCGAACGCGCTGGCGCGCACCGGCAGGTTTGATTCGACTGGCCCGATTCGATGACAAGCAGCAGCAGCCAAACCGCCGGATTCGATCGCTACGCGCAGATCGGGAACCTTGCCCTGACCGTGCGCAGCATGTTGAACCGGATTTGGCTGCCGATGATCGCCGTGCTGGGCGGCGAAACGATCCTGCTGCTGATCAACAAGAGCCCGGCGGCGATCAGCTTTGCGCTGATCGCCGCGGGCACCCTCGTGCCATTCGGCGTTTGGCGGCACAAGGGCATCGGGCTGCCGTTGCTGCCCCTGATCGCGCTCCAGCATCTGATCGTTTACGGCCTGCCGATCGTCACCGGTCATCCCGTGGTTTACGAGTATCCACAGAACTATGTGACGGAGGCGGGCCTCGAGGTGCTGGTCTTCGGTGCCAGCATGGCTGCGGCGTGGTGGCTGGCGCTGGAGTTTT
>Ga0265313_10004327_pt1 | contig 10984 bp, 10 predicted proteins | sample 4123metaG_FD_203122 | JGI IMG/M metagenome (GOLD analysis project Ga0265313, IMG submission 203122) | Rhizosphere microbial communities from Carex aquatilis grown in University of Washington, Seatle, WA, United States - 4-1-23 metaG | ecosystem: Host-associated > Plants > Roots > Rhizosphere >...
AGCATGGGTATAACCGATGCCTCCAACATCGGCCTGGCCGGCATTCACGAAGTCGCCGCCGGCAATTGGACCGCAGCCCATGCCGCCTTCGATGCGGACTACAACAACCATTCCGACCATCCGATCGCGGTCTTCAACAAGGGCGTGACCGTTCATCATGATGGCGATGTCGACAAGGCCGATACCTTTTTCAGCGAAGCTGTTGTGCGGGGCCAGGGCTACCATCCCGACCTGACGCTCGAGTCGGAAGGCGCGTCCGCTCCGGCCCGTCCGATGGAGGCCAGCCTCACGGTCAAGGAGCACGCCTGCAATCGCCTTCACAGCGACAACAAGCTCGATCCGAACTGCGGTGACCGCATTGTGGCCATGGTCACTCCGGAACCCGCTCCCGCGCCTGCCCCGGTAGCCGAAGTCGCGCCGCCGCCGGCGCCAGCTCCGGTGGTCGAGGCTGAGGCCACAGCCGCTCCGGCGCCCAAGCCAAGCCGTCACTAACAACAGTTCGTCATGACATTGGTTTGAGCGAGGCAATGCGTTTCCCGTGGTGTCCCCAGGTGCCCAAAGTTTCCGCGACTTTTGTCGCGGGAATTCTGGCCCTGGCCATCACGGGAACGGTCGTTGCGCCGGCCGGCGCTTTCGGCAAGACCGCTTCGGTCAAGCCGGGCCCGGCGGTCATCGCAGTCTCCCCTTCCGGCAGGGTGCAACAGCTGGCGGCCTGGATTCTGGACTCCCATGACAATGGCGCTCTGCCTTTCGCGATCATAGATAAATCGGCGGGCAAGGCGTTTGTTTTCGCCAGGGACGGCCACTCTCTGGGAGCGGCCTGGGTATTGACCGGCCTGGCGCCCGGCGATGACTCCCTTCCCGGCATCGGAACCATGCCTCTGTCGGCGATCAAGCCCGGGATGCGCACGACCCCCGCCGGACGGTTCACCGCGGTGCTGGGACGCGATCTTGAGGCAGAAGTGCTGTGGGTGGACTACCCGGACGCCATTTCAATGCACCCTGTGATCAACACCACGCCATCCGAGCGGCGGTTGGAACGGATCGTTTCCCCCAAAGCCAGTGATCACCGGATTTCCTTCGGCTGCATCAATGTGCCGGCAAAGTTCTTCAGCGGCGTGGTGAAGCCGACATTCCAGGACGGGAAGGGAATCGTCTATATCCTGCCCGACGTGAAACCGCTTCAGGACGTCTTCCCGAAATATTACGACGCGGTAAGCGCCTCGGACCTCGGCGCGCAATAGCGCCAGGTCAATTGAACGCCAGGACTCCGCGCGCATTGTCCATGGACCAGGACTTGAGACGGCTAAGGAAACTCTGACCCAGCAGCAGATGGCTCCTCTCCGCGGAAATCCGGACGGTCACGTCATGCACCACGGTGTGGCCGATGGTGATTGAGCTTATCCGATAGATCTCCGAGGAAACCCTGGAGCCGTCGGCGAGCATGTAGATCTTGCTGCCCAGAAGATCGCTTCCCTTCAGGGCGCCCAGCGCCTTCAGGCGGGAGGCGACCTCGACCGGGATGCTGACATCGGCAGAGCCGCTGTCGACGATGAACTTTTCCGTGATGACCCCGTTTAAAACGACCGGAACCACGAATGCCCCGTTAAAGGGCTCCATCGGAACGGCCTGGGACGCCAATTCCGTCCCAGGCGCCGCCATGGCTGGCGCAGCCAGCAGCATGAGCACCAACACTGCTCTGATCATTTTGGACTCGCCCGTCAGCCTGATCTTCGACGGGAGAGGTTTAGATCAATAAATGCGCCGTTGCAAAATCATCCGCGGCGCGAGGCGAAGTTCCATGGTGGAACTCCGCGCCTCACCGGACTGCCGGACGAACCGGGCGGGATACGATGGATCAGGTGTGGCCGATGCGGATACCGGCGATGTCACCGATCAGGCCGAAGGCTTGCAGCAGCCACAGCACCACGACGATCACGACCACGGCGTTGAGGATGCCTTTGATCTTGCCGTCCATCGGGATGTAGGTGTTCACCAGCCAGAGCAACACGCCCACCACGATGAGCACGATGATGATGGAAAGCAGGGACATGGGCGCTTCCTGAAAATGGTCTCAGGCGCAAAAACGCGGGCGGAGGGGAAAAAGTTCCACCGCCCGCCTGCCGAGTTCAGGCCGGCAGCCGGAATACCGCCAGGTGCGCCGCGACGGGCGGGCCGGAAATCGGCACCGCGATATACTGGTGTCCGTCCAGCTCATAGGTCATGGGCGAGCCGGTGACGCGGGTGGGCATGGCTATCTGGCCGACCTCCCGGCCCGTCTTCTTGTCATAGGCCCGCAGCCAGCCGCCATTCTTGCCGTCCGCGCCGGTGGTGGCGGTGCCGTCGCCGGCGATCACCAGCGTCTTGGTCACCAGCACGCCGACCTTGCCCAGGCTGCCGGTGCGCGGAATGGTGAGCCCCTTCAGCGCCGGATTGTTCCTGATCTCGTCCGGGGTCTCGCCATGGGCGATCTGCCAGAGCATCTCGCCCTTGTTCAGGTCGATGGCAGTGATGCGGCCGTAAGGCGGCTTGATCAGCGGCAGGCCCATCACCGGGATGGTGGCGCCGATTCCGCCGCGGCCGCCGCCACGCCCTGCCGGAGCGCCGCCGGCCGGCGGCGCGGCCCGTCCTGCCGCAGGAGCACGCCCGCCCTGCTCGCTGGGCGGCAAGGCCTCACCCGCCGCGCCGCCAGTGGCGGTGGCGGTGCCCGGGATCATCTCCATGTCGGTGCGCGCCGGATTGCCCCGCACCAGTCCGTGCGGGACATAGGACATGTTGGAGAAGACGTAGAGAATGTTGGTTTCGGGATCGAGCGCGCCGCCCGGCCATTGCGCCGCCCCGTCATTGCCGGGATTGAGAATGGTGGCCAGCGGACCCGGCCATTTGCTTTCGCAGGGCGGGGTGTAGAGCGGCCCGATGCGGTAATTGGCCACCACCCGCAGCGCCTCGGCCTTCAGCTCCGGCGTGAAGTCGATCAGGTCGCTTTCCGCGACGCCCTGCACGTCGAAGGCGGGCGGCTTGGACGGGATCGGCTGGGTGGGCGAATACCATTCGCCCGGCGCGTCTCCGCGCGGCACCGGCGTCTCCGGGATCGGCCAGACCGGCTTGCCGTTGGTGCGGTCCAGAACATAGGTGAATGCCTGCTTGGAGATCTGCGCCAGCGCCTTGATCTTCTTCCCGTCCACATGGATGTCGCAGAGAATCGCCGCGCACATATTGTCGCGGTCCCAGATGTCGTGATGCACCGTCTGGAAATACCAGCGGCGCTTGCCGGTCTTGACGTCCAGCGCGACGATGCAGTCGGAGAACAGGCTGTCGCCGGGGCGAAAGCCGCCATAATAATCCTCGGTCGGCTGCTCGATGGCGAGATAGACCAGCCCCAGTTCGGGATCAGCGCTGTTCTGCCCCCAGTTGCCGGTGTTGCCGGTGCGGTCGGCCGAGCCGCTGTACCAGGTCTCATAGCCGAACTCGCCGCGCTTGGGCACGGTGTGGAAGATCCACAGCCGCTTGCCAGTCTTGACGTCAAAGCCGCGGACATAGCCCTTCACATGCGCGACCGCCTCGGCGGTGGCCGAATGCGCCGCCCCCACCACGATGACGTCGCCCACCACCAGGGGGGTGGAATGCAAACCGATTTCCTCGCCGGTGCCGCGGCCATCGAGCGCGATGTCCTGGTCGTCATTCAGCTTGAGATCGACAATGCCCTTGTCGCCGAAGCCGGCAATGGGTTTGCCCGTCGCCGCGTCCAGGCAGATCATCTGATAGCCGCAGGTGACAAAGAGGATGCGTTCCTCATGCCCGTCGGTCCAGTAGGAGACGCCATGGCCGCTGCCTGTGCGCGGCGCCATCTGGCCGCGCATGCCTTCGTCGGGCACGTCATAGCGCCATTTGACCGCGCCGGTGCGCGCGTCCAGCGCCAGGGCGGACCGCTTCAGCCCCGCCGTGGTGTAGAGCACCCCGTTCACCATCAGCGGCGTCGCCTGCAGGTTGGTGTCGCCCGGTTCGGCATAGCTCCAGGCCAGTTCCAGCCGGTTGAAGTTCTGCGCATTGACCTGGTTCAGCGCCGCATAGCGCAAGCCCTTCTGGTCGCCGCTATAGCTGCGCCACTCGCCATGCGAGGTGTCGTAGAGGATCGGACCCTTGCGGGTTTTCTTCGAGAAGGCCGCCAACGCAGGCGTCAGCGCGGTTGCGGCCAGCGCAGCCGTGACGCTGCGGCGGGCGAATTTGCGGCTCACGCCCCCTACTCCGCCCCTTCGATGGTCATGGTGCCGGTGCCGGAGCATCCCGCCTGGCCATAGCGCAGGAATTTCTGGATGCGCTTTCCGGTGTCCACTTCCGCCGTATAGATGTTGCCCTTGGAGTCCAGGCTGACCTGATGCAGCCAGTGGAACTGGCCGATCTGCCGCCCGGCGCGGCCGACGCGACCCAATTCCGACAGATCGCCGCGCCTGAGGATGTAGATGGTCTGGTTGGAATTGTCGCCGACATAGAGACAGCTCTGCGCCTTGTCGGTGGAGAAGTTCATCGACACCGCGGTGCCCGGCATGGTCGGCAGGGTCTCTGTGGCGGGACTGATGAACTGCTCGGAAAGATAGCCGCACCGCCCGGCCTGGCCGTTCAGATTGCTGCAGGGCTTGCCCAGTTCCGCGCTCTTGCCGTCAAAGACCTGGATGCGGTCATTGCCGCGGTCGCAGACATAGATTTTCCCGTCATCGGCGATCTTCACGCAATGCACCGGATTGCGGAAGAAGGCGGGGCGCTTGTTGCCCTTGGCGGCGTCGGCGATCCAGCGGCCGGCGGCGGCCGCGGCGGCATCGTCCACCGGATTGTTGCCATAGGCGCCGAAGTGGCCGATGTACTTGCCGGTGTCGGCATCGACGATCAGCACGCGGCGATTGCCATAGCCGTCGGCGACATAGAGCCGGTTGGTCTTGGAGTCCACCACCATGTCGGCGGGCTCATAAAGCGTCGGCGTGCCGTTGATGCCGGAATTGGTGTCGTTGCTGTCGGGCTTGGTCGGCGTGCCGCCGATCCGCATCTTGAAATTGCCCGCCATGTCGAACTTCAGGACAAAGCCGTCGCCGCCTTCCTTGTTGGTGGTCCAGGGCACATTGGTCGGGCGGCCGCTGTTGCCGGCGAGCCAGACATTGTCCTTGTCGTCGACATAAATGCCATGCTCGCTGTTGGGCCAGATGCAGCCATCGGCGGCGCGGCAATGGGCCGCCAGCCAACCGGTATCGGCCGGGCCGCCCCAGGCGCGCAGCAGCTTGCCGGCGGCGTCGAATTCCAGCACCGACGGCGCTGCGGTGCAGCAATCGGCGATGGGGCCGCCCGGACGGGGGAAGCCGGCGCCGGACGCCGTGCCGCCGGGCGCGGCGCCATCGGCCGCCTCTTCGTCCGTCGTCATGGTGCGGGGGCGGTTATAGATCCAGACATGGTCGTGGCGGTCGACATAAAGCCCGCCCACCTGGCCCAGCATCCAGCGGTGGGGCAGCGGCTGCGGCCAGGACGGATCGGCGACAAAGCCCGGTGTTTTGCCGGTTTTCGCGGCATGCCAGACGCCGGTGTCTTTCAGCAGCCGCGCCACCGAGGCCTTGAGGACGTCGCCGCCCTGCGCCCAGACCGACGGCGTCAGCGGCGCGGCCAATGCCGCAACCGCGAAGAAGCCCAGCAACATTTTTGTCGCAAAACGCATCGTCCCCACCCCGTTTGTTTTCGGCACGGTGTGCCGGGCCGCACGGCCTGTCAATTGGGCGGCCTATTTGTCCTGCGCATCGTTTGCGCTAAGGTCGCGCCCGCGCCGGTTTTGGCGCGCAGAAGAACGAACAAAAAATTCGCAAGAATTGTCACGGGGAGTCTTCGATGAAGTCCAAACTTCTGTCCGCGGTCACGCTCGCCTTGCTGGCCTCCGTCGCGCCCGGCCTGTCGCAACAGCGCGCCACCGTCGAGGACAGCACGCGGGTGCAGGAAATGGGCTACCAGGCGGTGCCCGGCTTCTTCAAGCCGCCCAAGGGCGAATATTTCGGCGAGACCCAAGGCATCGCCACCAATTCCAAGGGCCATGTCTTCGTCTATTTCCGCGATCCGCAGACGCGGCTGTGGGAATTCGACCAGACCGGCAAGTTCGTCAAGGAAATCGGCAAGGGCTATTATGGCTTCCTCTACGCCCATTCGGTGCGGGTTGACAGCCATGACAATATCTGGACCGTCGATGAAGGCGCCAACTTGGTGACCAAGTTCGATCCCACCGGCACCAAGGTGCTGCTGGTGATCGGCTTCCGCCCGCCGGTGGATGAAGGCATCACCACCGCCGGCGCCCCGACGACGCCGGACGAGAATTACACGCTTTGCCGCCCTACCGATGTCGCCTGGGACGCCGCTGACAACATCTTCATCTCCGACGGCTACTGCAACAACCGCGTCGTCAAGTACGACAAGTACGGCAAGTTCCTGACCAAGATCGGCAAGCGCGCCACCGGCAGCGGCGTCGGCGAGTTCAACCTGCCGCACGGACTGCAGGTGGACAAGGCGGGCACCGTCTATGTCGCCGACCGCGGCAACGCCCGCTATGTCGTGCTCGACAACGACCTCAACTGGAAGACGGCCTACAACAATTACGGCTCGGCCTGGTCGGACTGCATCAACACCGAGGGACCGAAGCAGTATCTCTTCATGTCCAACTCCAATCCCAACGGCAACACGCCGGGCAGCTGGGCCCAGACCGGCCAGATCTACAAGGCGGAGCTGGACGGCACGGTGATCGGCAAATTCGGCCATGCCGGCAAGCTGGCGCCGGGCTTCCAGGTCGTCCACATGATGGACTGCCGCAATCCCAACACCATCTTCGTCGGCGAAATTGAAAGCTGGCGTTCGCAGAAATTCGTGCTGGGCACGGGCAAGTAAGAACCGACCGGCCAAGGGGAGATTTCCATGAAACGTCTTGCATCCTGCCTACTGATGGCGTCCGTTCTCGGCGGCACCGCCGCGCTCGCCCAGGGCGAGCTCAACTACACCGCCTCCGATCCGATCAAGTATCCCGCGCGAATCTATGCCGGCGAGGTCGCGGGCGTGGCGACCAATTCCAAGGGCCATATCTTCGTCTATCAGCGGGCGGGCAATCCCTATTCCTCGCTGGGCGGCAGCCGCATCTTCGTCCATGGCCAGGACCAGTTGCTGGAATTCGACGGCACCGGCAAGTTCGTGCAGGAGATCGGCAAGGGCATCTATGCCAACCTGGTCGCCTCTTCTGTGCGGGTCGATGCCCATGACAATATCTGGGCGGTGGACCGCTATGCCGGCATGGTCGTGAAATACTCGCCCGACGGCTCGCGGATCGAGATGCTGCTGGGGCGCAAGCCCGAAAGCATCAACGTCACCCAGGTGGGTGGCGGCGGTGGCCGTGGCGGCCGCGGCGCTGCCGCGACAGGCGGCGAGCCGGGCGCAGAGGCCGGTGCGGCGCCGGCCGGCGGCCGTGCGGCAGCGGCGGGCGCAGATGCAGCTCCGGCTGGCGGCCGGGCGGCGGGCGCGGCGGCGGCAGGTGGACGCGGCGGCGGTGGCCGTGGCGGCCGCGGCGGCCTTCCGGGCGCGGGCGGGCGGCAGGACGTCTTCACCGGCTCCAGTGACGTGGCCTGGGACGCTTCCGGCAACATCTTCATTTCCGACGGCTATGGCGGCAACAACCGCATCGCCAAATTCACCTCCGACGGCGTCTTTGTCGAAAGCTTCGGTTCCACCGGCAGCGGCGACAACCAGCTCGACAATCCCCGCTCCATCGCGGTGGACGCCTCAGGCAATGTCTATGTCGCCGACCACAACAACCACCGCGTTCAGGTTCTTTCCAACGACCTGCACAGTGTGGTGCGCAGCATCACCGGCGTGGGCGATCCGGCAGCGGTCTGCATCTCGGGCGGCGCCCGGCCATACCTCTATGTCTCCAACTCCAACCCGATGAACGACCTGGACAAGGGCGGCGAAATCTACCGGGTTGATCTCAGCGGCAGCGTGCTGGGTCATTTCGGCAGTGCCGGCAAGGCGCCCAGACAGTTCGCCTCGGTGAACCAGATGGATTGCCGACAGGCCAATACGCTCTACACGGCGGAAGCCGGCGCCTACCGGGTGCAGAAGATCACCCTGCGCTAGAGATACTTCACGGACTTGAAGAAGGCGCCGGTCCCGAAACCGGCGCCTTTTTCGTCGGTCAGGGTGAAGACCGTGGCGTTCTCGATCAGGAAGAATTTGCCGCCGCGGCTGACACGGCGGCCGGTGTAGGAACGGGTGAAGCCGCTGCGCGCGACCTCCGCCATGATGACTGCCCGCGCGGCGCGGTCTTCCTCCGGCGCGGTGTCGCGCGAAGGCGTACGGATCATGGTCTCCCAATCCATCTCCCAGAGATCGAGCGCGAAGCGGTTGGCGTAATTGAGGATGGCGCTGGTGTCGTGGGTGAGAAGCGCGAACCGGCCTTCCCAGACGCTCCTGCCCAAATCCGCGGGATCGAGCCCGGCTTCGGCGATCAGGTCGCCGCCGGTGACGCGGGTGAAGGCAGCCGCCACCTTTGCTAAAAAGCCGGAATGATGGGAATTGCCGGGAGCAGGCGGGGCGAACGTCATGGCGTGTTGTAGATATCCCGCTGGTACCACATCTCGGTATAGGCGTTGCCGCCGGCGATTCCGATCTCCGAGGGCGGCGCGCCGCCGCGCTTGCGCATGACCGCGACGATCTGGGAGCCGATGACAAAGCCATGGGCGCCGCCTTGCGCGATCAGTCCGGGATGGTCCGGCACTTCCCGGCACCAGGCGGAATCGCCCGAGACATATTCTTCCGAATCGCAGGTCATGGCCAGCGCCCGGCCAAAGCAGATCGGCCCGGTCGGGCAGAGAAAGGTCTTGCCATAGCGGCGCTTGCGCACATTCTCGCAGATCAGCTCGATGCCCTTGGCCAGCGCCTTGTGGCCCGGCGGCGCGAAAAAGACCGTATTCGCCGTCTGCCACGGCGCCGCGAAGAAGAAATCGCGGAAGATACCAAGCTGATTGTCTTCCTGCCGCCAGCTGCGGAGGAAATAGACCGACAGGTCGGCATAAAGACCGCCGTGCTTCAGAAGAATGCAGAACCGCGCCAGGTCGCTCTTGTAGGCATAGGGCTTGAGCGTGTCATAGGCGGCCAGCACCTCGCCGCCATATTCGGCGGCGACGAAGGCTCGTGTTTCCCCATTGCGGAAAAGGTGGTGTTCCAGTCCGGGATGATGCTGCTTGAAGGACGCGATATTCTCCGCCACCTTCGGCGGAAGGGGCTGGTTCTCGGCGCCTTCGTCCGCAAGCAGAATGCTGGTGAGGATCATTGCGGCGGCGCGTCCTGGTATATCTCGCGCCGCGACCAGAGGTCGCGATAGGTGTTGCCGCCCCTCAGCCCTATCTCCAGCAGGCTGCCGCCCCCGCGCTTGCGCTTCACCGCCATGGCGCGATTCTGGAAAACGAAGGCATGGGTGGATGGGCCGATCAGGCCCGGCTGGCCAGGGATCTCGTCCAGCATCATGGAATCGCCGCTGACCATGTCTTCCGCCAGGCAGGATTCCGCGATGGCCTTGCCGAAGGCGACCGGCCCGGTGGGGCAAAGGAAGGAGGCGCCGTAATAGCGGCTTTTCACATTGGCGCAAATCATCTCGATCGCGCGCGCAATCGCCTTGTGGCCCGGCGGCGCGTAGATGATGGTATTGGCCACCTGCCAGGGCGCGGCATAAAGAAAATCGCGGAAGGCGCCCAGCCGTGCCGGCGCCAGGTTCCAGGACGCGAGAAAATAGACCGAGAGATCGGCATAGACGCCGCCATGCTTCAGCAGGATGCAGTGGCGAGCAAGATCGCTCTTGAAGGCGAAGGGCTTCAACGCGTCATAGGCGGCCAGCACCTCGCCGCCATATTCGGCGGCGATGAAGGCGCGGGTTTCCTCGGCGCGGAACAGACGGTGCTCAAGCCCCGGATGCTGGCGCTTGAAGGAGGCGATATTCTCGACCACCCTTTGCGGCAATTCCTGGCGCTCATGCTCGCCGGAAGCGATCAAGATGCTGGCAAGTATCCCCACCACGAAACAGTCGGAGTGTGACCGGCGCCAGACAATCGGATTACGGCGATATCTCCTGTAGGACATCATCCTACAGCTACGTAATGTTCCGCCGCCCACGCCGGTATTCGGCGCTTTCCTGGCGACAACGCAGTTGCAGCAATTGCGCTGCCGTCTGCGGAAAGAATTGCCGGGAGCGGATGCGGGCGTCATGGCGGGTTGTAGATATCGCGTCTTTGCCACATGTGGCGATAACTGTTGCCGCCTTTCAGGCCCATCTCCAGAACGCTGCCGCTGACGCGCTTGCGCTTGATCGCCACCAGCTGATCCTCATAGGCAAAACCATGCGTGGCCCCCGAGATCAGGTCCGGATGTCCGGGAATTTCCGTACACCAGACGGAATCGCCCGACATCAGGTCATCGCCGTCGCAGCTGTTGGCGACGGCCTTGCCGAAGGAGGTGGGCCCGGTGGGGCAGAGGAAGGTCTTGCCGAAATAGCGATTGCGCACATTTTCGCAGATCAGCTCCATGGCCCGGCCGATCCCTTTGTGGCCGGGCGGCGCGGCATAGACCGTGGTCGCCAGTTGCCACGGCGCCGCATAGAGGAAATCGCGAAAGACGCCCAGCTTGTTGGACCATGGACGCCAGCTTTTCAGAAAATAGACCGACAGGTCGGCATAGATCCCGCCATACTTGAACAGGATGCAATGGCGCGCCAGATCGGATTTGTAGGTATAGGGCTTGAGGGTGTCGTAGGCGGACAGAATCTCGCCGCCATATTCAGTGGCAACGAAATCTCGCACATCGTCAGGGCGGTACAGCCGATGTTCCATCCCCGGATGCATGCGCTTGAAGGATTCGACGTTTTCCAGAATCTGGGGAGAGAGCGGCTGTTCTTGGGCGCCCTCGTTGGCGATCAGGATACTGGCCAGGA
>Ga0265313_10004329_pt1 | contig 10980 bp, 7 predicted proteins | sample 4123metaG_FD_203122 | JGI IMG/M metagenome (GOLD analysis project Ga0265313, IMG submission 203122) | Rhizosphere microbial communities from Carex aquatilis grown in University of Washington, Seatle, WA, United States - 4-1-23 metaG | ecosystem: Host-associated > Plants > Roots > Rhizosphere >...
TCGCGGCGCTTGTCTCCAGCACCTTGTAGCGAAGGGCGTCCTTGTGGCTCAGCAGGTAGAGCTCGCTCCCGTGGACCTCGACGTCCGTGACCTGGTCGTCCACGTCGGCGACCTTCTTCCAGGCGGCCTTGCCCCCGTCGAGCCCGGCCTTGGGCGCGACATAGATCGTCTGCTCGTTCTGCACCCCGTGGATGACGAGCCCCACGGCGTAGTCGCTGTCCGGGCTGACGCCCGCCGCCCCGAAGTCGCCCTTGCTTATCGCGATGCCCGCGGACGTGCCGATGCCGAACACCGCGGCGTCCGCCTCCGGGTCTGTGCCCAGGACGTGCAGGTAGGTCCGGATGTTCTCGTACTTCGCCGTCGGCGGCGCGCCCGCCGCCAGGGCCTGGCGGCGCATGTAGTAGATCGCGCGGCCGTCCGCGCGCCAGGAGGTCGCGCCAAAGTCCGTCCTATCGATTGTGTCCTTGAGCTCCTTGCCAGTGGCGGTCTCCAGGAAATGCATCACGGCGTTCTCCGATCCGCCCTGTGAGAGGCCGACGGCGACGGTGGCGCCGTCGTCCGAGGGAAGATAGTACGAGATGGCCTGGTGGTGGCCGTCGTGCGAGAGCGTGGCGGGGTCGAGGAGCAGCCGCTCGGCACCTCCAAACCCGTCGCGCACGAAGAGCTTGGAAAGATTGGAGCCGGGCTGGAGCTTCTCGTAGAAGAGGAGGCTCCGGTGTCTGGAGACATCGGCTGACGAGGTAATGGTCTCCACGAGGGCCTGGACGCGGTTCTCCATGTCGTGGCGGCCTGGAATCGAGTCGAGGATCGCCCGGGTGCGCTCGCTCTGGGCCTTCAGGTAGGCTTGGAAATCGGGATTCTTTGAATCCTCCATCCAACGGTAGGGATCGGTCACCTTTGTCCCGAAATAGGAGTCCTCAACCGGAACGGCCTTCGCCTCGGGCGCGGCCGGCAAGGCGGCGATTGAGCGGCCTGCCGCCAAGAGGACGACGACCGAAAAGAGACACAGGGCGCGCAACCGGCGGGTCGAATTGATCATGGCCCAAATCGTTGTGAGAGATGCCGAGCTTGCAATCCCTAAGAGATGAATGGAACTGATTACACCCCAAGCTTTTGCCTCATGCAGCCGCCACGGCACACGGGGTCGCTCGAGGCGATCGCCCTCACCTCTCGGGCCTGCCGCCCAGGGATTCCTCAAAGAAGCCCACGGCCAGTTCGGGCGAATTGCCGGGGGCGTGTCCCACGTGGGGCTCGACCACGAGCCTCCATCGCGCGCCGGCCTCGTGGTTGACCGCGAAGATGCCCCTGATGCTCTCCTTTCGGAAATCCGCGTCGTCGGAGCCGATGAAGAATATCCCCGGCACGTTGCGGGCGGCCGGCGGTGCCAGGTGGGTGAAGTAATAGCCGCCCTTGTTGACGACGAACGCGGCCACGCGATCGGGTCTCCAGCATGCGAACTCGTAGTTGAATTCCCCTCCCGCGGACATGCCCCAGAGCAACAGGGGCGCCTTTGCCGCCTCCGGGTGCCCCGAGGATTCGCCAAAGCGCCGCAGTGCCTCAAGAAGCGCGGCGCCACTTCCGTCGCCGGCGCGCGCATACTCCTCCACGTTCATGTTGTCGTGCGGCCGGTCCTTGAAGCAGCAGCCGACGAGCGCGAGGTCGTGCCTTTGGGCGAAGGCGCGCCAGAACGCCTCGTCGACCTGGCCCCTGCCGTCGGAATTCGATCCCGGGACGAGCACCGTCACTCCGCGGAGGGTCCCTACACCCGGAGGCGCCCAGAAGCGAAAAGCGGCGACCGAGAAGTTCCGCCCGTTGGTGATCGCTATATCGGGCGCTCCGGCGAGGCATAGGGAGCCGGCCCAGTGGACCGCGGCGCAAAGACACAGGAACCTGCGGTTCATGGGGTGGCCTTTTGCAGATTACGGCTCCACGTGTAGCCGCCGCCGGAGAGCACGCCACACTAGCAACGCCAAGCCGAAGACGAAAATGCCAGACCCCAATTTCATCAGGCTGAGGACAGCGACCGTCAGAGCGCCGGGACGTTGCGGACCGTGAACGTAGCTACCTGCGCGTTGGGTTGCGGACACTCGGATGTCGGCAGGAAGCAACCGCTGCAGGGAAGGTGTGTCGAGAAGGTCTGCTAACTCAGCACCATTCCAATATGGCAATTCCCAATATGAAGTTTCCCTAAGCTGAGTCGGGTTTCCTGTCGCAAGAAATGATTCCACCAGTTTGGCGTTTGCGATCCTTCCGTTGTATTGATCCCTAGACGCCCGCAATCCCTGGGCGGCGACAGGTACCATTGCCGAGATGGTCGCGAGGGAAATCATCAACAGTATTCCAATGAATACGCGCCGAGCTGGCCAACTGGAAGCCAAAGCGCACGAACTCAGCACGGAGCCGGCGATTACAAGTGACATTGCCGTGTAATATTTTGAGTCGAACGGCCTCAGGTCCAGAGGTCGGCCATGGGCAAGACCGATGGCGTTCAACATTGCCCAAGCACCGATTCCGACAGCAAACCAGTTCAGCACTGAAACTCGGCGCAAGAATAGAGTGCAGTAGGTCGCTACAAGCCAGGGCGACCAGAGTAGAATAGCCCAGCCGAATTGCGGGGGAAATGGCCACGCGGACCGACTGACAAAAGCAGGCCAGAATGTAGACCATGTGCGAGCATAGGCCGGTCCTTGATACGGAGCGTCACGATACAAGAATATGCCGATTGCAGCAATTGCCAGGAAGAGCGTGGCGAGGCCGCCCACCCGAAGGCGCCTGCCCTTGCAGAATCGCAACTGCGCAACGCACATGGCTCCGGCAATCGCAGGCGCGAGAAATCCGGACCCCATCGTAAAAAGGGATACCAGTCCGGAACCACACGCTCCGAACAATGTTAGAGGGTCTATCTGTTCCGAGGTCGCGATAACGAGTGTGCATACCGCAAGGAAGTTCAGGGCGTACATCTGAGATTGATCACCCCAATAAACGTTAAGCACATCGAAGGGCAGGCACGACAAGAGCGCCATCGCAGCCCCGGCCGCCAAACCGATCCGAGGACCTGCCTTCAACGCGCCAGCGCATAGCAGCGACAAACTCGCAGCGTAGAAGAAGGCACTAACTGCCATGCCGATCCGAGGATCCCATTCCCCGTTCCAGATGGCGCTTCCCAAGTCCAGGAGCCTGGTTACTAGAATCCTGTGCTCACCTTGGGGTATGAACAACGCCTGCCAGTCAAGGTATCCCCCTTTTAGGGGGATAAGGAGGTCGATCGCGTCCGTTTCCCATTCGTCCCAATAGGGAAGCGGATGGCTGAACTGTTTCAGCCAGTATAGCCGTGCGCCAAAAACGAGCGAAAAGCCTCCGATCATTACCCATCCCGCTCCGGCGCTGGATGCGACTAAGCCACGAATCGCAGCAAACGCGCCGACCGCAATCAACGCCGCGACAATTAACCCAAGAGACAATACCTGCCCTGACCCTACGAACCTCCGACCAAGAGCGAGTTCGGTTTCAAGTTGAACGGGACGGCCTATAAAAAGCATCGGGGTATCGCCACCTGTGGTCACGTGAGCGACTCCGTTTTCTATCGAAAAACCCAGAATCGAATGCATAGGAACAAGCTTTTCCGGACCAAAACGGGCCAATTCCTTCCCGTCGTCGGTTAACAAGCGAATTCGCCCAATGTTCACCACGGCCGCGCGGTCCGCCGGATCAAAACGAAGATGTTTGATCGGCTGTGCGGGAATAGTGAATCGAAACGGTTGCAACGTTGTGCCTGTCGGTATTGGCACACCGCACGAATCAATAACGCTGTACCATTGGCCGATGTCATAAAACAGCCGCGCATTGCCCCCTTGAGGATTGGACTCCTCGATCTCTAGGACAAAACCCGAAGGTGCCCCGCGAATTCCAACCAATCCCACGGCGACCGAAAACGAGCACCCGACAATGAACCGAGTGAAAGCCCTCATTCGACGAACATTCATGTCAGGATTACCGGAAAACTGTACAAGAATCTTTTAAAATCGGCCACCGATACAACAAAGCGGGGTCAGCGTGGAGCTTATCTTCGCAAAGAGACAGGTCCCCACCCGGAACGTGATTCAGGGTAGGAAATTGAGGTCCAAACGTTTGATCGAACCCCAAAGATTGTCACCCCATTCCAAAATCTAAGCCTTTTCGGGATGACTCGGGATTACATCCCGTTTCTGCAACCGAACCCGTATCCAGTGATTTAACACGCCAGATAACGCCAGACGAAATAGGCCAAAACCTCCTGTTCGTCCTTCGCGCCCGCGTCCTAGGGAAACGGGAGGCGCGTCAGGGCAGCCAGGGGAACCTGCGCGCGTCGGGCTTTCGTTTGTCGCGCTGGGCCGCGTGGAACTCCTTGGCCTCCTCGCTCATGTAATAGAGCAGCGTGGCGTTTCCCGAAAGCTCCTGGATGCCGGCCTGGCCGTCCAGCTCCGCGTTGAATCCGCTCTTGAGGAGCCTGATCGCCAGGGGGCTCTTCTCGAGGATCTCGCGCGCCCACTTGACGCCCTCCTTCTCAAGCGAGTCCACCGGGACCACGGCGTTGACAAGCCCCATCTCCAGAGCCTCCGCCGCGTTGTACTTGCGGCACAGGAACCAGATCTCGCGGGCCTTCTTCTGGCCGACGATGCGGGCCAGGTAGCTGGAGCCGAATCCCCCGTCAAAGCTCCCCATGGAGGGCCCGACCTGCCCGAAGACCGCGTTGTCGGCCGCGAGCGTCAGGTCGCACACGACGTGCAGCACGTGGCCGCCCCCGATCGCGTAGCCGGCGACGAGCGCGATGACCACCTTTGGCATCGAGCGGATGAGCTTCTGAAGGTCGAGCACGTTGAGCCGCGGCACCCCGTCGCTTCCGACATAGCCCGCGCTCCCCCGCACGCTCTGGTCGCCCCCTGCGCAGAACGCGTACTTGCCGTCGGTGTGGGGGCCGGTGCCCGTCAGCAGGACGACGCCGATCCTCTGGTCGTCGCGGGCGTCCGTGAACGCGTCCATCAGCTGGGAGATCGTCTCCGGCCTGAAGGCGTTTCGCTTGTGCGGCCTGTTGATCGTGATCCGGGCCATTCCGTCCGCCTTGTGGTAGAGGATGTCAGAATAGACCTTTGAGGTTTTCCATTTCGGACTCATTGCAAGTGGATCGGGATTAGACCTCACGGCCCGCAGAGGCAAACGCCTCCTTGCGCCAGGCCGCATCCCTCTTGCGGTCGGCGGCAATCTCCAGGACGCGCACCCCCTGGGACGGGAGGCTTGTAACCAGCTTCTCGAAATGCCCCCAGTCCTCGACATGGACGTGCTCCACCCCGTGGGCCGCGCAGAGCCGCGCGAAGTCCGCCTCCTGGGGGGTCGCGAAGTATTCCTCGAAGACCGTGCCAAACTGGGCCACCGGGAGGTGCTCAAAGATCCCTCCCCCGTGGTTGTTGATGAGGACGATGGTGAGGCTTCCCTTGAACCGTGGAACCGAAAGGAAGCCGTTTGCATCGTGGAGGAGGGCGAGGTCGCCCGTCAGGAGCACGGCCGGGGCGCCGCCGTGCGCCGCGCCGAGCGCCGTCGATAGCGTGCCGTCTATCCCGTTCGCCCCGCGGCTGAAGAAGATCCGGTATCCCCGCTCGTTCGCGGGCCACACGAACTCCATGTCCCGCACCGGCATGCTGTTCGCAACGGACACAAAGGTCCGGGCCGGCAGGTACCGGCCCATGATCCATGCCGCCTTGGGCTCGATGAGCGCCTCCTCGGCCGCCACCCGCTCGTCGAGCGCCGCCCGCGCGCGCGCCTCGTGCCCTGCCCAGAGCCGCTCGTAGCCGTTCGGCGCGTCGGCGGTCGGCATTCCCTCGGCAAAGGCCTGCAGGGGGATGACGACCCTGCGGGTCGGGCCATGCAGGGCGTCCCGGTTGTCGGGCCTCTCGGTCACGAAGAACACGGGCGCCCCGCTCGCATCAACCCAGCTGCGCAGGACCTTGCTGGTCGGCCACTCCCCGAGGCAGAGGACGACCTCAGGCCTGAGCGAATCGGCCGCGGCGGCCGTCCTCAGGATGGCGTCGTACCGGGTGACGAGGTGGGGCACCGCCGCCGCGTGGTTTCGCACCGCTGAAAGCCCGTCGGCCAGGACCGGCCAGCCGAGCTTCCGCGCGATCTCGCCCACGGCCGCGGCGTGGGCCTGCGGGTCCGCCGTCAGGACCGGCCCGGCAATGATGACGCCATGGACCGAATGCGAGAAGAGCGGGATCTGCGACACGGCGGCGACCGGGCGCGGGGGGGCCAGGTGCCCGAAGAATTCCTCCCAGTCGACGGCGGATGCGAACGCCTCCGTCGCCCCGCCGTCCTCCACCGGCACCAGCGGGTCCCGGAACGGGGCGTTCAGGTGGACCGGTCCCGCAAGCGGGGCAAGCGAGCGTTCGACCGCGTGGGCCACGGTCTGGCGCAGGTAGCGCAGGAGCGCGAGGCTCGCCTCCGGCACCGCGAGCTCGTGATAGAGGGCGACGTGGTTCCCGTAGAGCCGGTGCTGGTCGATCGTCTGTCCGGAGGCGCAGCCGCGCATCTCCGGCGGCCGGTCCGCCGTGATCACGACCAGGGGCACCCCGGACTCGTGCGCCTCGATGACCGCCGGGAAATAGTTGGCCCCCGCGGTCCCGCTCGTGCACAGGAGCGCGACCGGCCGCAGGTCCCGCTTGGCCATGCCGAGCGCGTAGAACGCCGCCGACCGCTCGTCGAGGACGGGGATGGCCTCGATCCCCGCGTGCCGCGCGAATGCGAACGCGAGGGGCGTGGAGCGCGAGCCGGGGGAAACGACCGCCGTGCGGACGCCCGACCGAGCGAGGGTTTCCGCGACGACGCCCCCCCAAAGGGCGTTGATGTTTCGCGTGTCGAGGGAGAGCGGGTTCACGACCGGGGGGGTTCGGCTCCTCAGGTGCCCCGCAGGGCGTCCTGCATCGCCCTGAACTTGAGCTCCGTCTCGGCCAGCTCGTCCTCCGGGGTCGATCCCTCGACGATTCCGGCGCCGGCGTAGATCCTCGCGCGCGGCCCGTCCACGAGCGCGGAGCGCAGGGCCACGATGAACTCCCCTCCCCCGTGCGAATCGATCCAGCCGACGGCTCCGCCGTAGAGACCCCGCGGGAAGGCCTCAAGCTTGGCGATCAGGGGGACGGCCTGCTCCCTCGGGGTCCCCCCGACGGCGGGCGTGGGGTGGAGCCTCCCGAGCATCTCAAGGAGCCTCACATTCTTCGGAAGCCTGGCCTCGACGGGGGTGTGGAGGTGCTGGACGTTCGAAAGGCGCTTCAGGGACGGCCGCGCCGAATACCTCAGGTCGAGCCCGAGCGGTGCGAGCCTGCGGACGATCGAATCGAGCACGATCCGTTGCTCGCGCAGGTCCTTTTCGCTCTGGAGAAGGCGCCGCCCAAGCGATGCGTCCTCGCTCGCCGTCGCCCCGCGGTCGGACGACCCCGCAAGCGCCTCGGTCAGGACGACCCCGTCCTCGACACGCAGCAGCCGCTCGGGGCTTGCGCCTATGAAGCTCTGGCCCCTGCCGTTGGCCACCGAGAAGGCGTTGCAGTCGGGAAAGCGCTGGCGGAGCGCGTTGAGGATGCCGAGCGGGTGCAGGGGCGCGGCGGCACGGACGTCCTTCGCGCGCGCGAGCACGATCTTCTCGAACTCGCCCTTGGCGATGCCCTCGAGGGCGCGGCTGACGGCGCTCTCGTAGCTCCTGCGCCCTCCCACGTCCTTTATCGACGGCGGCGTGGACCGCTCCTTCGGCGGCTGCGGGGCCTGGAAGTCGAAGGAGCGGAACTTGGCGTGGGCATTCCACACCTTCGCCGCCAGGGCCTCGACCGGTGAGTCCCCCTCGAGGACAAGGTTTGCGACGGCCGTCGTCCTTCCGTCACGGTGCGCGACTTGCCACCTGGGCACAAAGACGCACGCGGCCTCGAACGGCTCCTTGTCGCCCACCGTGTCCAGGAACGAGAACGCGGCGAAGAAGTGCGGCCCGCCGAAGCTCACCCCCTGCTCCCCCACGGCGATCGCGTCCTCGAGCGTGCGGTCGATGAACCACTGGCACGCGGCGAACCGGTCGGGCCCGGAGGCCGAGTACGTGAGGACCGACTCCGCCCCCGCGATGGCCCAGCCCTCAGAGGGGCGCTCCGCGTAGAAGTGCCTCTCGCTCGACTCGAAGATGGACTCGAGGACCGCCAGGGGATCGAGGCTGTCCACCTGGATCGTGATGCTGACCAGCATCGGGCGGCCCGCCTGCGCGGCCGTGTCGCGGCACTCGGAGAGGAATGCGTTGAGGGCCTCGGGCGAGGCGTTGGATACGGGATCTAGGGGGAGGATCGTCACGGGGCCTTGCCCGCCGCGGGCAGCGGCCTCGGGAAAAGGACGAGGGACGGGGCGAGCTTCGCGCCCAGCAGCCGCCCGCCCCAGGTGAGCTCGTCCGCCCATGCACCCGCCGGCCGGTATCCCAGCACGCCGTTTATCCTGTCGGTGGCCACGGGCATCACCGGACGGAGCGCCACGGACGCGAGCCTGAGCGCCTCGGCCATCGTCGCCAGCGACGTCGCCAGGAGCGCCCGGTCGGCCGCTTCGGCCGACTTGGCGAGCCTCCACGGGGCGCGCTTCTCGACGTAGCCGTTTATGGACTTAACAAAGGCGAACAGGCGCTCGAGTCCCGTGTGGAACTGGTACTTCCCGAAGAGCGCCACGTAGTCCGCCGCCGTCGCCTCCCAGAGCTTCCGAAGCTCGGCCTCGGCGTCGCCCTCCGGGCCCGCCGCGGGCACGGAGCCCCCGGCGAAGCGGCCGGTCATGTTGAGGACCCGGTTCACCAGGTTGCCCAGGTCGTTCGCGAGGTCGCTGTTGTAGCGCGTGAGGAAGAGCTCCCGGGAGAAGTCGCCGTCCTGGCCCACGTTCATCTCTCGGATGAGGAAGAACCTCAGGGAGTCCGCCCCGAACTCGTCGGCGAGCTCGAAGGGGCTGAGCACATTGCCCGCGCTCTTGGACATCTTCGCCCCGCTGGTCAGCCACCAGCCGTGCGCGAGGATGCCCTTCGGAAGCGCGATGCCGGCCGCGTGCAGCATGATGGGCCAGTAGACGGCGTGCGGCGGGACAAGGATGTCCTTGCCGATCACGTGAAGGGCCGCCGGCCAGAGGCCGGGCTTCGCGGCGACGGCCGAGTAGTAGTTCACCAGGGCGTCAAACCAGACGTACGTGACGTAGTTCCCGTCGAACGGAAGCGGAATCCCCCACTCGAGCCGCTCCCTCGGCCTGGAGATGCACAGGTCGTTCAGCGGCTCCTTCAGGAACTCCACGACCTGCTTCTGGCGGAACCGCGGGAAGACGAAGCCCTCGTTCTTCGCGAGGAACTCGACGAGCCAGGGCTGGTAGGCCTTGAGCTTGAAGAAGTAGTTCGGCTCGATGATCTCCGACACCTCGCCGTAGATCTCGGGCCACGAGCCGTCGGGATTGCGGTCCTTCTCCTGGAGGAACTGCTCCTGGCGCGTGCTGTAGAAGCCGCGGTACTCGCCCAGGTAGATGTCCCCCTTGTCAAAGAGGCGCTGCAGGAGCTCGCGCACCACCCCCTTGTGCCGCTCCTCGGTCGTCCGGATGAAGTCGTCGTTCGTGACCTCGAGCCTCGGGGCCATCGCCTTGAACTCGGCGCTTATCTCGTCGGCAAACTGCTGCGGCGGGATCCCCAGGGCGTGCGCGGACTGCTGGACCTTCTGGCCGTGCTCGTCGGTCCCCGTGAGGAAGTACACCCGGTCGCCCATCAGCCTGCGGAAGCGTGCGATCACGTCCGTCAGGATGAGTTCATAGGCGTGCCCGATGTGCGGCGGGCCGTTCACATAGGAGATCGCCGTGGTGATGTAGAAGTCGGCCATGAAGGGTCGATCCAAGCACGGTTTAGCCCCTGGCGGCAAGCCAGCCGGCGAGTTGGGCGAAGGCACGGCCGCGGTGGCTCACCCGGTTCTTCTCCTCCCGCGGCATCTGCGCCAGGGTCCTGTCGAAACCCTCGGGGACGAACAGGGGGTCGTAGCCGAACCCGCCCGCGCCCAGCGGATCCCCGAGGAGGCGCCCCGGGCAGCGCCCCTCGAAGCTGCGCTCAAGGCCGCCGGGGCCCGCCAGGAACAGGACGCACACGAACTCGGCGCCGCGCCGCCCCTCGGGCACGCCGCGCATGGCGCCCACAAGCTTGGCCAGGTTGGCCGCCGGATCGCCCGCCGGGCCCGCATAGTAGGCGCTCTCGACCCCGGGCGCCCCGCCGAGGGCCTCGACGCAGAGCCCGCTGTCGTCGGCAAGGGACCATGCGTCCCTCGGCAGCGCGCCCCGCAGGGCGATCGCCTTCTTGCGGGCGTTGCCGCCGAAGGTGCCGGTGTCCTCGGCGACACGCGGCATCCCGCCCACCTCCCCCGCGGACAAGACCTCGATCCTTTCCCCGCCGGAACCGGCGCCGCGGCCCGCGCGAAACGCGTCGGCCATCGCCTGAAGCTCCACCGCCTTGTTGGCGTTACCCGAGGCTAAATAGAGTCTCATCGATCTGCACCTTCTCCGGGTAGGCGATCCTGCCCCGCACGAGCGAGTCGTCGCCCAGGGTGTGGCGCCGGATGTCCTCGAGCCGGATCGCCTGGCGCAGGTGCTCTGCCCTGAGCCCGCTCAGGACCGCCTTGGCCCGCTCGTCGGCGAAGATCAAGGGCGCGTGGTACATGAGGAGATAGTCGAGCTGGCGCTCGATCATCGCCCGGCTCATGAGCTCGGCCCCTCCCTCGAAGAGCACGCCGCAGATCCCCTCCTCGGCGCACCGCGAGCGGAACTGCGCGAAGGGCACCCTCCCCGTGGGCGACTCGAAGACCCACACCCCGACGCCCCTCTCGCGCAGCTTCCGGACGTAGCCCAGGCCCCCGTGCTGGGTCGTCACGACGATCGTGCGGCCCGAGAACTCATCGCTGTAGACCTTTGGCATGTTGCGCTCGTCCACGG
>Ga0265313_10004330_pt1 | contig 10980 bp, 7 predicted proteins | sample 4123metaG_FD_203122 | JGI IMG/M metagenome (GOLD analysis project Ga0265313, IMG submission 203122) | Rhizosphere microbial communities from Carex aquatilis grown in University of Washington, Seatle, WA, United States - 4-1-23 metaG | ecosystem: Host-associated > Plants > Roots > Rhizosphere >...
GACCCATCCGCCATCCTCGTTGCCGGTCTGGGCCTCCTCGACCGTGAGGGGCCTGGGCGGAGGATAGTTCATCGAGCCGAGATCCGTGAAGTCGCGCAGCTCGATGGTGGGGGTGACCCTGCCGGCGCGCGTCTCGCCCTTGACCTCGAGGTGCTTGACGAACTGGAAGAAGCCCGTCTTCGACCGGTCGTAGTGGACGCGTACGCCGCCGGTCAGGTCCTGCAGGTAAAAGAAGTCCGACTCCAGCTGCGACCACGTGACCGTCCCTTGTAGGTCGACCGGCAAGCCGTGCGCGGCGGCCTCGTTGCCGACCGCCTTCACCTGGGCCACGGTCGTGAGGACATCCGGAGCGGCGTGCTGTGCCGGGACGGACTCCGCGGCAGGCCTGTAGAGCGCCTTGTCGATCACCCATCTGGAGCCGGAGAGCTCGACCTGCCCGACGGCCTCCACCTCGGACCCCGGGAGAACGTGCCTCGTCTGGATCGAGCGAACCTCCACCTGGCCCGTGCCGTCGCCCAGCGTGAGCGCCGTCCCGACCTGGTGACTCTTGACCGCGCCCAACACGCGGACCTCGGTGCCGGGCGCCAGGCGGTAGAGCTCATTGATGGCCGTGACGGGAACGCCGAACCGCGGGCTGTCCGCCAGGGTTCCCATGACCCTGAGGGCGGCCTGTCCGGGCATCCAGATCTCGACGAAGGCGTTCGTGTTCGAGGGGTCGAAGCGGCGCGAGTAAAGCCCCGTCACCCGCACGAAGTGGTCTCGCCAGTCGGGCACATGGTCCGGGTCGTCGGGCTTCAGCCAGCAGACGACCGGTCGGTTCTCGACGATCAGGATCATGCGGACGTGGTCGGGGTCGATCACCTGCTGGCTACAGACGAAGCCGTCCACGTTCACCAGGCGGTTGGCGAGGGTGTTCAGGTCGTTGATCCGGCCGCCAGTCTCGAGTGGCGTCGCGGGGGCGTTCTCCTCGACGACCCGCACGGTCACGTCGTCGGCGCTAAGTCCCTTGTTCGGCGTGATCGTTCCCTCGATCACCACGAACTGCCCCGTGCGCATGGCCGGGGGGTTGGCGGAAACCTGGATATAGACACTCAAATGATCGTCGCGCTCGATCCAGAATAGCCCGTAGTGCGGATCGTAATAACTGATGCGTCCCTGGATCCGGATGGGGTGGACCTGGGATTTCTCGTCGGTAGGCATCGCAAACACCGTCTCGGGATCGGTGATGGTGGGCCATTTTGCCTCGGTAGTCCCGGCATGAACGTCGCCGAGAAGTGTGAGGCCGATTCCTGCAAGTCCCGCACGGAGCAGGCGCAAGACGCCCATGCGAAGGCAATTGCGATTTCCTGCCACCGCCGTGAACAGCGATTGGAAATGGCCCTGGGGTACGCGGCAAGGGCGGGGCACGTTAGTGCCTAATATCTTAGGGGACTTGTCGGACACTGCCATCTCCTTCTATCGGCGCGGATGCGGCGCGGGTTTACCGCAGGCGAGAGAGCTTAGTGATACCGTGTCTTAAGATGATCCTTCCCGGGCCTGGCACCCCTGACAATTAGGATCTCGGGGGATCAGGCCGAAAGGAGCTTCCGAAGGAAGCTTCCGCTTTGGCGCAGGGCCTCCTCGCGCCGCTCCAGGGTCGCCTCGAAGTCCCGGTCCTCGACCTCGATGCACACGGGCCCGTCGTATCCGGCGTTCCGAAGCGCGGAAAGGAAGACCCCCCAGTCGATGTCGCCCAGGCCCGGCAGCTTCGGGGCATGGAAATCGAGTGGCGGGGCCAGGATGCCGACGTCGTTAAGCCTCGCGCGGTCCACCTTCACGTCCTTGGCGTGGACGTGGAAGATGCGGTCCGCGAACTCACTCAGGGGTGCGACGGGGTCCATCTGCTGCCAGACCATGTGCGACGGGTCATAGTTGAGGCCGAGCGCGCGGCTCGGGATGCGCCGGAACATCTCGCGCCAGGCCCGCGGCGACACCGCGAGGTTCTTGCCGCCGGGCCACTCGTCCTTCGTGAAGAACATCGGGCAGTTCTCGATGCCGATCCGCACGCCCGCCTCCTCCGCGTGCCTGACGATCCCGGGCCAGCGCTCGTCGAACACTTTCCAGTTGTCCTCCGGCGTGCGCGCGGGGTCGCGGCCGACGAACGTGTTCACCTGGTTGACGCCGAGGAGGGCCGCGGCGGAGATCACCTTCTTAAGGTGGCCGATGCAGACCTCGGCCTCCCGCTCGTCGGACGTCAACGGGTTGGGGTAGTAGCCGAGGCCGGAGAGCGGCACGCCGTGGCGGGCGCAGAGCGCGAGGACCTTGTCGGCCTCCGGGCGGCCGAACTGCGACGCGTCGACGTGCGTCACACCCGCGTAGCGGCGCTCGGCCCGGCCGACGGGCCAGCACATGGCCTCGACCGTCGCGAACCCGGACTCGTGGGCGAAGGCCAGGACATGGTCCAGGTCGAGGTCGGGGAGAATGGCTGACACGAATCCGAGTTTCATGGTGGGGTCCTTCCGGAAGCCGCGGGCTTGAAAAAGACGACTTCCCCTGGCGCGGATAAGGGCGTAGTACGAAATCCCCCCGCATTCAAGGGCGTGGCCCGCCGCACCCTCCCAAATCCATGAACCCAGCCTCCACCCAGCCCTCGGTCCTCGATCTCGCCAAGATGATCGACCACTCGCTCCTGCATCCGACGATGACGGACGCCCAGCTCGACGCCGGGTGCGCCCTCGCGGTTCGCTTCGACGTGGCCACGGTCTGCGTGAAGCCCTACTATGTGCCGCGCGCGGCCGAGCTCACGAAGGGGACGGGCGTCCTCGTCTGCTCGGTGATCGGCTTCCCGCACGGCAACAGCCACACGTCGATCAAGGTCCTCGAGGCCGAGCTCGCCATCCGCGAGGGCGCTCGTGAGATCGACATGGTGGCCAATGCCGGAAAGGTTCTGGGAGGCGACCTGAGCTACGTTGCCGACGACATCAGGCGGGTGAACGCCGCCTGCATCGCCCAAGGCGCCATCCTGAAGGTCATCTTCGAGAACGACTTCCTGCAGGATCCGCAGATCATAGAGCTCTGCGAGATCTGCTCGAAGATCGGCGTGGCATTCATCAAGACGTCGACCGGCTACGGCTTCGTGAAGCAGCCCAACGGGGACTACAACTACAAGGGGGCGACCGAGCGCCAGCTGAGGCTCATGCGCGCCCACTGCCCCGAGGGGATTCAGATCAAGGCCGCCGGCGGCGTGCGCACGCTGGACGACCTGCTCATGGTGCGCGCGATCGGTGTCAGCCGGATCGGCGCGACGGCGACCGAGGCGATCCTCAAGGAGGCCGTGAAGCGCGGGCTCCCGGGTCCCGTGCCCGCGGGAATGGGCCTGCCGGGAACCGCACTGGCGGCGACGCCGGGGTATTAAGCCCGGGCAATCCCAGGGGATCCTGGGCGGCCGTCACCCATGAAAAAGGGCCTCGCGGAAGATCCGCGAGGCCCTTGGTGCGCCCGCAGGGCGCAAGATTACGGCTGGGTGTCGTAGACCTCGATCAGCGCGACGCCATTCGCGTTGCTGGCGCTGGTGACCTCGACGGTATAGGGGCCTGGATTGAGCGTCACGAGGAGGGCCGCGTCCTTGCTGCCGGACGGCAGCGGGAACGCGCCGACTCCCGACGACGCCGCGGTGATCTGTGCCGCGGTGCTGGAGCCGGTCTCCCAGCTGGAGTTGCTGGCTATCACGGTCGTGCCCGAGAAGACGGTGATCACGGGATCGGCGAGAACGCCGGTGACGCCAAACTCCGACAGCGTCGGGCCGACTCCGCGGACGAGCACCGTCTTGGGGCCATTGCCCCCGATCACCAGGCCGGCAATGAGGATGCCGTTGCCGCTGGTGACCTCCATGCGCGCGGACACGTTGGTGAGGCTGGCGTAGGGATTGCCGCCCGTGTCGTAGATCTCTATGAGGCCGACGCCCGACGCGCCGTTCGTCGTGAGAAGGCCGGTCGTATGGACGCCATTGTCGACCGTGACGAGCAGCGCCGAGTCCGCGCTGCCGCTCGCGAGCGCGAACGCTCCGACCGAGGCGGCGGTTGATGCAACCAGGGCGCTGTCATCCAGGCCATCGCTGTTGACCTGCCAGCCGGTGTCCGTCGCCTCGACCGTGCCGTTGGTGTTAAACAGCGTCAGGATGGGGTTGGGGAGGAAGTTCGAGATGCCGAAGGCCGCAAGCCCTGGGCCTATGCCGCGCACGAGGAGATTCTTGCCGTCCCCGGAGACGACAAACCCCACGATCAAGGTGTTGCTTCCCGGGCCGGACAAGGCGCGCGCCGAGAAGTTCACGATGTGGCTGAACCCGAAGGGGGAGATCACCCACGTGATGGTGACCGTGGTTGTGCCGGTGCTGTTCGTGGCGGTGATCGTCACGATGTAGGTTCCAGGCGTCGTGGGCGTGCCGTTGATCTCGCCCGTCAGGGGGTTAAGCGTAAGGCCGGGAGGAAGTCCCGTGGCGGTATAGCTTGTGGGCAGGCCCGTTGCCGTGATGGGGTACGTGACAATCGGCGTTCCAACCGTTCCCGTGGGGTTTGTCGGGCTTGTGATAATGGGCGCGGCGGCTGCTGCGGAGATCGCGAAGACGATCGTGGCGGTACCCGTGCCGGTGCCGTTCGTGGCGCCGATTGTCACGGTGTAGGTACCCACGGCCGTCGGGGTCCCCGTGATGGCGCCGGTCAGAGTGTTGAGCGTCAGTCCCGGCGGAAGTCCCGTGGCGGAGAAGCTCGTGGGCAGGCCTGTCGCCGTGATGGGGTACGTGACGAGCGTGACGCCGACCGCGCCTGGAATATTGGCGTTGGTCGGGCTCGTGATGATGGGGGCGACGCCGGCCGCGGCGACCGTGATCGTCAGCGTGGCAGTCCCGGTGCCGATGCCATTGGTGGCGCCGAGCGCCACGACCGAGACGCCGGCCACCGTGGGCGTGCCGTTGATCGCGCCTGTCGCGAGATTGAGCGTCAGGCCGGCGGGGAGGCCGGTGGCGGTGAAGCTCGTGGGCGAGTTCGTCGCAGTGATCGTGTAGGTGACGAACGCCGTGCCGACGGTGCCCGGGGCGGTGTGCGGGCTCGTAATGACGGGTGCACTGCCTGCCGCGGCCACGGTGACGGTCAGGGTGACGGGGAGGCTCGTTCCGGCGCCGTTTGTCGCGGTGAGGGTGACAATCGTCACCCCGGCCGCGGTGGGCGTGCCGGTGATGGCTCCCGTGGCGGTATTGACGGCGAGGCCGGCCGGGAGCGGGGTCGCGGTATAGCTCGTGGGTGAGCCCGTCGCGGCGATGTCATACACAAAGGCGGTGCCGACGGTGCCGGGCGCAGCGATCGGACCCGTGATGACGGGAACCGTGCCTGCGGCGGAGATCGTGAGGGTCAGGGTGGACCCGACGCTTGTGCCCGTGGCGTTGGTCGCGGTGAGGGTCACGATCGTCACTCCAACGGCGGTGGGCGTGCCGGTGATGGCGCCGGTCGCCGTGTTGAACACGAGACCAGGCGGCAGTGCCGTCGAGGCAAAGCTTGTGGGCGATCCGGTCGCGGTGACGCTGAACGTGAACGCCGTGCCGACGGTGCCCGGCGCGGAATTGGCGCTGGTGATCGACGGCAGCCCGAGGACGTCGAAGCTCTGCTGCAGCAGGTTCGCGGTATAAGCCGGGGCGGCTAGCCGGCCGGCCTGGCGCGCCTGAAGGGTCACAATGCCCGGACCCGTGGTGGTGACCGTGAAGATGCGCAGGGACAGGGGCGTTGCCCCGGATACGCCGGTCTGCGCGACCGTGGCGGGGCCGCTGACGACCGTCACGTCGATGTCCAAGCCGGAGCTGGCCGTCGGTGTGACCGTGAACACGTCGCCGATATTGTGGTCGGGAATGGCCTCGAAGCTGAGCGACTGGGAGCCGGGCACAACCGGGCCCGTCACATAGAACTGGGTCGTGCCCCATGCCCCGGCCGGTCCTGTGGCGTCGGGAGCAAAGACAAGCGTGCTGTAGACCGCGCCGAGGTTGGCCATGTCCGAGATGGTCCTCGTTCCCGCGGTCCTGCCGGGATTCAGGCGGCCGAGGATGGTGTTGCCCGTGATGGAGTCCTGCCGGAGGTAGTAGAACTGGTTGGCCCCGTAGCCGACGTCGTTGACCGTATAGGCCAACGCGGTGTAGCCGGTGGCACCGAAGCTTCCGACGGCGGTATCAAGGTCGAAGACATCGCTCGATGCGCTCGTCAGGGCGGGAATCAATTGTCCAAACTGCGTGTGGCTGGCCACGTCGGTCCGCAGGTAGAACATGCTGTTGGCCGCGTATCCCGTGAGCGCCCCGGTGGCATAGGTCAGGGCAAAGTAGCCGTTCGTGCCGGGACTCGCCGGGCCGCCGGCCACGCCGCCGGTCGCGGGCCAGGACATGGGCTTAAGGTCCGCGATGGACGTGGCAACACCCGTGCCGGGCACGATCGCCGCGAAATAGTCCACGCTGTTGGCCGCGTGGTGGATCGTGTAGAAGTTGCCGACGCCGAAGCCCAGGTCCGCGCTTGCGTAGGTAAGGGCCGAATACGAATTGGGGGTGAGCTTGGAGGCCGGGTCGGAATAGGTGTTCACCTGCGTCGGTGAAACGAGCGTGCCGAAGCTCGCAAAGGCCGTGGCGGGGCCCCCTCCGAGGGGGACCGCCGCCCCGGTGAGCGTGAAGAACGCCACCGAAGCCGGCGAGCCGTCCAGCGGGACCTGGCCGGCGACGTACTGGAGCCCGGCGAGGTTGTTCTGAACGCTGGTGGGGTCATTGAGGGCGGTCCCGACCCGCGGCGTGATGACCGCGACGCCGTTGGCGGTGCCGCCGGCGGTTACCGCGGTGTCGATCGCCAGCGAGGAGATTGTGTTGGTCTGCGCGTAGGATTGGATACCGACGAGGGCCGCAAGAACCGAGAATGTGAGTTTGCTGTGGTTCATATTAATCCTTTTCTCTATCGCGCTGAACGAACGCTGAGTGAGTGATTGCCTGGGTTGGTTGTTCCGACTGGCTTGACAGCCAGAGCCTAATTCACCTGCGCACGGATGTGTATGGGGTGATGTAGGTATTCGGTTTCCCGGCCCTTAAAACCTTCCCAGGCCGAGGGCGCGTCCGGCGCCGCGCGCGCTGCGTGCGGGGCCGGGAATCAACCGGCACCAACCTAGTGACTGAACCCTGCTGCCGCAGGCCCGCCCTACGCGCACGCGCCCCGGCGCCCGGGTCGCCGCGGGGACAACCTATTGAAACGTCACAGCTAGCGCCCGAACATCTCCCAAGGGTAGTACTCCGCCTCGATGGGCATCGTGTCCCACTCGAGGGCGTCCGGCGGGGAGGACTCGCAGATCGCCTTCCACGCGTTCTCCAGCTTGGTATGGCTGGACCATTTGCCCTCAGGCGACTTGGAAACGATGACGGCATTTGCGCCCGAACGCTCGATCAGGGTCGCGTAGGCCTCGGGACCGCCCTTTGCGCCGAACTGGTCCCACGGGATGTGCACGACGGTGATGGGGAGCTCGGAGGTCCAGGACTTCCTGGCAACGGTCACCGCGAATTTCTTCATTGGGGTCGTCATCGGCGGGGGTTCAGGAGGTGATGGTGCCGTTCATCTTGTCGACGGCGGCCTGCGCGCGCTTCCACGCATCGCCGACCTTGTCCTTTGCCGCGTTCCATGTCTCAGGAGTCGTGGCCTTTGCGAGTTCGCTCATGCTGCTTGTGAGATACGATCGGGAGTCGTCGACCTCCTTCATGGCGAAGTCCCAGTCCTTCGTGTCCGTCGTCATGCCGGCCCGCTTGGCCTTGAGCAGGCTTATCTCGCGGTCAAGCCTGGCCGAGAGGCGCTCGACCCCTGCCGCGAAATGGGCCCGCTGCTCGTAGCCGTCGTTCTTGATGGCGGTCCAATGGTCCGCGGGCCCTCCGTCCGAGGCCGAGGCGGCGACGGCGATGGCGATGGCCTGGCCGGGCGCCCGGCAAACCGTCCCGACCGCAGCCGCGGCAAGCAGTCCACAGGCGATTCCCACCCGGCACATGGAAGGTGCTGTGTTCACGATGGGAACTGTAGCCTCCCAGCTCCCGAAGTTCCATGGGTTCAACCCCCCATGCCTCAAGGGGCCCCGCACGAACCCATGGCCCAATGGCGCGTTGCGAATGCGGGCAATGGGGTGCTCACCCCATCGACTCGGGGCCGCAGCTGTGAGACCGTGAGACGGTCAGTTCAGTGGGCGCCGCGCGCGTGGTGGCGTCTTCGGTGGAGGCCCCGTTCGCACTGATATAAGAGTAGGCCAATTGTTGAACTCCTTGATTCTAAATATCCATTGCTCGGTCGCAAAGGTGGCGGGTGGAGCCGTGCAACCGGCGGTGCGGGGTGGCGCGACGCTTGCGCGGCGCGAAGAAAAGGGAAAGATCCTGGGGACGATGATCCCCTTTGCGACCCAGGGCTCTCCGGCGGGGATCTCGGCGGATCCTGAGGCCGGCGCCGGGAGATTGGTCCGCGCAACGCTTCCCCAAGTTAAGCGGAGCCCATAACCTCTATGCCAATGAAACCCATCAATACCCTATTGGCCGACGATCATACGATTGTCCGGGAGGGCCTGCGGGCCCTGCTGCTTGCCGACGGCGGAATCAGCGTCGTCGGGGAGGCCCGCAACGGGCGCGAGGCCGTGGAGCTAGCGGTGGCGCTTCGTCCCGACGTGGTCGTCATGGACATCGCCATGCCGCTGCTCAACGGCCTGGAGGCCACCCGCCAGATTGTGGCCGCGGTGCCGGGCATCAAGGTGCTCATCCTCTCTGCGCACAGCGACGACGCCTACATTGACCGGGTCATCGCGGTGGGCGCCGTGGGCTTCCTGATCAAGCAGACCTCGGCCCAGGTCCTGGCCAAGGCGATCCACGAGATCATGGCGGGGAACACGTTCTACAGCCCGCAGGTGTCGAAGCGCCTGCGCGACCACTACCACAAGCCGGAGAAGGCCGGGGGGCTGATGGTCAAGAAGGCGACCGGCCTGACGTCGCGCGAGCTGGAGGTCATCCAGCTGGTCGCCGAGGGCCAGGCCAACAAGCAGGTCGCTGCCGGGCTCAACATCAGCATCAAGACGGTCGAGAAGCACCGGCAGCACCTCATGGACAAGCTGAACATCCACGATACGGCCGGCCTCACCCGCTACGCCATCGCGCGGGGCATCATCGAGAGCAGCGTCCAGGTGACGATCGTCTAGAGGGCGGGCGCGGCGCCGGGGTGCGCGTGCGCCCTCAGGCGCAGGCGACGGCGATGTGGCCCGAGGAACGGATGGGCCCGAACCAGCCGGTTCCGGGGGTCTCGGTGGCCCTTTCGGGATACGCCTCCGCCAGAAGGACCCGCAGGTTCTCCCTGGCGCGCCCGATGCGGCTCTTTACGGTGCCGATGTTGATTCCCAGCGTCTCGGCGATGTCGGCGTAGGACTGGCTCTGGCCGTTGCGCAGCACGAGGATCTCGCGCTGGCAGGCCCCGAGCCTGTCCATGCACCCGGAGACGATCTCCGAGAATTCGCAGGCGGTCGCCTCTCGGGCGGGGCTCGGGCCGTCGCACGCGATCAGGTCGGCAAAGGTCTCCCGATTGTCGTCGCTGAACGAGCAGTCGAGCGAGAGGGTGGTGTGGGCGCGCCGGCTGAAGTTGTGCTTGTGGCGGTTGCGCGACAGGTTGAAGGCGATCCGGTGGAGCCAGGTCGCGAGCGAGGAGTCCCCGCGGAATCGCGCCAGCCCGCGATGGGCCCTGATGAAGGTGTCCTGGGCGATCTCCTCCGCGTCGGCGTAATTGTGCAGGTGGCCGAACGCGATGGAGAACATCTTCTCCTTGTAGCGGGCGACGATCGCGACGAACGCGTCCTCGTCCCCGAACCTGAAGCGGCGCACTAGGTCGGCGTCATGGACGGCCGCCTGGCTTGAAATCATCTCCCGCGCGGTGCGGCCGGGCTTGGTGGAAGGGGCCCGGAGCGTGGAACCGTAGTCTGAGTTAGTTGCAACCATTGTGGGCGGGAGACTACACGCGATTGATCGGCGCCCAAATGGGGTGAAATACTATCGGGACGGCGCGCCCTCCTGCATGCGCTGAACACCCCATAGCGGCGCCGCGCCGCGTCCGGTATCGTGGTCCCATGGCGTCTACAGTCACACGGACCAGGTCTCTTCCGCACACGGCGGAGGCCGGAGAGCCGCATGCGCTGCCGGATCGCCGGGCGGATCGTCGGCCAGCGGCCCCCACGCCCCCCATGACCAAGGCGGGTCCCTTTGCTCCACAATAACATGATTAACGAAATGAAGACATACACACGCATCGCACTGCTACTCGCCGCGGCCCTCCCGGTCGCGCTATTTGCCTCCTCGACCGACGATGGGAAGATCCAGGACGCCGCAAAAAACTCCTACAACTTCCGCACGGTCCTCAACGACCATGTGACCGCGAAGGTGGACGACGGCATCGTCACGCTGACGGGCACCGTCCAAGACAAGAACGACAAGGCGCTCGCCGAGGACACCGTTGAAAACCTTCCGGGTGTCGTCAGGGTCGACAACAAGATCAACGTCAAGTCGGACTATCCCGAGCATTCCGACGAGTGGATCGCGCTCAAGATCCGCAGCACGCTGCTGGTCAAGGCCAACGTGAGCGCCACCGCCACGACGGTCACGGTCAAGAACGGGATTGTCACGCTGACGGGCACCGCGATCAACGTAGCCCAGAGGGACCTCACCGAGGCCTATGCGAAGGACATCGACCACGTCAAGGCCGTCAGGAACGAGATGGTGGTCGAGACATCACCCTCCGTCGCCAGCACGGTCGGCGAGACGATTGACGACGCCTCGATTACGTCGCAGGTGAAGTTCGCGCTCCTTAGCCACAGCTCGACGAGCGCGCTCTCGACAAAGGTCATCACGGAGAACGCCGTCGTCAGCATCACGGGCGTCGCAAACTCGGACGCGGAAAAGTCCCTTGTCACCAAGCTCGCCCAGGACACACG
>Ga0265313_10004332_pt1 | contig 10980 bp, 10 predicted proteins | sample 4123metaG_FD_203122 | JGI IMG/M metagenome (GOLD analysis project Ga0265313, IMG submission 203122) | Rhizosphere microbial communities from Carex aquatilis grown in University of Washington, Seatle, WA, United States - 4-1-23 metaG | ecosystem: Host-associated > Plants > Roots > Rhizosphere >...
GTCGGCCGCGGCGATGCGGCCGGCGGGACCCGAGCGGCGGACGAGCACGAGCCGGGCGTGCCCGACCGCGTCTGCGCCGTCCGCATTGCCCGCGAGCCAATCGAGGTAGAGGTTCTGGTCGGCGCTGCTGAAGGCGTCGATCGGATCCGCGACCCACACGTTTCCGCCTGCAAGCTCGACTTGCTCGGCGAGGACGCCGTCGGCGAGCACCGGCTCCCCGGTGGCGGCCGCCTCGCGCGCCAGCCGGCTGCTCCCTGCGTCGTACGGCGTGCGGACGAGCCCTGCGAGCGCGACTCCGGCGAGGATCGCGGGGACGAGCAGCGGCACCGCCGCCGGTCGACGAAGCTCGAACGCACGCGCCGCCGGATAGGCGAGCACGAACGCGAGGAACGTCCCGAGGCGCGCAGTGTGGATGGTCGCCAAGATGAGCCCCACCACGGCGACCGTCTCCCAGCGCTGCCACGCACGACCGGCCGGGATGACGGCGAGCGCAAGCAGCGCGAGCGCCGAGACGACGAGCACGACGTCGAAGGCACCGGTGCCGAGCGGCGCCCAGAGGGCGAGGCCGCGCCGGGCTGCCTCGTTGCGCGAGGCGTGCCAGTAGTACTCGGGCGTGTCCCAGAGCACGGGCGTGGCGCCGAGCGCGAGCGCGCCGGCGACGAGCAGTCCCGGAGCGGCGCGGCGGCGCGCAAAGACGGCGTAGACGGCGAGCAGCGCATATCCGACGAGCACGCCGCCGTGCAGGTTGCTCCAGAGCGCGAGCAGCGGCACCGCCAGCCAGATCCGTCGCGACGGCGCGCGCGATTCGCGCTCGAGCAGGAGCAACAGCAGCGGGAAGAGCGCGAGCGAGAAGAGCCCGTTCCGGATCACGACGAGCGCCGGCAGCGAGCAGAGAACGACGAGCAGCGACACCACGACGACGCCTGTGTCGCCGCGGCCTTCGCGCCGCAGGCCGGCGGCCAGGGCCGCGAACGCGGCTCCGGCCGCGACGACCTGCGCGCCGGCGAGCCCGCGGTCGCCGAAGAGCCGCCAGAGCACTCGCAGCACGAGCTCCGCGAGCGCCGGCACGTTGTGCCAACCCGAGGTCGGCGCCGTGGCAAACGGCAGCGAGCTCGGCCAGTGGCCCTCGAAGAGCACGCCGCCGAGCGCGATCAGCCAGCGGCAGTCGGCCCCGACGATCGCGAACGACGCGACGGCCGCGGCACCGAGCGGCACGAGCCAGAGCACCGGCGTGCGGGCGCGAAGGATCACGCCCGCAGCTTGACGCCCGCTCAGGCCGTTGTCGCGATGCCGTAGATCGCCGCGAGCTTCTCGCGCAGGTAGCGCACGTACGGCTCGGGGTCGATCTGCGACGTGCCGACGACGCGCTCGAGCGTCTCGCCCGGTGTGAACTTCCGACCGTAGCGGTGGAGATGCTCGCGCAGCCAGTCGCGCAGCGGGCCGAACTCGCCCTGCTCGAACCCGTCGTAGAGATCGGGCAGGTCGGCGGTCAGCTTCTCCCAGATCTGCGCGGAGATCAGGTTGCCGAGCGCGTAGGTCGGGAAGTAGCCGATGGAGCCGCCGGACCAGTGCACGTCTTGCAGGACGCCCAGCGTGTCGTTCGGCACCTCGATCCCGAGGTAGTCCCACATCCGCCGGTTCCATTCCTCCGGCAGCTGCTCGAGCGGGAACTCGTCGGCGAGCATCGCCTGCTCGAGCTCGAAGCGCAGGATGATGTGCAGGTTGTAGGTCGCCTCGTCGGCTTCGACGCGGACCAGCGACGGCTCGACGGCGTTCACCTCGCGGTACCACTGCTCGACGTCGTAGGAGCCGACCTCGTCGGGGAACAGCTCCTGCAGCCGCGGGAAGAAGTGCCGCCAGAACGGCAGCGAACGACCGACCAGGTTCTCCCACATGCGGCTCTGAGACTCGTGCATGCCGAGCGAGACGCCCCGCGAGAGCCCCGAGCGCTCCAGCGACCGGTCGATCTGATGCTCGTACAGGCCGTGCCCGAACTCGTGCATCGTCCCGAACAGGCCGCCCAGATGCTCGCTGAAGTAGCGCGTCGTGATGCGAATGTCGGTGGTGCCGGTGCCCGACGCGAACGGGTGCACCGTCGGATCGAGGCGCCAGGCCTCGTCGGTGAAGCCGAACGCGCGCACGACCTCGAGCTCGAACACCTTCTGCGGCTCGACCGCGTAGTTGTGGTCGTGCTCCAGGTTCCCACCCCGTGCTGCGACCTCCTTGACGAGCGGCGCCTGATGCTCCTTCAGATAGTCGAAGATCGTGCGCACTTCCTTCGTCTTCATCCCGCGCTCGTAGTCGTCGAGCACGATGTCGTACGGCTCGTCGTCGACCTCGAAGCAGTCGATGTAGCGCTTCCGCAGGTCGAGGTTCTTGCGCAGCACCGGCAGGAACGTGGCGAAATCGTTGCGCTTCCGCGCGTCCACCCACACGGGGTTCGCGAGCGCGGCGGAGCGGGACATCTCGGCGCGGAGCTCGGACGGCACCTTGCTCGACTTCTCCCAGTCGGCGGCGGTGACGCGGATCAGGCTCGCCTCGAAGGAGTCGTAGTCCTGCTGCTCGCCCCAGCTGCGCAGCCCGTCGATCAGCTTGCCCATCTCGGCCGAGGTGAACTTCTGGTGAGCGATGCGGCCGACCGTGGCCAGCTGCTCGGCGCGGAGCCAGGCCCCGCCCGGCGGCATCATCACGTGCTGGTCCCAGCTGAGGAGCGCTCCGGTCTTGACGAGATCGGAGATCTCGGCGAGCCGCCCGCGCAGGTCGTCGAACTTCGCCTGGCTCACAAAGAGAAACCTATATGAGCACGGCCCTAGCCCGACGCCATTCGGCGGCTCGGCCGCCGAATGGCCACTCACGATCGGCGCGGGCGAGTCCCCCTCCAAGAGGAGACGCGGCCCCCGGCCGTGTCGACAGTCTTAGGAGGAGTGTCCCGGAGGCCCGCCCCATCGCCCAAAGGGCGATGCGGCGGGCCGGAGGGAGAGGTCCGAGGACGATCCCTCCCTCCGGTTTACCGATCTCGGCGGTGACAGTGGACGGGGTCTGTATCCACCGTCGGTCGAGCCCGGACCCGTCGCCGAATGAGTATGGGGACCGGGCTCTTCGTTTCGCTAGAGCAGTTGCAAATTAGGCAACGTCAACTTTCAACGAGCCTGGTGATTTCCCGCAGCCGGCGCTGGGCGGTCGCCTTCGTGATCGGCGGGCGCGCCTTGGCGGCGAGCTCACGGAGGGATGCGGACGGGTGGCGGAGCCGGAGCTCGGCGATCTCGACGAGATGGCCCGGGAGCGCGTCGAGCCCCACGGTGTTGATCGCTTCGAGCTGTTCGTGCGCCGCGCGGGCGCTGCGCACGAGGTTCGCTTCGTCGGCGTTCGCGAGCCGGTTCGCGTCGGCACGCAGGGCGGCCAGGACCGCGTGCTCCTCCAGGCGCAGGGCCGTGTCGCCCGCGCCGGCGAGAGCGAGCACGTCGGCGATCGTCTCGTGACCCTTCGCGTAGGCGACGGCGTGGGCCCGCCGCTCGGCGACGTGCAACGTCACGTCCTCGCGGGCGGCGACGTCGGCGATGAAGCGCGCGCCTTCGATCCCGGCTGCGCGCAGCTCGAGGTGCGGGTCGCGCGGGCCCGACAGCGAGCCGGCGCCGAGAATCGCGCCGCGCAGGTAGGCGCCGCGGCAGCAGGAGCGGCCGACGACGCGCTTCGGCGGGTGCTCGAGCGGCGCGCCCGAGGACGAGAGCACGCCGGCCTCGCGCAGGACGGCGAGCGCGCGGTCGTCGACGTCGACGTGGAGCTGGTAGCGCGTCGCCCGGTCGAACGAGCGCCGAACGTACGTGCGGATCTCCGAACGCACGCCGAGGTCGCGCAGCAGGGCGAAGGCGCGGCGGGCGGCGGCGGAACCGGCGAGGTCGAGGTGCACGCCGACCGTCCCGCCACGCAGGTGCCAGGCACCGGAAGCATGGAAGAGGGCCGAGAGCTCGGCGTGCCGGCAGCAGCGCCGCGCCGGGGCGATCTGCGCGAGCTCGTCGCGGAGGTCGTCAGAGAGCGACATCTTCGAGCTCCAGCAGCCGGCGCTTGTAGTCGGCACCGTCGCTGCCCCAGCTGCCGATCCCGTTCGCCGCGACGACCCGGTGCACGGGCAGGAACGGCGCGAGGTCGCAGCGGGCGCAGAACGTCCCGGCGGCGCGGGCCGCGCCGGGATAGCCGGCGAGCGCGGCGAGCTCGCCGTAGGTGACGACCTCCCCGCGCGCCACGGTCCGGAGCGCGCGGGCGCAGTCGGCGTAGAAGCCGGTCTCGTCCAGGCGCAGCGGCACGTCGGCGAAATCGTCGGGCGCACCGTCGAACCACGCAATCAACCGTTCGGCCAGGACATGGCCGGGGTCTGACCCCGTCCATGTCTTATTGGGACGCGGCAGCTCGCTGTAGAAGACCTGTCCGTCCTCGTCCAGCCAGATCTCTCCCACGCCCCAGCCGGGCGCGTCGTACTGCACGAGCGTCGGCTTCATTGCCGATGTTGTAGCTTCGCCGCGTGACACGGGCGCAGCTGCCGGCCTTGGGATACCTCTATGTGGCGCTGGCCCTGCCTGCGCTGCTGCTCGGCACGGGCCACCAGGGCGCGGTCTCCGCCCTGTTCACGGTCGCCGCGTTCTCCTACTTCTGGTTCCTCGCGAGCCTGCGCAGCCTCGTCGTGCGCTTCGATCCCGACGGCTTCTTCGCGAGCGTCGTCGTGATGGGCGGGGCGACGTTCATCGCGTTGCAGGCTGTGACACTCCTCGAAGCCAACCCGCGGCTGGCGGCGCCGTCCTCGGCCGCAGCGGCCTCCGTGATCGTCGGCTCGTCGCTCGCAGCCTGGCGCGCGCGCAAGATTCCGAAGTGGTTCGGTCAGGCCGGTGTCGCGGGCGGGATCGCTGTGCTCACCGTCGGCGTGATCGAAGGGGCGGCCGACTGGACGTTCGCGGGCGACACGGTCTTCGCGTCGTCGCTCGGCTTCATGGTGTGGGTCGTCGTCACGGCGACCTATCTCCTCCGGCGCTGATCGCGCCCGCAAAGTGCTCGGCCGCGAGCTCGATCAGCTCCTCGAGCCGCCGGTCGGCCGGCAGCGCGGTCATGCGCAGCTCTCGCGCCTCCCGCGCGATCCGCGCCGAGACCGGATCGTCGCCGGCCGGAATCAGAAAGAGCGCCCGGTCGGGCGCGCCGAGCACCGCAGAGACCGAGGTCGGTAGCAGCTCGATCCCTTCGACGATCACGATCGGCGCGTCGGGCAGCGCCCGCACGTCTTCGAGCACGAGGCGAAACCGATGCCGCGACGTCGTGACGAACTCGTCCAGAGACGCCCAGCCCACGCCGGCACCCGGCATGCGCGACGTGTGCGCCTCGCTGCGCTCCTCCACGCTGTAGAGCTGCAGCTCGAACCGCTCTGAGAGCGCCCGCGCGACCGCCGACTTGCCGCTTGCGTGCCCGCCGCCGATCCACAGGGCGTGCGAAGGGTCCACGCCCGTAATGTACGACGCATGAGCACCCACGCGATCTTCCGCCCGCCCGCGCCCCGCAACGAGCCGATCAACGACTACGCCCCCGGCAGCCCCGAGCGCGAGCGCCTGCAGCGCCGCGTCCAGCAGATGCGCGACGAGCGCATCGAGATCCCGCTGGTGATCGGCGGCAAGGACGTGACGACCGGCCAGCTCAGGCAGGCGGTCATGCCCCACGACAAGGAGCACGTCCTTGCGGATGTGCACCAGGGCAACGCCGAGCACGTGCAGCTCGCGGTCGACGCGGCCGCGAAGGCCTGGGCCGACTGGTCGCGCTGGCCGTGGGAAGAGCGCGCGGCGGTGCTGCTGCGCGCGGCCGAGCTGCTCTCCGGCCCGTGGCGCGACACGCTGAACGCGGCGACGATGCTCGGCCAGTCCAAGACGGCGCACCAGGCGGAGATCGACGCCGCGTGCGAGTCGGTCGACTTCTTCCGCTTCAACGTCGAGTTCATGACGCGCATCTATGCGGAGCAGCCCGTGTCCTCGCCCGGCGTCTGGAACCGCATGGAGTACCGCCCGCTCGAGGGCTTCGTCTTCGCGGTCTCGCCGTTCAACTTCACTGCGATCGCCGCGAACCTGACCAGCTCCCCCGCGCTGATGGGCAACGCGATCGTCTGGAAGCCGGCCAGCACGGCGATGCTGTCGGCCTACTACCTGATGCGCCTCTTCCAGGAGGCGGGGCTGCCCGACGGCGTGATCAACCTCGTCTACGGCTCGGGCGCCAACATCGGGGATGCGGCGCTCGCGAGCCCGCACCTCGCCGGCATCCACTTCACCGGCTCGACCTCCGTCTTCAACGGCATGTGGCGGACCGTCGCCGCGAACATGGACCACTACCGCAACTACCCGCGCATCGTCGGCGAGACGGGCGGCAAGGACTTCATCGTCGCGCATCCGTCCGCAGACGTGGACGCGCTCGCGACCGCGATCATCCGCGGCTCGTTCGAGTACCAGGGACAGAAATGCTCCGCGTCCTCACGCGTCTACGCACCGTCGAACCTCTGGCCGGCGCTGCGCGAGCGCCTGCAGGAGGAGATCTCGACGATCGCGATGGGCGACGTCGCCGACTTCAGCAACTACATGGGCGCCGTGATCGACAGCGCGTCGTTCCAGACGCAGGCCGACGCGATCGAGGAGGCGAAGTCGAACAGTCAGACCGACATCGTCGTCGGCGGCGGCTACGACGACTCGAAGGGTTACTTCGTCGAGCCGACTGTGATCGAGACGCGTGACCCGAACTTCCGCACGATGCGCGACGAGCTCTTCGGCCCGGTCGTCACGACATACGTCTACGACGAGAGCAAGTGGGATGACACGCTCGACCTCGTCGACAAGACCGCGCCGTACGGTCTCACCGGCGCCGTGTTCTCGGAGGATCGCGCAGCGGCGGCGCACGCGCAGGACAAGCTCCGCTACACGGCCGGCAACTTCTACGTCAACGACAAGCCCACGGGCGCGGTCGTCGGCCAGCAGCCGTTCGGCGGCGCACGCGCGTCCGGTACGAACGACAAGGCGGGCTCGATGTGGAACCTGATCCGCTGGGTCAGCCCGCGCTCGCTCAAAGAGACGTTCACGCCGCCGACGAGCTACCGCTATCCGTTCATGGACAGCGGCCCGGACGACGCGGGCACCTGACCGCAAGCGCGCCGAGGCGGCCGCCGGGGTTTGAGAGCCGCGTCCCGGCAACCGCCTCGTGACTCAGAAGCCCACGAGTCGCAGGCCGCAGTCGAGTCACCCAAGTGCCCCTAGGCGGTGGGGGAGTGCCGAAGGGCACTTGAGTTGCCAGCCGATCCAACACGTCCTGGCGCCCGGATGCAAGTCTCAAGCGACGCGAAACGACCAGGCGACGGCCGTGGCGTGGCCGGCGGTGCGGCCGTAGGCGACCGCAAGGTGTTTGCCTGAGCCAAGTGGCGCGGCCGGCGCGCCGTAAATCGTGCCCCTGGTCGGGGTGAGGCCGCCGCCTTTCACGTCCAGCTCGGTGCCGTCGACCCACAGGCCGCTCTCGACGAGCGGTGCCTTGGCCGAGAGCTCAGCCGCGACCTGCGGGGTCGTGGCGGCGGTCCCGCGCGGCCCGAGGATCGAGACCTTCACCGCACCGCTCGTGTCTGCGTGCCAGCTGCCGCCGGCCAGATGCAGTGCGCGTGCTGCGCCACCGGAGACGACGACCGCCCAGCCGCCGGCGTCGTACAGCACCTGCCCCGGTCCCGGCTTCGGGACGGGCTTCGCGACGGTCGTCGTCGAGACGGCATGCTTGGACGAGCCGCAGCCGGCGAGCACGGAGACGAAGAGGACGAGAGCGATGCGGCGCACGGGCGCAAGGGTAGTCACTCGCTCAGGCGCCCCCCGTGCGATGCAGCTGCGCGTAGATCGAGCGCGCGGTCTTCGCGGGAACGCCCGGCACGCCTTCGAGCTCCTCGCGCGTGGCCTCGACGACGCGCTCCGCCGAGCCGAAGTGCTGCAGCAGCGCACGCCGGCGGGCCGGGCCGACGCCCTCGAGCTGGTCGAACATCGAACCGCGCGCGGCGACGTCGCGCCGCTGGCGGTGGAAGGTGATCGCGAACCGGTGCGCCTCGTCGCGGATGCGCTGCAGCAGCTGCAGGCCGGGCGACTGCGGCGGCAGGAGGATCGGGTTCGGCCGGCCAGGGACGAACACCTCCTCGATCCGCTTCGCGAGCGAGATGACGGCAACGCGGGGCAGGTCGAGCTCCTGCATCGCCGCGAGCGCGGCGGACAGTTGTCCCTTGCCGCCGTCGATCACGACGAGGTTCGGTGTGGCGGCGAACGACTCGTTCCACTCCTCCGACCCGGGATCGGCCGAGAGCCGTGCGAAGCGCCGCGCGATCACCTCGCGCATCGCGGCAAAGTCGTCCTGGCCGTCAAGGCCGCGCACGGTGAACTTGCGGTAGTGGCCCTTCTTGGCGACGCCGTCCTCGAAGACGACCATCGAGCCGACGATCTCCTGGCCCTGGATGTTGGAGATGTCGAAGCACTCGATGCGAATCGGCAGCGACTCGAGATTGAGCGCTTCGCGCAGCTCTTCGAGCGCCTCGACGCGGCGGGCACGCTTCGTCTCCGCCTGGAACGTCTCGGACTCGAGTGCGAGCTGCGCGTTCTGCTGCGCGAGCTCCTGCAGGCGCCGCTTCTCGCCGCGCTCGGGAGCGCGCACCTCGACGTGTGAGCCGCGCCGCTCGGAGAGGAACGCCTCGAGCGCGCTCGTGTCGCCCGATCCGCGCGGGACGAGGATCTGCGGCGGGATCGACGGGGCCGACCCGTAGTACTCGAGGCAGAACTGCTCGAGGACTTCGCCGAGCTCCTCGCCTGCCGCGTTCTCGAGATGGAACGCGTAGCGGTCGACCATGCGTCCCTCGCGCAGCGGGAAGAGCTGCACGGCGGCTCGCTCAGGCGACACGGCGACGCCGATCACGTCGACCGACCCCAGCTCGCGCCGCTCGACCGCCTGGCGCTCGGACAGGCGCTCGATCGCCTTCAAGCGGTTGCGGTAGCGCGCGGCGTCCTCGAAGCGCTCGTCGGCGGCCGCGGCCTTCATCTGCTCCTCGAGGCGGCGCCGGATCGGCTTGTCGTCACCGGACAGGAACTCGATCACCTGGTCGATCAGGTCGCGGTAGTCCTCCTTGGAGATGTACCCGACGCACGGCGCGAAGCAGCGCTCGATGTGAAAGTCGAGACACGGGATGCCGCTGTGCCTGCCCGGCTGCGGGCCCTCGCAGGGGCGATAGCGGAACACCCTGTTCAGCACATCGAGTGTCTCGCGCACTTTCTTCGCATTCGCGTACGGGCCGAAGTACTCGACACCGCGCCGGTGCCGTTCCCGCGTGAACATCACCCGGGGGTAGTCGTCCTCCACCGTGACGGCGATGTACGGGAACGACTTGTCGTCGCGCAGCCGCACGTTGAACGGCGGCCGGTGGCGCTTGACGAGGTTCTGCTCGAGGTGCAGCGCCTCGACCTCGCTGCCGGTCACGATCGTCTCCACGGTTTCCACCCGGCTCGCCATGTGGCGGATGCCCTGGCGCGTGTCGCTCGAGCCGGCCTGGAAGTACGAGCGCACGCGCGGGCGCAGCGATTTCGCCTTGCCGACGTAGAGAACCGTCCCCTCGCCGTCGCGGAAGAGGTAGACCCCGGGCTTCGCCGGGACCGACTTCAGCTGGCTTTCGATGCGCTCTGCCGTCATGCCCGCCAGGGTAACGTTCGGGTCATGGACGGCCAGTACGTCGCCTACACCTTCTACCGGGCCACGCCCGACTGGCGCCGCCTGCCGGTCGAGGAGCGCGCGGCCGCCAAGGACGCGTTCGCGGAGGTGATCGAGGAGTTCGCGACGCGGTTCGAGCACCTGCGCGCGTACTCGACGACAGGCGTCCGGCCCGAGACGGACTTCTTCCTCTGGAAGATCACCGAGCGCTACGAGGATCTCGGCGAGCTCGGGGCCGCGCTGAACGCGACGGCGCTCGCGGGCTGGCTCGAGACGCCGTACTCGTATCTCGCGACGACGAAGGCGTCGCAGTACACCTCGGCGCGCAAGGCGCGGAAGATCACGCCGAAGAACCAGCCTTATCTCGTCGTCTATCCGTTCGTGAAGGTGCGTCCGTGGTACTCGCTGACCGAAGAGGAGCGCCAGCGCGCGATGAACGAGCACATCCGGATCGGCCGCGAGGAGTTCCCCGGCATCAACAACCACACGACGTACTCGTTCGGGATCGACGACCAGGAGTTCATGACGGCCTTCGAGTGCGACGAGCCGGCGGACTTCATGCACCTGATGCTGCGGCTCCGCGACTCGGAGGCCTCCGCGTACACCGAGCGCGACACGCCGATCTTCGTCGGCCAGCACATGCCCGTCCGCGAGGCCCTCGACCGCCTCGACGGCGTGGGCGCGTTCGACCGCACGACCTGACCTTCCTGAGGGCTACGCGAGCGAGCGCTGGTCGTGCCATGTGCGCACCGCGACATAGATGCAGATCGCGGCGACGACGAAGAAGACCAGCGCGTCCCGGCCCGACGGATGGCTGAAGATCCACCAGCCCAGGTCGACGACACCGAGACCGACCGCCGCATAGAAGACCCGGCCGGAGCGGGTCGACCACGTGTCGATCTCGCGGCGGCCGATGTCGCGCCAGAAGAAGTAGGCGACCACGGCGATCGCGATGAAGAACGCCAGCCGGATCAGGACTCCGACCGTCGCCAGCGCGATCTCGAGGTTCAGGAGCACGACGGCAAGCGCCACGAAGGCGAGGATCGCCAGGTTCCGCACGAACGGGTTGATGTTCCTCACGCCGTCATCCAAGCACGCACGCCGAGTGCCGCGGCGAGCAGGGTCGCGACGCCGAACCACGTGAGGCGGGCCCGCGGCTCGCTCGGCGCATAGAGCCACGGCGAGAGCACCGCGAGCAGCGCGAACGTCCCGTAGGCGTAGTGCAGGTGGTCGGCGGCCCGCTTGTGGTCGGAC
>Ga0265313_10004333_pt1 | contig 10979 bp, 9 predicted proteins | sample 4123metaG_FD_203122 | JGI IMG/M metagenome (GOLD analysis project Ga0265313, IMG submission 203122) | Rhizosphere microbial communities from Carex aquatilis grown in University of Washington, Seatle, WA, United States - 4-1-23 metaG | ecosystem: Host-associated > Plants > Roots > Rhizosphere >...
CAAAACGCACAACATCAGGTGCGAAGCCGACTCCTCCTGTGATGAAACCGGGGAACGCCGATTTTGCCTTGTCCTCGTTTTTGCCATGCAAAAACAGTGAATTCAAAAAATAATAGGTATCGTCATTAATGGTAAGAAACCGGCAATGGCTTGTTTTCAGCTCGTCCAGCGCCTGGTTGATGGCAACCGACAGCTCGATCAGGTCTCTGGCGGCAAGTATCTTCTCTTTTTGTTTGGAAAGTGCCTTTGGCCAAACAGTTTTACTCAATTCTATTGAATAGAAAGAATCACGAACAATCGAATCAACTTTAGTCAGAGCCGCTTTGTTGAACGCCGCATCGCAACCTAGCAGTGAGAGGGGATCGGCACTCCTCGTCAGCGAAACGCTTTTGTTCTTTTCTTCAATTGGTCTTTTCCTTCCAGTTTGTTCTAAGGCCAATGCAGACGTTTGCGCACAGAGGATACTTGCGGCTAAGAGAATATTCAGAATCTTCAATTCTTTCTTTTGGAAATTTCCTTTCAGCAACGTATGATCACTCCATGGTTTGTCTTCGAACCGCTTGACGAGCCGATTAATGATAACGGATTGCCTTTGAGTCTTGCATGACCACAGAAAGCGAAACATCCAGCGGCAAGACCGATCCCGAAGCAAGCCGGCAATCGACGATCAAAACTGGCTTTCGAGTGCCGCCTCAAGTTTTCATTCCCAGCCTCTATTTCATGGAAGGGCTGCCTTTTACCATCGTCAATATGATGTCCCTGGTTTTTTATAAAAATTTGGGCGCATCGAACGAATTTATCGGTGTTGTGACCAGCACACTTTCTTTTGCCTGGACCTTGAAATTTATCTGGGCTCCTCTGGTCGACATTTATGGAACCAGGCGCCAGTGGATAGTGGTGGCACAGCTGGTGCTGTCGGCAATGTGTGCTCTTTTGGCTGGCGCCGCTTTCGTTGCCGACAATGTGGCTTTGTCAGTCGGCGCCCTGGCCCTTATCGCTTTTGCTTCGGCAACTCAAGACGTGGCCATCGACGGCTATTACATGGATGTACTGAATAAGACCCAGCAAGCTGTTTATGTCGGTGTTCGCAACGCTATTTATAAAATCGCAGTGCTTATCGGTCAGGGCCCTCTGGTAATGCTGGCCGGTTATGTCTCCCTTTCCAAGGGCGTCGTCAACTATTCTCTTGGTTGGAGCACCGCGTTTTCAGTCTGCTGTGCTTTGTTCTTGATTTTCGGTATTGTGCATCTATTTATATTGCCTCAGACCGCAAAAACAATTAGCACTTCTGCCCCAGAGCCGAAGCAGGAGCTGAATACCAATTTTGCCGAGGGTTTCAAACGCTTCGGCAGTGTGCTTTCCACTTTCATTGATCAAGAAAGAATCGCAGTCATTTGTCTCTATATCCTTATATTTAGATTCGGCGATGCCCTGATGTTGAAAATGACGATGCCTTTTCTTCTTGACGGCAGGCAAAACGGTGGGCTGGCCATTTCTACTGCCGACGTCGGGCTTATATATGGAACGGTCGGACCGATTTTTCTTCTTTCCGGCGGGCTTCTGGGCGGCTATCTGGTTGCAAAATTCGGTCTGAAAAAGTGCTTGATGCCGACCGCCATTATTCAAAGTGCTGCTATTCCACTGTACTGGGCGCTAGCCTGCTTCAGACCGCAGGATCATATCTGGATCTATGTAGCCAATTCCGGCGAGCAATTTTCTTACGGCTTGGGAACGGCAGCTTACACGGTCTTTCTTCTTTCAGTTGTGAAGCCGGAGTACAAAGCTGCTCATTATGCGATCGCCACAGCAATCATGTCTTTGGGATTGATTATTCCCGGCTATTTGAGCGGCTATATGACTACATGGCTGGGATATCCTAATTTCTTCCTGGTCAGTTTTCTGGCTTCCATTCCTGGTATCATCACAATCTTCTTTTTGCCGATTAAAGGCGAAGAATAAATTACGTCCTCACCTGGGCTCTTGAAACGGGCAAATGCTGGGAGAAACTTTCGATGCAGTATCGCAAGCTGGGAAAATGGGGCGTGCGCTTGAGTGAGATCGGACTGGGCAGCTGGCTGACCTATGGCGGAACCATTGATGAAAAAGCGTCCATAGAACAGATTCAGTATGCCCTTGAAAAGGGCATCAATTTTCTCGATACTGCCAACGTTTACGCGCATGGAGAAGCTGAAACCGTAGTCGGTAAAGCGGTGAAGAATTGGCGCCGCGACAGCATCGTATTAGCCACAAAAGTTTTCTTTCCCATGGCTGAAGGACCAAACGACAGAGGTCTTTCTAGAAAGCATGTTTTCGAACAATGCCATTTGAGCTTGAAGAGACTGAATGTCGAGTACATTGACCTTTATCAGTGTCATCGATTTGATCCTGAAGTGCCGCTTTTCGAGCTGGTGCGGACCATGGACGATTTGACCAGGCAGGGAAAGATTCTTTACTGGGGCGTCAGTGAATGGCAAGCAGAGCAGATTGAAGAAGCTTGCCAGATTGCCGAATCTTTAGGAGCGATGCCGCCTGTTTCCAACCAGCCGCGCTACAACATGCTGGCCCGCAATATGGAAGCAAAAGTGATTCCTCAGGCAGCCCGATTGGGACTGGGACAGGTTGTTTTTTCTCCGCTTGCTCAGGGTGTATTGACCGGCAAATACAAATCCGCAAAGGCGGCCCCTGAAGACAGCAGGGGTGCCGATGCACGAGTGAATAGTTTTATGCTCGGCAATTTAAACAAAGAGACACTCTCACTTGTGGAAAAACTCGCCAAACTGGCAGCTGAAGCCGGCTTGACAATGCCGCAAATGGCGTTGGCATGGTGTTTGCGTTTACCGGAAATCACAAGCGTAATCACAGGGGCGACGAAGCTTTCGCAAATCGATGACAATCTGATTGCGGCAGGAACGAAATTAGATGATGCTTTGCTCAAGAAAATAGACGATCTGCTTTCAGTCGGCATCAGATAAAGAAATTAGTTTTGAAGTTTGGCAACGACTTCCTTTACGATCTGATCGGGCGACTGTTGTGCATCAACATTGATCGTATCTGCACCCTCTGGTGGCTCTAAAGTTTCAAATTGACTGGCCAGCAAGCTGGCCGGCATGAAATGACCTGTGCGGGCGAGCAGCCTTTCATTCGCTTCGGCAAAACCGATATTCAGAAATACGAATTGCACTCGATGGCCGATTCTAAGGGACTCTCTATATTTGGACTTCAAAGCAGAACAGGCTACGACTGCGCTTTCACCTGCGTTCAGTGCCGCTTCCATCTGGGCTCTCACTGTCTTCAGCCAGTCAGCCCTGTCGCTATCGGTCAAAGCAATGCCTGCCGCCATTTTTTCGACATTGGCTCGGCTGTGAAACTGGTCTCCTTCTATAAAAGACCAGCCCCAGGTCTGAGCCAGCCTTTTTCCGACCGTGCTTTTGCCGGAGCCGGAAACTCCCATAATTACAAGAATCTGCGGCTCGTGGGCAGGCAATGCGGGGGGCAGAGCAAAATCCTCTTTTCAAATCCGGTTAAACCGGACATATCGATAGTACTGTATATTAGCTAAGGGGTCGTTATCTGCCGACTCTGAAAGAGGTCAATTTCGCCGGTTCCCGGAGCATTCAGGTACTGATACCACCGGTGGTAGCACGTCGCAAAAACCGAGCCAGGGTGAAGAAATGGTCAGTCAGCATAATAGAGCCAACAAAATATTTGCTTTAGGCGCCATGACGTTTTTAGTGGCCGCACAAAGTTTCCCCTTCGCGGCTCAGGCACAAGGTGACGGCACAGGCGGCCTGCCGCCTGCTGTTTTGGGCGAAGTGGAAGGCAGTAAGTCAGGCAATTCCACACCCACACCAGGTACGGCTCCGCTTCAACCAGCTGTCCCCACAGTTCCTGAAACTTCTAAAGAAGAAGCTGGCGAGACAACTCCCAAGCCGGAATCAACCTCTGCTCATATGGGCACTCCTGAGCGACCTCATACAGGACTCATAGAAGAAAAAGCCAGAGCGGCTCAACCTGCGCAGCCAGCAGCAAAAAAACCAATCATGCTCTATGGCCGTTTAGAAGAAATTTCAGGCAAAGCCACTCCGACCTTCCCAATCGTTCTTAAAGCTCTTACTCCCAAGATGGGTCAGCTGCCCCTTCTCAAAGGGCAGGCGACAACCGGAACGCTGGCCGGCACAGCGGAAAAATCATATCCAGCTGATTTCCGCGGTACCTGGGGTGGCCAATTGACATTGGGACAACTGTATATCGCCCCCCTCAATTATCAAATCGATCCTGACGATGCAAAGAAAACAGCCAGTCTGGTTCGTCAAGGATCAGTAGGCACCGCCAATTTTGTTTTCAGCAACGACAGAAGCGGCAATATCGCCGTCGAGCCCACTCAAATCATTTTCATGGTTCCTGCCAACCAGACCAATTCCTTTCAGCTTGCCATGCAGCAAGCCGGCGGCGCCAGTGGAATGGCTAACGGTGCCATGGCCGGTATGATGAAATCGATGATGGGCAGTATGCAGGTTCCGATTGCCATCAAATTCGGCAACTTTCAATCATCGGCGGCAACTCCCAGCATCTCTGGAAATTCATTCTCGATAGGTGTGCTGAGCAATCGGCTTAAACAGCTGAGCCCTGGCATTATGGAACAACAGGTGATCACTCAGGAAAATATTCGCATGGCCAGGACGGGTAAGGCTTACAGCACTTACAACGAGAATGTCTTCAGATTCACTCAACGTGGCGCCAGTCAAATGTATGTTGAGGTTGCTTCGGTTTCGTATGACATGGCCAGACGCTTCCTGCGTAAAATGGTGCTTTACGGCTACATCAATAGGGGCGCCGTGCAACAAGATTTCAGCAATCCCTATTCTGGTCTGCAGCAGATGATGGGCGGGTCCGGTGGAATGCAAGTTCCCGGTATGGGCGGCGGCTCCGGAAATCCATTGCAGCAACTGCAAGATCTGCAAAAAATGTTCGGTGGGCAATAACAACCTATGAATCTCGATAAGCTAGCCGACGTTGTTGAAACGATGATCATTCAGCATGACTATCCCGGTTTTGAGCCGCGTGGTCTGAAATTGGGATTGCCTGAGGAATTGGAAAGCATGAGCGCCAAAACTTTCGGCAGTGCGCTCGGGCACCAGAGTGTCTTTGTCAAACTGACGGCATTGCGCTGGTTTCAAGAGAGACCGGGCGTAGCAAAATCACAACTATCCGCCATTCTCGGACTGATCGATTCCGATGATGAGTGGGTGAGAAAGGAAGCCGTCCGCACTGTAGAAAAGATGTCCAAGTTACCTGCGCATGCAGGCAGCGTCGTTTCTAAGGGTCTCAAGGACGAGGCTGTCGAGGTGCGGAAAGCCAGTGCCAAGGCGTTGGGAAAAATTCTAAAACGATCTGTTACGAAAGATGCTGCAGTCATTGACGCACTCAAGCAAGCCACTCAAGACGCTGATGTTGAAGTGCGATTCAAAGCTCAAAAAGCGCTGCGCAATATCGGGGAATTCGTTGTCTGATAGATTCTCCGACCGCTACTATTAGAGTACGGTGATGGATAATGGCTAATCATGCCATGTTCAAGGGGTATCTTCTTTTTTTAATTTGGCAACGAACAGGCGCATTTTTTCCAAAAGAAGCGAACTCTCAGTAAGCTCCAAGTAAAAACCGTGTTCGAAATACTGTTCAAGGTAGTTCCAGTCATAATCTATTGCTTTGTGGAATTCTTGCAGTTTGGCCAAAATCTCATTGGTCAACTGCAGCCCACAATCAAGGTTTTCGCTTTCATATGATTCTTTCCTTTCGGAAAGTATTCGGTGAATGATTGCGGATGCAGTTGAAATTTCCGCTGCCAGTTCATGGAAATAACGCTTGATCATCTTCTCTTCTAAGGTGGCGCGCTTTTCCTCCAGCTTCGAAGCGGCTGAAGTAAGGCTGGAAAGACATTCACTGAGCAGGCCAGTTGCTCTCAGAGCGGTCGAAATTTCTTTTTTGGTCTCTTCCATCATCTGCCTTGAAAAACGTCGATGGTGATTAGTCTATAACATTGCTTGACCGATATTGCTGGAGCCGTACAGGCTGGCAATGGACAATCGGTCCTTAGAAACTTTAGCCGCCGCAGGGGTTGCATCTGCGGCGGCTTATTCTGTTTAAAAGTTTTTTGCGCTATCTCTTGGTTATGACTGCCACTGTCGGTAGTTGCGTCGTCTTCCTAGAATGGAGCCATTTTGCGAAGTCTCAAGAGAGTCGGGCGTTTCGGACTTTTCAGACCATTCAAAAGGATGCCTAAGAGAGAGTCGGAACGTATGGCTCGTTTACTTCCATCGTGCTTACTGCCAGGTGGGCTGCGCCTTGCTGTCTTCTGAAATTATCCAGATAACGGCGGAGAGCTTCTCTTATCAGATCTGAACGGGTGCGATGTTCGTGTTGAGCAATGAAGTCAACTTGTTCCAACATTGCAGGTGGTAGGGCAATCAGTACTTTTTTGGGCATTTGCAGTTCCTCGCAGAGACAAAAGTGGACGCCGGGACCATGTTTGACCGCTATCATCAATGGACCCTATACACGGTTCTTAATGTATGGTAACCGCGCTTCGCATTGGTGGGGGATTCATCAACCACCCTCGATGAGTATCAACTTTACACACCAAAACGAATATCGTAAAGGTCTGAAAGGGGCATAAATACGCAATTTGCCTTCAATGCAGCTTAAGTGTTTTTCTGAAAGTCTGAAAGCCTGACACAACAAGACTCCTTCGCTGAAGCCCTGTTTTCATGCGGGTTTTGTATAGACAAAAAGATGCCCTTCAGACATATCTTCCCTCTTGCCAGATGAATAACCTCCGTGTTAGCGACTTGCCGGAGCATCAGCCTGAAAACAGCTATTAGACCGGCTTTGGATATGCGGCAGTCACTCTTTCAGATTGCTATTTGATCATGTTGAATAGAAACAGCCTGTGATGCGGGTTTAAAGCATATCGATCGGGTGCATGACCAGCCCGACGCATACGCCAGATTCCGTAGGTGCGGTTTTCTGGCAAGTCTGGGTAAACTGCCCTTTTCATGCCGGTCGACAAATGGTCTCAAAGTGGTGGCGTCTTGAAAAGCAGCAACCGCAAGGGAGCATCTTTCGTTTTTATGCATAATTTCTCTACGCCTCTGCTGTTAAGTCGATGGCGGTTCATTAGCCGGATGACACAGTTGAAAAATGGCTTAGGCAGCCGGTCGACACCAAAGCGATCGGTCTGATTCATGTATGCTGCGCAGGCAAGCACTCTCAAAACAATCGACACCGAATGTGATACCACACGGTTGCCCTCGTTGGTTAACTGCTGGCAGGTGGAAGAGTTTTCTACAGGCGCAGGTTTTGCATCGATGCTTGCCGAAGCTGATTAGCGCGGCATCAAGAGCGAAATGCCTGAACCGCGACATTGTCTCAAATGAATCAAAGAGATCCAGGCAGGCAGAGAGTACAATTCCAGTCATATCTATATAAGAGGATTCGGATCGATCTAAGAAGTGCTGAGACGATCTAAGACTATCTAAGACGAGTTCGAATAAAGGCCAGCTGAAAGAAGGAGAGACAGATGATTCTGGCAACCTGGAATGTCAATTCGCTCAACGTCAGGCTTCCCCACGTCATTGATTGGCTGAAAAGCAATCAGCCCGATGTGCTGGCTATTCAGGAAACGAAATTGGCAGATGCTAAGTTTCCCCAATCGGCATTTGCTGAAATCGGCTATCTAGTTGAGTATTTTGGTGAGAAAACGTACAACGGCGTCGCCACCGTATCCAAGCAACCGCTCCTGAACGTTTCGCGCGGACTGGCTCAGCAGGGCGTCCCTCAGCAATGTCGCTTGATCGAAGGCGAAGTTAATGGCGTACTTATAATGAATGTCTACATACCGAATGGTCAGGAAGTTGGATCGCAAAAGTACGATTACAAACTGTCCTGGCTCGACCACTTGCATGAGCACATAAACGATTTTCCCAAAGACAAGCCTATTTGCTTGCTTGGTGATTTCAATATTGCTCCCAAAGACGATGATGTTTATGACCCTATTGAGACGCGCGGCACGATCATGGTCAGCGATGTGGAACGATTATCCTTAGAAAGATTTCGCACCTGGGGGCTGGCAGACGCCTTTAGAGAGCTCAATAAAGAGCCCAAGCAATTTTCATGGTGGGATTACAGAATGGCAGCCTTCAGGCGCAACCTGGGCTACCGCATCGATCATATCTGGGTAACTGAGCCAGTCAGAGCCACACTCAAACGAGCCTGGATCGACAAGGCACCCCGCAAACTGGAGCGTCCCTCCGACCACACACCTGTGGTTATCGAATTCTAGGGACCTCTCTGCCTAGACCTTGGCCGGCTCGCGTTTCTTTTCCGGACGGTTGTACGGGAAGATGATGTCGGCCCGGTCAATTTCATTCAAGCCCGGGAAGCCGCCGTCGATAACCATGTCTGCCAATTCCGAACAGGCTTTGAAATAGCTGTCGGTTGGTCTTTCACCGGCCAGTTTACGGCGCAGATCCTGACAGAGGATGTCAGCCGACATTTCCACGCACAGGTTCTGCTGCTGGTGAGCCCAGAAGCAAGTAACTAGCATGGTTATGGCGTCTTGAATGCGCTGAGACATTTCGGCGATGCGGCATTGTCTGTCGGCCAGCTTAAGCTGATGCTTGGTCATTGCATCGCTCAATTCAACCGGTGACTGCTCGAGGATTTCGATGGCAAAGTCAACGTGTGACTTGAGAGCCGGTCCCAGTCCCAAGCCGTCGTAGGTGTCGGGGGCAGCGAATTGTTTGCCCAGTCTCCAGAACGCATAAGGGAAAATTTCATTGCGCAATTTCCAGACGTGAGTGGGATCCATCGGATTGAGTTTCTTGAGCCCTTCTCTTTGCAGTGCCTTCCCTACAGGCTCCATGAATTTCTGACCATGGTTTTTGGCCAGTGATTTGAAGAAAGCCATGCCCAGCATTTCACCTTCACCTTCATAGATGCAGGGGGCCAGAAAGTCGTGCACGTTGTCGCCAAATACATGTCCGTGCACAAAAGAGCGACCGCCATGCGTCTTCATGAAAAGCTCGATGGCACATTCTTTTTCTGCTTCACTGCCGAATATCTTGGCGATGATGCATTCCAATTCTCCTCTGAAGCCCTGGTCTAACAACCAGGAACCCCAGCTGTAGAGGGCCTCGGCTCCGGTAATCAAAGCGGCAGCCCGGGCGATTCGGCGTTTGACCAGTTCTCTGGTTTCAATGGCATGCCCGTAAGTCTCACGGAAGTGAGCCCAGGGAAGCATGTTGGCCAGCATTAAGCGCATTACGCCTGAGGCTGTGGCGCAAAGAGCCAGTCGACCTAAATTGAGACCATGATAGGCAACAGTCAGTCCATCGCCCAGGGGCGGCTTAAGAAGATTCTCTTTGGGGACGGCAAAGTCTTTGAAGACAAGACCCTGGTTGTAAGCGTGCTTGAGAGCATGCAATCCGTATTTGACGATTTGGAAGTGCTCGTTTTCGCTCTTGGGCAAATCGGCAATGATGGCTGCTGGTTTGCCATCAATCAAACAAACAATACCGATTGTGCGTCCGGGAATGGCATTGGTGATAAAGAGCTTTTCTCCGTTGATCAACCATTTGTCGCCGGACAAAGTGGCAGTTGTTTTCAGTGCCGTCAGATCCGAGCCGGCTCCTGGTTCTGTTAATGCAAATGCCGATAAGGCCTGACCACTGGCCAATTTGGGCAAAAATTGTTTTTTTTGCTCTTCATTGCCGAAGCTCCTCACCGGATCGACCGCACCGATACAGCCGTGTACCGAAGCCAGCCCGGCAGCCGTGGGTTCAATTGTGGCCACGCGGCTGAGAAAGGTCATGAATTGTTGGACCGTGCAGCCTTCGCCACCGTATTTCTTGTCGATAAGCATGCCCCAGTAACCGGCATCTGCCAGGTCTCCGAGCACGTTTTCCGGGATTTTACCGTCCGATCCGTACATCGAATTCTCGCGTTTGTGCTTCTTTAAAACTTCAATGGAGCGTTGCATGGACTGCAAGCTCAGCTTATCTGGCGAGACCTTTTCCGCCTTAAACAGGTGGAAAGGAATCTTGTCGTCCCAGACGGCTTTGTGAATCGGGCTATTCGACGTCTTGTATTGCTCGGCGAAAAGCGATTCTACCTCGTCGTCCGCGCGGTCCACCGCGCCTGTTCTGCGGGATTCTTCCTCGGTTTTGCCGCTCAGCCTCAGGGCTGTTTCGGCAAAGCTTATGTCTGATTTGGAATTTTTATCGGATGTCATGATTGCAACTGCCTGATAACTCTATTACTTAGTCATAAAGGATCATACTAATTTGTGTTCGAATTAGTGACAAAAACGGGCAAATAGCAAGGGAAAAGCGTCGTTTTATTTCGGACGGCGCCTGATAATGCCCCGTCCCAAGTCAAAAGTAGGGGCTTGAGCCGTGATAATAAGTTGTTTCTGAGGAATTCTCTATGGCAGGCGAAGCCAAGAACCTAAATCCTGTCACCATTCCCCTCAAGAGAGTCACTCTCTACAAACATGGGATTGGTCACTTCGAGCGTCGCGGCAAGTTTAAAGGCCCGGGCGAAATTGAACTTTTATGCGGTCCGGAAGACATCGACGACATGCTCAAGTCGCTTCTGGTGCTCAATGTCGAGGGCGGAGGACTGGCTGCCGTCACTTACGATTCGGCAAAGACGCTGCCCACACGTTTATCGGAATTTGGATTCGACCTTCGAAAATGCCATGGCTTGCTGGAATTGATCGCCCAGATCAAAGGCAGCCCGGTCACCATTAAGGTGGGCAGTACTAAAGTCGAAGGCCGAGTGGCCGGTTTGGACGAAGTAGAACAAGCAGTCGGCGAAAACAAAATCGTCGAACAGCAATTACTTCTTTATTGTGGAGGCGCCTCTCTCAGACGTTACGGCTTTTCGACAATCTCGGAAATCACTCTCAATGATCCGCACCT